>Ga0163109_10000019_pt1 | contig 167118 bp, 174 predicted proteins | sample CRUFie1St13metaG_FD_108704 | JGI IMG/M metagenome (GOLD analysis project Ga0163109, IMG submission 108704) | Marine microbial communities from the Costa Rica Dome - CRUD Field 142mm St13 metaG | ecosystem: Environmental > Aquatic > Marine > Oceanic > Photic zone | place: Costa Rica: the...
AACAGGAACAGATTGCAGTTGATAACGAAATCAGAAATAAAAAACCTTATAAGAGATACACAGAATGATTACTTTTTCTCAATTAGGAAAGTACGGCCGCTTAGGAAATCAAATGTTTCAATACGCAGCACTGTATGGAACCGGTTTTATTAGAGGCTATGAAATAGGAATTCCAGATGACTGTGAACTAAGAGATGTTTTTAATCTAGGTTCTGCAAAAAAGATACAATCTCCACAATTTGTTTATCAGGAACCTAGTTTTCATTATGACCCTCATGTATGGCTTATTAGGGACAAGACTGATCTCATAGGTTATTTTCAATCACCACGCTACTGGAAACATTGTATAAAGGACATCGGGAAAGAATTTGCTTTTCAAGAACACATAGAGACAAAAGCAAACGATTGGATAGAACAAAATGTTGGTGACACTATATTTTGCAGTATACATGTCCGCAGAGGGGACTATGTAAATCTTGCTGATACACATACGAATCTTCCAATAGAATGGTATCAAATAGCAGTCGATATAATAGAGGAAAACATCAAAGATCCAAATAAAAAATTCTTTATATTTTCTGATGATCCAGAATGGTGTAAAAGAAAATTTGTTGGCGCAAATGTAGTTGAAGGAAATTCAGGCCCACTAGATCTTTGCATAATGAGCAAAGCAAAAATTCATATAATAGCAAACTCTTCTTTTTCTTGGTGGGCGGCAACTTTAAGCGGGTCTCGAGCAGTCATAGCTCCAAAGCAATGGTTCGGTGCAAAAGGCCCAAACAACTGGGATTCGATATACATGAAGGAGTGGCTAAGACTATGAAAACATGCATAGTATTTATTGGTACAAACAAATATTCTGATTTTTTTTCGGGATATTACAAGGCATGCAAAGACTATTTTTTGCCAAAACACGAAAAAACGTTTCTTGTATTTACTGATCAACCTAAGAAAGAATATTATCAAAAACCCGATGTACATGTTAATGAAATAACACATGTTGGATGGCCATGGATTACGTTACATAGATTCAAGTTCATGAATTCTAGAAATGAATTTTTGGCTAACTTTGATTATGTTTTTTTTATAGACGCAGATCTTTGGCCATGCTCAAAAATAGACGACAAAATATTAGATCATGATTACAGTTTTATAGGAGTTCAGCACCCAGGATTTGTTGATAGAATAGGCACCTTTGAAACAAACACTAGATCAAATGCAAATATATTTGATTCTCAGTATGATCTTTCAAAATATAGGCAAGGCTGCTTTTGGGGAGGAAAAGCCGATAAAATTATAGAAATGATCGGCATTTTGGATAAAAAGGTTGATGAAGATACAGAAAACGACGTTGTCGCAATCTGGCATGATGAAAGCCACATGAATAAATATTTTTTGCAAAACAACAAAGATGTTTTTACCCTACATCCAGGCTATGCAACGCCGCAACAAGGATACGAAAATATCAAGTCAAATTATAAGACAATGATGGTTCATCTACATAAAGACATTAATGAATTTCCTAGATTTGAAGGTGTAAAATGAAAATATGTATTATTGGCCCTGGAATCTTACCTATCCCTCCTAGTGGTTGGGGAGCTGTAGAAATTCTGATAGATGATTACAGAAAAAATTTAGAAAAATTAGGACATGAAGTTTTTATAGTAAATACAACAGTACGTCAACACATTATTGGACTTACTAACGCTTTGAGCCCGGATTTTGTACACATACAGTATGATGACTTTGTACACATTATTCCATACATTGAGTGCAAAAACGTTGCTATAACTAGTCACTACGGATACATAGAACAACCTGATAGGTGGGATTCTCATTATAGAAAAATATTTTGGGACTTTGTAAATTCAACCGCAAAGTTGTTTTGCTTGTCTCCCGGTATTGCGGAAGTGTACCGAAAAGCAAACGTGCCAGAAGATCGTCTTTTTGTCACGCCAAATGGCGTTAGAACAGATCTATTTAGATTTGCAGACAAACCAAAACATTCAAATCGATCTATGTATCTTGCAAAAATAGACTATAGAAAAAGACAACACATATATCAGAATATTCCCGATTTGTACTTCGCCGGCGGTTGCCATGATGATAGATTCGATAAAAACAACCCAAGGTATCTAGGTCACTGGAGCAAAGAAAAGTTATATAACTCTTTGACAGAATACGCAAATCTTGTTTTGTTATCAGATGGGGAAGCTCATCCTCTGGTATGCATGGAAGCATTAGCTGCTGGATTAGGGTTAGTGATTAGTGAATGTGCAGCTGCAAATCTTGATTTGTCTCTACCATTTATCGATGTGATTCCTGATAAGCGCTTGGATGATACGGCGTATGTCGAACAAATTATAAATTCCAATAAAACAACAAGCATCTCAATGCGTCACGATATACGAAAATATGCTGAGACTTTTAGTTGGGAAACCACAGTAGCTGGTGCTTACACAAGTTCTATACAATAAAGGAAAAAATATGGAAGGATATATCTTAATGGGCTTCGGAAAGAAGTACGTCGATGAATGTAGAATGGCAGTGGACATGATTAACGTTTTTGATAAAAAACGTCCAAAGGCTATTATGACAAATAAGTCAGATGAGGAATACGCAAGGTCTCTTGGTGTTTTTGATGATATTGTCATCGTTGATTTTGCAAAAGAACCATTGCTAGCTGCAGAAAATAATCCGCATAATTTGTACTGTGTAATTCCAAGAATATTAATGCCAAAGTATCTGCCATACGAAAAAACAATAGCTCTTGATTCCGATATCGTAACAATCAGTGATCCTTCTCATGTTTGGGATTTTTTCAATGCGACGAACCAGGCTTTTTCTTGCTGTGGTTATGACTATGAAAGAGTCTGGCATTGGGGAAGAATAGATGAGATTATTGCAAAGTTTGGAAAATCTATTCCATCGATTCATGGCGGAGTTTTATATTTTAACAAATCACATCCAGATATGGGCAAATTTTTAAATGACTGTATCGATATATGTAAAAAATATGATCATTACGGTTGTCACAGATTTTTTAGAGGCGGAATGACTGATGAAGTAATATTCGCAATGGCCATGGCAAATCAGAATTACAAGCCTTTGCACTACACAAAATTCCCAATAGTAAGTTTTAATTTGCCCCCAACCATATCTTTACCGTTTTATGGACAGACTCGAACGGGACATTCGCTCGATACAGTTACAAAAACAGAAAAGCCTACAGTTTTTAACCACATCTTTTTCCATGAAGCGGGTGGAGAACATTATTTTGAGTGGTATCTAAAATTTTATGAACAAGTAACTGGAAAAAAACGTGAAGTATAACGGCATATACGATAAAGTTGTATTTGTGTCGAAACCTAGGTGCGCCAGTACTGCAATATTCAATTACATATATGGTTGGGACGACGATTCAATGGGAACAAAACCATTATATCATCGTTCTGCAAAATATATGCGAAGCGCACTCGATGCAGATTGGAGTAATTTGGTAACTTTTGCTGTTGTGCGTTGTCCTATACAGTTAGTCACATCATGGTATGTTCATCATAAATTTGGACGGCCGCACAAACAGACAGGCCAATATTATCCAAGCGATATAAACAGATGGATTACAGATGGTTGTCCTACTCATTGGCAAGTAGATGAAAAAAATCCACTTATTCAGCATGTCTGGACACACGAAGATAATGCTCAAATAGTCGATTATATTATCAGACTAGAAAATCCAGACTGGAAAGAATTTGAGAAAAAGACAGGCATTAACATGGAAAGTCTTCCAATAAGCAATGCCTCGCCAAAAATAAGTACAAAAAATTGTGTCTTAAGTGAAGAAAGTATAGGTAAAATAAAAAACTATTTTGAAAAAGACTTTGTGCTGTTTGGTTATTAGTATACTACAATTGTACATCGAATGTTTTTACATTATAATTTTATCATTAAAAAGAGATGGCATATGTTAATGAGCAAAGATGCAAAAATATTCAATGATCAAGGATTTGTTTTCATTTCTATTCCGAAAACAGCAACAAATAGTATTTGGAACACAGTACTAAGTGACCCTTCTTACAAACCGTTTCAGCATGCTTATGCAAAAAAAATTAAGCCAATTATTGAAAATCATTATCCATCTAGATGGGAAAGTCTTTACAAATTTGCCTGTGTAAGACATCCATACAGTATGCTAGTGTCATGGTACAAATATCATAAATATCACGATGACATTAGTCAAAACGTAAAAAATTTCTATAACTGCACGTTTGATGAGTGGGCTAATGACAGAAATTTTGTTACTCATTGGGAATGGGATATACACAGAAATTGGAATCCATTATGGACAGGCGAAAATCCATTGCATCAATGGAAATGGGTATATGAAAACGATAAGTGCATAGTTGATAAGATTATACGTTATGAAAATTTAGAAAAAGATCTTGCTGATGTCGGTAAAAAAATACCGCTAATCAGGTCTCTGCAGAAACTTAACTATAGTAACAATAAAAAAATAGTATTATCAAAAAGAACAAAACAAAAAATAAACGACATGTTTAATAAAGACTTTGTAATTTTTGACTTTAAGGTGGAAGAATAAAATGAAAACTATGCTTGTTACAGCGCTTTTTGATATAGACAGACAACACCGCGGAGATGGCAGAAGTATTGTAAATTATCTTGAATGGTTTGCAAAAACACTTGAGCTTCAGTGCGACATGACTGTTTATACAGAAAAAAGATTCAAAAATTTTGTACTAGACCATAGAAAGAACAACGGTTACACAACAAAAATAGTTGTACAAAAATTTAATGAAATACCTTTTTATAAGAACAAGGCAACAATCGATGACATAATTAGTACTGCACAATATAAAAACAGAATGGCATACGCCGGCCGATTAGAATGCATTTTAGGTAATTATAACGTCGTTATATACTCTAAGTACGGTTGGCTATCTAGGGCTGTAGATGAAAATCCACAACATGATTATTTTTTGTGGGTTGACGCTGGTATTAGTAGATTCTTCGAAGGTTTTGACACCAGTCTTCCATGGCCAAACAGAAAAGCACTTGATAATAGTAAGTTTCTTATACAAGCAAATACAGAACACTTTGAAAATTTGCATGACAAACTTAGCATTGCATCCCACATGTGGGATGGCAGATCTATATTAGTTGCTACTTTGTTTGGTGGAGGCCGCGACATAATAAAAAACATGGAATACTTAATAAACGATTATTGTGCAAATGTACTTTTTAAGGACAATTGCATAAATAATGAACAGATCTGTATGGGACTCATATGGCTTGATAATCCGGATATATTCGATGTTAGGAAGTTTTCCGGAAAAACATGGCTTCCTCTTTTCTTGGAATTAAGTAAGTGAGAATTCTAGTCACCGGTGGCACAGGAATGGTTGGTTCTGCTTTTACAAGAATAGAGACAGAACACGAACTTTTGTTGTATGGATCAAACGCTTATGATTTGCGCAGAGAGCAAGATGTATGTGATATGATATACCGCGCACATCCAGACGCAATTATTCATCTCGCAGCAAAAGTTGGAGGAGTTAAGGGAAACACCGATTATGTTGCAGACTATTTTTATGACAACATGATCATGAATCTGAACATACTGAATACTGCTCGTATATATAAGATTCCAAAAGTTCTATCTTTGCTTTCAACATGTATATATCCTGATAATGTTGAATACCCTTTAACGGAAGATCAGATACATACCGGAGAACCTCATGCCAGCAGTTTTGGATATGCCTATGCAAAAAGAATGTTGGAAATTCATTCAAGGGCAATAAGAAGACAATATGGAATAAATTATATTACGGCTGTTCCAAACAACATATATGGACCTAATGATAACTTTGATTTAGAAAACTCTCACGTAGTTCCTGCTATTATAAGAAAACTGTATGACAAAAAACATAATCAAAAAACTCCAGTTTTTTGGGGATCTGGTAAGTCATTGAGAGAATTTACTTATTCTGAAGACATTGCTCGAGCATTATTAATGCTGCTAGAAAATTATGATGGCGAAGAACCTATCAATATTGGTAACCCAAATGAAATAGCAATATTTGATCTGGTCGGACTGATATCCAATGTTATGGGCGTTGACTTTCCGGATGAATCTTGGGATACTTCTATGCCAGAAGGCCAGTACAGAAAGCCGTCTTGTAACAAAAAATTTATAAACATGTTTCCCGACTTTGAATATACGACCCTATCAGACGGGATTAGTATGACAATAGATTGGTTTAACAAAAATTACCCAGATGTTAGAGGTGTACGTGATTGACTTGGTAAAAGATACTATTACAAAGGAAGATCGAGAAGCTTTGGCAGGTTGGATTCTATCAGACCCTAAACTGACCAAGGGAGATCTTACTGTTCAATTTGAAGAAGAGTGGTCATCTTGGTTGGGAACAAAACATTCCGTATTCGTAAATTCTGGTTCCAGTGCAAATCTTCTAATGGCATCAGTTCTGTTAGAGTCTGGAAAACTGCGCAATAAAAAAATAATTGTGCCGGCCGTTAGTTGGGCTACGACCGTCGCACCATTTATTCAGCTTGGATTTGAGCCAATAATGTGTGACTGCGACATGGCCAATCTAGGATTAGATGTAAATCATTTTGAAAGATTAGTCAAAGAGCATAATCCATCATCAGTTATAATTGTTCATGTTCTAGGTTATCCTAATAACATGAAAAAAATAATGGATACATGCAAAAAATACGATATTTTCCTTTTGGAAGATTGTTGTGAAGCTCATGGTTGTGAATATGACGGACAAAAAGTAGGAACATTTGGATGCATGTCTTCGTTTTCATTCTACTATGGTCACCACATGTCTACAATAGAAGGTGGTATGGTTTCTATGAACAGCAAAGAATTTTTAGATCTGTCTCTTATGATAAGATCCCATGGGTGGATTCGAGACTTAGACGAATATTCCAAAAATTCGTGCATAGAAAATTACGGCCTAGATGATTTCGAGGCCCTTTATTCTTTTCTTGTTCCTGGATATAATATTAGATCGACAGACCTAAATGCTTTTTTGGGTATTAGGCAACTGAAGAGATTAGATGAAACAATCGCCGCAAGAAGAAAAATTCTTTCTGTATACAGCAAAAATTTATCGGAGAAAATCTGGACACAGAGTTGCAAATTATCGAATCCTTCCCCTTTGGCTTTCGGTATTATATCAGCAGCAAAGGATAACATTGTCAAAAATTTACAAAAAGACAACATCGCATGTCGTCCCCTTATTTGTGGATCCATAGCAGAACATCCGTTTTGGTATATGAGATACGGCAGCGACAACGATTGTGAGAACGCAAAATCTGTGCATAAAAACGGTCTATATATTCCTTGTCATCAATCTATGACTTTGGAAGAAACGGAATTTATTTGCAAAATAATACTGGAGAGTATATGAAATATTTAGTAACCGGTGGATGCGGATTTATCGGAAGCAACTTGATAAAATCCCTTATTATGGACGACACCACGTTCGTTTATTGTGTTGACAACGAGTCGGGAGGAGATCAAAAATTAGATCATCCTAAAGTAAGATATTTCAAAGAGGATATATCAGATTACAAAACGATGGATGTTATTTTCAATGCTCTACGGCCAGATTATGTTTTTCACATGGCCGCTGAGTCTCGTGTTGGAACGTGTGAAGAGACCCCAGAAAAAGCAATTAACACTAACATACTAGGCACACTCAATGTATTGAGATTAGCAAAAAAATACGGTACAAAAAGAGTAATATACTCTTCCACGTCTGCAACATACGGCAGAACAAAAGAACTTCCTACTTCCGAACATCAACCATCTGATAATTTGGGAGTGTATTCTGTGACAAAAATAGCGGGAGAAGATCTTTGCATGATGTATTATAAGACCCACGGACTGGATACGGTTGCTTTACGATACTTTAATGTTTTTGGAGAAGGCATGCCAGAAAAGGGACAATATGCTCCGGTAATTGCAATATTTTTAAAGCAACGAAGAGAAGGCAAGGATCTCACGGTTGTAGGCGACGGAAGCCAAACAAGAGATTTTGTTTATGTAAAAGATGTAGTTAATGCCAATATTTTATCTGCATATGCTCCATCGATTCAGGTATCTGGAAAAATAATGAACGTTGGCACTTCTACCTCTTATAGTGTACTGCAGATTGCAGAAGCTATATCTGATAAAATAAAATATATTCCACCTAGACCCGGAGAAAGTCCAAATACCCTTGCAGATTCAACGTTGCTCAGATCTGCCACTGGATGGAAATCAACTGTAGACGTCATCGATTGGATAAAGGATACCAAATGAATAAAGAAGACATAAATAAATTACTCAATATAAGAAACAAAATAATCGGTTCTTATAATGCACTCGAACATAAAAACGAACCGCATGCAATTATTTCACAGAAAAAAGTCGCACAAGAATTTGAACTTTTGATTAAAATGATTGATAATATACTAGAAGGAAAAGTTAAATTTACATAAGGCTTTATAATGAAAACTGCTCTAATTACCGGGATCACAGGTCAAGATGGATCTTATCTATGTGATCTCCTACTTTCAAAAGGATATAGAGTCATTGGAATAAAAAGAAGGACCAGTATATTGTCAACCAATAGAATAGACAAAAATTTTACTGACCCAAATCTTATAATTCACTATGGCTCCTTGCATGAATCAAGTTGGATGTATAGGCTATTGTCCGAGTATAAACCAGATGAAATATATAACTTGGCTGCGCAAAGCCACGTAAAAGTTTCTTTCGAGTGTCCGCTAGAGACAGTTGACATTGTTGCAAACGGTACCCTAAGGCTATTGGAGGCGGTCCGCCAAGTATGCCCAACTGCAAAATTCTATCAGGCTTCTTCTTCAGAAATGTTTGGCGATAATCCAGAGAATCCTCAAAATGAATCAACCGTATTGATGCCAGCGTCTCCATATGCATGTGCAAAAGTCTTTTCACATAATCTAATAAGAAATTATAGAAAGTCGTATGGTATGTTCTGTTGCTCCGGAATATTATTTAATCATGAGTCTCCGAGAAGAGGTGAGACTTTTGTTACTAGGAAAATAACAACAGCGGCTGCAAGAATAAAACTCGGTCTACAAGACAAATTATACCTAGGTAACCTAGATGCCAAGCGTGATTGGGGTCACGCCAAGGATTATGTCAAAGCAATGTGGTTGATGTTGCAACAGGAGACCCCGGAAGATTTTGTAATTGCGACAGGAAAAACACATTCGGTAAGAGAATTTCTAGAACTGACTTTTAAGCATGCCGTGCTAGATATCGATAAATACGTAGAGATAGACTCTAGGTTATTTAGACCACATGAGGTACCGCTTTTGTTGGGAGACTCATCAAAGGCTAGAGAAAAATTAGGATGGGAACCTTATTACGATTTGCCAAAGCTAGTTACAGAAATGTATTCTTCAGATTTTAAGGAACAGTGTGCTGTTAAGATCGGACCAGATGGATTTGGTAGAATAGATCCTCTCGCTAGCTTGACAGAGCCAATATTTTAACATAAAGACACACTGATGTATGATTATCAACAAGAGGTGAGAATGAATGATTTTCCTACCGGGAAACCCCATGTTTCCTATTCAGAAATAAAAAATTGGAAAGAATGTTCATATAGGCACAAACTACTCTACGTTGATGGTCTACAAGAATATAACCCAAGTCCTTATGCTGATTTCGGTACAGCGCTACATAATGCAATAGAATTGTTTTTGAAAACAAAAAAAATGGATATAGAAAAGTGTTTAAGCGAGATTGACAATGCTTGGAAGACCAATCTCTATGAAGGGCCAGAATACTTAGAAAAGATGAAAGATCACTCTTGGTACAAGAATGAACCTGTGGAAACATGGAAATCATACGCAAAAACTATTCTAGAAAGTTTTCCAAGCTGGATAGATAATGAGTTTCTTGAGTGGGAACTAGTTGACGCGGAACATGAGTTATATGAAAAGATTCAAGGCGAATCTATATCATTCAAGGGTTTTGTTGATTGTATCATAAAAGCGAAGTCAAAAAGAGGAAAAGACCTTCTGTGGATTATCGATTGGAAAACAACTGGTAAATACGGATGGATTCCGAAGAAAAAAAGAGATTTCTTGACTACAGCTCAAGTTGGATTTTACAAAAAATATATTTCAAAGAAACTAGAAATAGAAATGAAAGATATTCGGTGCGCTTACGTCTTCTTAAAAAGAGGCGCATTACCAGAAAAATGTATCGAATCCTTTACAGTTTCTGTTGGACCTAAATTCCTAGAAAAAATAGACAAGTTATTGAATTCTATGATAAAATCGGTCAGAAAAGGCATGGCTCTTAAAAACTATAGTTCGTGTAAGTTCTGTCCATTTACAAATACGGAGCATTGCAGTGGCAAAGGATGGTAAGAAAAAAATAATAGTTTTGTCCGATCACGCGTTGAGTACATCAGGCGTCGGCACACAAACAAGACATCTTATAAATGGCCTTTTAGAGAAAGGGTGCTGGACTTTTAGGCAGCTCGGCGCAGCTGTCAAGCATGATAACTATGATACAGTCGTAGTTAATCCAGACTTTATCATAAAGCCAGTTGATGGTTTTGGAAACCCGGAAATGATTAGAGTCATTCTTGCAACCGAAAAGCCGGATGCCATACTGATCTTTACTGATCCCAGGTTTTTTACCTGGTTGTTTGAGATAGAAGACGAAATACACCAGACATGTCCTATATTTTGGTGGCATGTATGGGACAATAAACCATATCCAGATTTCAATGATCGATACTATAAAGCAACTGACTTGATTAATTGCCACTCTCATCACACGTATATGCAAATAGTAGAAAAATATCCCAAAAAGACAAATTTTATTCCCCATGCACTACCAGATAATGTTTTTTTCGAAATCGATGAACAGCAAAAGAAAAACATTAAGAGACAAATCTTAGGTTCTGACAGAATAGATCACTTTGTCGGCTTCTGGATGAATAGAAATGCAAAAAGAAAAAGGCCAGGCGATTTGTTGTGGGCTTGGAAGATTTTCATAGACAAATTAGAGGAATCTACAGGAAATAAAAAAGCGACGTTACTTCTTCATACTGATCCGCTAGACCGAGAAGGTCCTAATCTATATTCTATAATTGAAAAACTGGAAATCAAAGATAGTGTTGTTTTCTCAAAAGAAAGAGTCTCTTTCGATGTCGTAAATGCAATGCATAATATTGCTGATTTTACAATAAATGTTTCTAATGCAGAAGGATTTGGTCTTTCCACTCTGGAAGCCATGCAGACTGGTACTCCGATTATTGCCCCTAAAACAGGCGGTCAAACAAGACAGGTTGTGGATCATAGAGATGGTTCTGAAAATGGATTTGCACTACCAATAGAGCTTCAGACGCTAGTTGGAAGCCAAAATGTGCCTTATATTTTTGAAGATTATTGCTCTACCGGTACAATCGCAAATGCAATTTGGTCTATGTATGAGCTTGGTCCGGACGGAAGAAAGCAACTAGGTCAAAAAGCAAAAGAGTATGTCAGATCTGAATTTTCTTACCAAAAAACTATTGATCTTTGGCATGAAACTATGCTAGAAAAAATAAAAAATTGGAAAAAATCTTACGAAAGATATATTATTAAGGAAATAAAATGAAAAATGTTTTTATTAGAGGGCCATTGCTCACTCAATCTGGGTACGGTGTTCATTCACGGCAAATTTTTAAGTGGGCGAAATCAAAAGGCTATAATATCACCGTACAATTACTTCCATGGGGAATTACGCCATGGTATACTTCCGGAGAAGAACTAGATGGTCTTATTGGCGAAATTATGATGTGTTCAAAGCCGCCTGTTCAAAAGCCTGATTTGTCCATCCAGATTCAGTTACCGCATGAGTGGGATCCAAGTATAGGAATAAAAAATATCGGCGTCACAGCCGGAATTGAGGCAACTTCTTGTAATCTGGAATGGATCTCTGCATGCGATAATATGGATCTAGTAATTACACCATCTAAGTTTGCGCAAGACACTCTAGTACAGTCGGGATTAAGTCCTGAAAAAATAACAGTCATCCCGGAGTCTTTTCCGCAGTGTTTTTTTGAAAAAGAATTACCTGAATTTGAGCTAAATTTGCCTACCGATTTTAATTTTTTAATTCTAGGACAAATTACTGGAGATCCAGATTGCGATAGAAAAAGAACTATAGAAACTATTGCAAATTTTCTTAATGCATTTAGAGGAGACCCAACAGTTGGTCTAATTGTAAAAACAAATATGGGCAAAAATTGTTCCATAGATCGCGAAATTACCGAACATTCATTAAGAAATTTTATAAAAACACAAAATCTAAGCAAAATAGATCCAAAGGTGTATTTATTACATGGTTATCTCCATGAGCGAGAGATCTGTGCGTTATACCGGAGCAAGAATATCAAAGCCCTTATTAGTGGAACTAGAGGAGAAGGCTTTGGACTGCCTTTATTGGAGGCGGCTGCCTGTGATTTACCGGTCATCGCAACCGGTTATTCGGCACACACCGAGTTTCTAAATTTAGGAAAATGGATAAAAATCAATTCGAGTTTGCAACAAATCCCAGATCGAAAAGCAGATGGAAAAATATGGGTAAAAGGCTCAAAATGGGCCAATATAGACTCCAATGATTTTATTGACAAGATAAAAAAGTTTAAGAAAAAAGGCACATCCATTCCTAACGAATGGGCAAAAAATTTAGGAAGTAAAATCAGAGACAAATACTCTGAAAAATCTATTTTTTGTATCTATGATCAAAAATTAGGTGTTTTTTTATGATTTTATCGTTAGTAATATGTTTTTTAACATTAGCGTTGGCAGTTTCGTTATATTATAACTACAAGTTTGCAACAACAATAATAAAATTTGAAGACAGCATATCGGATGCTCTCGATATACTGGATGAAAGATACGCAAGTATATCAAAAGTGTTAGAAATACCACTTTTTTATGACTCTCCACAAATTAGACAAGTCGTAAAAGATATGCAAGTATCTCGAGATTCTATACTAAGAGCTGCTAATGAAATATCAAACGATAACGTTGTCGAGGAGTCCAACAATGCCTAAAATGGTAAAAAAAAGAGTCAAGATCAAGCGTCCTAGCTCAGGAAAAAAGCCGTATTTTACAAAAGATACTCAAGAAGCAATCGAAAGTTTCTGTAAGTCTGATTGCTACGACTTTCGTAACAAGGTGTATAATCAGTCTATAAAGCCAGCGCTGGAAAAATTAGCTGAAAACTTAATTTTTATCTATGGATTCCACAAACAATTTGACGATATCGACCTATTAAAGCACAATTGCGTTATAAACCTATATGAAACATTGCACAAATTTGATCACACAAGAAACAAAAAAGCTTTTTCTTATTTTAATGTCGTCGGGAAACACTGGTTAATAGTACAGGCTAGAAAAGCCAAAAAATATAAAGATAGAAATATTTCTATAAATTCTGGCGATGAAAATTTTAATTTTGAATCGTTATTATTAAAAGCTGGTAAAGAAATAAAAATGCCAGATTACAATATGATTGTAGAACAAAACAAAACAACAACTACGGATATGCTCTTTGCAATTCGAAAAAAAGTAAAATCAGATGCAGAGATACGATGTATAGAGGCAATTATCAAGATTTTTGAATCCGTCGATGAGTTAGACTTTTTGAACAAACGCGCAATTTTTGTATACGTAAGAGAAATATCGGGCCTCAATTCCAAACAATTGTCGACATGTATGAGTTCCATCAGGCGAATATATAGAGACATAGCTGGACCTGGAAAGGAGTTTGACATACTATGACAACAAACGACGACATACAAAAGAAAGTAGAGGCTTTTTCTGAACTTCTAGACTCGATTACCAATCTTGAAACTAAGAAAAAACAATTATGGAAAGAGATATACGAGAATGCCTTTGTGGACCGCATGAACGCATACACGCTTTTCACGGATGCATATACTAGCATGACAGGGAATGCCAATGACCACGTACAACTGGGATCACTTATGGCAAAATATATTGAAAGAATGAACAAAGCGAATGATCAATTAATAAAATTAGCAGAAATTATTTCCAGGGAAGAAGAAAAAGAATCTAAAATTAATCCGGATGATCTTTTCAAGGAGATTTCTGGATGAGCGATGCTTCGAATGCAGCAACTGGACTGACCCTTGATGCCAGGGTAGAATATAACCATACCAGAATACAAGAATTAAGTTTCAAAAATACATTTAGAAGGGGAATCTGTGTTGACGTAATTACGGATCCTAATAATTACGATTTAGAAATTTTTGCAACCATAGAATCAGAAAAAGCAGAAGAACCCGCGGAAATAGCTGACAATTCTTTATATGACGTGCTTTCTCGCATCAACATCCCTCGCAATACTGTAATATACACAGAAACAGAGACAAAGAGTGACGACTTGAAATTTGCCATGCCGTTTTTTCCGGAACATTTAATGATGCCAATTAAACCTGGAGAATCAATATGGTATTTTACTTTAGATGAAGCATCTTACTGGCTTACAAGAGCTTCGGGCGATTCAATATCCGAAGATGTAAATTATTCTCATTTTGATAGAAAATTTCTTTCTTCGGATCAAGAACCTCAAAACGCTGCCGAAACTGCAGATAACCAAGAAGAAGAACCAGACCCACCAGGATTTAACGATGGAAATGAAGACGAAGATGGAAAGTCTTTATTGAATCTAACATATGAAAAAATAATAAAAGGAACTTGGAAAAATAGCGAATCAGAAAATATAAAGTTGCGGTTTGAACCCGTGCCAGTGTATAGAAAACTACCCGGAGACTTAGTATTACAAGGTTCCAATAATTCAGCCATAGTATTAGGGCAAGAAAGAATAACAGATACACAAGAAGATTCGAGTGTTTCTTCTTCTGAATATGCATTTCAGTCACAAGGAATGATTGATATAGTAGTAGGAAGAGGAAATAAATTTCCGACGTCGGAAATAGAAAACGAGTTAGGGTTTTTAGAAAGAGACAAAACATCTGAGGCTGTCGACGTTCAACCAACCTGTGAGGGAGATCCTCATATTTCTGATTCATCTAGAATTATTTTATCACAAGTAGAACCAATTGCATTTTTGTTCCCAGAAGATAGACATACAGTTTTCGGAGAGAAAGAGCCAAAAGAAACACCGGAAGCTTCTGTTAATATTATATCAGATCATATAAAAATATATTCTAGGTATGACACGGAAAGAGAAGAAGAAGTACAAGGCACAATACAGCTTATCAGACAGGGAAAAGACAAAAGCCAAGGTTCTTCAATTATCCTAGGTCATGACGGAATAATTCAAATGTCTGGTGAAAAAATATTTATTGGAAAGTCCAAAACAGACGGCGGTTCTTTTCCAAGCTCAGGCTCTGAGCTTGGACCGGATAATTCACAGCCATATATTCTTTACAACGAACTAAAACAATTATTAGAAAGATTAATTTCTGATATAGAAAGCTTTTGCAACCAAGCTCAGGCCCAAGTAGGAGTTCCTCCTGGCGCTCCCCTCGCGCCTTTATCTACAGCAGCTGTAACACTAAGTACAAATTTAAAACAAAGAAAAAATGAAATTACAAAAATAGCGTCAAAAAGAATATTTGGAGAGTAAAATGGCAAAAGACGATGAAAAACCAAAATCATTAGAAAAGGCAAAGCCATTTTTGTTGCTAGCTATTCAAGATGCTTTTGCTGCACAATTAAAGTTATTTGAGGAAGCGGAAAATCCCTCGGACGTCACTCCGGAAAACGCTATATTAGTACTTGCCGAAGGTTTATCATCTGCAATACATGAATATGTTACTAGTGCATCCGTGATAGTCGAAGAAGGTATAGAAGTTTCTACCGAAGGTTCCGAAACGGCTCAAAAAGGCACAACTACTTCTCCAGGTACAGGTAATTTGACGTAATTTTTCTCTAATGGATATTTATCTTCAAGGAGATATCAAATGGCAAAGGTCAGAGAAAGAAAAGTATATTCTTTTAAGTCTGTTGGGGAAAAACAGGAAGAATTCGAAGCAAAAATAAAAGGCAGGCTTGCAACAGATAAGCCTCCTATAGGAATTAAGACTCCGTTAGAGCTTGGCGAACAATCTTTGTTCAAAATGCACACAGACTTAGGTAAAAATATTTCTGATAACCTAAGAAACCTGATTCTTACAAATCATGGCGAAAGATTAGGCATGTATGACTTTGGTGCAAACCTACTTCCTTTGTCTATGGAATTTGGAACAGAAAATTTTGATTCTGCTGCCATCCAGAGAATATCCCGAGCCGTTCGGAGATACATGCCATTTATAGATTTGGGTACTTTTGAGTCTTTTTCTGAAAGGACCGATAATAAAGTTGTTGCGAAAGCAGGTATTCGGATAACGTATACTATACCCAACATAGATAACAATCCAAGAATGTTGGAAGTAATAATATATTCCGGAGCATAAAATGAAATTAAAGGCAAAAAAACAAAGAAAGTATCTGAATAGAGATTTTGACGGATTTCGAAAAGAGTTATTGGATTATGCAAGAATATATTTTCCTGATAAGATTCAAGATTTTTCCGAAGCGTCAGTGGGTGGTATGCTCTTAGACCTTGCTTCTTATGTGGGTGATAATTTATCTTATTATTTAGATCATCAATTCCATGAACTAAATCCGCTAACAGCGGTAGAATCACAGAATATCGAAATGCATGCAAAAAATTCTGGAGTAAAAATATCTGGAGCAGCCCCATCTGTTGTTGATGTTGACTTTTACATTGAAGTAGGAACGACAACAGTCAACAATAAGATCTTGCCTGATAGAAATAGCTTACCAAGAATTCTCAAGAACACCGAACTGTTGGCCGATAACGGAACAACATTCAGTCTTATTGAGAATATAGACTTTGCTGAAACAGATTCCGCCGGCAACCTTTTAGCAAAAGTAAAACCTATTTCTCAGCCTGGATCGCAAGCAACGTCATTTGTTTTGGTTAGGCCCGGAAAGTGCATATCCGGAAAAATAACAACCGAAACATTTACAGTCGGAAATTTTTCTCCTTTTTTGACTGTAAATTTGTCTAATCCGGACGTTTCTTCTATTCTTTCTATATCTGATACTCGAGGTAACCAATACTATGAAGTAGAACACTTAGGGCAAGACACCGTATTTAGGAAAGTATATAACCCATCTCAGCCAGAACATTCTCTCGAGATCATTTCGGCACCATATAGATTTACCGCTGCCACTAGCCTGAATACAAGAACAACCTCGATTACTTTTGGAGCAGGAAACGAAATGTCTCTAGAAGATACAAATATTGCGGATCCTTCTCAATTGGCTATCCCGTTATATGGAAAATCAACATTTTCTACGTTTTCTCAAGACCCACTAAAATTATTGAGCTCCAGAACTTTAGGTGTAGCTCCAGAAAACACTAATATAAGCGTTGTATATCGCTACGGAGGAGGCGCCAGCCATAATGTTTCCTCAAGGAACATAAATACTGTCTCATCGTTAGAAATAAATTTTCCAGACACAGCCTCTCCACAAGAGGCAATAAATATAAGAGGTTCTCTTGCTGTAAGAAATGAATTAGAGGCTCAGGGAGGAGCTGCTGCTCCCACGATCGACGAAATTAAATCTTTTATACCTGTTGCAAAATCATCTCAAAACAGAATTGTCTCAAAAGAAGATCTTCTTTCCAGGATCTATACACTACCAAATGAATTTGGCCGCGTTTTTAGAGCTTCGGTTGCACCAAACCCGAATAATCTTTTATCGTCTGTTCTTTATATAATTTCTAGAAATGCTTCCGGAAAATTGGTGCAGTGTTCGGACATATTAAAATCAAATATATCTACTTATCTAAACGAATATAGACTGATAGGCGACAGTATGGATATATTGGATGTTGCTGTTATAAATTACAGAGTCAAAATAACAATTGTTGCTCAACTTGGTGCAAATAAGCAAAATTTGCAAATAGAGTTAATCGGCAGAATAAGAGAAATAATTAAGATACAAAATTATCAAATTGGCCAACCAATAAATGAATCAGATTTTTTATCTGAAGTACTTAGCGTTCCGGGAGTGCTGTCTTTATCTAGTATCTCTTTTGAAAACGTGTATGGGACCATAATTAATTCAACATATAGTGATTATTCTGTAGAATTAGATAATCGATATGTAAATGGTAATTTTTTCGCTCAACCTAATGAAATATTCGAGTGTAGATTTCCCGAAACAGACATTTCAGTAGAAGTTATATAAGGAATCAGTCATGATATTACAATTTACAGCCAGTAAAGACACATACATAACCAATAAAATAGTTGGTTCATCATACAGGGCAACAGATGGCAACGTAGGTCAGGCTAGTACGCTGGATTTGTTTAAGTTGTATGACGAATCTAAGATTTCTGGTGAAACTAGACCAATTGAATTATCACGGTTGTTAATCAAATTTCCTTTGTCTGAAGTTTCTGCTTCCCTAAAAGACAAAGTTTCATTCGATGACGCTTCATTTAAAGTAAAATTGGAATTGTTTGATGTACAAGGTACACATGTTGCTCCTGAGAATTTTAAAGTTGTAGTTTATCCTCTTTCTAAGTCTTTTGATGAAGGTATTGGTACTGACTTATATTCTTTTAATGATCTTGGCAGAGCAAATTGGGTTACAGCGTCCTATTCTTCGTCAACCAACAACACGTGGAATCTCACAGGCGCAAGATCTTCCGGATCCTTGGGTTCATCGGACATCGATGTAATATCTTCGGGTTCGATCGCCGGTGGAAGCATAATAAATTTGTCCGGCGAACAAACTTTTTTATCGGGAAGAGAAGATCTTTCCATTGACATAACGACAATTGCTTCTGCAAGCATGTGTGGCTTTCTACCTGACCATGGTTTTCTAATAGCTTTTTCGGGATCACAAGAGTGGGATACCGAATCTAGGTTTGTGAAGAGATTTGCTAGTCGTCATACAAAGAATCCCTATCTTAGGCCAAGAGTAAAAATAGCATACGATGATTTTTTGATTGATTCATCAAACATGTTTGAATACAATGTAACCGGGTCTTTATATCTTAGAAGTTACAGAGGCAATTCTCCCTTCAATGTACTTTCAGGGTCTTCTAATACTCAATTGACCGGCGAAAATTGTATGAAATTAATTGTTTCAACCGGTTCATTTGCTCTTACTGAATCAGTCAGTCAAATAATACAAACAGGTTATCGTAAAACAGGCATTTACTCGGCATCTTTTGCAATCGACGCTTTCCTAACAACCAATGTCAATAACTCAAATACGTTTCATGACTGTGTTTTTGCATCATCTTCAATTTCTTTTGACGTTGGATGGTATGACAATTCACAGCAGGTAAAGTTTGCATCTCAAACATTGAAAGTCAAACGTTCGGATATATTAAATAATTTTTCAAGAAGAGATATCAGGATATCACTGGTGGATCTTCGAACAAGTTATATTTCATCATATCCGTCGCGAGTTCGACTGTTTGCCCGAGATAGAAATGAGATCAATGAGCCAGTAAAAAGACCAATATCGTTACCGTCAAAGACATTTGATCTTGCGTATTATAGAATAAAAGATGCAGATAACGGTAAAATTGTTGTAGCAATCGATAAAAATGCAACCAGAATTTCGACTGACAGCCAAGGAATGTATTTTGATTTACCGGTAAAACTTTTGCCACATGGAAGAGCTTATACGATAGATATATTGATTAATGATCGCGGATCGGAAACAATACATGAAACAAATTCAAGATTTAGAGTAGACAAATGAGCACAAGAAAGAAAAATCTTTGGGGTTATTCCGAATACGAAAGAGCACTCAAGTCCGGTAATTCAAAATTATCCGCTAATAAAGACTCATTATCAAAAAAATACGGAATTAATTCAATAAGTTCATGGAAAAATTCTGAGTTAGAATCTGGATTGCAGAATACACAACAATTAAATGTTAATTGGTCTGATTTTTCTCAACACACTTTTTTTAATTCGGCAGAAGCTAAGGTTAATGTTGCATTTGACAAAATAATAAACCAGTTTCCTTTTGATGGGACGCAACAGGAAGTGCAAGAATACTTGGCTTCTCTTTCTGGATACGAATCTCACGTCTTGCAAAAGTTTCCAAAAAATATTGGTTACATAACATTTATGTCTTCAAGCAAAAACTATATAAAAGTAACTGATCAGAGAGGGTATGTTTTTCCTTCAATAACAAAAAATGCAGATTTAAAATCTAGCGTTTTTGACAAACTAGGAGGAAATAATTCGTTGTCGATAGAGTTCTATTATGCTCACCCGACAGGAAGTATTGGCACAACACAAGAAATGGTCATTTTTCAGGCCCTGAATAACACCGGCACCTCCGGTATCTCTATTTTTGTTTCCCAAACAACTGAAATTACACCGGACTTTTCTATAACATCAGTTATAACAGATTCAACAGGGATTCAGCTGCTATCTCAGGTTTCCGGTATAAAAAAAGGAAAATTTCATCACTTTGTTATTAATTTTGAACAAGGGACTTCAAATAAATTAAAAACATACGTAAATCAAATATTAAAAGATTCTTCTATAGAACAGAGCGAATTGTCTTTGCTGTTTGAAGACAATAATGTTTTTTATGTAGGATACGGGAAGCCGCACACATATTATAACGGAGGATTAGTTACATCTGTAGCTACAACTTCATATTTGACCGGGTCTATGAAGGACTTTAGAATTTGGAATAAAACATTTGCCACTACTGGCGACATGAAATACGTTGCAGAAAATGGTTCATTTGCGCAAGACGATCTAAGACTTCAGTTAAAATTTAACGAACCTTCTGGAAGCCATGCTAATTCTACTGTGGTCATAGATTCTTCCGGAAACGGTGTACACGGTCTGTTTTTTACAAATGGATCTCAAGCTATCGTAAATAAAAATAGAGAAAAAGAAACGTATAGTTCTCCGGTCATATATGAAAATCCTTTATTGTGTCCAATATTATTTCCTTCTTTCCCTTCTGTTGTATCCCTAAATCAATTAATGCTTCAAAATGCATTTCAGTATGACATCAATAATCCTAATCTTATTACAAAACTAATACCTGCACATTATTTTAGAGAAGCAGAATTTTTTGAAGGATTTTCTCTAGAAGATGTCGGAAACGATTATGAAACTCTTAAGAATTTCCCGGGTGGCGGAAAGATTCCACAAGCGCAGTTAATAACATTGTTTTTATTTGTGTGGGCAAGATTTTTTGACGAAATGAAACTCTATATCGATAATTTCAGATCTCTTCGTTTAGCAAATTATGAAATGAAAGATTCTATTCCGCTTCAGTTTATGCCATTTCTTGCAAGGTATTACGGATTTGAACTACCTAATCCTTTTTCTAATTCTAATATTAATCAATATCTAGACTCTGTAGATATTGATATTCAAAACGGAAGGACAACAACATCCTTGCAGTCTAGCCTTGAGCAGATGTGGAATAGAATGTTGGTAGAAATGCCTTATGTTATTAGATCAAAAGGCACAAAGTCAGCTATAAAATCTCTAATGAATGCTGCTGGCATAAACATGGAATCAACTTTTCGAATAAAAGAGTACGGAGGCTCTACAAAGAAAAAAATATTAAGATCCAGAAAGAAAAAAGAATCTCAATATAGGTATATCGATTTTGTTACAGCTAGTCACATGCAGTCTAAGCCCCTCAAAGCATTCAGACATGAGCCTGGTGCCCCAGATCCAGCCTCGGGGCCGTCTGAATCAACTGTTCTTATTGAAGCCGGAGATATTAAGATAGTAAAGCCAGGAAATCCTCCTACACTCACGCAAATTACTTCTGGGTCTTGGACATGGGAAGGCCATTATAAATTTAATGCCGATACAAAAAATTATAATCAGTCTATATTTAGGCTTGAAGCACAAAGATCAACAGGAACCGCAAAGAACCTTCTTGTTAATTTAATAGCCGCCAGATCACCAGATTTTGCTAGCAATTCCAATAGCTTGACTTTACATGTCGATGCTGCAAACACTGGATCAACAAGCATTTCTATAGAAGACATACAACTTTGGGACGGCTCAAGATGGTATATCAACGTATCCCATGAATTTGGATTTGTATCATCAAGCTATTATCTTTATGCTTCTAAGCCAGGAATAGATAATATCATATCAGAATATTCTGGTTCTTTTACATACCCTAACACTTCGGCTAACTTGCTTAGTACATTTAATGCAACAGAAAACCCTGTTAATTCAGGTTCGAGAATAGCAATCGGTGAACCATCCACCCCGACGACTTACACCACTAATTATTTGGGATCATCGCTAGCATTAGGGTCAAATGGGTCTACGCAATTCTTTGATGGGGAACTAGGACAATTCAGAATATGGTCAAAATTTCTTTCTGGATCAGAAATAACCGAGCACGCAATAAACCCTTTCTCTGTTGGCGTTACTGATCCGATAGTAAATTATAATTTTATTACAGATGTAAATCTAGACATAGCGAATACGTCGACGCAGCTGGATGTTGGCCTTCCTGTTGGGTCATGGCAAAGAATAAGAGGTCAGTATGAGCTATATCAGAGTGTATCATCTTCTAATTCATCTGGTCACCTAGAGATTGAGGATGTGTCCAGAAACGAAATATCGTTTTTTGTAACGGGCTCTATTTCCTCAAGAATGATAAAAAGCAAACCAATATCATATACCATAGTAAATCCGTATTTCGCAGACTATACGGAGCAAAATAAAATTAGAGTTCATTCTTATCTTACGCAGTCGAATGCAGAAAAAAATTCTGGATTTCACGGATCAGTTTACGACATTAACGAAATAGAAACATTTGATGACAACAGATTTTCAATCGATATGTCTTCTGTACAGTCCATAGACGAAGATATTATGAATCTCATGCCTTCTACGGATATTCTGAACGAGTATCTAGGTTCTCCGGAAATGCAATATTCGGTGAATTATCCAAAACTAGATAAATTATCAGACGTATACTTCAATCGTCTTACTGGGAAAATGAATTATACCCAGTTGTTTGAATTTTTCAAATGGTTCAGAGTTAATTTCGCACCTATAATAGAAAAATTACTACCATCAAACGTAAATTTCCTTGGAGTTAATTTTGTAATCGAATCACATTTCCTTGAAAGAAATAAGTATGAATATAAGCAAGGTGATGTTCATGTTGATTTAAATTCTCGTGTGGCAGCAGAGTTAACACCGTTACCATTTGAGGGTACATTCAAAAAGGAGATTTAAAGATGGCAAAAGACACAACAAGATCATCAAGGTTCTCGCAAAAAAGAGGTACCCAGATAGGACTTGATTCTTATTCAAAAGGACAAGAACTTCCGACGCAAAGAATCCTGCATGCAGGTCTTGTATCAATCGGTAGATCTCGAAGTCAGTTTGTAAGAAAAAGATATGATGTTGTACCGGCTGACGCCACCAACAATATACCTCATGAGTCATTTAGGGTAATAAATTTTCACGAATCTGCTTGGGACGACACAACTTTTGATGCTTATGGTTATAATCCATTCCATTCGGCGAGAAACAACGAGGTATTCATTGCGAGCATTCTGGACAATGTAAAAGATGGCACCGTTTTTAGATCAGAGGCTGTATTTGATCCTGTCTTTTATAAACACTATAAAGATCATCACGACAGAGAAAGTGTGTATCTTGAAAAAGAAGACGTTTCAATGTCAGCTTTCAACGTGCTTGATTTTATGTCCGGATCAAAATATTTTGATTTACCTTTTGATGAAAACATATATTCCCACAGAATGGGAATTCAAAAAGAATGGATGCTAGAATTGCTAGCAAAACAAACATTTAATTTACGGCAAGAACATCCTATGTCTGCTGCCACAGGTATACAAAGAAAATTTGTTCGCACTGATTATTCTGGAGAAATAAGAAATAGCAATATACGAGAGTTGTATTTCGAAGACTGGCCTGTTCTAATAAGTTTTGAGCTTACTGGCTCTCGTGTAGATGCAGATTATGTTCGGGCAGCAGAGTCTGTCCTGAATGAAGAAATATTTTTTGAAGAAAATGATATAAACATTAATCCTTTAATAGATGATCCAATCAACATTCCAAACGCTCATGATCCTGAAATTATGAATCAGCTGTATACGTTCCGGGGAGAATTTGATCATTCTTCGAATCCGACACCTATATATTTTGTAAAAAACAGCGAAGGAATATTTGAATTGGCTTTATTAAACGCGGCCAATGCTTCTAAGTCTGATCTAGGTAAATTTGATAGTTCCATCATAATTGATCAGTCACACGTGTCGAATCACGGACGTCCTCTAACACTTTTCTTGAACGACGGAACTTACTATGACACAAAGACTGTCCCATCAAACCATGCTGCCACAGCTGACTCTGTCCTCAATTACACCGGTACTTTCTCTGTTGGCTATGAGATAAATGGTAGTTCAGTTACGAGGTCTTCATACTTTGCATCTGTAAAAGCCGGTACATATAGCAAAGCTCAAATAAAATTGGACGCTTCCTTCTCCGGTGACTTGATTATTTTTGTCGACAAAGACGTTAACAGGCAACATCGCTTAGAAATAGAACCATATTACGTATCTCGTGGCCTGCCAGGAGAAGCACCGTTAACTCCATTCAATTTATATAACAAGAAGAATCATATAAATGGTCATTCCGGTCATATAGCAGAGCCATCACAAAGATATGATTCTATTGCGTTCAGAGGTCTAAAAAGATAATGCCTACTTATTCTAGAGACAGATTACCATACAACTTATTGAAAAAACAGTACCTTCGTCCAGGCGAAAATGCTTATACCTATTTTGATAATTTGGCAGCATGGATCAGAGCCGGAAGCGCAACTTCGAAGAATTATAGTGTTTCTACTACCAGCGGAGGAGTAGTTCAGAACGAATTCGCTCCAACAAGATTCCAGTTCCCAGCTTTCTATGTAAATGAGGGATCTGCTGGGGGTGGACCAGAGTTTAGGATAACACATACTTCCAATTTTTCTAACACTTTTGCACCGGGACCCACTTTCGATAGTGGCTTCTTGATATCTTTTTGGTTCAAACTAACAGAATTTTCTCACGCAGACGCGTCATCTTCAGGGTCCAATATAATTTGCATTACCGATGGTACTAGCGGACAGAGAATAGTTGAGATTTTTTGTTCTGAATCTGGAGCTAGCCTTCCGCAAGTCGGCATTAGATTTTATGATTCGGTAAGCCCTTCTACCAAATTTGTCGAAATGAAAAGTGCTTTTGGAGTAGACGTTACAAAATGGAACCATATAGCCTTTTGGTGTGACGGATCTTCCTTTGGAAACACAATAAAAAATCCGGATTTTAATTTTATTCTAAATGGAGAATATCCTAACAGGGCAGGTTGGCAAGAGAGTGAAACTTTTTCCGCGGCTGCCGGCACTCAAATATCAACAGCTCATGCATCTACATCCGTAGTCGTAAAATTTGGAAATGGAGGTGGATCTTCTGTTCCTTCTTCTAATACCGTTGATGATTCTTATATGAATGGATATATCGCTGATGTTGCTATTTATAACCACGGTGTTCCACACTTGACGTTTAGTTCCGCTACCGCTAATCCTACAGACGTCAGTTTGCTATATAGACTTTCACTTCTAGGTGCATTCCAGGAACAATCTGGATTCTTAAATAACCCAGAAAGAATCATGAGAAACACTCTTGATGAAAGATCTTATTGGCCATCGACAGTAAAGGGCGGAGACCAAAGAAGATTAGGAAATCCATCGATAAAATGGGACGATGCAAAGCGACCAGAATATACAACCACACAAGTCAGTTATCCATCGTTATTGCACAGAAACGATTCTTTACTTACTTCTTCTATCTATCAAACATACGTTGACGGCCAATTAAATGTTCCTACGGGTGCCAGGACGATTCCAAGATACGCATATGATATGTTTTATGAAAGAGAAGATGAAGTATCTCTGTCGCCGTTTGAAGACTCTAGAGTATACATTGATCGAAGTAGTAATTTTTACCTGAGCGGTTCTGATATTTCTGGTTTCACAGGTTCGCTAGCCGGCAAGGATGTTGTCGTTATGGAATTTCCTGTACAAAACAGTATTACGTTTATCAAAGGAAATTATAACACGACCACTGGTGACGAAGAACATTATATGGCCTACTATAATGTAGCAGAAGAAAAATTAACTTTTCAACCAGGCGCAAGAATAATTAGTAATTCTTTTCCAGATACTAATTCTTCGTTCACCCTAAAGAGTGGCCAAAGAGCTAACGCAAAGAATTTTGACATTGCCAGACATGCATGCTTCGGCTTTACGCCGTTTCCAAAGACGATATCAACTGGTTCGAGCGTAACCGATTTTAACGCATATCCAGCTGCTTACTATTCTGGCAGTGGCAGCCCTACAGAAATAGCAGGTTTTCCGTCCGATTCTAGATATGAACCAGCTTCAGGATCTCAATCGTTTATCTTGGCTTCAGATTATATAAATGCTCCATTCCTGGTTGAAAAGATCGTTATTTCGCCTACGCAACAGGTTGCTGACACTGCCGGCAATGCATCTAGTGCATTCTTGCATTTGTACAACTCGGGTGTAAACCCTTCGACAACTGAAAGAATAAGCGAAGCTGGAGCAAGCGACATCACTCTAATGGCAAACTACAGCACTATTTTTATGATGAGGCATTACGACTGCCCGGTTGATGACAACAAAACTATTACTTCCGTTGGTAAAATATTTGATTATGAACAGCCCGGAATTACCGGCTCATATGCTGCGTATATCGGTTATCAGATACTACCATACACAGATAGAAACCCGTCATACCCAAATGGTACAATCCCTGGAGCCAGTAGACACTCTCAAACGAATGTGACAGGTTCAACAAACAGAGAATTGGTTTTCTATGCTAACATCGGTTTTATAAATGACTTAGACCTTACTCCCTTACACACTAATGCAAATCAAGGACTAAGGGAATCGATAGGCATGGAAAACTATTTTGACTTTGCAGTAACAGACGGAAACAAGGATGACTTTCTTCTTTATTTGTCTTCATCTGTTTTAATAGAAACTACGCCCAGAGCAATTCAGCAATCAAACCATTTGGGTAGCATCGATCTAGGTAATATTAAGACAACAACCCCCACTGGACAATCCGCGCGCGGTGGTTGGAACTTAAGATGGACTGGTGGACCAACGACACTTTCGCAAGGCTTCTCATCACGACTTTTCGAAAACCACGTTGCTACAGCTCCCGAAAAGACAGTTATTGCAGTTAGGCCTGCAGATGAACCCATTGCCCCAGTCGACGTTGAGTTTAATGTTGGCACTCAAAATTCAACTAGTTTTTTATTATTTCCTGAAGACAAATTGATATTAGGCATACAAGGTGGAAACATAAATGGAGGTATGTCACTGAGAGTAGATCCTGGTAACATTAAGATACAATTGTTCGGTTCTTACGTCGAAAACTCTAGACCCAAATTACCTATGCTGAATCAATCCCATGGATACACGGAGGCTGTACATGGTGCAATAGGTGAAATTTCCATACATGATCAGTTTGACATATCATATAGACAAGAGTTTTCTGGTTCAAACCCTGATACCTTTATGGGGATAGCTGAATTTATTAACCCTTCAACCGTAAGTGCAGCATTTTTTCCGTCGAATGTGGTTAATTTTGAATTGCCAAATCGGGATCGATCCAAGCCGTTTGTCGTCGCCAGTAACGCTACAGCGAATTCTCATCTAGGAATTGAATCATTAAATAGAGCAAGAGCCGGACTTGCTTCAGATGGAACGGTTGGTGATTATGCTTCGCTTAGAAGGAATACACGAGTATCAGAAAATGGGTTATTTGATAAGGATTCTATTGTTTTTTCTTTGCCAGATATTTGGGATGTCGATGGGGCAACAGGTGTTACGAATACAGGCACAGCGTCTATTTTCTCAATTGGAGATCATGCCGCCTCAAATACGAAATGGGCTTTTGCATTTCCTTTTGAAGACAGATATAACTCTGTTGATAGGGTCTATAAGAGAATTCCAGGTTTCCCTCTACCGATAATTTCAGACGGATCAAGCAGGCCGACTCATACAATAGGGTCTACTGGCGGAGGCACAGGAAATATGATCTATCCTAAAGCTTGGTTTTTTAGAGATTCGTATTCTGCTTTTGATAATGCCGCTGATACTGAAGACTGGGCCGCATTCGGAATGTTTTTTGGATTTGGATCTGGACCTAGAGGAATGCATAATGCAATCCGGTTAACCATAAACAGTTTGCCTGTTGATTATGGCGATTGCCCAAGAGGAGCAAAATATGGGCTTTCTAATTGGTGGCCAACATCTCGATCCGCGGTCTTTCGAAGAACCTCACATGGCCAATTCAGGGATATGCTAGAACCTAGACTATACGGACCAACGCTTGATGACACTTTAACACAAATAGACGACTCAATAGTTTCCAGAGTACTAATTAGTAATGGGGCAGTAGAATTCTTGGATGCCGCTGATTCTGTCATTGGAAATAAGGATGAAAACTACAAAGTAAAAGTTCCTTTTTTCGATATAGATAAAGTCGTGCCTACCACGAACCCTCTGCCTCCGACTAACAATGTTGTCACTACAGTTATCGATTCGTTATAGTTATGCCACCAAAAAAAATATTATCAGTATCAAACAAACCAAATCATCAGTATACTAAGGCACAGCTAGAGGTTACTGATTTTATTGTTCTTAGGAAGTCTAACAATAGACATATTATCAAAATCGTTTCCCCTAACGATTATCAGATAGGTCTAAATCAATCCGGCTTCGAGGCCTCCTTAAATGTAATAGGTGACATAACTGGATCAACAGTAGAGGCAAAAAATGAATTCAGGGGTTCATTAACTAAATTAACTGATGGCACTGCCTATCTCTTAGCAGGCTCAAATATTACTATAACGACCGGTTCATCTGGTGCAATAACTATTGCAACTAGTACGGCGACAGGAACAACGACAAACGCACTTACTATATCTGATGGTCTTCAGTTGAATTCTGGTACAACGTTCGACGGATCTGCAGCGGTAACACTTTCTGCAGACTTAAAATCTTCTGGTGGCCTAAAAATTGATTCTGGAGAATTAGCAATAGAGCCTGCAGACTTTGCCGGCGCCGGTCTGACCGATGATGGTTCTGACAATTTGGCTATTGATATTTCCGGACAAACTCTGGTTTCCGCCACGACTTCTGACCATGTACTTATACTTGATGCTACAGATGGAGCATTGAAAAAGGCAACTGTCGCCACGATACAGGCCGCTGGAGCAACTCTAGATATTGCCGGATTGTCCAATACACTTACCGAATCTACGCTCGCCACAGGGGACTTGATAGCTGTTGCAGATATCAATGCGTCAAATGAGGTGAAAAAAATTACAGTAGAAGACGTTGGACAATATCTCGCATCCGCAACTAATTCCGGAATAGGTGAATCCTCAGGTAAATTAAAAATTGATGCTAATGACCTCGCGACATCTTCTAATATAAACGTTGCTGCAGACTCCATTATTTTTGTTGATGCCGATGATAATGTGTCTTATAAAGACTCTATAGCTGATCTTGTCACCGGAATAGCCGGTACAGTAACAGCAACTGGACTTGCGTCATCTTCTGGTACCCTTGTCTTAGATATAACAAATCAATCAAGCGTAGGGTCGCTGAGTAATAGTGACGAGATAATAATATATGATGTTGATGCTGCCGCTCTCAAGAAAACCACGATTGCAGATGTCCAGTCTGCTTCTGCTGCCCCAACAACTGCACAGTATATAGTACTAACAACAGACTCCACTCTTTCAAACGAGCGAGTATTAACAGCTGGCGACGGCTTGGACCTGGCAGACGGAGGAGCAGGTTCCTCAGCAACTTTGGCTGTTGATGTAACTGATTTTATTGACACAAGCTACGGTTTGACAGAATCGTCTAACAATATTAGGCTAAATTTAAAGTCCTCGGCAGGACTAAAATTTGATTCTGGTGCGCTATCTATTGAACCAAATGATTTTGCAGGTACCGGACTGCAGGATGATGGAGCCGATAATTTGGCTGTCGTGTACGGTACATCAGCCTCAAGCGCTGCAAAGGGATCAAATACAATTTCTGTTAACGCTGGAGATGGTCTATCTGGTGGCGGAACAATGACGATTGGTCATACATCGGACTCTGTTACTTTGAACATAAGGCCTTCTGATTTTGCCGGTACTGGAACATCTGTATTCAACTCAAATATATCGACATATATTCAAGGAGGATCGAATATTACAGTTACCACCGGTTCGGACAATCAGCTTGTTATTGCAGCTACATCAGGAGGCGGTGGTTCCTCTATCGGGTCAATGAGTTCATTTACGGTTACAGCCGACTCAGGCGTCAATCAAGTAATAGAAGACTCAAATACTCTTAGGATTTCTGGCGGCACTGGAATCACAACCGCGGTGTCTGCAACCGATACAATCACAGCAACAATCAATGATTCTGTTGTCGCGACCCTAACCGGGTCTCAATTTTCTGGAAACATTGGAGTAACCGGTTCAATAGAAGCAACATCCCATATTAGCGGATCAGTTATAAGTGGATCTGTTATAATAGGCCAAGCTCTTTCCGGATCTTTGACGAAACTTCAATCTGGCGGTGATTATCTTATAGCCGGTTCAAATATTACGATTTCTACCGGTTCTTCTGGAGCGATTACAATTGCTTCTCTTGATGGAGGTACAATCGGTGTTGCCGAAGACGGAACGTATGAAGATGGTATTTTTACAGACTTTGTTGCAACGACTCCTACTGGTACAGCTATAGATAGATTCAATGAATTATTTAAACTTATGGCGCCTGCTCCGGCTCCGGACCTTGACAATTTTGATGTCGACACACCAGATGGCATAACTGCCTTTCTTTCCTTTGGCGCAAGCAACAATCAATTTTTTGCAACACCCAGCTATGCGTCGAGTAGTGCAGAGGCCGGATTCAGCGCTGTTGATGTAAATGGATCGTATGCACCAGGCACATCTGGTACGAACATAAGAAAAGGAATTTATACTGGGACTGATATTATAAGCGGAACCTTGAATGAAGATGTAGCAATCGCACAACACAATTCCGGAGTGACCAATCATGTTGCAAATGCTTTTGGAAACGCAAATGAGGGAACTTTGCGATTACATGTAAATGGAGTAGTTGTACACAGCGTTGACTTGTCATTGGCTTCTGCCGGTACAGGCGTTCCTGGTTCTGGCACCGGCACTCAATTAAACAGTAATGCTTCAGGATTCGTAACACTATCTCAGACTGGATCTGCAGTTCAATCAACTGGTGTAGATTTTGATACTTTTCAACACAGAACAGGACAATTTCAGGTTGGTACAGCTGATCAAAGAAATGGATGGAATTATGCGCAAGTCGTTCACGATAAAGGTGGAACTAGTGTCACAACAAACTATGTTGAATGGATAAACGATTCTAATTCAGATGTTCTTGCCGCAGCAGGAAATTCAATTAGTTTTGAAGGTTCCGGATCTATACATCTTTCCGGAGTTGAATACTTTCAGAGTGGATCAATAGAATACAAAACACGCGTCACAAACGCATACCGATATGTTTTTGATAATACCGCAATTGTTTTTCCTACGTCTGATTCGGCATCATCTCAATCAGGTCTGAGTTTTTCTCTTGCAAATCAAGCAAAGCCTACAATTAATTTTGCCGGAGGTGAAGATCATACAAAGGTTTTACACCTTACTTCTTCGGCTGCAATAACAGCAAACTATTTCTTGAGTGGAACCATCACTGCGGGAGCAACTGTTACACATCCCCTAAAATCTGATCTTGTAAATTCGGGCCAGTCAACGTTATCGCCTGTCTTGATGTATAATCTATCAAATAATTCAACCGCTTTGGTTGAAAATTTTCGAAGAGAAAACTATAGAATTGTTTCTGGTTCTTATGATACACAGACATCTGTAACCGCAAGTGCAAATGTTTGGGATTCTACGGTTTACATGACAGCCTCCAATGGAGGACATTCAGATGGTTTGCAATTTTATGATGAAAAATTATTGTCACCCATCAACACAATTAATTCTGGTAATTTCTCTTTATTTTCAAACGGACCCAGTCAAAATCCTGATTATTCTGGCCAGACAGGTACGAGAACTTTTATTAGGTGGTTTAAAAACGAGACAGGCAATCCACAAACTGATTTGTCCTTGGCAATCAATGGATCATCAACAATTGTATCAGATGGCACTTCGTTAACATCTTCTAGAATATCAGTATTATTAAAGTTTCCAGGCACTACTGGATGGATGGACCTAGCACTGCCTTACGTCCTAGATTCCATTTCTGACTCTTCCGGGGCCCATATTGATAATTCGATATTAGATTTTGATGATAGTCTCAACGCAACCAACTACGTAAATTTTGGTAACGTCGCGATTCCAAATAATCATTACGTAATCATAAAGGTGCTAGCAGATGAATCATGGACAGGAAATATTTCTCAAATTACTGTTGATTTTGGTGCCGGAACAGGAACTCTAACAGCCGTTCCAGATCTTGATGATATAGATTCTGATAACACTGGTGCGTCTGCTAATTTATCTTTTGGATCATTAAAGTCAATATCTGGTTATTCTGATCCGACAACAGGAGCTGGCTTCACGGCAGCCAACCTGAATGATCTTTATCAAGTAAGTGAAAATAGTAATAATCTTCGAAGAGCTGTGTTTAATGGATCTCAAACAATGGAAGGAGATCTCAACGAAGATGTAGTTTCTCCTGGAAATGATTTTGTTGCAAACGCTTTTTCCGACGCAAACAGCGGTAGTATTAAGCTTGAGGTAAACGGTGCCGTAATACATACGTTGGAAATCACCGGCTCACAGTCGTTAGTTGGCTCAGGAGTCCCAGGATCGGGAACTGGAACTAGTTTAAATAATGATGGATCTGGATTTATTGCTCTGTCTCAGTGGAGTCCTGGATTATTTGATAATGGAGTTCCAAAATTTTCTGAAATACAAAGAACAGGAAGATATAGAATAACGCCAACAAATCAAAGGCCAGGTTGGAATTACGCACGAGTAATTCACACAGTTGGTGGTTCTGACAGAGAAACAAACTACATCGAATGGGTGAATGATTCAGAGGCAACCGCTCTATCTTCTAGTTCTGGACTAAGTGCTTTTGGAGACGATTCTTTCTCCTATATAAGCGGAGTTAAATATTTTAACTCACCGTCTGGCTCAATTGAATTGACTGTTGACCATATATATAAAAATGTTTATTCTGATAGTTCTAGTGCCATAGGCTTTACAAGCCTTACGAACGCAACGGCTATACAAATTGTACAATCAGGCTCCGGATTATCTTCTACAAAAACAACCGCGGCTTCGACTGATTCTCTTCAGACGCTGAGCATCAACAACAATTCTCAAAACGAAACTCTTCACATAACTGGCACAATAAACTTTACTCAATCAAAGTCGTTGCCTGGAACATATACCACTGCTTACGGGTGTGGCGGTGCAATGACGTTTGACCACCCGCTGAAGTCGCCTCATACGTCCGCTACTGTGAACACGACAAATTTACTGGTCTGGACACCTTCAGATACTTCAAATGCAAATACTAATGAGTACTTTACCGGAGAGTCTTATAGGCTTGTTTCTGCAACATACTCGGCACAATCTGATGTTTCGGGAGGTTCATATAACTGGAATTCTCAAAGATCAATAAACGATCAGGCAAGTTATCCAGAACACGCCACCGGTTTGCTGATATACGACACATACTTGATTCCTCCGAAAGATGGAGGAGTAAACGGAAATTTTAGAAATCATAAGGAAGCCGGAAGTATAGAGTCACCTTTGGGAAATGTAAACTATACGTCTTTGACAAATACAACAAGAGATTATTATCGTTCTTTTTTAAATAATACGTCTGATGACAGGCCAAGCGTTCAAATAACATTATACGGAGACGCTACTATAGTAGGACGAGTAGGAGCAAATTCCGGAACGTTAGGATCAAACAAGAATATATTTGTTGAAGTTGGAATACCAGGAAAAACAGGGTTACTTGATCTAGGAAGGCCTTCGGCTGGATCAGGAAACTATAATGATGGCGATGGTTCGTTATCCGGAGATCTAACGTCAGCTGTTACAGGAGGAGGCGCAACAAACACCTGTACATTTAATGGTCAAACCGTTAATGGAACATCTGGAACTGCCGAATACTTAATTATAAGAATATCCGCATCTGAAAACTGGACTGGTTACTTAGATCGGATTGATGTAAGTTGGAGTTAGTTTTAATATGGCTGGTAAAAGTAATACATCAGCAACCTTCTTTGCACAAAAGAAGCTACTGGGAAAGGCTCATACCTCGAATCTGAAGGTCGATGGTGAAGAAGTCATTGGTTCAAATATCCAGGCGGCAACCAATTTGCTATTTGGGGAATCAATTCCGACGTCGCCAACTCTCACACTCAACACTGTGCAATCAGCATCCAATGGTGCCCCGGCAACAGTAGAATATATACAATTCGACTTGGTAGAATATCCAGGCACAAGATACGATGCGAATGCTACGGGAGGTGGTTCAGGTACTGACTCCGGAGAATCTTCACAAATATCAGGACCTCATACTTATCAATTCAGGTTACCGTCCAATTATGAAAGCGCTAGTAATAATTCTAGAGCTGGAAACGGAGTATTCGATAACAGTAAAATAGTCCATGAAACCCTAGGCTCTCTTCAACTAATTCCTCCTTTCTTTTCTAGAGATGCGCCAAATCCTTATATTGTCAAGATATATAAAGACAACGGCAGTGGCGGCCTCGGAGATGAAATACCATTATTAGATAACATTGACTGGAATGTAGACTTTTATAACGGCATCCTTTTCCTTCAAGATTATGTTGCTAGTAAAGTTCCTGCTTTTGCGAAAGCTTTTGCTTACGTAGGTAAAATGGCAGAAGAAGTCATTACTTCTGGATCTGGAGGGGGTGGCGGTGGAACCCCTGGTGGTTCAAATACGCAAATACAATTTAATGATTCTAATTCTTTTGCGGGAGATAGCAATCTTACGTTCAACAAAACAACGGATACGTTATCAACTGTAAATCTTTCTGGTTCATTGACTAAACTTTCCGATGGTTCTTCGTATTTGATAGCAGGGAATAATATAACAATTACTTCTGCCTCGAACGGTTCTGTTACAATCGCCTCTTCTGCTGGTGATTCAAACGGAAATTTGGTTTTCAACGAATATGTTGGAATGGGAAATGGCTCGAACACTTTGTTTTCATTAGACAATACTCCAACTACAAATAACAATGTTTCTATATTCGTTAATGGTCTTTTGCAGATGCCGGCAACCTCTCTCACGGGCGCTCCATTCCAGGATTATTCAGTAACCGGCTCTTTAGTTTATTTTACAACATCATCTCTCCCAGACGAAGGTAGCATAGTTATGGCAAATTATACGACAAATGATGCAATTTAAATTGTTGTAATTCTAGGCATCAATTTAAGGTTTCAAACTTTTTTACAACATATTTAAGAATATGACAGGAAATAATATGTACAAAACATCCGATTTATCAATTGCCGCTTTCCTAATGATGAAAGGAATGTCTCTCATCAACGCATACAGGATGCAAAGCGGCCAGTTTATGTTTGAGTTTAATGACCCTGATCAAAAAGGAGTCCAGTTCGCAATTGAGTTTGCTTCTTCGGAGTGCGCAACCTACGATAATCACGTCCGAAATTTAAAGAAAATTTTATATCGAAATTAAATTTAAGTTTGAGACAGACGTTATACTTATAGACAAGTTCAGTCAGTTCAGCTCCGGTTGGTTTCTTAAAAGTATTTCAATTATAGCCACAAGGAGAAAATAATGGCAATAAAAACACAAATCAGATTAGCACAGCTTACCGGATCTATTGACGACGGTTCTGCAGCTAACGATCCAACGTCAACCAATAAGTCACTTGCTGCAGATAGTTTGCAAGGTGTTCTTGATGCGGTTGGTGCTGGACTTCAAAAAATTCACGGCGCGGCTTCTTTTAACTTGGCTTCTGCTGGTGAATTCTCACACTCAATCACACCAAACGCTGCTAGCAGTGAAATTGCTCTTGGTTCTGCCTCTAAAGAATGGGCTGATCTATACCTTGGTGACGGCGCTGTTATCAACTTGGGTGATGATCAAGATGTAACACTTACTCACGTTGCGGACACTGGAATTTTGTTAAACAGCACTAGAGCGATTGCGTTTTCAGACGGAAACTCTGCTATTTCTAATCCAGGCGCTGGTCTCAAACTTGAAGATCACGCTGTAATTGAGGTTGAGGCTGCAACATCAATCCAGCTGGACTCACCAATCGTCGACTTTGAAGACGACGGAGTTGCTTTACAATTTGGCGACGGTGACGATGTTGTATTGACACACATCCATGACGTTGGACTTCGTTTGACTGGTGGAGCATCTGGACAACACCCTAAGTTGCAGTTGAGAGATAGTGATATCGCTCTTGAAAGTACTGCTGACGGCGAAGTTGGATTGCAGGCAGATCTTAATGTAAACATTGGTACACGAGCTTCTGGGGTTGCGATTGCAATTGGTCACGGAACATCTGAAGTTACTGTTGGCGATAACCTTACTGTTGAAGGTGATTTGACTGTAAACGGTACTACCACAACTGTTAATTCAGCAAACTTGACTATTGATGATGCTATCATTCTTTTGGGACAAGGAAACAATGCAAACCTCAAAGACTTGGGTATGATTCTTGAGCGCGGCGGAAACAACGTTGCTCTTTTCCTCGATGAAACAGATGACGTTTTCAAACTCGGGTTTACTGCTGAAACAGCAAGTGATGACGAAATCACCGTTGCTGATGGAGCTTTGACAACACAAGTTGACAAACTTCAGATTACTGGATCTGCTCACTTTATCTCTTTTGAGAACAGAGGCGGTGGTGACACTTTCAATATCAAATCTTCCGGAGACTTCTTTTTTGATGCTGACGGCGGAAAAATAATGTATACAGATCTTAGTGCACAAACGACTAACGCCGTTGCCTATGTTCTTGATATGGGAACTGATCAGCAGGCAAAATTCAAAGATGGCAATGAGTCAATTGACTTCTTCACCTTGGATTCTGCAAACTCAAGAATGGATATTGATAGCACTATTCGTATCGCAAACGGTGGTTCCTCTACCGGTGGAACAATCACATTCCTCGAAGATTCAGACAACGGAACAAACTTTTCTGTGTTGCGAGGACCAAGACAGCTAGCTGACGACAATACGGTTTTTGAACTTCCTGCAGATAACGGTATAAGCGGATATGTTCTCCAGACCGATGGATCTGGTCTTACTTCCTGGGTTGCAAAAGGTTCTGCTGGAAACTCGGTCAAGACTTATGCAACAATTCAAGCCGCGGTTGCTGCAGACGCAAACCTCTCGTCAGACGGTGGTTACTCTGTAACAAACTTCAGTGCAATCTCTACAGAGAACGCTGCAAAAGCTATTGACGTATACGTAAATGGCCAATTGTTGCAGTCAGGATCTGGTCCATATACGACAGATGTATCTGCTGGTAGTTTTACTTCCGGTGATTACCTTGCAAAGACTCTTACAATGAACGCGTTGGATATCAAGTTTGCTTTTGCTCTTGAAGCTGATGATGTTGTTTGTATTATTGGTCGTGCATAATATAAAATAGGTACTAAATACCGGGTCGGCATTTACATGCCGACCTTTTTTGTTTTAATTAGAGTGAACACAACAAAAGGAGATAAACATGCCTGACGTTACCAAGTCTGTTTTACAAAAAGAGATACGCCAATGCGATCAAGATTTGTCTGAGCACAACGATGCTTCGAAACTTATCACAAAGATAAAATCTGAAGTTACAAAACTAATAAAATCATCGATTCAATCTGCCAATAGTACTAGTTCGATAGACGAAAGATTAAAATGCCTAATCGATGGTCTTCAAGCTATTATGAATTTTGTTGAAGAATCTGAAAGGCTTCATCTTTTGAAATATGATCAAATCACAGCCAATGCTCAGTTACTAAGAGAGATTCTACAAAAAGTCGATAAAAAAATCGAAGAGGAAAAAAAAGACAATAAGTCTAATAAACCAGAACAAGGGCCAAAGGATATTTAAAACCAGACAAAAAGTTGGAGAAAGACCGATATCCTTGAAGGAACAGAGGAGATTGAAAAAGAAACTTCTCGAGACAAAAGGGTCAACAACATAATTAGTATCTGGAGAATGTTATGGCAGGTATACTAGACCCTAAACAAAGAATATTTGATATAATTTTGACTACTCATGGAAGGGCAAAAATAAAAGACGGAAATTTTGATATAAAATATATCAGTTTTTCCGATTCTTGTGTTGACTATAAACCGGACAGAAGTCTAGATGAGCCGGACCAGGATATAAAAAATAACTTGGTCCAACCGGATGGATTACAACTAGAGGCTTTTTCATCTTCAAGAGATATACTCTTTCCGGAAATTGATAGAAATGGCGGTAATACATCTCTGGACGCAAGAATAGATAATTCTTTTACGATAAGAAAAAATAAAATATATAAAAAATTAGGTCAATCTAAAACAATTGATCGTTTTCTCTTAGTCACAGGATCTGTCGATCTTTTTTCTTCGTCTGTTTCTTTAACAGAAAAAGCGCTGAACAATTATAAAGATCTTCAGTTAGTAAGATCGAAAGAGAATAACAGCAATCTTTCGCTATCTATGAACGAGGTTATTTTCGATCAAAAATTTTCTAATGTTGCAGATTTTAAGCTTGAGTCTTTAGATCCCATTACATTGGATACTAGATTTTCCAATTCTTTAAGATTAGATTATCTTCCTCCGGTAGTAAACGACCAAGGAACAATGAAAAATATAGGGATTTTTCCAAAGTATACGGAAGAAATAACTGATCAATATTCAAACTACATTGATGAACAGTCAAAAATCTGGCAAAATCAAACCGTTAAATTTTACAAATCAAAGCTTACAACGCTAGATATATTTGGTCAAGTTTTTGAAGTAGCAGGTTCAGAAGTAAAAAAACTAGTTATTGCAGAGATCGGGCCTCTATATGAAAGAAATATCCCCGTAGGAAAGCTATTCTATTTGGGCCATATTTTTCGAGACAAATATGATATTCCTAAGTTTGTCAGATTATTCACTTTAGTTACGAGGACGAAGAATGTCTAGTGTTCTTAAAATAAAAAAAGGAGAACAATCATTTTTGTTTTTATCTAGAGGCGGATTGATAGTACTCGATATTCAGGTAGATTACAGTCAGATTATGCCGGGTGTTCAGCCCACGGTACAAATACAGACTGTATTTATTTCAGAAAAATTTGGAAACTTAGCAAACTCAACTCTTGCAGTTGGAACTCCGACACCACAGGAAAATAAATTAGTAGCCTTCTCCGTTCCTGGTCAAAAAAAGATCTTAGAAGAAGGAATTTTAACTGCTGACTTTTCGAACTATATAAAAATAGAGGAACTTTCTAAGCTAGAAAGGTACTATCTAGGAATGCTAAAATTACAAGAAGGAGTATGTAGAGATGACCCGAATTTGTTTTCGATAGATGATTTGTCATTTATGCCAAAGAAGTTTATGTTAGCCGCCGATTATAACGGTGGATTAAATAGTTTAGATCAACCGACATTTTATTCTCTTTTTGAATGCAGTAAGAACAATGACTGGTTTTCTCAAGTTCCCGGTGCTTTTTTATCTCAAGAAAGAGCAAAAATTATTTCTGTAAAATTAGAAGAAAAAAATTATTCTATACTAGCAGACTGGGACGAAAACTTAGTAGACGAGTGTGACATAGTCCAAAGAGAAGTCTTAATAAAAACTAGAATCGGTCCTGAGCAAATTTTTGTTCCAACAATCAAAACCGGCACGATAACAAGCCCGTCTGATCAACTGATAGAATCGGCAGACGTCTCAAAATATTTTATGATTCAGCCTAAAATCGATGGATTTGCAGTAAATAATTTTTTTAAGATAGGAAACCAGGGCACATTTGTCGGCTCTCCGTTCTTAAATCAGCTTGGAATAGATGTTTTTATCGACTGCTTTAATTTAGATGGTGTAAATGAATTTGTGGTGTATTATAGATTACTAAACTCATCACAAGACAAAGAATATTCGATAAACATTTACGACTCGAATACTTTGATTTATCATGGCGAAATTTCTTCAAGCGGGGATAAAATAATAATATCGGAATACTTGAAAAAACCAAATTTTTTATACGTTGAAGTTCTTGAAAATAAAAATAAAAAAATATTTCAAAAAGAACTAGTGTCCTATCGATATACTGGAAAAGGATATGGGGGAATATCATTGCGAGACCAACGAGAGGCATTCGGCGAATTTGAGTTTGATATAGAACTGAATGTTCGCAGTGAAGATATCTGGACTCCGATAGAAAAATCCCTAGATGATATTGATCTTTCGAATCCTGCCACCGATGAACAAATAAAAAACGCACAACTTACCTATCAGGTCGTAATAACAAAAATATTTGACGGCAAGTTCTTTGATGAAGAAATTATATTCGTAAATAGAAACTCAAACGGCTTTTTTATTGAAGGAGCAGATGGATCGGACTTTGAAATTATAAAAGAAAGCTCCAATAAAAGACTAGTTAAATATAAAACAAAACTTCCGGCCGGTGGTTCTGTTGTGTTGTTAGCAAACGTCAGAGTCTATCCTGTATCTATGTACCTATATGAGAAAAAAGATTTTTTTCTAGAATACATCGACTTGATCGAAAGAGGGAATACGGTTATTCCTAAAAGAAAAAAATTATACTTTAGAGATCATCCTTCTAATGCAATCAAAGTGTCTCCACATTTTAACACCGACACTAGAGAAAACGTTAGATTTTTACAAAAAACTGGCACATCTAAAAAAGGAATAGTCTTGTATGAAAATCACGAATCCAGTTACGCAGCTATTCCGGCTTCTTCGGACCAAAGATTTGAAGAATTAGTGAATATTTCAATTGTACAAAAAAATCTGTATTATGAGTCAAACATAGCTGGGTCGATACATCCGCAAGTATTGCCTTATCAAATAATCGACATAGAAGTAGATGACGAATTAAAACCACAAATTACAAAAATAGAATTATATTCTTGTGTCCATGAGAATAATGTTGCTCGCAAACTAAGATTAATTGGTAGTTTTATTCCAACAGCTACGATAAGAGCGGTTGATTTTTCTTCAGCTGCGATTATGTATTCGGTACAAATTAATCATTCTGAATTGCCTTTCGAGCAAGATAACCCACCCGAAGCCCTTGAGGCTGTAATCGGTGATTCATTTCTCTCAAAAAGAAGAGTATTCAGTCAGTTCAACCCAACCGATAGACACACCATATCTTATAAGGTAGTCATACAAAGGGACTCAATCGCCACACCAATCGAGGTCGATTCTAGCAAAATTGAACTGCCATCGATAAGGCTTCCCGAGCCTATTATCTATAACCGTATAGAAAAGATGGGACCATCCTTCGAATTACAGTCGGAATAAAAGGAAAATTAAATGCCAACAAATATCGAAACAGTAGAAATATCAGGTGATTACGAGTCCATAAGTTCGTTTTCAGCTTTTAAGAAATTGCTAAGAAATATTTTTACGACTCCTGCGCCAATGTTTGCATTTCTCGATGCTAACAACATATCAAAAGGCAACTTTGATTCTGGTTACATTTCTGGAAACAGAGTATATGTTTCTATAGTGGCGGGTGCTAGTTATCTTTTTGAAATAAATAATGACTCATACACTGATATAACAAATGTTCCTTTCGTTCCACAAGAGCCGCCAGCCATCGAAGTTCCGTCTACGGGTAGATTGATAACAAAGATTTCGCCTGTATCTACAAATGTATCGCTGACCTCTGCAACCAACTACATCGTCACTGATCCTATAGAGTCACCTATCATAGAGGACGAAACGCTTTCTTCACTAGGGATATATTCCGATCGGCCGGCCCTTTTGTCTGTAATACAGCATGCATATTCAGAGGATTTGTTCGACCTGGTAAAAGAGTACAGATTGTCAAAGATACAAGAATGCAAAAGCAAAATAGATGGACTAGATTCAAAAATTAGAATCAAGCTACAGGAAGAATACTCGGAAGAAATACAAAAAGTAAATGATCTTATTGCTTATTCAAATGACTACCTAGATATTAAAGATAGGTTGCGACAAAAAAAGAAAAAATTATTCCGAAGAAAAAAACAATTAAGGGATCTTGACGAGATAATAGAAAAGTTATCGCAAAAAAACGAGTTAATAAAACTAGAAGACGGCGCTATATTAACAACTCTGAATCCACAGGTTGAGCCATCAGCTATAGAGGCTTGGATTCTCCAACAAGGAAATGCAAATCCTCCAGGTATTGAAGTGCCGATAGTGGCCTTGTCGCAGCTCGATGCCCTATTGGAAATCCCCGCGGTCAATGAAAATGACGACACAAATACCGTCGGAGATAAAATAAGCAGAATAGACACGATTTTATCATATTTTGACCTTACTAAGATATATAATTATTATTATACCGATCCCGCAAAGATACTATCCGAGTACGCTGTCAAATACGAAGCGTTAGAAGTTATAACCGATATTGGACTTACGACGTGGACAGCTGGGGTTCTTCAAGGCGTCAAAGGTTTTCTCACGTTTCTTGAATATGTTGATAACCAAGGATTGTTTGTGCAAGCCGGCTTTCCAAATTTTGGATCTCTGCAACTTGACGTCGACGAAATATTTGAAAACAATAATGGAGACGGCCCCGGACATGTCGCAAAAATAGCTGTCTTAGAAAAATTAGAAGGCCTAGTCAAGGAAAGAAGACAAAACCTAGTAAAAATACTAGAAATTCTAGAACTTGAACTTGAATTACCAAGTACAGACAGAAAAAACCTTGAAGAAAATATACAGTCGTTAGAAGAAGAAATACAATTTTTAGAAAAGGTAGTTATTGACTTAGACATAACAGGATACACAGGAGTAGAAGAGATCTTTGAACTTTCAGGTTTCGATCTACCTAGATTTACTTCGTTCCTGTCCGAACAAGAATTGATTACAATCCAAAGGCAAAAGCAGATGTATCTACCAAATTCTGCCATTGGGTTTCTTCCAAAAAAAGAACTGCAAGTATATAATGAGGCACAGTGGTATCTCCTAAGGAGATTCGCTGAATTTCTTTCAAATCTAGATAATCCTAGATTGATAACTTTTGGCATACCATCAAACGCAGAGGAAGAATTTGGTGACTTAATAGCCGCAGAGATAAGAATAGAGCCAGAAGATCCTGCTCCTGCTGGCACTACTGTAAAATTTGAAGGGCCTATGTTCCTGTATAGCAAAGATGCCTTCCTAGTTATGAAAGACGATTTTACTACTCAGAAGGTTGATGATTTATTTAACGTGACCAATCTTACCTTTACTAAGTTTAGAAAGCGACTTTATGATAAGCTTGGAGACTTCTTTTCTAGACATTTCATGAGAAAAACCGGCCCAAAGACGAGGCCTGCTGCCTCTTCTTTCGTTCCAGGAAGCGTTTTAACTGCTTTCCGCAATAACATTATAGACTTTTATGATGGAAATGGAGAAGAGCCTCCTTTATCAACAGACAACACCGGTTACATAACGACGTATAAGAAGCTTCCTAATCATGCCAACTTAACCGGTCACCAACCATTCAGTCAAAAAGCAATATTTGTTAATCACGGAATAGACTTTTTAACTAAGGAGTTGCAGCGAGTATACGCTGGCATAAACCTAGATGAAGATTCGTTCCCGCTCGATGACGAGTCTCAAAATTTTATTATATCATCAACAGCCATAGAGTCGATAGAATCATTGGCTCCGGATGGTTTTGACGGGAATATACCTCTGCCTGAAACATACAGCGAACCTGTTCTTTCGTCTCAATTAGTTTCGCCCGAATATTCATTAAGAAAGATATGCTCTGATAAAATTTTCTCAAGGACTTTTTCTACTTTTGTAGATGAACAAATGTTTCCCGTAACAACAAGAACCCCATCACTATACCAACATCAGGCTTCTGGCCTTTTTGGCACCGCGCCAAAATGGCAGCGTGTTCTAGACGTTAGTAAAATTAAATACAAATCAGGCGCTGAGTCCGGACAAAACAAGTTCGTGTTTTTTAAGGTGAAAAATAGTTCTAATAATAAAAGAACCGGAAACCTAAAAGTGATTATTTATCATAACGGATCAAACGGTGTCGGGGTACCATAATGCTAATTCCTTCTAATAATTCAGTACACATAAATCCAGAAGGCCCAATTGAAATTATTGGCCAATTTGAATATAATTATTTTACGGAAGATGAAAGATCGGACGAACTAAATACGTTTTTTGAAAATCAGTCTGAAAGATATAAAACTTTGATAGGGGAACCTAGAAGAGTTTTACTGAATGTTACAATGCCCTCTTTTATCAGGCAGCCAACCATATTTACAGTTCCTCCAAATGTTCTAGAAATAATTAACGAATGTTCTGAGAATTTTTTTGAATATTCAGATGGACAAAATATAGAAAACGCAGATGCTGTATTTTCCGACGCAATCAACTCCGGATTTTTTACATTAAACCTTTTCCCTCAAGATCTCGAACAGAATATCGTTACACAGTTTTCTGAACCTGGAGAACTAACAAAAAACAGGTTAGAGAGATTTTTAGTCGGCAATTACGGAGAAAACTCTGGAGAATCATTGGAGGCTTCGATAAGAAATTCTGAAAGTTTTGTCCCTGTCATTAATCAATCTTCTGGCACAAAGATAAAATCTTCTTTTGCCCCAATGCAAGATAAATCTCCAATTAGTCAATTGTCTATGGATTTTGGAAGCTCTATTGTAAAAGCCTCTCTGAATCCGTTAAATCCATACCTAGATGAGTTGTTGTCAGTCACGCAAGAAACAGAAAAGTTACAGCAAAACAGCAGAGGGAGCAATCTTACTTCTGTTTTTGAACCGCAAACGCTCGATGATTTTGGGTCTGTTGCAATTCCAAAGGCAAAGGAATATAACGAAGTTGGAACAACTCAGCAATATCGGCACGAAGGTCTTTGGTTTATCGGATACTTTGTTATAAAACAAGACGTCACGGTTGTTCCGACAAGAATAGTAAATTATTCTTTTTATTCCTCACTGTCTCTTTCTATTGACATTGACGATCCGTATGTAGCGTATGGCAGAAATTACCGCTACTCTGTTCATGCAGTGTACGCTAGGGTGACATATTCCGCACTCGGTTATTCTGCATCAACGGTTATATCACAAGACTGTGAGAGGATAGAAATAAAGACAAAAGAATTTATTCCTCCACTTCCTCCAGAAAATCTTAGAGTTAGAAAAGATGGCCGATCAACCAGGTTATCGTGGCAGAGAAATATAAGAGAAAGACAAGTAGGTGAGAGATTTGTAAAATCAGATGATACGGCAGCCACCATGGTCTATTTAAGAAACTCGGTCAGTGAGCCATACGAACTAGTTTGTTACGTAATCAATACAAAAATAAAAAACTATACGATGCCGGCCGAGATCATACCTGAAAACATAATAAAATATTCTGCAGACCCCGATATAGAAATAGGGCTTTCAGAGAATAGAAATTATTACGTAGCGTTGGCAGAAGTAGACGTGCATGGTAATATTTCAAACCTATCAGAACAAATATTAGTTTACAGAGACAAATTGAGAAATACTTTTATATATGAACTGACTTCTAAAGCAGGCGCACCTAGGGCTTATCCAAACATGTATTTTGAAGATGTTTTGTTAAAAGATATAATCGATACTGACGACATAAAAGAAATGACGATTTTTTATTCGCCAGATCTTCCTCAATATGAAAATGTAAATGACGAAGTTCCTTCTTATAGAATGCAGCTGATAGATATTAATTCACAATTGTCTAAGACTATCGATATCAAGGTAAAATTCAAAACCTAAATACTATTGATAATTTTTGTTAGGCATAATTATGATCATGATTAGGAGATAACAGATGGGATTTTTGAACCACAGCACCAATAACATAGTTATTGATGCAGTATTAACAAATGAAGGAAGGAATGCTATAGCTGAGGGCGGTCTTGACATTACAAAATTTGCTTTATCTGATGACGAAGTAGATTATACAATTATAAAAAAATACGGAAGAATTGTTGGAAAAGAAAAAATAGAAAAAAATACTCCAATATTCGAAGCATCAACGGCGGCTGATCTAGGATTAAAATATTTTCTCAACAACGGAGATACGGAGCAGGTTGGTCAAATATTGCAAACTTTTACTTTGGCGCTCTCCTCCGGGGATGGTATTACTGCCGGTAATAATATTGCTTATAATCAAAATTCTTCAAGCGGAAATACAACAAACACGTTTCAGATTCGTATTGACGCAACTGGAGTCCTTTCAGAGACACTTACAAACGTCGCACTAATCGAAGACGGCTATGAATTTCAATTTAGCAGCACCTTTTTATCACATGACGGTTCGTCTAGCATGCCGGCCCAGTTTGGAATAAAAGCAGCCGCAAAAAATCTGCCCGCGTATCATAATGCCAATCAAAAATTGGTTCTTCCAATAACGATAAAAAATCAAAATGGATTTGAACAGACAATCTTTATAACAATCGACCCGTTCGCAGCATAGGAAACAAAAATGGCCATAATAACTAAAACTGTAAATACTACAACTGCAAAACCGTCTAATTTAAATCAATTGATAGATGTTGTGCAAGAAGACGTGTCGTCATCAGTTTCTAGAAAAAAATATCAAGTATTCGTTACCGGTGGTATAGGGCCGGGAATTACTTCCTCTCTTTATCAGACAGTATTCGATCAAGATTTTTCGCTCCAAACAGCAAACCCTATTATGGACATGACCATCGGGTTATTTTGGAACGAACATTTCACGGCAACCAGTCCAACCGACGCCAATGGAAAATCCTCTACAGCCAACATCGTGTCAACAGCACCAGGATTTTCAACTTCTGGTGATAGTGGAGCAAAGAGATTGTCTTTTGCAAAGAATGCAGTGATGATGCGCGAAAAAGTAAATAACTATCGTCAAATGGCTGCGCACCTCTTAGGAAACGCTGATCTTTGTTTTTCTCTTGCAGATAATACATGGCCTGGGGCAACTTCTACGAACGACATAAGTTCATTGTCGACAACCAACAGTTTATCAAATGGGACCGGGCTAGGAGCCATTATTCATGAAGCTCTATTTATTAACATAAAAAGACTTTTTGCACGAGATGGCATAAGAAAAGAAACTTTTGCAATGCGAGTACACAGATCGGCTTCTCTTACTGGATTTGACGATCTTGTAACTGCAGATTCGGACGGTATACAAAGAAATCATTTTTCCAGTTTTTATCACGCCGGTGTACTACAATCTTCGGTTCAAGTACATCCAGATCTCGCTGGTCTTGATGGATATGCGGCAAACTTTCCAGTTGTAACTGGATCAAATGTTAGTTATCTTTCTGATGAAATGGCAGCAGGGACTTTTATGCCGTTCCTGCCAGATATTATCGCCGATATAGGAGCTCAACAAAATCTACGAGTTTCAAAGGCGGGTGATGTGGCAAGAATTCTGACCGCAAATGGTCAAGACCCGGTAGGTCTTTTATTCTATGAGGCAGGTGTGGCTGTATTTGATATGCGAAAGTTATTCTGGTCAGATCAACATGTATATGGTCGTATTGACGCTATGACAGCAACAACAATGGCTAATACAGTGTACAAGCAAGGCAACACAGCCAACGCTGGAGATTTTGGTACGATACCAGCTGGCCAGACTGTAATAGGTTGCGATGGCACCGCGGCTTATAACCTGGGAAGTGGTGTTGAAAATACGCAGGCCAAGTTTATACCTGACTTCTTAGTATCTGCGTCCATAGATAACATTGTTGACCATATTGCAAAAGTAAGATTCGGCTCTGGTTCCCTAACTGCGATGGCATTCCAGAATCAAACCAAGATTCAGTCAAACATATACTTCTGCAGAGCCGAAGCCTCAGAATTTAATTTTAGCGGCAATCCTACTTTTACTGACTCAACGGGTAAGATAAATACCCTTGAAAATGTCACGGTAGATTCTACAGAAACTAGCTTTACTTTTATCACTGGTGTTGGTCTAATGAACGATGCAGGCGACCTCCTAGCTGTTGCAAAATTAAACAGACCTATAGAAAAGAACGATGAGACGGAATTGACCTTGAGGATCCGCCTTGACTTCTAAGGAGATCCGAATTGTCTTTTTTCAAATTTCAACCAGAATTTGCGAAGATCACCACGGTAGAACTTAACGCAAAAAGAAAGTTTATATCTGGCTCCAGTGGAATAACTGGGTCAGTTTTTGTATTTCCAAACAGATCGGATACACAAAAAGACAATATAGACGAAAGATTAGAATTCTCCGAGTTGCAACCTTTCAGTGGGTTATCTTTTGAAGCTAGAAGAATAGAGATATATGGAGGACAGAATCCTATATTCGGCTCGGGTGGACCTTTTGCCGATCGCGCAGCAGGAGAATCCTTTCCGACGGGAAATTTTGAACCTGCTTTGGCACTTCTCTTGGATGGTGCCCATCCTTATGACGGCGCTGACGATCACCCTCCGGAAGTAACAAAACCAGGAGTAGTAGCACTAAATTTGAATCTTGCGCATCAAGGCTACTCAGATCTATCTACGCATCCTAGAAATGCAACTAAGAAGAACATTCGAATGTTAAAAGCTGACGGAAACACTTTTTCTTCGGCCTCAAACGCTGTGCAAATGTTCGCGAGAACTCTGTCAAAAGCACAACAGTCTTATAACAATAGATCAGGAAATTATTATGATAATTTTCATTGTCTCAACTTCTTTCAGGTATCCCAGACTGCTCCGACCTTTATTAACTATCCCAATAGGAATGATCAGTACACACTGAACTATACAAAAGGATTTACGATAGAATTTTGGATAAAACCAACAACACACCAAGTATCAAAAGGAATAATTGCACAACATCACGGATTATATGCGATTGCAATCGAACCGGCCAAATATAACAAATCAGGAGAGCCTTCTGAATTTAAAATGATATATCACCATACCTCTTCTGGTCTTCCCGGTACAGGTACATATGAATCACTAACGACTATTCCTGTAGACGAATGGTCACATGTTGCTTTTCGATATGGCCCAAACTACAACAAAGATAATTCTACTCAGAACGGAAAGTTATCTATTATCTTGAATCACTCAGCATCTCTAGAATCGATAATGACATCCGGGTCGATATCGAACATAGGGCACGTGTTGACGCTTGGCGCATGGACGTCAACAGGTTCTGCCTCGCAATTCAACAGAAGCGTCACATATAATCATCAGAACTTAACAAATATGACATTAGGGGCCTTTGGACACTCCGTAAGTCAAACAACAACAGGCATTCTAGGCACATTCTATAGTGGGTCAAGCTGCGAAATTCAGGAAGTGCGATTCTGGAAAGAACCAAAAACAATTCCGTTCTTAAAAAATAATTCTTCTGGATCGTTGACGTCATCACTTTCTTCGGAGCTGTATTTATATCTTCCTTTTTTCTATTCTTCTTCTCTTCCCGGGACGGAAAAATATTATGTGTTTGAACCAACCGACTCCAGCGATTTATCGTATTCGAATTATGAAGGAACGATTGTAGGTTCTTCCGAAACTTTCGCCACATCTTCCGGATTTGGTAATGCTCATTATGCTCATGTTCTCGGGTATAACAGCTTGAATGTTCATCGGTACCTAAAAGATTTTGTGAGAGACGAGTACCCTTTTCTTGTACATCTTTCTTCTAGTTTTAATGCAGTCGACACAAGAAATAATTCAGCCGCAAAATACAATTTGGCAGATGTCTCTGGTTCCTATAGAAACTTTTCTCAAAACATTCTACGAAACACGCTTTTACTTCCGTGTGATAACTCCAAGTTTTCTCCAAGGTACAATCTGATTCCAAGCGGTTCAGAGTATTTTGCCAGGAATAGTTCGATGATCTCTTTGTTGAATATTGGTTCTTCCGACTCAAAAGGCGACACTCTCAACGCTTGGAATGACGATCTTTCCACCATGTCTGCATATGAATCAGAAAATGGTCAACCAGCATCCGAGTCTGTAATTCCGGACCCAGAGACTTTTATTAACAGGCTGGATTCCATAGACAAAATATGGCCATTTCAGATTGCTATTGATATACCAATTATTTTTTATGGGGAAAAAATACAACCAGAATCTCTTAAGATTACTAGTAGAATTCTAGAGTCGAAAAACAAAAAGATAATAATAAAAGACGATGGATTTGGAAACCTTTATAGGGCCAATACAAAAAACCCAAATAAAAAGAACAAGATAGGCCAAATAATATATGAGTCCGGTCTCATAATAATTCAGAACCCTCATCTATACGATCTTTTTGACATAGAAATAGAATTTGCCGGAACCAATACATTGCCTATTTTGGAATTGGCTGTTCCTATGCCAGAAGGGAAAATAAATGATCCTAAGAACCCTACTTATCGAGGCGATTCTATCTCTTCATTAAATGCTAACCAGGATCCTGATGAAGCCTTTGCCTACATATCAGAGGTTTACTTGCACGACGAAAATCTTAATATAGTAGGTAAGATAAAGCTTGCGAATCCTTTGTTGAAGAAATCAAACGATTCGTACCTTTTGCGTGCAAGGATAGATTTATGATATTAGGATTAGATGTTTCAACTTCAACAACCGGCTACTGTATCCTCACTGATAATGGTGTAATAAAAGAGATAGGCTATGTGTCGTTGTCCAAAGAGCCAGAATTATCCATCAAAGGTGTTCTGTTTCAAGAAAAGTTAAGAGATATACTGAAAAAATTTGACATAGACAGGATCATCATTGAGAAGATCTTTACAAGATATGGAAAGGGGATGTCGTCTGCACAAACTATTACAAGACTAGCGTCCTTCAATGGCATCGTACAATTCATATGTCATCAGCAGACAGGAAAAATACCAGAGTTAATCCCAGTCTCGGAAGCAAGAAAACTAGTTGGCATAAAAACAACCACAAAAAAGAAAGCCGGAAAAACTGTCAAGGAACAAGTGTTCGAATGGGCGCTTGAAAACGTAAATTATCAGTGGCCCACAAAGGTCTTGAAAAGCGGGCCTAGAAAAGGCCAAACCACTTATCTTAACGAAGCCTACGATATGTGTGACGCCTGGGTTGTTGCTAAGTCTGGTTGTAAATAATAAGCATTACTGATATAATCTATGCATGCAAGATAAGATAGATTTTTTAACAAAAGTATTTGGTAGAAGCAAGGTGCAAAACAACGGCATCGAGCTTATGGTTCCCTGCCCGGTCTGTAAAAGTGCCGACAAGATGAAGATGAATATTCGTCTAGATAACGGATTATATCATTGTTGGGTCTGTAATACAAAAGGCAGAAGTGTAGCTAGGCTTATAAAACACAAAAGACCAGACCTCGTTTCTACATGGTTTGACAAATATCAGTCTAGCTTTGCTTACAATAATTTGTCTGAATTGCAGCAAATACAAGAGCCAATAGTCATACCAGAAGACTTCGGTCTTATCATGGAATCACTCAAAGATCCGGACGCAAAGGCTATACGTTCCTATGCAAATTCACGCGGCATAAATGATGACCTACTGTGGCGATATAGAATGGGCTATTCATCAGAATGGCGACTCAAAAGACGGCTGATCATACCTTCATTTGACGATGAGGGAAACTTGAATTACTGGACAGGGAGAACAATAGATCCGGATAATTCTTATCGATACTTCAACTCTCCTGGAAACAAGAAACAGATCATATTCAATGAGATCGATATAGACTGGACCAAGCCTATCTATCTGGTAGAGGGTCCTTTGGATCTGGTCAAGTGTGTCAAGCTTAATGCCACCTGCTTATTAGGTTCTTCCCTTACGGAAGACTCTCTCTTATTTTATAAGCTAGTACTATTTGCCGATGAGATTATCCTTTGCATGGATAAGGACGCTCGAGCCAAGCAGGACAAGATAGCAGAACTTTTGATGTCTTACGATAAAGAGATATGGTGGGTCGATCCTCCCCAGGGAGACAAAGACTGGGGTGATATGAGCCCGCAAAAAGTATATGATGCCATGCAACAAAAAAACAAATACGGTCGTGATACAAAACTTTTAAGAATGATTTCGGAATTTTAGTTATATTTATTCTCGACTACAGGGGATTCATGTGAAGATTACCAAAAGAAACCTCAGAAGAATTATTTCAGAAGCGATTGAGTCGAGTATGTTGTTAGAAAGTGCAAGAACATTTTGGCAATACACCGCGGTAATTACGCTGAACAATGTTGACCTATCGTCTCCCGTTGCACCTCGAAACAACAGGCTATATCTTGTTATGGAGAGCGCTGATTGGTTTCATATGCCAAAGTATGCAAGGCTCATAAGTTCTGGTATGTTTGATAACTCTTATAAGATTGCCGAAATGGCATCAAAAGAACGCAAGATCCTAGGAATGATGGTTGTGAAGAACCCTGATTCTGGTAGAGCCTATGGCGCAGCAGAAGTCGTTCAGGCAGCCGCAAAAAGAGGATATGGCCCAGCTCTCTATGACTTGGTGATTGGCGATCAACCGGTTGGAATATATGGCGACAGAGATTCAATTGATCCACGTGCATATGATATTTATGATTATTACCTCAATAAAAGAGACGACATTGAAAAACTTCCGTTAGATGATCCAGAACAAAGATACACAAAAGATACAATTGATGACATGATTGCATCAACCGGTGGAAGTTATTTACCATGGAATTATATCGAAGAACCATCACATTCTCTGTGGCTTCAGGATGCAGCAAATCATGTGTATAAAGGCCCAAGACATCCTAATATGCAAGAATATTTACAGGCTGGAGAACTTGCAAAAGAATCATTTGCAGAAAGGTGGAAGATATCCATCAAAGACGTTAACGATTTTTTTGCGAAATTAGCTTTAGATTTCTTTGATGTAAGAGATAATGAAGGCTAATAAAAGGTTATGTGATACTTATAATAAGACTTAGGAGACTACCGATGAAAATCACCAAAAGACAGTTAAGAAGAATTATAAAAGAATCCATGAACAGCATGGAGCAAAGCTATATATCCAAGATAAACGAACTTCTTTCGGCCGGCGATTACGAAACACACATGCAGGGCATTGAACTCATTAAAGCCCTCAGTGAAGAAATACCAGGATTAAAGAATCATCCGGATCTCATGATTCACTCTGCCCACGACGACGATGGTGAAGTATTTCAAATTAAACATCCTGTTTATAGATCTACTTTGACAAAAGCAGAAGCAGAATCATTCACAGAATATGATGGGGAAAAAGTATACATAGTCGATATACACGAGTCTTCAGACGGAATTGGTACTCGTGTCGAATATGGTTATTCTTTTCCAGGTATGGACAAAGTTTATAATCTACGCCGAAGATAAATTATAAACCTTTGTAAATTATATTATAATAAGACTATCTTACAGGAGATTCGATGAAGATAGTACATATTGCTGATGTTCATTGGCGTGGTCTTACCCGTCATGAGGAATACAAAAGCTGTTTTAGAGATATGTTTGAGAAGTGTCGAGAATTAGAACCCGATGCAATAGTAATAGCTGGAGATATAGTCCATTCAAAGACACAGGGCATATCTCCAGAGCTAATTGATTGCCTTAACTGGTGGTTTACAGAGCTGAGTAGAATAAGTCGTGTACATGTACTTCTTGGAAATCATGATGGTCTTATTCTTAATTCAGATCGACAAGACGCAATATCTCCTATTCTTAATGCCCTCAATCTTCCAAATGTACATTTGTACAAAGATTCAGATGTATACAAAGATCCAGACTTTCCGGATGTAAGATGGTGTGCGTTTTCTCCTTTTGACGAAAAAGGCTATTCGAACGTAGTACCAAGGCGTGGAAAAATAAATATTGCACTGTATCATGGCGCAGTATGGGGATCACACACTGACATGAACTTTATGTTGGATGGTGATTGCAAAATGGACTTCTTCCGCGGGTTTGATTATGTAATGCTAGGAGATATACACAAACGTCAGCAATTAGATAAGGACGGAAGAATATGGTATTGCGGTTCTCCTATTCAGCAAAATTATGGAGAATCTGGAGAAAAAGGCTTCTTGCTATGGGACATAAAGTCAAATTCTGATTTTACTGTCGAGTTTCATCCTATTACTCACAATAATCCATTTGTAACAGTACTTTGGAAAGGATCTGTACAAGCAACCGTAATGGAATGTATGTCAGTCTGGCCAGCTGGTGCAAGATACAGAATAAGATCCACTACAGAACTAGATCCAAAATCAAAAAGAAAACTAGCAACGGTTCTTCGGAGAGAACACGACGCACATGAAGTGGTCTATCAAATTAAATCTAATTCGAAAAATTCAGAAAGAATTAAATCCGAAAAGGTAAAAATAGAAAACCTATCGGATCCTCATACACATAAAAAGTTATTGAGAGAGTGGTGTGATGATATAGTTGAAGAAAATGGATTCTGGAAAGAGGTCGATAGAATTGTAGACGAGACCGTTCCAAAGCTATCCGTGCCAGAAGAACAAAAAGGAAATATTTGGTCAATAAGAGAAATGAACTTTGATAATACCTTTGGCTACGGAAAAGACAATATAATTAATTTTATAAAACTGCAAGGAATTGTTGGGCTGTTTGGAAGAAATAGAAGCGGAAAGTCTTCAATCCCGGGCACAATGATGTATGCTTTGTATAACTCAAATGATAGAGGTATATCGTCTGTTCAACACGTAATCAACACTAGAAAATCGAACTGTTCTGCTGATATAACTTTTTCTGTTAACGGAAAATTATACAGGCTCGAAAGACATTCTGTAAGATACGCTGCGCGCGGAGGAAAAAACGAAGGAGCCATGTCATATCTTTCTCTCTTTGAAGTAAACGACGAAGGGCAAATAATAAAAGACCTTTCAGGAGAACAAAGAAGAGATACTGAGAAAGTATTAAGGTCACTTATAGGCGCACCAGAAGACTTTATGATGACATCTTTTGCAGCCCAAGGAAACATGAATTCCTTTATCGGTCAAGGCCCAACAGAAAGAAAAAAGACAATCTCTGGATTTATGGGCCTTGATGTATATGACCAATTTCAATCTATAGTCAGAGAAGAATCTGCTGGCGTAAAGACCATGTTAAAAAGATTGGCAGAAAAAGACTGGGTAGCGCTTATAAGATCTGAAAGATTAGATATATCAAATCTAGAAGAAAGTATTGAGTACCTAAATGAAAAAATACATACTTTGCAAGAAGAATATGTGTCTCTTCGAGACAAAGCGTCACATGAATCTAATGGTGATTTTGTAGATCCTGCCGTGCTGTCTAGAAAAAAGAAGTGGGTAGAGTCAAAAAAAGATTCAATTTTAGATTCTAATCAAAAACTAGAGTCGTTGAAAGAATCGCTAAATCATAAAAAAACAATTCTTGAAAAATACGAAAATAAAAGAGACAATTTTCCTTTGGAATCATATCAGAGAAGACTAGACCTGCTTAATTCGTTAAGAAATTCAATGCAGAAAATGCAGTCAAATCTAAAGCAAGAAAAAACAATACTAAGCGGTCAAAAAAATTCTGTTTCCTTACTGAAAGAGGTGCCGTGCGGAGACGCTTTTCCAACATGTAAATTTATTGCCGAATCACACAGAAACAAGCAGTTAATCAAGGAACAAAAGATTTTAGTTCAAGATCTTGGAAAGGAAATAAAGCAAGCAAAAGAAAACCTAAAACAATTAGAAGACGAAGGCCTAAGGCAAAAGATCGAAAGATATAATGAACTATGTTCCGCCATTCAGGATATAAAACTGGATATTGTTGTGAAAGAATCGAAAATACAAAAAGAACAATCTATTGTTGAGACGACGCAAAGAGAGATAGAAAGATTGTCTGATGAAATAACAGATATGGAATTAAGAACAGATGAAAAAAAATCAGCTGCCTTGAGAAGGCTACAGCAAAAAATGAAATCTATTAATGTAGAAATAGAGACTGGAAAGTCTGAATTGAGAAGTTATTCGCAGAAAATAGGTGAAAAGAAAGCAAAAATAAATCAATTACAAAAAGAATCTGAAGAATATGACAGGTTACAAGTAGAATGGCAGGTATACGATTATCTTTTGAAAGCCACTAGCTGGAGAGGTATTCCGACCTATATTATGAAGAAACAATTGCCGATAATAAACGAAGAGATTTCAAATATATTACAAGATATAGTTGGTTTTACAGTAGAGTTAGACATAACAGATAAAAAGACAGATGTGTTTATCAATTATGGAGATTCAATGCGTCCTATCGAATGTGCGTCAGGAATGGAAAAAATGGTTTCATCCATGGCTTTGAGAGTAGCTCTTGGAAATGTTTCTAATTTGAACAAGTCTGACATGTTCATAGTCGACGAAGGATTCGGGGCATTAGATCCCCAGAATCTAGAATCTGTGACTAGCCTATTAAAGAAACTTAAGTCTTATTATCGTCTAATCTTGGTGATTTCTCATGTTGATGTTATCAAAGATTCTGTTGATGATATAATAGAGATAAGAAAGTCTAGCAACGATTCAAAGGTAGTCTATGAGTGATAGAATAGTGAAAAAAATATCGGAAGATTTGATAGTGACCTATCCTAAAGACTGGAAAGAGAAAAAGAAAGATTGTCCTCAGTGTGGCTACGCTTTTAGAGATAAATCTGATGTTATCTCATATTTACAATATGGTGTTTGTACAGATTGTAGACTCGAAAATTACAAAAAAGAGTATACTTATAAAGAAAAGGAGTAAGAAAATGCCTCTAACAATGGAAGATTATAACGTTTTGGGTTCTGTGGTTGATTCATCATTTGCAAACAGTTCTGCTAATCAGAAAGGGTATTACGTAAAGGTAAAATTTGCTGGAACAAAATCAGACTCTAGAGTCGAAGATAAAGTTAATCCAATGCTCGAAATATACTTTTCTCATGTTGTCAACTTTAATCCCAGGCATGGCATGGATCAACAGAAAAAAGAACTCGATCGAGTTTCTATGCAGATGTTGAATGATAAATTGTCAGAAGTAAAGAAAGATTATCGAGATTTGGCAGGAAAAACTTTGACTACAAAGCTATTCAAGGAAGTAGACCATCCAATGGAACATATTTCACACAACCCTTCCCTGATTCGCGCAGTATACAAGAAGTCTATACTGGTAGAAATAACTTAAGATGGCAGTAACTACAAAGCAAAGACAAATAAAAGAAATAATTAAGTGTGGAAAAGATCCGTCTTACTTCTTTAATAGATATTGCAAAATACAGCATCCAATCAAAGGTGCCATTCCTTTTAAGACATATCAGTTTCAAGATGATTGCGTCAAAGACTTCGAAGAACATCGGTTCAACATAGTCTTAAAGTCTAGACAGTTAGGCCTGTCAACGATTTCTGCTGCATACAGTGCTTGGCTGGCTATTTTTCACAAAGACAAAAACATACTTGTTATTGCAACGAAGCTAGCTGTAGCACAAAATTTTATAAGAAAGGTAAAATTTCTTATAAAGTCCATGCCTAATTGGCTTCTGCTTCCAGAGATAGTAAATAATAACAAACAGGCTCTAGAGTTTTCGAATGGATCGACGATAAAAGCCATTCCAACGTCGGAAGATGCAGGTCGTTCAGAAGCTTTGACACTTCTAATTGTCGACGAGGCTGCTTTTGTAAGAAATTTTGATACATTGTGGACTGGTTTGTATCCAACCCTATCAACTGGTGGTCGAGCAATTATTCTGTCTACGCCGAATGGAGTCGGCGGGCAATATTATGATCTGTGGATGCAGGCAGTTTCAAAAGAGAATATATTCAATCCAATTAAATTGGCTTGGGACGTTCACCCAGAAAGAAATGATGAATGGTATGAAAAAGAAACCAAAAATATGTCTAGACAACAGATTGCGCAAGAATTATTGTGTGACTTTCAAGCTTCTGGCGACACATTCTTGCAAGTTGAGGATATAGAGTACATCAGAAATTGGATTCGGCCACCAACAGACAAATGGGGTCCTGATATGAACGTCTGGGTTTGGGATTATCCTCTATCTTCCAAGAAATACGTCATATCAGCTGATGTTTCGCGGGGCGATGCTAGCGATTATTCCACATTTTACGTAATAGACACAGAATCTTCTTCTGTTGCTGCAGAATATAGAGGAAAATTACCTCCAGATAAATTTGCGCAGGTCTTAGCAGAAGCTGGAAGAAGATATAACGAAGCATTAATATGCCCAGAAAATAATTCTTATGGATACGCGGTAATTATGAAATTATCTGAGATGAATTATAGAAATCTTTGGTTTCAAAACGAAAAAGACCGATATTCTTACATGTACGGCAATAAAGAATTAGGAAAGATAGGATTTCAAACAAATGCAAAGACTAGAAATCAAATTCTTACAAAACTAGAAGAAGTTTTACGTACAAAGCAAGTAATGATAAAATCAAGTCGACTATACGAAGAACTTAAGACTTTTGTTTGGAAAAATGGAAAGGCGCAAGCTCAAAAAGGGCAAAACGATGACCTTATTATGGCTCTTGCAATTGGAGTATGGTTATATGACACTAGTCCTCAACTAAATAAACACTCATACGATATCAATAAAGCAATGTTACAAGCCTTTTCTGTAAATTCAAACAAATTAAAAGATTCAGTTATTGATCCAAATCCAAAATATGATAAAGATGGAAATAACGAAAGAAAAATATGGGGAAAGAACAATCCTTATTACTCGAATTTTAAGTGGGTAATAGAGTAGACCACATAATTAAAGTTACCCAGAGGAAAAATTATGGCAGAAGAATCTCTTTTTAGAAGGTTAACGAAGTTATTTCGTTCCGGGCCTACTATCAAAAGAAAAGTGAGAAACATTTCAAAGCAGGAGCAAAATGCATCTTCTGCCGTTGAATTATTTAAGAAGCACCATTCAGATGTATACAATTCGACCCTCAGTGCCTATGGCACTTTTGATAGAATGGCAAGATATTCAGACTTTTCCGAAATGGAAGCAACTCCGGAGATAGCTTCAGCACTTGATATTTATTCTGAAGAGTGTGTATCTCCAGATGTAGAAGGAAAGTGTCTACACATTACTAGCGACAACAGAAAAATAAAAGAACTATTAGAAACTTTGTTCTATGACACTTTAAATATTGATTTCAATCTAGTAATGTGGACCAGAAACCTTTGTAAATACGGTGATTTTTTCATGTTTAATGATGTGCATCCCGAATATGGAGTAATTAATGCCTATCCGATTCCCATCACAGAAATGGAAAGAGAAGAAGGGTTTGATAAAGATGACCCATCAGCAATACGATTTAGATGGATCACACAGGGAAATCAGGTTCTGGAAAATTGGCAAATATGTCATTTTCGGCTACTTGGTAATGATGCTTTTTTACCTTATGGTTCTTCCGTTTTGGAGTCTGCTAGAAGAATATGGCGGCAGCTCATTCTTATCGAAGATGCAATGCTGGTATATAGGGTTGTGCGTTCTCCTGAACGCCGTGTATTTTATATCGATGTTGGTAATGTCCCTCCAGAAGACGTAGCAAATTATATTGAACAAGCAAAAACAGCGTTAAGAAGAGACATGGTTGTAGCCAAAGGATCTGGAACTGTTGACCTTAGATATAATCCAATGGCTGTCGATGAAGATTACTACATTCCTGTTCGTGGCGGAGATTCTGGTACAAGAATAGATAATTTGGCAGGCGGTCAGAATACTTCGGCTATTGAAGACGTTGAATACATACAGAAAAAATTATTTGCCGCGTTGAAAATACCAAAAGCTTACTTGGGATACGATGAAGAGATCGGAGCAAAAGCAACCCTTGCACAAGAAGATATAAGGTTCAGTCGTACAATACAAAGAATACAGAAGACCATAATTTCAGAACTCAACAAATTGGCAATGATCCATCTCTACGCACACGGTTTTGAGGGTGAACAATTGCTTGATTTTTCCTTGGGATTGTCTAACCCATCATCCTTAGCTCAACAGCAAAAATTAGAGTTAATAAGAACAAAATTTGACATTGCCGGCGCAGCTCCAGAGGGAATGGTTTCTCGATCATGGATATATCGCAACATATTCTCTTTTACAAGGGACGAAATCGAAAGAATACAAAGAGAGAAGGTCGAGGATAAAATATCAGATGCAGAGCTTGAAAAAGCCGGTAAAGAACCAGAAGGCGGAGAAGAAGGCGGAGACGCCGGGGGCGGAGGACTTTTTGCCGGTGATTATGTTTCTGGAGATATATTAGATGCAAATAGCGGTGCAGTTCCTACTGCCGCATTAAAAGAACTCGACGAAGATGATTCGCTAGACGAGTTCGACGTTGATGATTTGGACGAAATAGACCTAGAAGGTATTCAGTCTAACAATTCTAAAATTAAAGCATCGTCATCCGCGAAGAATGCTTTTGGCGGAAATCTAAAAAAGAAAAGAGACAGAACAGTAAGAGATGGTCCTGCAAGTACTCATATGCCAGATTTTAAGAAAATGGTTCTAACTGGTAAAGCAGGAAGATCGCAAGATACACTGAATAAACCATATGATAGTGATTTTCTAAAAAATCCGTTTGGAAACACTTTCTTAGAAACAAAAGATCCAAAATCTCTGGCTGATTACATATTGGGACTCGAGTCAAATGACGAGCCCGTTTACAGAGGCTATCGTCCAGTAATGACAAAAGAACTACAGAATATGTTTGAAAGATTAGGAAGCAAATTAGGGAAAAGGTCTATAATTAATGAAACACGGGAATTCTTAACTGAAGAATTCGATATTGAACTCGAAGAAGACGAATAGGAGCAAAAAATGTCAAAAAAATCCCACAACAAAAAAAGAAATGTCGGGATTATATACGAGCAACTGATACAATATATATCTGATCGCCTCGTCAATAATCAGACCACTAGTGCTAACAAGGCAAAGAGAATAGTAAAAAAGCATTTTGTCAAAGATAGTCAGTTGTATAAAGAGTATAGGTTGTTTATGGCTCTATCAGATACTCATTCGGTAGATCCATCTTTGGCAACACAGATAATTTCAGAAGCTCGAAGAGGTTCTAGAATACACGACAAAGAAAGATTAAAGAAAGAAAAGTCTATTTTAATAAGAGATATAAATTATCATCTAGGCCAAGATTTTTATAAAAGAAAAATAAAAGAATATAAAAAGTTTGCTACAATTCAAGTGCTCTTGAACGAATGGCGATGCGGAAATATATGTGTTGAATATGAAAAAAAATTACACGAAATGCTTACAGAAAAAAAATCAATTACAAGCTTAGAAGAAGAGAAAAATAAAGATGTTAATAGACTAGTATTGAAATTGGCAGAAGAAAAATTCAATAAAAAGTATTCGAGTTTGTTAAATGAACAACAAAAAGCAATATTGAACGAATATGTTTTTTCTCAATCCAGCAAAGACTATACAAAGATAAAATCTTCTATCAAAAAAATAAAAGAAAAAACTGTCGACGCATTGACCAAATATTCTATAGATTGTAAAAATGAAACAGTCAGCAAAAAGATTCAGCCAGTTATAACAGAAGTTCGAAATTTAAGTGAAAAAAATATAAACGACGAAACTATAAAAAAAGTTTTATCTATAGTTCAATTAAGAAATGAACTTTTGGAGAATAACAATGAGTGATTTGAAATTATTAACTGAGTTTAATGCATGGGAATTTGACAAAGAAAAAATGTTGAACGAAAGAACCAGTTCAAACAGATACGTTATGAAAGGTATTCTTCAAAAGGCAGACACTCTAAACCAAAATGGAAGAATATATCCGCAGGATATCTTGGAAAGAGAGGTGCGAAATTATCAAAAATTTATTGCCGAAAATAGAGCGCTTGGCGAATTGGATCACCCGGATTCTTCTGTAGTAGAGTTGAAAAATGCTTCCCATATTGTTCGAGAAGCTTATATGGACGGAAAGATATGTTATGGAACAGTAGAAATTCTTGATACTCCTGCTGGCAAGATTCTTAAGTCTTTGGTTGACAACGGAGTGACATTAGGTATATCGTCCAGAGGCGTAGGGTCTACGAGATCTGAAGGAGATTATCAGGTTGTTCAAGACGATTTTCAACTTATCTGCTGGGATTTCGTGTCGGAACCATCAACCCCCGGCGCCTTCATGATGAAAGAAGCAAAAGAAATAAAGCCATCCGATCTTAAGAAAGTATTTAATAAATCGGATAGAATTGATAGAATATTCAACAACATATTAGATTGGAGAAAGTAAATGGCAAATTATTGGAGAGACTACGATAGAAGAAATGGAGCCGGCTCTACTCAAACCGCCCAACAATCAGGCCTACAGTGGCAAGGACCAGGTCTTAATTTCGCAGCAGAATATCAGGTTGCAGGAATTCCAGCCGTATATACTATAACAACTTCAACGGGCGCAAGCGATCCTATTGTTTTTCCAGGTGTTACACAATGGATCATGATATCTCACAAAGGAACTAGTGACTCTTTTATTTCTTTCACTGCAAATGCTTATGATGGCGATAAAAAGTCTGATGAAAACACAACAAATGGAAATGCGCTATCTGCTTGGATGCTTCCACGATCCGCAACTATAGAATCAACAGGAAGAATTCCTATCAAGTGCACAAAATTGTATGTCGAAGTAGGATCTTCTTGTACAGTATCTATTATCGCTGGAATCACAAATATACAAACCCATCACATGCCGGTCCTCACGGGATCAGGAGTAGGATAAAAAATGAAATTAAAACGTTCAGTTCTAAAACAGCTAATAAAAGAATGCCTAGTAGAGATTCTCATAGAGGGAATAGATTCCGAAGGACAAGAAGACCGTTTGGTTGAAGCAGCTGTCTCTTCTAGAAAACAGCAATTCAAAAAACCTCAAAACGACTATGTACCAGCATCATCTAAGAGTCAAAGAAAACCTATGATTAATGAACATGCTGTCTCTGCCATGGCCGGCGGTGACAGCATTATGGCAGATATATTTCGTGACACCGCCTCAACGACCCTGCGAAATCAAGGCATGAAGAACGAAAACGCAAGAATACCTGCCGACAATGCCGCCGCTGTCGTTGCAGATCACGATCCAACAGAACTTTTCGAAGGTGCAGGAAACTGGGCAAAATTAGCATTTATGGGATCAGAAAAATAAATTGCAATAATATATTTCTGTCTCATAATTAGATTTATAGTCAAAAATTGTTAGGAGAAAACAATGAGAAGAAAAAGATCCATGAGTGCAAAAGCATTCCGAAATTTTGTTATTAGAGAAGCCAGAAAACTTCAAAAAGAAGCGGTATCTGGAAAGATCGAAGACGTTTCAAAAGTTAAGGCAAAAGAAGTTGATGCAGATGGATATGCTGATACGTTAGAGCAAGATATAGATTATATTAAAGCACTGAAAATCAAAGAAAATAAGATACGTAGACAGCATGCAAGAATGAAGCGCCAATTGAAAATGATCCAAGAAAGAAAAAGAAGATTGCGTGCTAGAGTTCTTAAGAACATATAAGGAGACTATAGATGTCAAAAAATTTTAGCACAATAAATTACAGAGGTGAGCCGACAGCAGCCGCTCTTGGCCCGGTAGGAGGTGTATCAACCTCTGGAACAGCGAGAGTAAAAGCTTGTTTTCCGCAAACGCCGGTAATTACAGACGAACAGTTGATTGATATTTTTAAAGCAAATGTTCTTCCTGTTGGAGAAACAAAAGGATTTATGTTTGACAGCGAAGTTTATCTAGATTATAATCATCCAGACGCTCCTGGTTTTACGCCAGATGCTGATAAAAATTTACAGGTAGGTGATGAAAATATAGGGTCACACTTTGTTCCTAATCCTACTTCTCCTGGTGAAGGTTCTATTAATGTAACTGATAAGCCTGCTGCCCCTGAAGGATTCGCAACACATTCTGAACAATTTGGTAATGGAGCCGGTTCAAAGATGGCACCTAATGAATTAGGCGCTGCTCTAAGAACACAGCGAGAAACTTTTGGAGAGGCTTTGGCAAAAGGTAGGGCAATTAGAGGTTCATGAGTAGTAAATTTGCATCGGGCAATTTTCCAAAAGCTGATGGGAGAACTGGTCTTGGTTACGGCCAGCTTTCTCCCGTTCATCATTTACCATACCAGAAAGCAGGTACCTTTCCATACTCTGAAGATGAATGGGAAGATGAGCTGGATGATGTAGAGATAGACGAAAAGACTATTTCGGCAGTACATCAAAAAACTGCAACACCAAGAGATTATGATCCCATGCCATACGGAAATCGTTTCTATAATATTTCAGGAAATAGAAAGATATACGAAATCAGATCTTTGTCGCCATACTATGATGGTTCACAAAGAGGTAAGATAAATCGCTATGGAGATCAAAAAGGCTGGAATTATTTACCAGATATTTGGGATGAAGACTCTGAAGAGCCTATTTATTCTTTAGAGGACCTTTCCGATAAACAAGAAAACAACTTAAGAGAATGGATTAATCTAATATTGAGGACACTATGAGCAAACCATGCAACTTTGCCGTAAAAGCAAGACATGATTCTAGAAAAACTACTGCCGAACAAAATTCTATACTAATAAAAAAATTTATGAGTAAATGGAAAAAATCAGGACTTCTTAAAGAGCTTAGGGATAGAGAATATCCTACTACAAGAGGTCAAAAAAGAAGACAGAAAAAAAATATCGGCATGAGACGCCATAAACATCGTCAAAGTTCGTGAAGATTTGTTTTCTATGGAATACTTATGAATAAAATGTTAATTGGAGAAATCAATGTCTAATATCTTTGATGAAGCGATTGCAGACGCAAAAAAACTAAAAGAAATTGCGGAACAAAATGCAAAAAATAGGATTATAGAGGCTGTTACACCTAAAATAAAAAGGCTTATCGAAGCTGAAATTGCTGGTGAAGACATGGACCTGGAAGATGCAGAAGAAGATTCTGATGATTATGAAGAGTTCACAGCCGGCGATACTGCCATGGATGTGGATTCCTCTTCTGGGCTGGATCTAAGTTATAACGAACCTGTGGAACCAGAAATGCCAGCAGATATGGGGTCACCTATGATGACCGACGACATAGATCTGGATGATGGCCTTGGCCTAGAAATAGAAGACGATAAACCAGAAAAGAACGTTGTCATCAACGTCACGGTAGAAAGTGCCAGAAAATCTGCGTTGTCAAAATTGAGAAAAAGAAAAGCAGTAAAATTACTTGAAAGTCTAAGAAGTGCTAAAAATGCAAGCAAAAAAAGAAAAATGCTTTCTGAATTGGCAAAACTACAAAGAGAGTGCATATCTAGTAGTAGTACTGTTGACAAAAAATTAGCAAGAAAATTATCAACTTTATTAAAGGAGACAAATATGTCTAGAAGAACACGAAAAAACTGGTTTTTATTCGAAGGCGAAGGTGAAGGCGAAGACGAGGACTTGGATCTCGGCGGAGACGAAGATCTTGACCTTGAAGATGAAGACGAAGAAGTGGACGTCGATGCTATTAAGTCAGCAATCGAAGAATTAGCTGATGCAGTCGGTCTTGAAGTAATGGACGAGGACGAGGACGAAGACGAAGACGTAGAGGGTGAAGAAGAGGAAGAGGAAGAAGATCTTGACCTTGGAGAAGCCGATATGGATGATGTCGATATGGCAGAGGGAATATACGAAGCTGACATGGATGAAGACGAGGATCTCAAAGAAGACGATGATAAAGTCGTTGAGATTAACGAGTCTGCTCTTCGTAGAGACCTTATGAGAATGAAGCGCAATGCTCGTAACCGTCGTTCTCGACGACTTGCAGAATCACGTCGTTCAAGAAGCGCAAGCAGAAGACGCCGCAGACTTTTTGAAGCAGAAGCAGTAGATGCTGCTAGCCATTTTGGCGGCGGATCTGCCGAACAAGAAATGTTCATTGATGTCGACGAAAACACTCTTATTAATGCTCTCGCAGAAGAACTTGGAGACGCACACGATCTTGACATGAACATAGACGGATCTGGAGATGCTTCCAAAGCAGCCGGCCATTTTGGCGGCGGAAAAGCTCAGGCTATTCGTGAAGCAAGACGAAGAAGAGCAATCGCTCGTCGTGCAAAAATTACAGAGTCTCGCGCAAAGCGTGCAGTACTGGCTGAACGCAAGAAAGCTGCAGCTGCAAAGCGTGAACTCAAAGAATCAAATCTTTTTAATGCAAAATTGTTGTATGTAAACAAATTGATGCAACAGCATGTTCTAAACAAAAAGCAACAGCGTGCGATTGTTGAGGCTCTTGATAATGCCAAGACGTTACGTGAAGCAAAACTACTTTTCGAAGGGCTTTCTGATTCTCTTTCGAAAGCAAAAAGAAAATCAGGCAACAGCCTAAATGAATCCAGAGTTATTTCCGGAAGATCATCAACTGCAACTCGTAGCTCTGCTCCTGCAACTACTCAAATGAGTTCGGACCTTTCTAGATGGCAAAAACTCGCTGGAATCAAAAAGTAAGTTCAGCCCAAGTTAAAAACAAACACAACTTTTATTGGAGACAAAAATGTCATTTACATTGCAAAAGTTGACAGAGGGCATTCGTCAACGTCACATGGGTGCCCAACATCAACGACTTACAGAAAAATGGAACCGCACAGGTCTTCTTCGTGGTCTTAACGGACAAAACAAAGAAAACATGGCAGTTCTTCTCGAAAACCAAGCCGCTCAACTTTTGAGAGAGGCAAACACTCTTGGAGCTACTAGTGCTAGTGGAACTGGTCCCTCTGCTTCCGGAGACATTCGCGGATTCCAGAACGTTGCATTCCCAATCGTTCGCCGAGTATTTGGTGGATTGGTTGCAAACGATCTCGTATCTATTCAGCCCATGAGCCTTCCAGCTGGATTGCTCTTCTATCTTGATTACACTTACGGTTCAAGCGTCGGTGGAGCAGATGGAACAGTTGACTCTACTGTTTATCAACAAGGTCAGTCAATCTACAACAACCCTGCTGGAAAAGGAATTCAGTCTGGTTCTTTGGCTGTAGGTGGACAATACGATCTTGCTGGTGCAGGATTCTCACGAAAGCATACAGCTGCTGTTCTGGCCGAATCAAATACACTCGGAACAAACATTGTAACAGGTGTTTGGAGTCCTAGCGACGCATTCCAAAATGGAGCTAGCGTTTCTGATGCTTACATCTCTGCAGTTGGACAGTTTACTGGTTCTAACGCTCGATTGATGCAATATGATCCTCAGATTCGTACTGCTCTTGATAATAACGAGCTCGGCGCTGTTCTTTTTGCTATGATCCCTACATCTTTGATGACTGGATCTAATTCAGAACAAGCTGATCTTACCATGATCAAGGACATTGCACTTACTGCTGAAAAGGCCGGAGAAGCTACAAACGCTGCATTGCTTACTCAGTGGGGAGAAAAATATCAAGGTGGAAACAACGTCAAGAACCTCCGACGTCTCAACCAATTGGTTACGTGGGACGGCTCTGGTCTTCCTGTGCATGCTCCTCTTGCTGAATACAATACTTCAAATGCTTATGTATTGATGGTTGTAAAAGCGACAAAGGGCGCAATCCCTACTCTTGCAACTTTGGCTGCCGAGCAAATTGGTGATCTTTCTTTCCCAATTAAGCCTACCAGAACTTCTGGCGACAGCGGCGATTCAATCTTGGTTCCAACTTTTGAATCTAACATGCTTGCTGGTGCTTCAAACGCTCCTGTTATTCCTGAAATCGACATTAAGATCGAATCTATCTCTGTTACCGCGGTAACTAGAAAGCTTCGTGCTCGTTGGTCTCCAGAACTTGCTCAGGACTTGAATGCATACCACTCTATGGATGCAGAAGTTGAGTTGACTCAGATTCTTTCTGAGCAAATTGCTCTTGAACTTGACCGTGAGATTCTTAACGACCTTCTTACTCAGGCAAATGGTGCTAACCTTTACTGGTCACGCGCTCCTGGTAAATTCGTCAACAAAGAAACCGGTTCTCAGATTGCTGTCTCAACTTCTGTGGCAAGTCCTTCTTTCACTGGTACAGTTCGTGAATGGTACGAAACTCTTACAGAGACCATCATCGACGCTGCTAACACTATTCACCGTAAGACTCTTCGTGGATCTGCTAACTTCATCGTGGTTGGACCTGATGTTGCTACAATCCTTGAAAGCTCTGTTCTTTACAAGCCTGTATACAGCCTTGACGGTGACGGGCAAGTTGGTAACCCAATGACTATTGGCGCCGAGAAAGTTGGTAACTTGAGCAATCGTTTCACAGTCTACAAGGATCCTTACTTCCCACGTAACAAGATCTTGATCGGTTACAAAGGTGGTTCTTATCTTGAAACTGGTTATGTATATGCTCCTTACGTGCCTCTTATTGTTACCCCTACGATCTTTGCTCCTGAGGACTTCACTCCTCGTAAGGGTGTAATGACTCGTTACGGTAAGAAGATGGTTCGTTCTGACTTCTACGGAACTGTTACATGCTTGGATATGCACATCATCTAATGACGGTGTAATCTATTCATCTAAGGCGGCTTTATGGCCGCCTTTTTTGTTTAACGGTATATTTATTAATGATATATGGGGGAAATCATTATGTTTAATTTGTTATGGCCACTAGTGGCATTTTCTGGGGAACCAATTCAAGAGATAGAGGTTATCGCACATGAAGACATTGAGGTCTATGTTGCGCCTACGATAGTAAAAAATGAATCTAAAAAAATAGAAGCTACGATCGGCAACTATTCTATATTCGGTTATACGTCTCAGTATAAAAATCTTGCAAAAGTAAAAGATGTGTATGGATGGACAACTATAGACTATTCAGACCAAAATGTCAATGTGATGAACGAAGATACAATAAAATATTATTGGGAAGATTGCGACTATAAGAAAGAACCAAAAAATTGTTCCTATAAAAATTCTCATTATCTTCTCGAATCCTATATAACTGTGGATGAAAACCAAATAACACTAGAGATGTTTTTATATGATCCAGAATTACAAATAATATCTTCCTCTAGAGAAACATCCACAATAAAGATAAATTGGATAAAACAACAAGAAATGACCGTGCAAGATAACACTATGGGATCGATCAACAGAGGGAATAATTGTACACAATCTTCTTGTCCTGTTCAATCTAATTCTGGAACTTACGTAAGGAATAGATCTGTTAGCAAGCCAAAAGAAGAACATCCGATAAGATGGGATATTCCTCCAATGTTATTAAACAAACATGTGCAACAGTGTACTATAAGACTATGGTCGTCTGTAAAATTTAAATTGTAACAACAACAACACAAGCATATTTATATGCAAGCAATACAATCCATAGGAGAAATTAAATGCCAGTTAAGAAAACAGAACCTGCAAAATCTACAGCAGGGCTTGAAAAAAAAGTAGCAGAACTTGAAAAGAAGCTAGCAGAGCTAGTTGCAAAATTGGAACTGCATGAAAAAGAATCAAAAAAAGGACAAGAAGAGCTTCATGCCAAGTGTGACGAATGCTGTAAACCAAAGTCTTCAGGAACAGAAGACAAAGAATGTCGTGAAGCTGTAAAAGCTATCGCAAAATCTTTACTTAGTCCAAGAGCATCTGTTCCAGACGTTTCTGGCCTGTAAAATTTACATACCAAATTCAAATAAGTCAACAAAAAAATTAATTCATTGATGACAAAAAATTGGCTGTATCTTATTGGTATTGCCAATTTTTCATTTAGGGCGAAGAAGGAATCAGGCAAATTTGAAAGATACTTATATTTGGAACGCGGGAGAAAAGAATGGCAACATTTTCGAATACATTAAATCCAACGCCATTTGGCGTATTTAATTCCGATACTCAGTTTATTGCTGAAGCTGATAACATGGTCACTTTCGTCAAAAGAAAACTGGGCGATGATATTCTTTCTGTAGAACTTACAAAAAAACAAATATGGGCATGCTTTGAAGAATCTGTATTCGAATATTCCAAATTTATTAACGAGTATCAAGCAAAATCACAGCTTGGAAATATGCTGGGGAATCCTACTGGCTCTAATGCAAATTCTGGACCTAAGGGCGCAGAAAACAAATTTCCAAAGGAAACCCTTGAATTTCTTACAAGAAAAGCAGAACCATATTCTGCCCATGCTGGTCTTGGTGGTTCTTATAATACATATTCTGGATCTATTGATCTAAAAATAGGCCAACAAGATTACAATATCTATACTACACTTTCTAATTCTGCCGGCGGCGTTTTTGGAAACATGACAAACAAAGGGAAAATAAGAATATTTGAAGTATATCATTTTTCACCCCAGGCCGCATATAGATTTTTTGATACGACTAGTGCGATAAACTACCTAAATAACGAATTCGCTTTCGAATCATTCACGCCAGAAACAGTTTTTTATGTTCTTCCAGTGTTCGAAGATGTGCTAAGAGCACAGCAAATGGATATCTCGAATAGAGTGAGAAGAAGCAATTATTCATATCAGATCATGGGACAAAATATCAGAATATTTCCAAAACCATCTGTATCTGGATCCCTATGGATAAACTATGGGCTACCTATGGATCCGCTCACAGGGTCTTTTCAAGATGATTCAATTCATGGAATTTCTGGTCTTAATAATATACCGTATGATAACTTAAGATATGAAACAATTAATTCAATGGGTCGACAGTGGATTAGACAGTATACTCTTGCTTTGTCAAAAGAAGTATTGGGATTAGTAAGAAGCAAATTCGGTTCAGTTCCGATACCCAATGGAGATCTTCAATTAAATGGATCTGATCTATTAAGTCAGGCACAGTCAGAAAAACAAGAATTAAAAACACAAATAAAAGAAATGTTAGAGTCCTTAACTTACGATAAGTTAATTGAAAGTCAGGCAACCGAAGCAGAAAATATGCAAAGACTGCTGAAAACAGTACCTATTCCGCTAGGAAAGGTAATAACCATAGGATAATACAATGGCAAGACTTTTTATAACGACAAGAGAAATAGACTTTATATCTGACCTAACAAAGGAAATTACCAAAGACGTAATAGGTCAATCAATATATTATTACAGAGTAAGAGAAGATATATCGGAGGTACACGAGGTATATGAAGAATCTCTTGAAAAAATATTTGATCCTCCAATAGAGATAGAAACTCGAGTGATGTGGAACCCACAGGACATCAAGACTGACCGGTTTGGTCTCGAGGCCACAAGCCAGATAGAGGTGTATGTTCACTATCGAGACATGATAGACAAAGGAATATCGCTGCTTGAAGGCGATTATTTTTCATTCGGAGCAGATTTCTTTGAAATAACATCGATAAAATACGATAAGATTATCTTTGGTCAGGTTGAGCACATTTCTGGTTATACTATTATGGGCAAACAGGCAAGATTGGGTCAAATTAATATTAAGAATCCGCTTGGACCTACAGAAGAAATATATACTGATGCAAATTCTGTACAAAGATCTTTTGAACAACAAAGGGGACAACCTAAAAACTCAATCGGTGAAACAAATGATAAACGCGCACTGATAGATAACGGAACATTAGATAATCCAATTTCTCAGCCTCAGAAAATAATTTCTGGTTCAATAAATTCATATTTTTATGGTGAATAAAGATGTCGACTAGATATAATATAAAAACACAAAGAGGCGAACACTCTAAGACTGTATATCAAGAATTAAACATTCCAGAGAATTATGTTGTTCCATCCTGCGGGGTAGAAGACGTAGACAAAGCAATTTTTAAATTGTTCAATGAAGAACTTCCTATGACGATTGAATTAGAAGGAGAAACAAAAAGAATACCGGTTATTTTCGCAACTGGAGAAAGAGCGTTTATATTAAGAAGACAACAACCCCTCAGGGATCGTCAAGGCGCGCTGATTTTACCACTCATATCAATTCTTCGTAGTGGCATCGATCAAAATCCACAAATCCAGCCGGCTATTAGTCCCGGAGATGGACAGATCGTAATTAAGAGAAATATATCTAAGAATAACGATATTTACAGAAGACAGGAAAACATAGAAGGCTTGCAAAACCAAAAGGGTTTTGCCACAAACAACAAGCATAAAGGTCCATCTTCTAGAATAACCTACAATAGAGGAAAAATATCTTTAGAGCCGGTAAAAAACAACATATACGAATTTATTACGATGCCTGTGCCTAGATTTTTTGTAGCCACATATGAAGTTTCATTTTGGTCTCAATATTTACAACAGATGAACAAAATACAAGAAGCACTAATGACAAGCTACAACATTAGCCAAACAAGGACATTCAGGATAGAATCAGACAAAGGTTATTGGTTTGTGGCAACCGTAGACTCCGGAATAAGTATAGACCAGAATTTCGACTCTTTTCAGGACGAAGAAAGAATAATAAAATCTTCGATAACTATTAATGTAAACGGTTATGTTATAAATCCTGATTTTGACGGGGCAATAAGCCCGATCAGAAGATTTTCTTCTTCGCCCCGTGTATCATTTGAAGCTGTTTTTGCAGACTTAGATGTGCCGCCCACGTCTCCAATAAAATCAGGAGATCCAAAAGATTATACACTTCAAGACCTTTCTGGAATAGATGATGAATACCCAGGTTCAGCAATAGGGTTTTTACATGATGATGGCGAAAATGTTATCACCGGGATTGGAGGAAAGACAGCTGGAACAGAAAATGTAGTTAGAACCATTACAGATCCATTTAATCAACAGTCAAAAAGAGTAAAAGTTGCCGTAAAATCTAACAATAAAAAGAAAGGCGAAACCGTTTATAGAAAATTATGGACTTTGTGATATTGCCAACATATTTATAACTAAAAATAGGAGACATAAAAATGGCAGAAAAATCTTTTAAATCACCAGGATTTTTTGAACAAGAAATAGAACTAACTGTTCAGAGACAATCTCCCTCCGGAAATCCTGCAGGAATTATTGGAACGGCAGAAAGCGGACCGGCTTTTGTTCCAATAACAATCGGAACCTTTGAAGACTTTCGAAATCGCTTCGGTGGTCTTCATCCCGACCGTTTTGGACCTTACGCTGTAAGGGAGTTCTTGAAAAATAGAAACGCCGTAACTTATATGAGGGTCCTAGGCGCTGGTTCAAATGATTCGCCGACAGATATTACGAATACAAAAGAGTATGGAATAGTAAAGAATGCCGGGTTTATTCTTAAAGGTTCTACTTCTGAAATCGATAGTAGAAAACCTGGAACTGTCCAATTCTTAGTGGCTCAGCATACAATACCAGCTGCTGCAGACATTGGATATCCTCTTTTTACAGACAATGAATCATTCCCTTCGGTACGGGAGTCTAGTAAAACTTTTACAGCTGACGCCGGAATATGCCTTGTTCGAGCGGTAATATTCACTCCGACCGGTTCTTTGATGACGATACAAGACAACGACTATGATATACAAGCTGCGGCAAACGTGAATGCCGCAGATGATCTTGCAACTGCTGACAGTACAAATTATGCTGTGAAACTAGTCCTCAGAAATGGAGAATCATCGGAATTTGGCAATAGCGACGGAAAAGGAAGTAATTCTCAAGGCGTGAGAGTATATTCTGCTTCTTTAGATCCAGATAATGTAAACTACATAGGAAAAGTATTGAACACAGATCCAAAGTTGTTCCAGCAAGAGCAACATTTGCTATACTTGGATTTTCCAATAGAAACTTCGGTTGCGACACCATCAACAACTGCAAACCATGTCGGCCTGTTAATGGGTGGAGCAAACACGGTTACTGAAGTTCCTACGTCTGTAATTTCGGATGTTTCGCATGCTTCAATATTCGGTAGATATGATACACGTTATAAGGCTCCGAAGACAACAAAATTTATTTCGCAACCATACGGAACCACAGAGTTTGATTTGTTTCATTTCGAACTTCTTTCAGACGGTTCAAACGCGAATTCTTTATATAAAATATCGATATCTAACATAAAGGCTTCTACAAATCCAAATTACAAATATGGAACATTCAACGTAGAACTAAGAAAATTCAACGATATTGATCAGTCGCCAGAAATCCTAGAACAATATACCGCTTGTTCTTTAGATCCAAGAAACGAAAGGTTTATAGCAAAGGTCATTGGAGATAAAAAAGTTGTATATGATTTTGACTCAGAAAATGAAGATGAAAAAAGACTAGTAGTATCCGGAAGATATCCAAACAAATCTTTACGTCTGAGGGTTGTAATGGAAGACGCAGTATATAAAGACCAGGTGCCAGAAGATGCTTTGCCTTTTGGTTTTAAGGGCATACCTGTTATAAAGACTTCGCCGAATACAAAACAAGCACCTGCTACTTTTGACCCAATCAACTCTTTTGGAACCGCGGTTGTGAGCGGAACAAAAAGATTGGCAGAGGAAGCTAGCACTGCGACTGATCTTACCGGTTCAATCGTGCCTCCGCTTCCTTTCAGGTTCAAAGTAACAAAAGGCGCTTTGGAATCTACTTCCACCAGTGTTCATTATACTGGCTACCCTGGAGCAAAAGAAAGAATCGATGGTCGTTTATACTGGGGTGTTCAATTTCAAAAGATTGGTTCTTCTATCTACGCTCCAAACGGTTCAAATAAGGCAAATGAATTTATAAAATCTTATACCAAATTTCAAGGAATTCAGAAAATAGGCGCGCTGTATTCAGACAGTGACGCAAATTCCTTTGGATCTAATAAATTTACTCTGGCAAGAGTAGCCTTAGGTAATTCATTGTCCGGGGCCGGCCACATCTCGGACATTACAGGTTCGGCAAGTCAGCACATGTTGGAAGCAGCCTATATAAGAAATGGAACGGTCAAAGCGTCAGATTACACAGTGAACGATGCTGTCTCCGGCGGCGATCGAATAACGTTGGCTACGCTTATAAATTCTTCTAGCGTGCATTTCAATCGATTCAGCTCTTTTGCAAAGTTCAACAATATATTTTTTGGTGGATTTGACGGACTAAATATACTGAACAGAGATATCAATAATATGACTGACAAAGCAGCGTCAACCGATTCTGCTGCTGGAGGACTTGGAGGAGATTCCATCACTGGAGGCCTGGGATTATCTGGAACAAACGATGGTAGCACAATGGGTAAAGGAAAATTGAATAACGTTATCGCTTCGTATAGACAAGCTATCAACATCATGACAGATCCTTTGTCTGTAAGGACTAATATTCTTGCAATTCCTGGAATAAGAGACGCTTATGTCACTGACCACGCTGCAGAAAAATCACGTGATTATGCAATGGGGTTCTACGTAATGGACATTCCATCTTATGATGAAGACGGAAATAGAATATTTATTGACGACGCATCAAAAGTTCCGGACGTTGATAAGACAGCCGAAGAACTAGAAGGAAGGGTTTTTGATAACAACTATGCTGCAACCTATTTTCCAGATGTTTTTATTACAGATCCACAGAACAATAGAAGAGTATTGGTGCCTCCTTCGGTAGCTGCTATCGGCGCCCTTGGATTTTCTGATACTGTTGCTTATCCATGGTTTGCTCCCGCGGGATTCAACAGAGGGTCTCTTGGATTTGTACAAAATGTCAAAGTTAGATTATCAACACTAGATCGAGATACACTCTATGAAAGTAGAATTAATCCTATATCTACATTTCCTAATGGCGGATTTGTAATCTTTGGACAAAAGACACTTCAGTTGGCTCAGTCTGCTCTTGATAGAGTAAACGTAAGAAGGCTTATGCTTGAGGTCAAAAGACAAATTGTTAATGTTGCAAGAAATCTTGTCTTTGAACAAAACAATAACCAGACAAGACAAAGATTTATAAACTCTGCCGCCCCTAAGTTGGCGCTTATTCAGTCTCAGGCTGGAATAGAATCTTTCAAAATTATTATGGATGATTCGAATAACACTGAAGCAGACAAAGAAGAAAACAGACTTAACGGAAAAATAATCGTCGTTCCAACCCGAGCAATTGAGTTTATTTCAATAGACTTTGTAATTACTAATTCGGGTGTTGCATTTGAGTGATAGTTATATAAAAGAATCATGAAGGAGAGACATAAATGTCAGAACAAATATTAAAAAGTCCAGGAGTTTCCGCAAGAGAAATAGATCTGTCTCAACCAGGCAGCACATCCCCTAGGGGAATACCTGCTTGCGTTATTGGAACAGCTCAGAAAGGTCCGGCTTTTGTGCCTATTACCTTTGCATCTTATGCTGACTTTAAAACAAAATTCGGTGGAACCGATGGAAAATTATTCGGCCCAATTGCTGTCGCGGAATGGCTAAGAAATGCTCAGTCAGCAACTTATGTGAGAGTTCTTGGCGTCGGAAATGCAAAAAAAGCAAATACAAACGGAACTACAACTAATGCTGGTTTTGTCGTTGGTAATAAGCTTCCTCAAGCTGGAGGAAACATCGGAAGGAACATACACGCTACGGATCTCCGTCCCGCTGGCCGAACATTCTTTTTATCTGCCTTTATGAAAGACAAGTCTGATGCAAATGCTGATAAAATTGGATATTTGACAGACGCAGATTTGTCTGGATCTGTAGATAAAGCAGTGTTGAGAGGTTGTATTCTTGTCGCTTCTGGTGTACGTCCTGCATTGTCCGGATGGGACGCTTCTGAACTGGATGCCCCAAATACTACGACAACAATAACTAGTGATGCTGGCCATGAGGTTGGAGCCGTAAATTTGAATACTAATGGCGATGAATCATTTGTAATGTTCCTTAACGGATTCACGAATACAAATGCTCAAACGGCTATAATCACCGCTTCGATGAATCCTTTGAGTAAAAATTATTTTTCTAAGGTCTTGAATACAGATCCAACAAAAATAGAAGAAAAAGGTCATTATCTTTATGCTCATTTCGACGTTCATCCAAATCAGGCAACGGTTACTGCGATGGAATATCCGGAGAGAGATAAGCAACTCGAAAACGCAGTGGGTTATGCTCACCGCGTAATAATTCAATCAGGTTCACATACTAGAAATACTTTTCATGGTTCACAATACAAGCCTAATTTTGAAAACTTTGAAGACAAATTTAAACATGCAGAGTCTCCGTGGATTATATCTCAGACACTAGGTTCCGGACCAAAAAATCTATTCAAGGTATATGCGCTAGACGCCGGAGAATATGCGAATACTCTTTTCAAAATATCTATTGCAAATATTAAAAAATCTTCTGATGTTAATTATGATTATGGCCAATTTGATTTGTTGGTAAGAGCATTCGATGATACGGATGCAGAGCCACAAATCCTAGAAAAATTCACAGCTTGCTCTCTAGATCCTTCTTCCGATCGATATATAGCTAGGGTTGTAGGCGATCAGAATATATTCTTTGATTTTGAGAAACAAGACGCAAATCAAAAATTGGTTATAGAAGGTTTGTACCCAAATAGATCGCAATATATCAGAATTAAGGTTGTCGACGATGTTGAAAATGGCGTTATTAGCGCAACTGCTCTTCCGTTCGGATTCCGAGGAAAGAAACACTTGGTTCTTGATGGTGTTTCTCTTGGTCCTCTAGACGCATCTGCTACCACCGGTCTTGATGAAGCAGAAATAGACGGAAATGTCTTTGAACCGCCTGTTCCACTTCGAAAAACTCTACGCATAGGGCAAGGATCATTGTCAAGAATCGATTCTCGACTTTATTGGGGTGTTCAAAATACTATGCAAGGATCTGTTCTTGATCCAAATGCATCCAGTGTTATTAATCCTCTGATAGCTAACTTTACAAAATATTTTCCAACCTTTGGAACCTATGCTCCTTTCGTCGGAGACAACGCCGGCGCAGCGAATGATTCCAATGGAGCAAAGCTTGATAGCGATGCCTATAATAACAACATGTTTACCTTCGAAAGAATATGGGCAAAATGTAAATCCGGAGCTGTTGCAAACGCTGTCGATAATTTGCAATGGCACGAAGCCGTTTATATCAGATCAGGTTCTACGCCGGCCGCTAATTCTGGGCTTGGATATTTCCAAGAAGATGACGGTTCTACGCCGAAGACGGCTGCGAATGGATATAGATTCTTGGATTACACAAAAGACTTTGGCGAACAAGCTTCGAAGAAATTCTTCAAGTTTACTACATTTTTGCAAGGCGGGTTTGACGGTTTGAATGTCTTCAAGAAAGATATGCATGAATTGGCCAACAATCAGGCACATCGAGAAGCTCTATATTCGACGTCAACCGGTTACGGAACAACTGGGCCTACGATCGCGGCATATAGAAGAGCACTTGATATAGTAGCAGAAAAATCAGACGTCGATATTCAGTTGTTGGCAATTCCTGGTATTCGAGAGCCATCTATCACCGACTATGCCATCGATCAAGTAGAAAACAGATTTGATGCATTGTACATTATGGATGTAGAAGAAGAAGAAACTTCTGCTGGAACAGTCGTAACTTCGTCTTTGCAAAATATCAACGTAACAAATACTTCTAATCGACTTTCAAACAGAGTGCTTGATTCTTCTTTTGCAGCGGCATATTTCCCAGATGTGATCATTGCAGATCCGGATTCAACAGCCAACATTCAGTCGCCACCTTCTTGTGCAGTATTAGGAGCAATGTCTCTTAACGACTCTGTCGCGCATCCTTGGTTTGCGCCTGCAGGATTTTCTCGCGGGGCTTTGTCGTCAACTATCGAAGCACAAGTAAAATTAAATCGTGCAAATATGGATTCTCTTTATGAAGCAGACATCAATCCTATAGTTGCTTTCCCAACTTCTTCTGGTGTTGTAATCTTCGGACAGAAAACTCTTCTGCAGGCTCAGTCTGCTCTTGATAGAGTAAACGTAAGAAGATTGCTGATAGACATCAGAAGAAAAGTAAGATTGGTCGCAAACTCTGTGTTGTTCGAGCCAAACAGAGAGTCAACTCTTGCAAGATTCTCTGCTTCCGTTCAGCCGATTCTTACGGTTATTCAACAGCAACAAGGACTAGATAGATTCAAAGTCGTTATCGATACAACCACAACAACCCAGCAAGATGTTGAGAATAATACGATAAGAGGAAAAATCTTCTTGCAACCCACAAGAGCTGTAGAATTTATCTCTCTAGATTTTGTTGTTACAAATGCTGGTGCAGAGATTTAAAGAACGTTATACTTATTAATATAAAACTTTTCAGGAGAAAAAAATGGCAGAGACTTTATCCGTAGTGGACATGTTGCCCAATAAATTTGAACCAAAAAGAAAGAATAGGTGGATCTTTGCGCTTGAAGGTATCGATTCTTTCCTTATCAAGACTGCTGCTCGTCCCAGTATCACTATAGCGGAACACGAGATCAAGTTTATGAATTCCAGAAGATATGTGGCTGGAGTTGGAAACTTTGACGCAATTTCTTTGACTCTTCACGATCCTATTGCTCCATCCGGTGCACAGCAAGTAATGGAATGGGTACGTACTCATTTTGAATCTGTGTCTGGACGACAAGGATATGCAGATTTTTATAAGAGAGATGCACAGCTTAAGTTAGTTGATCCAATCGGTACAGTTATCGAACTTTGGGACATGAAAGGATGTTTTCTTACGAACGCAAACTTTAATGATGTTTCCTATGACGATGATGGCGGAATGGAAATATCTCTTACAATGCGATTTGATAACTGCGTTTTACAATACTAGAACAATCGAACGCTTGTATTGATATTTGGTCAGCTTGTATAAGGGGGCTGGCCAGATATTTATTTAGAAATAATTTACAAATTTTGTGTAAAGTCTTCTAAAAAATATTATATTAATTAGGAATAACACCGCAGGAGAGAAAATGTCAAAATCACTTAAAAAACTTTTGCTCGAGTCAATAGATGGTGCAACTGTTAATAATTTCCAAGAGATAGTCGACAACCATGGGTTCTTAGGAACCAAAGGCATTATAGTGACAGAAAAAGATCTGATCGGATCTGATAAATATGTTCTCTTTGCATCTCCCTCCGGTCTCAAGCACATCGAAGAAAGGCACAAGGATCCTAATATGCCAGGTTCTGTTTTCGTACAGGGTATCAATCTTTATAACGTCATGCAAGACATAATTCAAGATAACCCTCCAAATGACATGCGACAATTTCCAAAAGTAAAATGGATAGAAGTAAAAATGAACGATGTTGTTGGCTATTCTGGAATATATCTAGACTCCCCAGAAAAAGTTGCAAAGATGAAAGATTTTGCAACCCCCGGAGGAAGAGGAGAGATTGTTAAAGTAGCTCCTGGAAAATTATATCCAACAAACGCCATGTCGCTGATTACGATAAAAATTGGAGACTTATCAGATGGAAGGGAGGCTCTATCTCTGATTACTTTATTTCCTGGTGATGGGTCTATTGATGGAGTCGAGATTCCTTCTTCAAGGGATGAATTTGCAGCAAAAGGATTTTATTTTCAACTTCCTCCAGAATCTCCAGCACTAAAATAGTTTACAGAGCAAAAATTGAGCAATATAATTATCAGTGAGTTCTGTTCAGTTATTTTAATAAAGATTCATGGAGTTATAGATGAGTACAAGACAAGGAAACGATGTCTTCAAAGACGATAAACCAGAAGGCGCTACAGGTTGGACTGGCCCGTCTTCTAATGTAATGAGAGACGAATTTGGTCTCGAGATCCCAGTGGAGTCAATTCCGCTTCCATCCAAAGGAGTTGTATATCCGCCAGATTCGCCACTGTATGGCAAAGAAACGATAGACATACGTCCTATGACAGCCCGCGAAGAGGATATTCTTACAAGCCGCGCGCTAATTAAAAAAGGCACAGTTATCACAGAATTAATCAAGAGCTGTTTAATTGATAAAAGAATCAACCCAGAAGATCTGTTGGTTGGAGACAGAAACGCAGTTATGACATCTCTCAGGATTACAGGCTACGGTTCTGATTATAACGTTGAGGTTGGTTGCCCTTCTTGTGGAGAGAAATCGAAACAATGTTTTGATCTGACAGAGCTTCCGATCAAGAGACTCGCACAGAATCCTATTGCTGAAGGATCAAATTGTTTTGAGTGCAAAATAGCAACTGGCGTTGAAGGAAAAGAACTGGTTATACGGTATCGTTTTATGACAGGTACAGACGAAAGAGAAATCCAAGTTTTGCAAGAAAGAAAAAAGAAAAAAGGATTTTCTGCAGATCAACTAATTACGACAAGATACCAAAGACAGATTGTTGCTGTAAATAACGTGACAGATAAGTCAAAAATTCAGATGTTCATTCAGAAAATGCCAACGAAATACTCTCGAACTCTTCGTAAACACATGGACGAAAACGAACCTGGCGTCGAAATGAAAGCGCATATGCAGTGTCCTCATTGTTTCGAGGAGTCGGAGGTCTCCATGCCCATTGGGGCTAGCTTTTTTTGGCCTGACGCCGGATAACAAAGAAATATTTCTTGAACAGATTTTTAATTTAATGTACTACATTGGATTTACATATCACGAAGCTTACAATATTCCAGTCTGGCAAAGAAGATGGTTTATACAACGTCTTAATACCGAATTAGAGCGAGCAAAAAAAGCGAATGGAGGAGAGGCCCCTCCAACAAGAGCAATGCATCAGAACACCCCTGACGTACGCTCCATGATGGGGAGAATGAGATCGCAAGTTCCAGCTAATCTAAGAAGATTTACATAAATTTTGTAAAAAAGCGAAGAATAAGCTATAATCAAAAAGACACCCTACTACAAATAAACATGAAGATGCATGTAAATTACTAAGACGATAGGTGAAAACATACAAGGGTGACGAATATGCTAGTAACCAACCATAGGGAATAAGTCTATGCAAAATAAAGAAACTCAACTTCTAATAATAGAGTATCTAAATGCAGGGCTTGTTCCCTATGTTCCATTTTCAAATATACACTTTAACAAAAAGCCAACAAGAAAACAAAAAAGAAAGTTTCGAAAATTATGGAGAAAACTTTCCGACGAAATAGCAAAATCAGATCATGGTACATATCCGTCGTTCAAGAAAAGAAGGTTAAGAAAGACCATTGTCTTAAATGAAATGTTTTCAAGAATAGAAAGGCCAAAATGAATTTACAAGAAGTAAAGGTAGGCGATTGTTGTTTTTTTCTCGTGCGTGGTGTGAATACACCAAAATTTGGTGAGATTTACAAAATTAGCGAAAAAGAAGAAATCATTCATGTAATAGAAGTCAAGGACTCGAAGTACTATTCAGTACATTCTAGAAATTTTGCATGGAACAAAGAAGACTTAAAAGATAAAAAATGGGAAGATCCACATAATTATAATGACACAGTGGAGAATGCTAATGAAAAAGAAACTACTAAAAGAAGCAGTAATGTTCATAACAGGAAGAAGGCCTCAGATTCAAATAAAAGGAGAATCAAAAAAAGCAAAGGCACTTCTGAGAGTGATGGTAGCAAGCAAAAATTTATACGAAGCACTGGAAAGCAAAAATCCAAAACTAAAAGAAATAGAAAAGCTAGTAGAAATAAAAAAGGTTAGAGCCTTCCAGTTCAAAAAGATTACAGGAAACGATTGGCCGTTATAATTTAAACTCAAAATTCAAGTCAAACATATTTATCAATGCATGGCTTGAGTTTCGGAGATAAATGTGGCTAATGACGATAGAAAAGAATTAGAAGAGACCGGCAAAGCCGCCGAAGAAGCCACGGCTTCATTGGGACGAATGGCTGCTCAAATGAACGAGTTTTTCAAGGTTTTGGCAGGTGTTTCTGAAAAAGCAGCTGAGGAAACAAAGTCTGTTTCCGAACAAATGGAAGAAGCCGCAAAAAAAGCAGGTCTCGCCGCCGGCGCAACCGACGATTATGAAAAGGTTCTACAGGAATTAAACAAAACATCTAATAGGTCCAGGAAGGAATTGACCGGTTTTCAAAAAGGCCTTTCCGATGCATATGATAAGGCGCTAAAATTTAATCTTGGATTATCTCTTATCAACGGAACTCTTGCATCGGTCAAGTCTACATTTGGACTTATGCAATCGATGCTGTCCGGAGCAATGTCAGCAATAAAAGGATTTATTGGATTGGTTGATGGGCTATGGACTGGTCTCCTGGACGCAGCGGTTGATTACATGAACGGATCATCAGCCCTAAGACAAGCAATAGAGAACGTTAGAAAAGAATTCGGTGACTTGGCAACAAACGAAGGTGCTCAAGTCATGACGATGTATAAAGAGCTCAACAAAACATCTTCAACCCTTCGTACCACCGGTAGATCTCTGTGGAATACTTTTGGCGATTTTGCAGAAAGATTGCAATTCGTTACCGAAATAGCAACAGCAGCCGGCGGAGCAATGACCCGTTTCGGCGATTCGCTAGTAAAAAATCTGCCGCAAGTTGCGCTACTAAATAAATCTTTAAACGTATCAAACGAAGCGTTGATACAAATGATTAAAAACTCCGAACGTGCAGGCCAGGATCCAAAAGAGGCATTCGATGAATTGGCAGTCTCTGTAGCGCACCTTTCAAAACAATTTGGCGTGTCTGCCAAAATGATAGGAAAGAATTTTGACGAGTTAATAAAAGACACGGATACATTTGGTCATATGGGTCCAAAAGCCCTAGCATCCGTGGCAACTTACGCAGCAAAATTAAATGTTGAAATATCTACATTAAAAGGCCTGATGACCACATTCGATACATTCGAAGGAGCCGCGACAGCCGCAGGAAAACTAAATGAAGTTCTAGGAATACAAGTCGACACAATGAAGATGATAAATGCTGACAATCCAGCCGAAAGACTGGATATGATGCGCAAGGCTTTTGAAGATACTGGTAAATCCGTTAACGATCTATCTAGACATGAACTCAAAGCACTGTCAGGTGCGTTGGATGGCATGCCAATTGAAGATCTTAAAAATTCTTTATCAATGTCAACAGATGATGTAAACTTTGCAGAGATTGCGGATGAGGCAGCCGAGGCTCAGAAAAAGATGTCTCCTGTGGAGGCAATGAACGAGCTATCAAAAAATATTGAGAAGCTTATAAAAAGTGGCGAGTTAGTAAAGGGTGGATTCTTTGCAAACTTTGTAGAAGGTATCAGTCTAGGAATCGAAAGATCGAAAGGATTTCGAACCCTAATGAGATATATTGGCCGACAATTAAAAGCTGTTCTCAATGCCGGTAAAGCAGTTGGAAAGATATTAGGTCCAATCTTTTCAGAAAAAGGACCACTTGGCAAATTAATAAAGCAATACAAACAGCTTATTGACTTTTCAACAAAAGGTTCTATCGGGGCAAACTTTCTTATTGATATAAAAAATGCATTTAAGGGACTAATGAAAGACCTAGAGACAGACCCAAAAAAGGCGTTAACAAAATTCTTTGATAATCTCAAAAAAGCTTGGAAAACTTATACTTCAGCAAAGTCCCCAATGGTAACAAATATCGGAGAAGGATTCAAAAACTTATTTATCGGCGCCCTAGAATATATACGGGACGAAGTTCCAAAAATGATAAAGGATCTTGGCGAAACCGTCTCTGCGGTCACCGAAGGAATTGGTAATGCCTTTGCAGAAGATGGCGCGGTTAAGAAAATACAAGATCCATTTTTGTTAGCGCTCAGTGAGGCATTCACGGCTGTGTTCAAAGCAGTTTGGCATCACTTAGTTGGACCGGTTATAGATCTTGCAGTCACACTTGGCGGTATACTTTTTGATTACATGTATCCAATATTAGAAAAAGTTTTTCTTGCGCTCATGATCAAGGCAATCGTAACCGCAATGCTGCAGGCAGTTGTTGCTTCGGCGGTTAAAAGGGTAATAGGTGCGGCAATGATGAAACTTGGCATGCAGGTCGCCGTACAGAACACTGTTGTTAACCAAACAATAATACAAGGAGCTGCACAGACTGGAGGTGTGGCAACAGCGATAAACACCACCGCAAAAAGTATTACTATGGCAACGCTAGGCAATGCTCTTAAGATTGCTGGGTTCATGACAGTGATGGCATTTACTTTCATCGCCGCGGCATTTGGGCTTTATAAAGCAGCCGAAGCTGCCGGCATAACAAGCGACTTCACCGGTTATCTAAAAACTTTTGCTGCGATCGGCCTGATAGCAGGGGCAACTGCCGCATTGATCTTTACGGTAACTGCCGCTGGAGAAGCACTCAGCAAAATGTCACCGATGGCAATATTAAAGGGCGTCGTCGCTGTTGGACTCGCACTTCTCGCGATAGGAGGTCTTACGCTGCCTCTAATGTTTATAAACTATATGGTCGAAGGACTTGACTTATCGAGAGTTCTTGCTGCAGTTGGAATTATGGGTGTGCTTGTGCTTGAAGCTGCAGTCCTTATTGGGCTTGCCATAGCCGCAGGGGCCGCCGTCTCGGGCCCTCAAGCTATCCTGTTGGGAACAGGTCTCGCCGCTGTTGCGGCTGTGTTAACAGTTTTGGCTATTGCTGTAGGACCGGTCATGGCGCTAATAGCTTTAATGATCGGTAACATGAAACTCGAACCAGTAAGTAAAGCGGTAAACATAATGGGTAAATTAGTCCTTATGGCTGCAGGTTTGACCCTAACAGCTATCGCAGTTGGATTTGCAATCGGCGCAAGCTTTGGTGTTGGTGGAGTAGCTATTGGTGTTGGATTCGCTGCGATCGCATCAATACTTTACACAGTAGTTGACGTGCTAGCCGGTCCCGATGGTATATTAGCATCGGTCAACAAGATAAAAATCACCAACTTCGACAACCTAGCTAAGAAAATAGCCTTCCTAGAAAAGCTTATGAATCTTATAACCGGAGTTGGAAAGGTTGCTATTGATGCTGCAAAGATCGCTGGTAACGTTTCAACGGGATTCTTTACTTCGTCAACAACAGCGACAAAACAATTCAAACAAGTGATGGCATCCATAAAAAGCATAATAGTAGCAATGAAAGATTCGTTAGTCGATGTCATTACGAACGTCAAGACGTTAATGGTTCGCATCGGAACGGTAGATGCCAAGAAACTAAAAGCAGCTTCTGTAATTGCGCAAGTTGTGGGCTCGCTAGCCCAATTAATGGGCTCGATGACCGATCCAATGAAGGAAGTGGCACGACTGGCGAAGAATAGAGATGGCGAGGTTGATTCGGGTGCGCTCACGAGCATGTTAAACAGCATGTCATCCGTTATGGATATATTTATTGGTAGCGATGCAAACAAGGGAGCATTAGAAAGAATCATCGATAACGTTATTAAGATGTCCGAAATGTTCAAGGGTAAACCTATCAAGGGAATTAAAGGAAGACTAAGACTAGTTGGTATAGCGTTTAAAGCTTTTTCAGATGTTTCGACTGGGCTTGCAGCTGTAATGACCGCAATGAAGAAAAGACGATCGACCATGATAACCGAGGCAGATGAAAGTCGTAGGGCTCGTTATGGAGATCAAAAAACAACCCAAACCCGGGCAGACGTAATTGACCCTGATGATTTGGAAAAGACTATTAACAAATTAACGGCAGTGTTCAGCGGCGGGTCGCTGTCAAAATTTGTAAATGCATTGAACTCAGAAGCAAAACTGACAAAAGCAGTTGATCAAAAAGCACTTGATAAACTCGAGGCTGCTATGGGGTCCGCAGATAGCGTCATAAGTATAATGGACAAAGTATTTAAGCCTGAAACATTAAGAGCCGTAACGGCAACGATGAATCGAATAAGAAAACTCAACGATTTGATAAGAACAACGCCAAAAGGCGAAACAACTGTCAAGATGCTCTTGCAAGAGGGAGAGCAAATAATGAAGCAAGTGGCTAAATTTTCAAAATCTGTAGATGTGAAAATGTTGAATAAAGCCGAAGCCTTGGTTGGTATTGCCGAAAAAGATGGTAAAATACAAATAGTAACTGATAAAATAAGCGTTAATTTCCATTTAAATATCAAGATGGAAACAAAGGAAATAGCGTATGCTCTTCACAAAGGAAAAGATGGGCCTTACTTTGAACTCAATCACAAATACCAACAGGATCCGTTTTTCAAGAACAATAACTAGGATGCCAAAATGAAAGAAAAAAAATTTATGATTAAAGAAGTACTTGAATCCGAACAGTATAAAGAGTTTCTAGAAAATGTTCCTCAAGAACAGCGAAAGACCGTTATTGAATATACCTTGGGGTTATGTCAAAAGCGGCAAAAAATGCTTGACATGGTCCAAAATTTATCAGACGAAGAAAAGGTAAAACTAATGAAGGAGTTGACCGGTGTCAGAGATAGATGAGAAAAAAATAGTAAGTCCGAGGTCGGAAGACGGTGGGCCAGTCCAGACCTATCGCGACGATTTATATCAGGAAAGAAAAAAAACGCTTGGAGATTATTTAAAGTCGCAAACTTCTGGTGAGCAATACAACTTACCTAATAGCGATGAGCAAATTCTTAGAAAAGAACACAAGAATGCTTTTAGTATTGGCGAAGGCGGTTCTGAATTTTCTGTAATGGATGATGAAGGTAGACCGGCCGGAATACAAAATTCACCAGAGTCTCAACCTTCTTTCTCCAATCAGGAAGACTTGGAACAATCTTTTACTGAGGCATATAAATTTTTTGATAATCTGTCCAAAGGACGATTAGATGATTCTCTTGGAGGAGGCTCTTTTTCGAATGAAGATTTATCGACCTTAGAAATAGACAAGAACAATCAGGAATCCGGACACTTTCTTCTTAATAATCCCAACAGGATTGCAGACAAAGTAGTATCTTCTGTTCTTAGAAGAAACCGGTGGACTCCATATCAAAATCCGGACAACCCAGAAAGTGACAGAAGATACGAAAACATGAATCAGTCAGAGTATAATGTCGACCTAAGAAATCCGCGTCCGGAAATAGAAGAGTTTGAAGCAGATACTCAGAAGCTTCGAAACATAGGACGATCCCTACTCCTGGCAGCATCTTCGGAAGACTCGGTTGCTTCTCCAGTAGACGTCCGAGAACAAGAATTTGACGTCGGAAGTTTTGACCTCTTATCTTTTTTGCAAAACTCAATTCCAGGTGACGTTGCCGGAGAGCCAAGCCCAAATTCGCTAAGTATTGACTTCGCAAACACAAAGATTCCCGTAGATAGATTCAGGCCAATAAACCATGACATTACTCTAGACAATCAATCTAACGACGGTCGAGAAAAAAATTATACCGCTTCATCTTATGGGGTATTGAACAACCATATTAGGCAATTTGAGGATCAGTCAGGAAGATCTGATATGGTTGTTCTTTCTTTTTTATCCTTGGTAGCGATGATAGTTAGTTCAATATTCACTCTTTTGATAGTCGAACTAATTTCCTCCGCCGCGACTGCGCTCACAGGACTTGCCTACAACAACTCTACAGGCAGAGGTTTAGGATCAAGAGTGCTTCCATCTGGAAATTCTATACAAAAACATTCTAGATCAATCGGAGGCTGGGAAGGACTCGGGGATGAGGCACTAAAAATAATTTTGAATTTGCCGCAGGCTTTTGTTGAGTATCTTGGCATTTATCAGCCAATGCATATCTCAGGCAAAAATGGATATGGTTCTTACTCTGCTGCTGTTGGAATGGGAATTATTTCCCTTGTTTACGCAATGGTCAAGGATTTCGGTTTCTCTTCAGGATTTTTTGCCAGTACGTTCAGAACTGTCATGCGAAGTGAGTTTACCGGTGACGAATTATTAGATAATCCTACAGGTCTTGCAACGAATGGGTTCGACAGTCTAGTAGGATACTTTCGTAATCTAAGAGAATCAAGGGGACTCAAGGCTCTGAATTACCTTGCAAAGTTAGGAGACATATTTTATGTTTCTTACGATAGAGATTCTGCCTATGCGGTTAAGAATGTATCGCGACTAGGGTATGACGTAGTAAAAGGCCAGAAGGAGCACAATGAATTCTCCAAAATCGGAAGAACATTTAGATCACATCCTTCTAAGGTTGGCGGAAAATTGAACTGGAGAGTTGATTCTGCAGCTTCTTTCATCTTCGATTCCGAATATGAAGATAGAGCCTATCAATATGTCAGATCCGACCTAATTGGCGTGAGCATCGTTCAAGCCAGAGAAGAGGAATTAATGCAATCAAATTCTGAAATCGATGAAGATATTATCGGAAGAGCGGTAGATAAACCAACACGATTATCGGCCAAGATGGTTCGAATGATCGAAGAACAGTTAGAATCAGAATATATGCCGTTCTATTTTCAAGATCTACGAACAAATGAAATTATAGCCTTTCATGCCTTTTTATCAAGTCTTACAGACGGATTTCAACCAAGCTACAATTCTACAAAGGGATTTGGTCGAATGGATCCTGTGATGACCTATGGAGACACTACTAGATCTATATCTTTTGCGTTCACTGTTTATGCAACCAGCAAAGAGGACTTCGATGTGATGTGGAAAAAAGTGAACAAGATGGTTACTCTAGTGTATCCGCAGTGGTCAGGAGGAACAAAAGTAAGATCTGCTGACGAACAACATCTGTATACTATACCATATTCCCAAATTCCAACTGCTTCCCCGTTAATAAGAGTTCGAATTGGAGACCTAATTAAGTCAAATTATTCTCGCAAAGACATGACAAGATTATTTGGGACTTCTAATAATGATTTTACAGCCCATGGGGTGGCCTTTGGCTCACTATACCATTCCATTTGGCAACGGAAGCGAAGAAAAGAAGCCATGAAACAATTTAAAAAGTGGTCTGCTTCTCTCGTTGAACCGAATGGAAAACTATTCAAGGTCAGCAGCGTACCAAATCAGCCCCATACCACCCCTATAAAATTTCGTGTTGCTACAGGAGCAGATTTCTGGATAATAAACATGGACCCTGACGATAGAGCCAAGATTACCGAAGAAAGAAATAGTCTAAAAACGAAATCAAAAGTTATTAAGAAAACACCGCTTCAAAAGATAATTTACAAGGTTGGGTTTGCACCAACTTACCGAGAAGACGGAACCATAATTGGGCATAATTGGCAACTAGTAGACATGGACAAGAAAGTCGGAGAAGTACAGCAGACCGAAACGAGGAAGGGCTCCGATGGCCAATACAAAGAGGTACCGGTGGGAGAGCCAACAGATGTAAAACTAAACGATATGGACAACGGGCTCCAAGAGTCAAAATCTTTGCAGGGCTTCGTCTTCGATCTCGAGGTTGATTATCCGAAGTTCTGGAGCGCCATCGGGTGGCCTGATGAAAAGGCTTGGATTGCAGATCACTTTTTCTGTGAGCCAGTCGATGGTACTAAGGCAGAGCTATTGAAAGGATTTGATAACTTAATTGAGGCACAAGCTTCAGCCCTCACAGCCGTAACAGCCAAGACTGGTATGGCCGCAGAAATAGCTGCTCAAATTGAAATGGCCCAAAACTGGAAAAAATTAATTAATAATGACAAGATTTTATTGGTGGTTACAAAAGAACTCGCGTTGGGTCAGGCTATTTGGGTTCAAGACGGATTCATAAGCCAAGAGTGGATCAATCAAAACCCAGAACCAACAGACATTCCTTCAGTGGTTGAAAAAGTAGAAGCGTCACAAAAGTTTTTTGACCCAGAAAAAAACCCAATCATGAAAGCTTTCGAATCAACAGCGGGAACAGGACTGCCTGGAGTAATTACGCAATTAGGATTAGACTGGAAACTAAACGAATACCCATGGGAAATAGATCCCGGTAGTAAAGCCCCGATGGGCTGCGAAATCACTATTAACTTTCAACCAATGCACGAAATCGCTCCTGGGCTTGATAAGAACGGCATCAACAGAGCCCCTGTTTTCCGCGTTGGCTCAAGTGCAGATAAGGAATAATCACCATGAGAAGATATGCAAGATCATCAGTTTATGCTGCCGGCAGGGCACTTGGTACCTCCTTTGCAGTTCCAATTATTAGAGACGAAGTAAAAAGAGGTACTATACCGGTCGATGAATACATAACCAAAGAAGGTGATCGTCTAGATCACATTGCTGCAAGAAAGCTTGGTTCTGGAAAATATTGGTGGATTCTCGCAGCAACTTCAAATATCGGCTGGAGTATGCAGGTGCCTGTCGGTACACGTCTCTTAATTCCGGAAAATATGGATCGAATTAAGTTAATAGTAGGTGGATGATGAGCAGGGAAACAAATCTCGAGTTAGCAATTGCCGATCTTGGCAGATTATTAGGTGTTCGAACTCAACACGATCTTATGAGAGTGCTTTTTAGGAAAGCTACAGATAAAAATTTTTCCGATGAACAGATTGCCTTAGAACAATTTGATTCAAAGTCAGAAGATACTGAACTCACAAAAATTATATCTGCGTTAATAAATATAACTGACGGAGGCATGTTAATAAGTGATTTTCAAGAGGTGTGGTCGTCTTTTCTTAGTAAAGCAGAACCGGAAGATGCAGAAAAATACGTCGACTCACAAATGATCCCTTTTACAATTCTTTCAAATGGAAAAAACATCCAGAATGTTAGCGAAATTAGCCCAAAAGAAATGTCCATATTTTCTAATTTGGAAGCATCGTCCACGCCCGAAAAGTGGAATCCATCATTTGGCTCTGTGCAGTTTCACAATGTTGCTCTTAATTTTTCAAATAGGTATTCCTCCGCGGCTACTGTTTTTCTCAGCGCTATTCCAACGGTTGAATTATCTAGATGTGTTCCTTATCTAGACGTTAAGTTAATAACAAACACGAAAACAGTAGATGCAAGGGCCCAACAGCCCCCAGATGCTAATGCAATATCGTTATTTAGGTTTCTATACGGAAAAGAACCATTCAGGAACGAAGACTCTAGCAGTTTGATTAACATAAAATTAATAAACGAAAGACTAGAAACAGACAAATACGGACCGGACGGCGATCTCGTTGGCGGCGAAGATTCTGTTAAGACAACTGTTGAAAGTACGGCTGCCGGAATGGAAATTTTCACATCGCCTCAAACTTTAGTGAACGGAGATGAAGCTTTTTATGACTTAGAACCAATTGATAGCACCAATGCTGATGTTCATCTTAATAGAAAAACTCCTATTATAGATAAATTTAGGCCATTTATGACACTTAACAATTTTAGTTTAACCGTACAACCTACATTTGGCACATTGTCAACCAAGCAAGGGTCTATGAACATTACACTTCATGATCGATCTAGATTGGCAGAAATTTCTCAACTGACTTCACCTGGCGAATTTCAAAACGTTGAGTTTCTTATAGAGTATGGCTGGTCACACCCGGATTCGGATTCTCCGTATGGAAAAATACTTAATGCTTTTCGAACTAGACAAAAATTTATTTCTATTGGATCTTCTTATTCTTTTAATCCTCAAGGAGAGGTTGCTATTGATATCAAATTGCTGACAAAGGGCTCTAATCAATTCAATTATGCATTAGTTACAGATGCAAAGATTCAGCCGTTGCTGGAGAAAATGAAAAATATTATTCAGATTATGAACAAGTTAGAAAAAGGAGTAAAATCAGAATACGAATCAGAACTGAAAGATATTATGAACGGAGGGGAAATCCTGGGCAAACTAAATAGTATCGAAGGAATGGTTTCACTGTCCGCAAAACAAATAAGTAGTTTGGAAAAATCTATTCTAAAACTAGACAAGGAAATTAATAATGCAAACCTAGATTCTCTGATAAAAGACCTCAAAGATTCAGTAGGGCTTGGGGATAAATCTGAACCATCAACCATTAAGAGGTATAAATCAGAACTTGAGAGGTCTATATCGGAATTGATGAAAGATATTGAGAATCAACCTGATCCGTATTTAAAAGCCATTGATCCAAGTCTTGGTATCGTGAACACCAAAACTGTTAATAAGGTTGTTGGCTATGAGGAAGTTGAAAATCCAGAGTGGACAAAATCTCAAAAAGTCCCGGGCATGGAAGGAAAAAAACGTGTAGGTCCCAGGAAAATAGTGGACATACCCAAATATATAAAAAAAGCAAAAAGAGAAAAACAGACGATAGTCTTGTCGTCAAAATACGTTTCCCTTGGAAAATTGCTTTATCTCTTTGTTGCTTCACCACTAGCTTCGAAGCACCTTTATGACGAAATACAATTTTTATTTTATCCACTAAACGCTTATGCATCGTTTGCAAGAAATGCAGATGTTGCCTCATTTCCTATATTGAAATCAAAATTTCAGGAACTTTTTCGAAAAAGGCTGGAAAGGAACCCAACTATAACCTTGGGTCAATTTGTCGGCTTTATTAACAAATACTTTTTTTCTAATTTAGCTTCAGAAGTATTCGGCTTTGGAAATATTTATGAAAGAGATCAAAAAACGGCCGCTGCCAAACTACGCGCAAAATTTAAATCGAAAAAAGCAAAAAGAAAGGCGATTGATACTAAAACAGATATTTTGACAAAAGCCTACGGAGGCACAGGGCAAAAACCAAAATTCAAGAAGCCGGCTCTTTCTCTTCATATGGAATGTGTTCCTGCTTCTGGAGATTCAGAACGAACAATCATGAGGATTCATTTCTTTGACAAAAGTACATCGTCCTTTGAATCTTATGCGGATCTTTGGAACTCGACAAAATCGAGTTACCTATCGGGAGTTCAGACTACAATCTCTAATTCAGTAAAAAACCTTAAAAATATAGTGGAATCGGAAGATAAAAAAAATGCCGGTAACGCATCAATGGCTATTTCTGGCCATGAGCAGTTGATGCAAAGCCAACTATCTAAGTTAGACGCCCTAGGACTGTTTGTTCCTATCGACGACCAAGGTAAAGTCGCACAATCAGATAGTGACCTAATAGGTTCAACAACACTCACGACTTCAAAAGTTAAATACTATCGTCTTAGAGGAGGCCCACTGGGATTGAGGCATTATTTTGCAAGAAACATGCCTACTATAAAATACGGAACAGAGTATTCAGCAATACTTAATGCAAGTGTATCGACCCAGTCCGATCCCGCGATGCAGATGGTTCATATGGAAAGGCAGGGAAGAAAAGAAAACCTCCCGGGTTCCGAAGTTAATGACGGATTGCCTCTCGTTACTTTTCCTATAAGCCTTTCTTTGGAGATGTTTGGTTGTCCTCTGATAAACTTTGGCCAACAGTATTTTGTTGATTTCCAAACAGGAACGACTATCGACGATATATATCGAGTCAACGGCGTAGAACATTCGTTTTCCCCCAATGACTTTAAGACACAGGTTCAAATGATTCCTGTGAGTCGGTCAGGAGAGTTCGTGTCCACCCAGTCTCAAATTACGCAAGCTATTAAGGAACTCGAGGATATAAAGCAAAAGTATAGCGATGAATAAAATATAAAATTGCGTTTTGCTTGTTACTATAGGTTCATGATATCTATCTCAAAAAAAATTATTGGATCTGAACAGGACCTAGTATACGACAATGGCTTTAAATGGGGAACCATCGAAGAGAATGATCTCTTAATTGGTCCCGGCAAATATTCTATTAGCCCGCTTCTAAGAATCTTTCAGGCTCCTGATTATTCTTTTATCGATAAAAAATATATTACAATGGCCAAAGCTATGGGGCTATCCGATCCTAAATTTTACAAGATTATCGGTAAAAATCATATAAAAAATATAAGAAATACTTTAGAATTACTTACTCCTACGATAAAAAAGATTCAAGAGTCTAGATATCTTAATGTGTATAAGAGAACCCAGGATTTTTTGTACTCTTTCGAAAAAGTAAAGGCTGACAGAACCAGATTCGCGTCACTTAAGGCAATGGGAACTAGATATGATGGCATTTCCTTTCGAGATGGCTACATTCATCCTCCACGATACCATCGTGATCGAACAAAGACAGGCAGATTGACAGTATCTTCAGGAATTCCTATACTTACGATGAAAAAAGAACACAGAAATGTAATGGAGGCTAAGCAGATAGACTACTCTTCTATGGAACCTAGGTTCTTGTTGGCTTTGTCTGGCAAAAAAGTAGAAGGAGACCTTTACCAATGGGTCGCCGACCAATTAGACATAAAGAAAGATCGATCCTATGCAAAGATAGCTGTTATATCGTCTATGTATGGCTCAAAAGTAGTGCCAGAAGTTACAGAACTATTTGGTCTTGATATATGGATACAGAAACTAGAAGAATGCGTTACGGATGGAATTATAGAATCTTACTGGGGCAGACCTATAGTCGTTGGTGAATCAAAAGGGCATAAGCTTTTGGCACTATGGTTGCAGTCTACAGCTGCAGATGCAGCGCTTCTCGGATTCGCTAATTTATTTGAAGAAAGAAAAGATCTAATTCCTCATTGCGTTATTCATGATGCGTGCATATTTAATGGTAACAATGTTCCAAAATATATTAATATAAATGAGAACATCAAGATGCCAATAGATTGCACGGAGCTATGAATGAAATCATTGTGGGAACACATATTACTTGAACAGGAAAAACAAGAAAAGACCTATCCGACGTATACAGCAAAGCCAGAATCGATTTGGCGAGGCATTAGATATAATTCTATAGACGGCGCCGTGGTTCAAAGAGAGCGATGTAACACTGATCCAGATGGGTTATTGAACGACCTTAAGGTTTCTGCAGGACAGAATAAAGAAGCGCTCAGCGAAACCGAAGTAATAGAGGACTTGTACAAGATATATAATCAAGCAAATGAAAACAGCGTTTTATCAGACGTTGTTTTATCAACAGAACTTGTGCAAAATTCTTCTGGCACCAGAAAGGGAATAAAAATTAGGTTTCAACCCCTTTGGAAAACACACTATCGAAGCGACAAAAAACCAAATGAAAAAAAATCAATGCAAGTTTGCTGTTTTTGGATGAAGTCCATCGCGGTTGCTTCTTTCAGATCTAAGAGAGTGCAAGCAAAGCGGTTTGTTGATAAAAAAACAGAAGCCGGAGTGTCCGAAGGTAACCTGAAGGTAGAAGTGGTCGAAGCGGACGATGTAATTATAGTGTACTTAGCGAGGAGAATCGAGCAGTGGGACGTCAGATAGAAAAAATTAGAAAAATTATAAGGCATATAATAATGGAAGAGGTAGAAAAAGAGAAAGAAATCTTAGCCGAACCGGATATGTCTGAAGAAGAAGAAAGAAATTCTTCGGAAGAAATAGATGAGATGAGCCTTGCTGGAAATATTTCCGGACCGATGGCTCCACTTGGACTCGGCAGAGGAACAACTGGCGTTCCAGACTCAAGAGCTACAAAGAAAAAGAAAAGGAAGTAAAAATGGCATATCTTAATCACAACATTCCTGTGTTGACCTGTTATATTAGAAATGAATATCTTTTTAATCACACCAAAGGTCACGGGGATTTTACTCTTTGCGACGTACATTCTGTCGCCAGTTTAGAAAAAAGGTCCCCATTGTTTGAGGCTTTTTTAGAAAATGGCGTTAATTGGACTAGAAGGCCAATTACTGCTTTTTGCTGGAAAAAAGACGCCCCAATTAGACCTTTATGGGAACATATGTATTGGGATTGCTTTTCTCCATACATTGACGTACAAATAAGGCAGAGAATGGCCGGTCTGAGAGCCGAGCTTATCTTACCCTTCGGAGAACGACAAGAAGGCACATATCTTTTTTCTTTAGACTGGGGCTGGGAATCAAAAGCGGGTTTTACAGACGTGAATTTTTCCGAAACACCAGAACATAAATGCGCGCATGTTTTTAAGATGGACGAAGGAAACTATTTTGCATATCCTAATAATAGAATAATATGGTATGACGATGCCTGGACAAAGGATCGGATTAAAGGAAATCCAGGATATATTATTGATATGAACGTATACACCGTAGAAGGCGTGAGAAAACTCGAGACTGATTATCAGTTTATGACAGAGTTCAAAAAAGCTGACCAAAAAGATTTTAAGGACGATTTCAAAAAAGAAGACGCTGATGAGAAAAAAAATACTTAAGGAATGTATTGTCCTTGCAAAGAAAAACAAGAATGGATGTTATCTTGCAAAAAATAGAGATAGAACATATAGTCCTACAACACAGGTTGTCCATGGAAACTATCCCTATTTGGAGTACATAGTTCTTTCCGATACAGATACAGGATATTTTGAGGGAGTCAACGCAACAACAGGAATTGCCGCCTTAAATTCTGCGCTGTTGAATGGCGTTGATTTTGGAAAGTCCAAGTCACCCGAAGGTTACAGAATGCTAAAATCTTTACTTCATTCATCGACAATTGAGGAAATGATAGAAAAAATAACAAAAGAAAACAAAGTCTTTGGATGTACCGTTATAACAGATGGGCATGATATTTGCGTAGTAGAATCAGATAAAGATAATCATAAACACAAAATATACACTAATCCGGAAGAATATATTGTGCGTGCAAACCATGGAAAACTTCTGGGAAATGCAGGATATGAACCAAGTGAAGCTGATGATTATCTTTCCTCAAAAACAAGAGAAGCTGTGGGAGAGATAATTGTGCATAACTCGGAATGCATTGATGACGTCATGTCTAATTTTCTATATCCTTTTTTTGACAATATGGGAGCAATTAATCCAACACGAAGTACAGATTACATGAGCACAACCTGTCAGCTAGGTATTGATATGGAGAAAAAAAGATTCTTAATTACTGATATTCCCGGAAAGCAGAAGTTTCTTGGTGTCAAGAAAATCGGTCCGTGGGAAAACAAACCGACTTGGAAAATTGAAGTTGTAGACTACAACAAGCCACTGCGTCCGTCTTTTAAATTCTGGGGAACTCGATGAAAAAATTTAGCTTACTGAAATATTTGAACCCATATAACGATTTTAACGATTTGTCTGGACTAGAATCTGATGAAGCAGAACGTCTGGATAATACGAAAAATTCCAAGGTGTATAGACATGCTTCTGATTCTATAGAAGAAATGATAAGTTCTTTACAAGCTATCGAGGCTGCTCTTTTACGTGGCGATGTCGCGGCTACCTATGCTCTAGAAGACAAAGATCTTCATGATATAAAAAGAATACTAAAGAGATTGAAAAAAAGATACATGGGTTTGTTACAAATGAAAGTCGATGTGTCTGCAAAAAATTATAAAAAAGATTTATAAATATTTGATTGCCATACTATAATGTTCTTGTTCCGATAAAGGAACGTTGCATAAAACTAAACATTTGAACATTTGGAGAAAAGATATGGCTATCGATTTTGATGCAATCCGTAAAAAACTCAACCAGCTATCTGGTGCTAACTCAAAACGTAACTTGATGTGGCGACCACCAGAAGGGGAAACTACAACCGTTCGAATCCTTGGATTCACTGACAACGACGGCAACCCTTTCAAAGAGCGTTGGTTCTATTACAATATTGGTAACAACCCTGGCCTTCTTTCTCCTCATCAATTTGGTAAACCTGATCCGATTCAAGAGTTGATTCAAAAACTCAAATCAGAAGGAACCAAAGAATCATACGAAATGGCAAAGAAGTTGTATCCTAAGATGCGTACTTATGCTGCTGTTATCGTCCGCGGTGAGGAGACTGAAGGAGTAAAGTTGTGGGCCTTTGGGAAGACAGTGTACCAAGCACTTCTGAACGTTATGCTGGATCCTGATTATGGAGACATCACTGATGTATACGAAGGACACGATATCAAGGTTACTTGTACAAAGCAAGCAGGTCGACAATGGGCAATGACAGATGTTATGCCTCGACCAAAGTCAACTCCCCTAGGAACAAAAAGCGAGATCAAAAACTGGCAGGATAATATCCCTGAACTAGATGATCTCTATCAGCTCAAGTCCTATGATCAACTAGAAAACATTATCAATGCCTGGTTGAATGGAGATGAAGAAGCAGACGATACAAGCACAGGTTATCAAAATACAGCAGCAAAGCAACCTCAAAAAAAGTCCAAGACTGAGTCGTTCGGTGATATCGATGATGCTTTCAAGGATCTTGAGGGTGATCTAGGCTACTAAAAATTGCCGATACTTATATCTAAGGAGTTGAATTTTTCAACTCCTTTTTTTTGTAAATAACAACGCATTCTAATATAATAAAGCAGTACCAAGGAGGAAATGTGCCAAAGAAAAAAGAAAGCGATTTTACCGCTGATTTAATAAAATCACTCAACAAAGACCATGGAGCAAGAATAGCATACAATCTTGCAGTCGACGAATCTCCAACACATGTGAATCGTTGGATTAAAACAGGCTCTAAGCAATTAGACTGGATCGTAGCAGGAAAATCAGGTGGTGGATTACCTGAAGGAAGAATAGTTGAAATCTTCGGGCCTCCTTCAATCGGAAAGTCACATATCGCCATACAGATTGCCAAGCATACGCAAGCGCTTGGAGGTATTGTTGTATATATTGACACTGAAAACGCTACGTCTGTGGACAATCTTGGCCTACTGGGGGTTGACATCGAGAAGAGATTCGTCTATGTTGATACTCACTGCACGGAAGAGGTTCTCTCGATTGCGGAAAAGACAATCATCAAAGCAAAAGCAATGGAAAAAGACGTTCCTATTACAATCATTTGGGACTCTGTTGCTGCGACTTCTCCAAAGGCGGAATTACTTGGAGATTACGATAAAGAAACAATAGGACTTAATGCGAGGGTCATATCTAAGGGTATGCGCAAGATCACCGGCATTCTTGCCAACGAGAAGGTGTTGTTCATCTGTCTCAATCAAATTAGAACTAAAGTTGGAGTAATGTATGGCGATCCTACTACTACACCCGGGGGTAAGGCAATCCCTTTTCACTCATCTGTACGAATCAAATTGGGAGCAGGACAACAGATCAAAGACAAAAAAGGGAATATTGTCGGCATTAACGTTTCGGCGAAAACAATCAAAAACAAAGTAGCTCCTCCGTTTCGAACATGTCATTTCGAGATTCACTTTGGAAAAGGTATATTTGAACATGAACAATCATTTGATGTGCTTCGCAGATTCTGTAAAGAACATGGGCCTGTACAACACGATGGATTAGCTATGTCGATAGAAGGTACTGGAGCATGGAAGACGTTGACTGTCTGCAGCACAGAAACCGGAGAAGTTATTGAGGAAAAGAAGTTCTACAAGAATGATTTCAAAGATGTGTGGAACTCTCCCCAGTATAAACCTTATGTAGATAAAATATTTGACGCGGCTCATGCAGATTTGATGGGAAATCAAGAAGCTGTCGATATCAATTCTGAATCTTTTGAAGAAGTCAGAGCAGTAGCCATGATGATAGACGAGGACTCAATCGATGCAAAATGAAAATCCAATACTTTTGATAGATGCATATAATATATTTGCTCGAGCATACTGCGTAGTTCCTCTGATGTCATCTCATGGTTATCATCTAGGTGGAACTATCGGATTTATGAAATCCTTATCCAAATATATTGAAATGTTCAAGCCATCCCGCGTGATTGTCTGCTGGGAAGGTGGCGGATCCGCTAGGCGAAGACAAATTCTTCCGGAATATAAACTGAATAGAAAACCTATTAAGCTGAATAGATCCGACATATATGAAGACATACCGAATACACAAGAGAATTTTAACCATCAGGTTTCACTCTTGACTCAAATGCTAAAACATCTACCGGTTCAACAGGTCTATGTCGATCAATGTGAAGCAGACGATATCATTGGTTTCATATGCAGATATAAATTCAAGGGACAGAAGAAAATGATAGTATCGATGGATCAAGATCTCCATCAGCTGATTTCTGCAGAGACTTTACAGTACTCTCCAGCATCGAAAAAAATTCTAGATGAAAATTATGTCCTGGGTAGATATGGAACATCTGTCGAAAATTTTATCACGGCAAGATGCTTTATTGGAGATGCATCTGATGGCATCTCAGGAATAAAAGGCTGCGGTTTCAAGTCACTTTTGAAACATTTTCCGGAATTAGGAAAATCGGATTTTATATCGGTAGACGACATAATTAGAATGAGCGAAGAGAGACAACGTCTAAAAAGGCCATTAAAAATTCTCTCGAGCATCATAGAAAACAAAGAAATACCAAAGAGAAACTGGCGGCTTATGTATCTTGATAATTCTAATCTTTCCTTTGAACATGTCAAAAACTTGGAATATAGTGTCAATGAATATAATCCAAAGAAAAATAAATTCGGTCTAGTAAAAGACCTGATACACGAAGGCATTGATATGCCTCGAGGCCTTGATGTTGATCGGCTCTTCATGAGAATGAACGCACATATAAAATAACAGGAGACTACATGGGACAACCAGCATTAAAGCCCATGGCTGCACAACGCAACTTTAGCAGCTATGGCAAATTATTCCAAGAAAAAATATTTCAAGGTATGGCAACAGATAAAGATTGGGCACAACAAATGCACGAAGTAATGAGCCCCGACTATTTCGAACTCAAATACCTTCAGTATCTATGTCAGAAATATTTTGGCTACTATGATCAATACCGTTGTTTTCCCACTATGCAGCTCTTGATTGGAATCGTGAGAGAAGATCTCAAGAAAGAAAAAAGCGATGAACTATTAAGAGATCAGATCGTTTCATTCTTGCAAAGAATGAGAATGAATCAAAATCCTGAAGATCTTCCTTATGTCAAAGATCAAGCGCTTCAGTTTTGTAAGAGACAAGCTTTCAAAGAAGCATTGGTCAAAGCAGTAGAATTAGTTCAAGGAGAACAGTTCGAAGAAGTCGTCGATCTCATGAGAGGCGCAGTATCCGTAGGTATGCCACAATCTATTGGACACGAGTTTTTTGAAGACATGGAAGCAAGATTCCAAGACATACAGAGAATCACTACTCCAACTGGAATCCCAGAGCTTGATCACAAGGATGTTTTAGATGGCGGACTAGGCCGCGGAGAGCTTGGCGTTATAGTTGCGCCTACTGGTGTTGGTAAATCTCATTGGCTTGTGAACATGGGCGCTGAAGCAATTAAGCGTGGAAAGACAGTGGTTCATTATAGCTTTGAGTTATCAGAAACTCTTACTGGAAAAAGATACGATGCAAATATTACGGACATTCCAGTTTCAGACTTGATAGAAAGAAAAGAAGAGGTTATGAAACACTATGAAGATAATGAGTACGGTAAATTAATTATCAAGTACTATCCGACAAGGACAGCTTCAGTAAATACTATTCGAAATCATTTGGAAAAATTAAAACTAAGAAATTATTGGCCATCTTTGGTGATAATAGATTATGCAGACGTTATGAGATCAACCAAGGCATACGACGCTTTACGACATGAGCTGCAATTGATATATGAAGAGCTGAGACAAATGGCTGCAGACTTCAATGTGCCAGTCTGGACAGCGTCTCAATCGAATCGATCCGGAGCAAATGCAGACATGGTAGGTCTTGAAAACATGGGTGAATCATACGGCAAGGCACAAGTGTCAGACTTTGTAATAGGTCTGAGTAGGAAACCAGAAGAAAAAGCGACAGGCTTTGGAAGACTATTTGTTGCAAAAAATAGAGCCGGCATGGACGGAATCAATATGCCGGTAAAAATTGATACTAGCAAATCTAAGTTCTCTGCCATACCGCAAGACGAATTAGAAACTTATGAAATGAACACAAATCCAAAACAAAAAATGAAAGAACTATGGGAAAAAGTAAAACAATCAAAGGAAGATTTACATGACTAAGTACACCAACAAATTTACTCATGAACAAGCGATGGAGGCATCTCTCGAATATTTCAACGGAGATCAACTCGCGGCATCAGTATTCGTAAATAAATATGCTTTGCAGGACGGAGAAGGTAATTATCTCGAGTCTACACCTCACGATATGCACAAAAGACTTGCTGCAGAGTTCAGTAGGGTGGAAGGCAAATATCCAAACGGAATGAACCGTCATGAAATATATGGATTACTAAAAGATTTTAAGTACATAGTTCCACAAGGCTCTCCTATGTCCGGAATAGGAAATGATACAAAGATTCAATCCTTATCAAATTGCTTTGTAATTGAAGCACCGGCAGATTCATACGCAGGGATTCTAAAGACAGATCAAGAACAAGTACAGATCATGAAACGCCGAGGTGGAGTTGGCTTTGATATTTCTACAATAAGGCCGAAAGGACTTCCTACTTCCAACGCTGCAAAAACAACTGATGGGATTGAAGTTTTTATGGACAGATTTTCTAATTCATGCCGAGAGGTAGCGCAAGGTGGCCGCCGAGGAGCATTGATGTTGACGATATCGGTTCATCACCCTCAAATCATGGATTTTATCAAAATCAAACAAGATCTCAAAAAAGTAACAGGCGCAAATATATCTGTACGAGTAACGGATGAATTTATGCGAGCTGTGAAAGATGGAACAACATATCAACAACGATGGCCTGTTGATAAATCTGATATAGAAGTCCAGGCAATTGCAGATGCCAACGAGGTTTGGAACGCACTCATAGAAGGAGCTCATGGTTCAGCAGAACCAGGTATACTTTTCTGGGACACTGCTAAAAGCATGACTCCAGCCGACATTTACGAAGAAGAAGGCTTCGGCTCAGTATCCACTAATCCCTGTGGTGAGATTATTCTTTCGCCGTATGATTCGTGTCGTCTTATGTTGGTCAACTTAACATCGTTTGTAAAAAACCCTTTTACTTCTAATGCTTCTTTCGATTTTGGAAAATTTCGAAACGTATCTCGAAAAGCTCAAAGGCTCATGGATGATATGATCGATCTCGAGATTGAACAAATTGATAAGATTTTATTCAAGATTGGTATTGATCCTGAAGATGATGAAATAAAATTCTACGAAAAAAGTTTGTGGCGGAAAATAAGGCATGCCGCCCTCACAGGTAGGCGTACCGGCCTCGGAATAACAGGCCTCGGAGACGCGATCGCGATGCTAGGCCAAACCTATGGATCCGAGTCTTCGATCAAGACAACCGAAGAAATCTATAAATGGCTGTCTCTTGCATCATACGAGGAGTCAATTCAGTTAGCCAAAGAACGCGGGGCTTTCCCGATTTGGAATCTTCAAAGAGAAGAAGGGCATCCATTTCTTGATAGGGTTATTAATTCCTTAACTGATGAGTCACAAGAAGACTATAAAAAATACGGCAGAAGAAATATTGCGAACACAACAACAGCTCCAGCCGGCTCGGTTTCTTGCCTTACACAGACTACTTCTGGTATTGAACCTGCGTTTATGCTGTACTACAAGCGCAGAAAAAAAGTCCAAGGAGACGAGGAAGTCACCTTTGTCGATGAATTAGGAGATAAGTGGACAGAGTTCAACGTATATCATCATGGATTTAAACAGTGGCTTGACTCTACTGAACCAGACTGCGAATGGGAAAAAGACAACATTGATGTTGCAGTGTCACATTCTCCATACGCCGGCGCTACCGCAAACGAAATAGACTGGAGAGCAAAAGTAAAATTACAATCCGTTGCTCAAAAGTGGATTTGTCATGCAATCTCAAATACTACAAATCTCCCTTCAGAAATTGACGTTGAAACAGTTAAGGATATCTACCGAATGGGATGGGAACTCGGGTGCAAGGGAGTGACCGTATACAGAGATGGCTCTCGATCCGGAGTTCTTGTCTCCACGGATGACAAAAAGGAAGATAAAGACATTTTCAAAGAGAGGCATGCCCCAAAAAGACCCGACACCCTCAAGTGCGATATTATACATACTTCTGTCAAGGGAACAAAATGGGTTGTGCTTGTTGGACTTATGGATGGAAAACCATATGAAGTCATAGGCGGCGAAGCCGAAATGATTGAGCTCCCGAGGAGATACAAGAGTGGAACACTCAATAAAAGATCTTTCAAAACTACTAATTCGAAATACGACCTTACAATTGGGGAAGGTGATGATGCTCTTTGTGTCAAGGATGTCGTGTCGGTCTTTGATAACCCGAACTATGCTGGCTACACTAGAACTATTTCTTTGGCTCTTCGCCATGGCGTACCTGTACAATATCTCGTAGAACAACTACAGAAAGATAAAGAAGCAGATCTATTCTCGTTCTCAAAGGTAATTTCTAGATGTATTAAGAACTATATTACAGATGGCACAAAGGCTAGTAAGCAGTCATGTTCAAACTGCGGTGCAGAAGGAACAATAATTTATCAGGAGGGATGCCAAACTTGTACTGCATGTGGGTTCGGTGCATGCGGATAGATCATTTTGAACATCAGAAGAAAGATGATTATAATATTCTTGAATCACTAAAGGGAGAAAAATTGAACATATTTGCAAATGGCGACTGCCGAGAACTCATAAAGAAAATACCGGATGAATCAGTAGACCTAATTCACACTGATCCTCCATACGTGACCACTAAGTTTCACTGGGATCATCAAGAAATGGTTACGCCAGAATTAGTTGATGAATTTTTTCGTATTCTAAAGCCGGCCGGTTCGCTGTATTGCTGGTGCGGTATTGGCGAAAAAGGAAATTCACTCATGCGATGGCATCCAATTATTTCTACAAAGTTTTATTTCAAAGATCTAATAACCTGGAAAAAAAGACGCGGGATCGGCATGCGAAAAGGTTGGTTATATACCAGAGAAGAATTGATGTGGTTTGTCAAGGATAACAAAAAATTTATCTGGAACAAAGATTTTCAATATACCGATGAACCAAATCAATTCAAAAAAGGGTTTAAAGGCACAAAGGTACATCCTTTTAAGAGGATCACCAATGTCTGGATCGATGTCCCTGAAATACTAAGTAGAAGAGACAAAAAGACATCTCATGCGACTCCCAAACCAATGAAAGGGATCACAAGAGTTATACAATGTCATACGAAAGAAGGAGACGTAATATTTGATCCATTCGCTGGTTCTGGATCAACGCTAAAGGCAGCCGAACTGTTAAAAAGAAATTATATAGGATTTGAACTAGATAAAGAAATATTTGAAGAGACAAGACAAACATTAGGAGAACACAAGAATGAACTGGACGACTAGAATAGACCCGAAGATAAAAGAACTGGAACTAAGACAGAATCCTGTAATCATAAGAGTAAACAAGTTCAATGAGGATACTGCTGCAGAATTTGCCACCCAAATGTCGATGGCACATAACACAGGGCAGTCAGTTATTCCTATTGTCATAGATTCTTATGGAGGCCAAGTATATTCTCTTATGAGTATGATATCGGCAATTCGATCTGCGGAGCTTCCTGTTGCAACCATAGTAGAAGGAAAGGCAATGTCATGTGGAGCGATCTTGTTTTCTTGTGGCAACGAAGGATTGCGTTTTGTTGCGCCAGAATCGACAATCATGATTCACGATGTGTCTAGTGGGGCATTTGGCAAAAACGAAGAAATTCAATCAAACGCAAAAGAAACAAAACGCTTAAACAAATTGGTTTATGAAATTATGGCAGACAATTGTCGCAAGAAAAGAGACTACTTTACGAAGGAAGTGCAGAATCGAGGACGCGCAGATTGGTATATTACTCCCAAGAAAGCCAAGAAAATGGGTCTAGCAGATCATATTGGGCTACCGAAATTGGATATCTCAGTTAGCGTTGAAATTAATTTGGCGTTAAAGGAGGAGTCTGAATAATTATAGCCATATAGGAGCTATATATGGTTGAAATATTTTCACAGTGGATTGCGACCCATAAAGCAGTCACATCATGGTTCCATGCTGCTCACCACCTTACAAAAGGTGTTGGGTTCGGCGGGGACCATGTTAACATTTACGGAAAGATATATACAGAATTTCAAGAAGACTTTGATGCTATAGTTGAAAAAGGGCTTGGGTTATGTAACGATGAGACGCTAGCAGATCCTCTCACCATATTGTCATCCGCATCCACAATGTTAGGCCAATACTTTCAGCCATCAAATTCTTGCCCAGATAAATTAGCCATCGCTGCATGTGAATTGTCAAAAAGATATGTCGATTTATTACAGCAGTTTTATACGAGGTTTGAGTCCTGTGGGCATTTAACTATGGGTCTTGACGACATGATGGCAGCCATGGCAAATCGATACGAAACGCATGTTTATCTACTACAACAGAGAGTAAAATAATGAAACTTACAAAAAGACAGCTTAAGAGAATTATAAAAGAAGAGTACACACGGTTGGTAAGCGAAGGTCTTATCGCAGAGTCTTATGGGCAAGATTATCGAAACCAAAAGAAAGCTATCGGCCGCAACACTGGCTACTTTGATATGCTTTCACAAAACAGATACCGCCCCTCTCCTGACACAGTTTTTAACATGATAGACAAATTACATGGTAAGCCAGGCAAGACGATCGCTGCTAAGCTCGCATCTCATAGAGGAATATCGCTCGATGATCTTGAGGCCGCTTATTCAGAAGCAAAACTTGACGGTGGACCTGACGCTGGAATTATTGAGGCTGCTATCGACTATAAGAAATATGGTCTTCCAAGAACAAAAGACACATATGTTCCATATCAGCAAGGTGGCCCAGAATGAGAATAACCGAAGCAAATCTCCGAAAAGCCATTAGGAATCTGATCAAGGAATATGATGATGGCTTTGGTAACTATTATGACGGAGAAGACGCGGAGGAAGCGTCTTATGATGCTTTGTATCACAACCTAGACGGTTGGGCGAACAACAGTATGGATAAAAATTATCTGATATCTGGTTTACAATCCGGCTTTCAAAATGCAGACTATGAAACAATTGTAATGGTTGTTGAAGACTGGATTGCAGAAAACGCAGAGTAAATATACCAAGGATGAAAACAATGGGTTTGCGGCAACAGATATTATCTCGTAGCGATTATCACAGAGGATTATTGATTTTTATCGAATCAAATCCTGGCTGTACCGAAGAAGATATTTTTAATTCGCCGATAGCTAATGCACTAATTCCTATCGCGATCCGCAAGCAAGCCATAAATCTGTGGGTAGACAAATTAATTGTTGACGGTTACATACAAGAAAAAAATGGAAAATTGTATTCATCAAATTCCGCAGAATGGGAAGGGCATAATATAAAAACAGAAAGTAAGTTACGTCGATCGATCATTGAATCAATTGAAAATAACACGCTTTCCCGCGACGAAGAGTTAGATCTTCTGTTCTTGATACACGACAAAAAACACGCAGCTTCGTTTGGAGAAATAATCCCGGGACTAGAAAAGGCAATCAAACTATTTTCCAAACGTTGTAACAGTTATCTCCACCGTGGAGTGACAGGTGAAGAAGCAAGATATATAGCATCATCAGATGTTGGAGACATTATAGAGAATCCTGGATACTCATCTTTTTCCAGAAGACCAGACATCGCAAGAAAATTTGCGAAATCATACCAGACAGAAGAAATGCCAATTGTTTTAGAATTAGATAGAGGGGCGATGGCGTTTGATTATAATAGCTGGATATGGAATTTTTGGTACGGCAAAATGGGAACACAGCTTTTCTGGGACAATGACGCCCCAGATATTATGGAGCTTGCTGAAGAAGAGCAAGAATGGATCTTACCAAGAAATTCAAAGTTTGAAATAACCAAAATAAGAAAAGCTTTCAAATGTTTAAATTTCGAGGTTAAACTTAAGTGAGAATAAAATGGCAGTAGACAAAGAATTTTACAATGAAGCTAGCGCAGCAAAACTAGGATGGGAACCGGATTGGTTCATATCTGGACATAAATACTTTGATAAAAAATTAACAAGTGCAATAAGAAAATGGCAGAAGCAGAATGGACTCTATGCGGATGGAATGTGCGGACCTTCTACTTTTCGAAGAATCAACGCAGAGAGAGAATCTCAAGTTGATCTAGAGGAGTTAGGTTGGATAACCGACACATCTGATGTTATCTGGTGGCAGAACAAACCTATCAAGATTGATTGGCCGGCTGATAAGGTCCACACTTTCAAGGATCCTGGATTCCCATATCCTATCAGTAAAGGAGTAAGAAAAAATTCAAGGAAAAGAGATATTCGGTCTTTTGTAACACACTGGGATGTCTGCTTAAGCGCAATGAGTTGTGCAAAAGTTCTCGTAAAGAAAAACATATCGATTCACTTCTGTATCGACAATGATGGCACAATCATACAGTTGCACGATCTCAACGATTGGTGTTGGCACGCCGGCAACGGCCCTGTAAATAAGCATGGTGTAGGTGTCGAGATCTCAAACGTCTATTATCCGAAATATCAGAATTGGTATGTAAAGAACGGATTTGGGAAGAGGCCAATTATGTCTGGTGCTTTAGCTCAGAATAAACCACTAGACGACTTCCTATGGTTCTATGATGTACAACTTGATGCATTAAAAGCTCTTTACAAAGCGATTCATGAAGGATGCGGCGTCCCCCTTGAGGCCCCAAAAACAAAATGGGCGTACGATAAAGAAGCCGCTTCGGGAAGGTGGAAAGGATTCATGAATCATTATCACTGTTCAAAAAAGAAAATAGATTGCGGCGGCTTAGACATCGAAAAAATACTGGAAGAACTAAAATAGCTTTTCATCTAGGTATATCTTTTTGTAAATCCCTCTATAATAGAAAAATTATAGAGGGATTTTTTATGTTAGATTACAGTCAAAACAAAAGTTTATATAAAGACAAGTCCAAAACAGTTTCGACAGATCTTCGTGCTCCATTCAAGTGGGCAGGATCGAAAAATAGAATGTTCAAAAGATATATGGCTTCTGGATTTTTTACTTCCGAAGAACCAAAATATTTTGTTGATTTATTCGCGGGTACGGGGATTGTTTCTCAATGGGTTATGAAAAATTATCCGGGTATAGAAATTATAATCAACGAATCATGCGAAGAGCTTATTAACATGTATCGGTCAATGCAAAATTTTTATTCTGATTTCGAAAAAGAATACAAGAAGCATGTTGCTTCGTATGCTTCCTATTATACTCCGGACGACAGAAAGAAACATTACTATAGCCTAAGGGACAAGTACGCCCTAAATTACCAAGGGATGACACCTGCTGAAGAAGGTGCCACCCTGTTTTATCTTTTGCAGACAGGGTTTAACGGTATATGGCAAACCTCAAAGAATTTTAATTGGAGATATGCTACAGCCGCCGGAGTTATGACCTGGAAACCAAACGGAGATCTTTTTGATTTGGCCAAAATCAAGAGATACGCAGAATTTATCCGAAAATGTAAGTTGAACACGGGGGATTTTGAAAAACTAAAGTCACACGCTGGAAAAGACACGTGGTTTTATGCAGATCCTCCATATCGAGTATCTCGCGCTAAGTATGAATCATCTGGCGTCTTTGGGTCAGAAGACCATCAGCGACTTATAGACTTTGCAAATCTTGCTCATTCGAAAGGTTCGTTGATTGCTATGAGCAATAGAGAAGATGTCTGTTTTGGATTAGGAGAGGAACCAAAGACAATCACTAGAGGATTTTTCGCAGATAAATTTAATAATGATTGGAACGTTAATTATTTTGATGTAAAATATACTGCCGGCAGACACAATAAAGGAGCGAAAGGCAAAGAAGTATTGATAAAAAATTATTAGGAGAAAATTATGAAAATAGATCTTTATGACGATGGTATTGGCTCCGTAGAATATGTACAACATATGGGAGAAGATATCACAGTGGTAAATTCTGCCCGAGTATCTTTTGGAAAACATAAGGAAACGATGGATGGCAAAGACAAAAAACTCATCAAGTATCTCTTACGTCATCGTCATACTTCTACACTCGAGCATAATATTGTCACTTTTCGTTTTGTTGTTCCTCTTTATATTCGTTCGCAGCATCATCGTCATCGTACTTGGTCTTACAATGAAATTTCTAGAAGATATACGGAAGAGAATATAAGATTTTATGAACCAAAAGAATTCCGAACTCAGCACAAATCCAATCGCCAGGCATCAAACATAGATAAAGTAAATCCAATCATGGGTTATTATGAAGACGGCGGACCCTCGTACGCTGACTCCCTAATAAGGCGGCATCACCTAGACTCTCTACATCTCTATAACGACTTAATGTCAAAAGGTGTTTGCAGAGAACAAGCTCGAGGAGTTTTGCCTCAAAATATGTATACGGAATATTACGGAACGTGCAATCTGAATAATCTCATAAAATTCTATGAACTCAGGACTCACGAAGGCGCACAATGGGAGATTCAAAAATTAGCACACGCTTGCATGGATATAGCAAAAACTCTCTGGCCGATCACAATAGACTCCTATATTAGTCTAAAAAATAAAAGATTGGATTCAAAAAAATAGATACTTATATCTGTTAGTTCTCTGTTCTTGTCAGGAAAATTATATTTAAAAAAGGGGAAAGAAATGAGCGAGAACGGATGGGAAATACACTCGAAATTAGTATTAAAAGAATTAGAAACATTGGCAGCCTCGATAAGACAGTTGCAGGCACAGATAGTCGACCTAAAAAGTGAGATAGCAGAAATAAAAGCCAGAGAAGACAAGGTGCAAATGTTGACTCAGTGGAAAGAAAGAGTTGATGAAGTGGCTTCGCCATCTCAAATGAGAGATCTTCAAAAACAAGTACAGCAACTTCAGGACTTTAAAGTAAAAGCCACAACCGCATTTATTGCTGTACAGATGGTGGTTGCCGGCGCCTTTGCATTAATAAAAATGTTTTAATTGTAAAATAAAAGTTTCTTCTATATAATCTTTTTGAACTTATTGTGTAGGAGAAACTTTATGCCTGAAGCACCAGAAGTACGATCAATGGCCCAATCGCTTGCAAAACTGTGGAGTGGAAAGACACTGACTAATGTAGAAGTAGTTTCTGGACGCTACATCAAGAACGAACTGACCGGACTAGATACGATAAAATCCTTGCTTCCTCTCAAGGTCGTTGGTGTCGGCGTTCATGGAAAGTTCTCTTATGCCATACTTGAAAACGAGACTTTTGCTTGGTTTACCATGGGCATGACTGGCTGTTGGAGAAAGGAAAATAACAAACATGCCCGTGTCAAATTTTCTTTTGGTGGCTTTGACACTTATTTTACGGACATGAGAAATTTTGGTACTGTGAAATTTGTGCGAGGCAAACACAAAATGATAGAAAAACTAGAGTCGCTAGGTCACGATCTCATTGCAGAAGACATGGATAATGAAGAGTTTGTTATCAGAATGCAAGCAAAATCAAAGTGGCAACTATGCAAGGCATTGATGGACCAGACAATCATAGCTGGAGTTGGAAACTATATCAAAGCTGATTCTCTGTGGCTCGCAAAGCTTAGTCCAAAGAAGTTGGTCGGAGACTGTACTGACGAAGAACTAATAAATCTTAAAGATTGTGTTCGACGAGTTATGCTTGAGTCCTTCAATTCAGGAGGTGCAACCATTCGAACATACAAAAACATTGATGGCGAAGAGGGTGAGTATGGCTCAAGGTTCCTTGTGTATGGCAGAAAAGAAGACCCGGACGGAAATCCAGTCATTCGTGACACGTTCGCAGATGGGAGAACAACTCATTGGTGTCCGAAAGTCCAGAGCTAGCCATAGGTGATTATGTTATGAAAATTATGGGATACGGAGCCGGAAAACTAACCGGCGTTGTTGTTGGCATCGAAAAAGAAAAGGTCGTTGTCTTTACGGAAAATGAAATAGACAGGTGGCATTTAAGATTTGTAAGGGTGATGTATGAAATATAAAACAATTCTAGCAGACCCTCCATGGAAATTATGCACCGGCGGCCAAAAATCTCTGGCGGTACATACACATTATCCTGTACAGACAAAAGACCAGATTATATCAACGATGACCAATTGGTTATCACAATACGAGGTAGCAGATGAGGCTCATTTATATTTGTGGACAGTTAATTCTTATTCCGCCGGCTATTCAAGAGGCATTCTTGATGCCGTTGACGTTTGTAACGCTCTTGGCTTTCGACCTGTAACGAACATCGTCTGGACAAAGCCCCAATCAAATCCAACTCCGTATGGTCAAAGAGCAGTTGAGCTTTGTCTTTTTGGCGCAAAATGGAGAAAGGGAAACCATAGAGAGGTCATGTATAAAGGAACCAATAATCAAGAATGCGTAGCACAGGCCGGTCTTGTAAGAAGCACGGATTGGTTCACTTCAGACAGGAGAGAACACTCAAGAAAGCCAGATGAATTTTATGAATACATAATGAATAGATCCAAGGGCCCATATCTTGAACTATACAGCAGAACAGCTCATCCAAAATGGGACTCTGTCGGAAATCAAACTGGAAAATTTAATATTAACACAAACCAAAAAGATAATTAACAACAGGAGAAAACATGAAATTATCCGATAACACAATCGCACAAATCGCAAAATGCCTTCAGGTAGCAATTCTATCAGGGACGGATGTCGTTGATAATTTGCGACAACTCCGGCTCGTAGCAAATGGAGAGATGCTCGAAGTTGATCCCAAGTACATGTCAGACTTTGAACACGCACTCGCAAAGATGGTGGAAGAACTAGAAGAGAAAAGCGACCCGAATCAACTAGGACTTTTTGACGAGACGTGAAAAACAAAAAATCAAAACTAAGAATAGATAATGCCGCAGCAATGATAAAAAATTCATATCAGATGCACCGCGGCATGATCTCTATTCATGGGGAGTATACTCGAGACTTAAATGAAATATTGGAAAAATTTGATCAAGAAGCTTCTAGTGAGAAAAAGAACGGTGAAAAAATGTCAGATTCTACAGAGGTTACAGTAGGCATAGGAGATTCGCAATCAAGTAATCAGGCACCAAAAAAAGAAAAAACAAAAAGATATAAAAAGCTTGACAAAAAAAGAAAAATAATTCCCGCGAAAGAAGTTCATCCACCTTGGGCAAAGGAATTATACAGAAAAATAATGAGAAAATGCCACCCGGACATTTTGCAAAATTCTACTATATCGGCCGTAGAAAAACAATACAGGGCCGAAGTCGTACTTCAGGTTACAGAAGCAATAAAAAACAGAGAATATGCCGAGATTCTCTTCCTTGGGATAACTGTCGAATCCTACACGGAAAAATTAAAAGCTTCTGACCAATTAAAGATGTTGAATAACATGTTTGCAGGCCTTGCCGATAAGATAGACAAAATTCAAAATTCTGTCTCTTGGCTATGGGGAATAAATTGGGACAATATTGAGTCTCGCGTTCATATAATACAAGTTGTAATGAGATCAAAGGGTTTTCCGTTACCTTCCCGGCAAGAAATAATTGCAAAAATTGTAGAACACGAATTAGAATAAATTCTGTGTAGCCAGGCCACAAATGTGCTAAATTATCATATGGCAGGAGGAACTATGTCAAATCCATGGGACTATGAATATCATCACCCAAATAAATCAATACGCAAAAAATCAAAAGAAGCAATAAAGACTTTTGTATTTGCTACTGCAATCGTTGTAGGAATTTATTACCACTTTCTAAAAAGCAATGTAAAACCAATCAATTAAAATTACAATAGTAATGAACTATAGGAGAATAAATGAAACCAACAAAATTTGTCGGATTGCATGCTCACGATGGCTTTTCGACTTTCGATGGCCTTGACTATCCACAGGATCACATTGACTTTGTAAGATCCAACGGCATGAATGCAATGGCCATTACGAATCACGGGCACATGAATTCGTATGCACACGCGCAGCTTCACGTTGAAAAGATTAATAAAGCCGGAGCTAATTTCAAGTTCATTCCAGGCTGTGAGATGTATGTTCATCCCGACTTGAATCTTTGGCAACTAGAATACGACATTCGCAAAGCGAAGAAGAAGGGCAACCTAGAAGAGGCGGCCCGCCTAGAAGAACTACGTAAAGAGATAGATCCCACCATTCAATCGTCTGGTGATGATGTCGAAGAAGTTGCAACAGAAGACGCCGGTCTAACGATCGAGAATGAAGACGAAACAAAGTCTGGAAAGTTCTTTGATCCAATCAAAAGACGTCACCACTTGGTAGTTCTTCCTCGAACCTCAACAGGGCTGCAGCGGCTTTTTCATCTAGTGTCTCGTGGATACAAGGAAGGATTTTATCGCTTTCCTCGAGTTGATTATAAGATGTTGAAAGAGGCTGCCAAAGGTGGACATATAATGGTGTCGACAGCCTGCCTAGGTGGTCCGTTGAGCTATGAAGTCTTCAAGCAGTTGGATGGAATAGAGTTCGATGACATACGCCCTGAACTTCTTGATAATCCAGAATTACGCAAAAAGATTATGCAGAACGTATCCATTGCATATAATCAGCTGGTCAATGCAATCGGAGAAGAGGGAGTAATGCTCGAACTTCAGTTCAATCGACTCGGCGCACAACATCTTGTGAATCGCGTTCTTATTGAGTTCGCTCGAGATAATGGCCTTACAGATAAACTCATCGTAACATGTGATTCACATTATTCAAAGCCTTCGCATTGGAAAGAGCGTGAGCTTTACAAAAAACTTGGATGGATGAATCACCGTGAATTCTCACCGGATTCTTTGCCGAAGTCTATCGAAGAACTCAAGTGTGAACTGTATCCAAAGAATGCAGATCAGGTGTGGCAGTCATACAAAGATACAACGCAGGGAATGCCGTTCTATTCAGACAAGGAAGTATTCGATGCTGTCGAACGCACTCACTATATTGCCTATGAGATGATTGGAGATATTCAGCCGGATCGCTCTCAAAAGCTTCCGTCGTATGTAATCCCAAAAGACAAGACAGCTGATCAGGCACTTATTCTTTCATGTAAAAAAGGGCTTGTTGAAAGAGGTCTGCATAAAAGTAAAGAATACATCGATCGACTTAAGTATGAACTTACGGTCATCAAATCAAAGAACTTTTCAGAATACTTCTTGACCACCAAGGCAATTATCGACTTGGCAAGAAAGCATATGTTCGTCGGCCCCGGCCGCGGCTCTGGAGCCGGTTCACTTGTGAATTATGTACTCGGTATCACAGATGTTGATCCTATCAAGTATGGTCTTCTCTTTGAAAGATTCTTGTCTCCTGACCGAAAAGACATGCCAGACATCGATACAGACATCGGCGACCGAGATCAATTGATTACCTTGATGCGTGAAGAGTTCGGAACAGAGAACATTGTTCCTATCTCAAACTACAATACTTTCAAACTCAAGTCATTGGTAAAAGACATATCTAGATTCTATGGCATTGAGTTCTCAAAGGTAAACAAGGTTCTATCAAGTCTAGACCGAGATGTTCGCCAAGGGCTTCGATCGGACGGTGTAGAAGTGAATGGCCCTGTCGAAGCAAAGCTAGAGTGGGCAATAAAGTATTCTCCGGCTTTCTCAAAATTCATCGAAGATCATCCGGAGATTGCAGAACCTATTGATGTATTGTTCAAACAGAACAAGGCGCTTGGCCGACATGCAGGTGGAGTTATTGTATCAGAAAATATTGCAGAACGAATGCCTCTCATTCTTGCTCGTGGAGAACTACAGACTCCGTGGGTAGAAGGAGCTTCGTACAAACATCTAGAACATTTTGGTTGGGTAAAGTTTGATCTTCTCGGCCTAGAAACTCTTCGGATCATAGAAAGAACAATCGAGCTTATTCTCAAGAGAAAGAAAGGAATCAAGGATCCATCGTTCGATCAGATCAAGGATTGGTTCAATGAGAATATGGCAACGGACACTATCGACTTTGATGATCAACGAGTGTATAAAAACGTGTATCATAAAGGCAAGTGGGCTGGTATATTTCAGTGTACTCAGGCAGGTGCCCAACAATTGTTCAAGAAGGCTCAACCGTGTTCGATTGTAGATATAGCAACGCTAACTTCTATCTATCGTCCAGGACCGCTTGGAGCAAACGTAGATAGATTGTATCTTCGCAACAAGAAGGAGTACAGTGCAACATACGGCCATCCTCTCATCGAAAAGATTCTTGAAGAGACATTCGGTTGCATTATCTTTCAAGAGCAGGTGATGGAGCTTGCGAACAAGGTTGCTGGTATTCCAAAAGAGGAATGTAATTCTGTACGTAAAATGATGAAGCCGCAAGGCTCATCCAAAGATGCTTTGTCAAAAGCAAAAGCACTGGAAGATAGATTCGTCGGCGGCTGTATCGAGAATGGCATCTCTAGAAAGATTGCTCAAAAGTTGTTCGATGACATTATGTTGTTCGCATCGTATGGGTTCAATAAGTCACACGCGGTTGCTTATGCGATTGATTCGTACTATTGTGCTTGGCTGATGACATACCATGAAGAAGAATGGCTCTGTGCGTATCTCGAATCCATGGAAGGCAATCCGGACAAACGAGGAAAAGCTTTCTCCGAAGTCCAAGCTCTGGGATATGAGATTGTTCCAATCGATATCAACTACGCTGAAAAGAACTGGACTATTCTTCCAGGAAAGAAGTTCATGCCATCGTTCCGTTCCTGCAAAGGGATTGGCGATACGGCGATCGATGAGATAATAGAGAATAGACCTTATCATTCTTTCAATGAGATGTTCTGGACCGATGAAGGAAAGTGGAAACTCAGCAAGTTCAACAAGCGTGCCATAGAAAGCCTTATTCGGATCAAGGCTCTCGAGTCGATGGGCGAGATAGGCGATGGCAAACTGTTTGAGTCCTACAAACACGCGTATGAGTCGATTATACCAAATTGGAATAATATCCGAAAGTCTCTCAAGAAGAATCCACTTCAAGGCAAAGATAATTTCTACGAAGCAGTCGAGACAAATGCCGGCTGCGGTGAGTGGACTCGGATGGAAATCATCAAGAATGATATGGACCTTCTAGGATCAGTGTCCGTAGAGAAGATCGTGCCGCCTCGATACTTGAAGAGGTTCAGCCAAGAAGGATTTTTACCGGTTGATGAATATGCCGGCAGATATTTTTACTGGTTCATTGTCGTTCAAATGACTCCGAAGAAAACAAAAAACGGGAAGTCTTATCTCCGACTAAAGATTATGGGACAAAACGGCCGGCAGGAATGGATGAACGTCTGGTCCTGGAATGGAATAGACCAGATCGACCCTTATACGGTCTGTGTTGCTGAAGTCTCAGAGAATGCGTTCGGAAAGTCTTCTCGCTGGTCACGATTCGAAATATTCACAGAATAATCATGTAAATACAAATAACCATTAGTATAATATAACAGCACACGGAGTAAAAATGAAAACTGTATTCAGAGATCTCAATAAAGCCTTTGTGTTTTCGCTCGCAGCTCTCCAGAGGGATGGTAAGCTTGTGAACTCGCGAGGCACAAAACAAAAAGAAATAATCAATTATAACATCTGTATTCTAGATCCGACCGCACTGTCTATCGAACCAAGGGCACGTAAGTTCAATCCAAGCTATGCAACAACAGAATGGTTATGGTATTTGAGCCAATCTCGTTCGGCAAAAAATATTGGCAAAATGGCAGGAATATGGAAAAAGATAGCAGACGGAAGAGATGAGGTAGAAAGCAACTACGGCACATATATTTTTGAACAGTGGAACTGGGCAGTACAAGAACTGTTACTTGATAAAGATACCCGCCGTGCAACGATTGCAATCAACCAGCCATTTCACAAGTATGCCAATCCATGCGACTATCCATGTACACAGTATCTTCAGTTCTTGATAAGGGACAACAAACTTCATCTAATCGTCAACATGAGATCAAATGATGCAGTATTCGGTTTTTGCAATGATGTTTTTGCCTTCTCATTATTTCAACAGATGATGCTTAACGAACTTAACTACAATGACCGGGAAGGAGGCAAAGCACTTGAACTAGGGCATTATTATCACCACGCTGGATCGTTCCATATATATGAATCTCATTGGCCAATGATGGATAAGATACTCAGCAACTACTATCCGTTATACTTGCAAAAAGAGGGTTCTGGTGAACTTCCAAAACTCAAGAAATACAAACTGCGAGAAACTGTCCATGGCTTCGTCGGTAGGTATATGTTGCCAGAAGATGACATGACGAAAGAACAAATAAAAGAATTCACCCAAAAGATAGCAAAGGAAATCTATGTCTAATATATTAGAACAAGCAAACAACATTATCAACAATCGATCGGAAGAAAAAGAACGCCAATACGGCCCAATGGGAGAAGGCTTTGAAAGAGCCGCAATGATTGCGTCAGGTATGTCTGGAAAAGAATGGACCGCTCATGACATGTTTATTGCAATGGTAGCACTCAAATTCTCGAGACAGTCTTATAATTTCAAAGAAGACAATCTTCTCGACGCTGTCGCATACCTTGGAGCGTGGCAAAATTACATCGATGAACAAGAGAAAAAGAAAGATGAACAAGAGAAAAAGAAAGATGAAGAACAAAAACACGAAGGAAAAATTATTAAGAATGATTTCCTCTCGGCGGTTGGAAATCAGACGCATGAGGATCTTAAAAAGGAGTCGATTCAAAAAAAATCAGATTCGCACAACCCCTATTCTCTTAAGAAAGCTTTAGTTGAACAAATGGGAAATCATGGTTATACTATGCTTGTTCCCCCATCATTTCAACACGAGGATGAAAAATGAAAATTTGGAAAATGAGAGAAGTAAAAACACCTACAAGAGGCACGCCAGGATCTGCTGGAATTGATTTCTATGTTCCTGAAGATTATCCGGATAGTCTTTGTACCATAGCCCCGGGAGAAAGATTCTTTATTCCATCTGGAATTAAAGCGAATGTACCTGATGGTTTTGCGCTTATAGCCATGAACAAATCTGGCGTTTCAATGAAGAAAGGCCTAATGGTTGGTGCATGCGTTGTCGATTCTGACTATCAAGGTGAAATTCATCTACATCTAATCAATACTTCAAATAAGAAAGTTACTATATCGCCAGGAGAGAAGCTGATTCAATTTCTATTAGTGCCAGTAAGCCACTGTGAAGTAGAAGTAGTTAAGTGGCCGGATGAGTTGTTCGATCAAGAGACAATAAGAGGCTCAGGTGGATTCGGCTCAACGGGAACAAAATAGCTGAAGCGCATAAATATAAATTGCAATCTTCTAGAAATTGGAGATAAGAAATGATAGAACCTTCTTCCGTAAACATGGTGATATACCACGCAAACTGTAACGATGGATTTGGCGCAGCATACGCTGCTTGGAAACTGTTAGGAAACAGAGCTGAGTACTATGCTGCCAATCACGGTACGCCGCCTCCTGACGTAAAGGGAAAGAAAGTAGTGATACTTGATTTTTCATATGGTAACACAACGACAAAGCTTTTGATTGAAGACGCCGAATCTTTGTTTATTATCGATCATCATAAATCAAACATGGTTGAGCTCCATGACATTACAAATACACATTTTGATATGACAAAAAGCGGTGCCATGCTATCATGGGAGTTCTTTCACCCAGGCAAAGAGGCGCCAAAATTTATTCAATATATACAGGACCGAGATCTCTGGAAGTGGGAACTACCGTATTCGAAAGAGTTCAGCGCTGCCTTTGACATGGTCCCATGGGAGTTTGACGAATATGAAAAATTTGAAGATGATTCTGTGTTCGACGATGCTGTTAAACGTGGATCATATATACTTGCATATTCAAAGACAGTGGTCAAGAAAGTATGCGATAAAGCGACAAAAAGAAATTTTGGAGAACATGATGTGATGGTCGTAAATTCTTCTCATTGGATGTCTGAAATTGGAGCTACTCTCGCAAAAGACTGCGACTTCGCGATGATATGGTACTACGATCACGATGAACAAATATACAAATGTTCGCTCAGAGCATTTCATGACACCGTCGACGTGTCTGAGATAGCAAAGAGATTCAAGGGAGGTGGTCATCGAAAGGCTGCGGGGTTTGTCCTGCCGAGGCAAAAACATCCGGATTCTATCTTCTTTCCGGAAAAAGAAATTAAGAATTGTGAATGGATGGAAGAAAGAGGAGAGTTCGGTGCCGACTAGACCAGAATGGGATAAGATATGGACGGACTTCGCAAAGTTGATCTCTACTCGTTCAACAGATCCGACTTTCCAGGTAGGGTGTTGTATCGTGACACAAGACAATACTCAGGTACTCGCTATCGGATATAACGGAGACCACAAAGGTGGACCGAACGAGAGAGAATCAATGGAGCCTGGCCATTCGGGATTTATTCATGCAGAGATTAACGCTCTTATTAAGATGGATTATAATAATCCAAAGAAGAAAACAATATATCTCACCTTATCTCCATGCAAATCCTGCTGTAAGGCCATAATTAATGGTGGTATAGATAGAGTAGTGTACACAACCGAGTACCGGGAAACATCTGGAATAGAATTATTACAAAAGGCAGGAATTGAGGTCGTATACTATTCTGCCGAATAATTATTTGAAAGAATAGGAGAAATCAAGCGATGTTACTAGATGAACTTTTAGAAAGCGTAATAATGGCAGCGCATGCATTGAACGAAAAAGATGCATCAAAAAGTCTAGACGAAGTAGAAGGAGATGAGGAGAAAGACGACTTTGGTGAATTTAATAAGTACATTGACAGAATAACAAAGAATTCAAAAAGTTTGGAAGATTTGCTCAAAAAGGAACTCGGCGACAATGAAGGTGCTAAAAGTATCCTTTTGCCTTTTGAAACTACGCGAACACTCTTGTTAGGGACACAGGAAACGATAGCGAATCCAAAAACAGATTTTCAAGATCCAAAAAATGAAAATGCGAAACAAATAAATAGCACTTTGCAAAATTTTATGATCAATCTTGTATCACTGCGAAGAGGGCTGGAAAGTCTAGCGGAATGGTCAAAAGGCTTAGATAAGATAGGAATTAAGGACGCACAATTTAATAAGTTGTTTGGTGTTGTTCAAAAAGAATCAATGATTCATAAATCTAGTCTTTCTTCTCTGCTATTAGAAATGAAATCACCAGAAGACTATCCTGCTGGATCTATTGCAAAAGCGATTGCAAACCTTGCCAATTTCAACGTTAATCTAAAAGACGTTTTTGACCCAGACGGAAGAGAACATAAATTAGTAATCAATTATTTTAAGAAGCTGGATGACAACATTGGCAAATTAGAAAAGACGCTAGGAAACAAAAAAGCACTTGAAAGCGAAATTGATAAATTTTTCAAAACAAGACCAGGCCAAGGTGTCATTGCAGCTGCCTGGTCCTTTGCTAAGTCAATGGTGGCATCCTTTTTTAAGCCGGCACCTATTGGCGATGGAACAATTCTTAATGCTAGGCAAGCCATGGGATCAATAGAAGAACCATCAGGCCTCTTGTTTCTTAGTCCAAAGCAGATCATAGATATAAACGAGAAGGTCAACACTGGTCTCAAGGACATGAAGAAGAATGTCTCTATCGTGCGGGACATGCTCGCATTCGGCGGAAAAGACGCAGACAGAATCCAGGCATACATCAAGGATAACGAAATAGAGGCCGACGATTATCTAGAAGATCTAGATGCAAATATAGACTGGGACAAAGAAAAAGACTACAAGAAGCTAAAAGCGGCAATGATATCGTCAGACTATTATGGAGAATCCTATCAGGTTCAAAAAAATCTAATACACAAGAACACGATGCAAAATCTTTTGTTCGAAGACGCAGAAGAATTTGTCGATCTTTGGAATCAATTTCTCTCAAAAGGTAACAACATAACCCAGAAGACAAAGGAAGCCGGGACCCTCCTGTTTCCGAAATTATCAGATGATTATGACTGGAGTGGTGAAACCCTAAATTGGGAAAAGAAAAAAGAGCCCGACATGGCTTTTCCGCAAGGTAGCCTTTATCCCTCCTCTGACGACCCAGAATTTCGAGCGATATTGAAAAAGGTTGAGAAGAAAGAACCTCTCTCAGACGAAGACCAAAATAAATTAAAGGAATTAGTGAAGGAAGAACCATATAAAAAAGCAGATCTCGCACAGGCCTTCATCGAAGACAAAGGTAATGATATCAATAACGCAGATTTGGCCAATCAGATTGCTGACATTATTACGTTAGGTAACGATGAAGTATTGCTGTCTGCGGTTGACGATGACAGAGAGCAGATCAACAAAACCTTAGAAGAAAAAGGAATCCCGTATGCAATCAACGCAGAAAAGGATGATGACGGCAAACCCATTGCAATTAGATTGATAAGGGTTGAAGATAAGCCAGAGCGCGGAATAAATCTGCCCGCCGGTAAGACAAAGGTCTCAAGGGCTGCGATGAAGGCTTTATTTCCCGATAAAGATGAGATAATCACCCAAGCACTCGCCGCGTTAGGAAATTACGAATTGATCGAATCTAATAAATTGCTGCACAGAAATTCACTAGCCCAGTTATTATCCGAAGAAAAACAATCGCTATTAAAGTACATTGTTTCTTATTATAGCAAGAACGCTATTGATCAAACCCAAAAACACTGGGAAAATACCCCGGGAGCCAAAGACGCGGCACTGAAAAGACTGAACAATATGCTAATACAAAAGAAAGATGTGCTCAAGGAAAAAGGAATTGATCTTGATGAAGAAATAGAGATTGCCGAAGAAGAGCCAGGTGAAACAACGATTACACTAGAGCCTGGTAAATACCCTGATCCAAAAAGCGCCGAGGAGGAACTTGACAGCTCACCTGTGACTGATGATCTACCAACCGCGGAAAAGAAGAAAGTAGCGTCAGTCATGGTTGGTGTATCACAGAAAGAAACAACGCCTCAAGAAGCTAACGCTGAATTGTTTGGCACTGGCTTGGGAGTAATGACCCCCACAGGTAAACCCTTGGAGTTGGTCGAAGAGGAACCTCCTCCACCCAAGCCGAAGAAGGAAGAAGGGCAGCCGGTACCCGATGAGAAAGAAACATTTTATTATTCTTTTACACCGCTGAACACATTTAGGCCTACCAAGACCAAAATCGCTACAGTTGAAGAAATCATAGCCAATATGAAGAACGATAGCATCGCGTCGCATATGGTTTATTTATCTGCAAAAGATGGTTGGTCTATGAACACTTTTGGCTCCTTTGACAACGACTGGCCTCAGGTCCTAGGAGGATCCTCGGATGCTGCCTCTGAGAAAAAAGGCGTCTCAAAACAAAAAATCAAATCCCTATTCAGCAACACTACTTCGAAATTCTACGACGACCTTGAATATAAATATACCGGCAAAGACGGCAGCAACAGCAAACGTGATATGGGCAGTTCGTTGATGATGCATATTCCAAAAGCTATTGCTTCAGCAACCGGCCTGGAGCTGACAGAATCTCGCCTTATTCACAAGTCAAGTCTATCATCTCTTCTCAGAGAGGCTTCTGTTTTTGATAAAATATTTGATGAGTTTCATTCTAGTTTTGCTAAGAAAGCGCAAGATAAAGATGGAGGAATATTCAAAAAAGAACCATTGAAAAAATTCCTAAGAGGCATTTTTGAGAAGGAAGAATTAAAATCCGTCATGAAAGACTTAGGGGTCGACGATGTTTTCTCCGGTGGAACAGATGATGAAGAACCGGAAGCAGACGTTCAACCAGTGAGTGTGCCAAAAACTGGCAGCCCAAAGGAGGATGTGGAGAAAGACCTCAACAAAGCCGGGATCCAAAATTCGAAAGAAGTTGCTAATGACCTTGATGCGGATGGAGATGGCAATATAACGTCCAAAGAAGCTGAGGATCTTGCAAAGAAAAAGGAGGACATAACCGCCAAACCTGGGGAAGACGATTCAACTAATCTTATTGTGGAACCTTCCGCCGAACAGAAAGATTCGGGCACAAAGATAAGCAGAAAAACAGACTTGAGAGATTTCACCGAAGATGAACAAGATACCATCGAACTGGCGCTTGCCGACATATTAGATGGAGATATTGTAACAGAATCCAGCCTACACAAACTTGGACTAGGCATTTTACTTGAAAACAAAGCAAACGATTTTGTAGAGCTGTTATTTGATTCTGGCCTAGAAGCTGAGCAGGTTCAAACCATTATCAAGAAGATAAAAGACAACAAGGATCTTAGCGACAAATTAAAGAAGCTCGGCATAGATATGGAAGAGACATCAGAAAAATCTATTCCAGGCGTAACTATTCGACCGAAATTTATGGACCTCATTAATAAAAAGAAAAAACAACTAGCAACCCAAGCATTCACGCGAGATCCAGAAGAGGGTGGTATAAAAGGTCTTCCTGGGGTCAATGTATTGAAGAAAATGTTCGGGGACCCGACACAAGTTGCTAATATCGAAAAGACTTATAACTATATTGCCAAGAAAACAGTAAAGGCTCCAATCTTTCCAGAAGGAAAGCGCAGCCCCAAATCAAAACTTATTCACAAACGTAGTCTTACCGAAGCATTATTTAGTGACGATGACTAGGAGAAATAAATGAAAAAGAAACTCACAGAAAAAAGAATCATCAACGCTATACGTAAAGTGTATCGCCAAAGACTGGCAGAAGTCGCCATAGCAGCCGGGCTAGAAGAAGCAGACATGTATGACAAAAGAGGCAACATGATTCTCTCTCAAGGATTGAAAGTTCGACACAAGGCTTCCGGATATGAATATACTGTAGACCATGTAGAGGGCGACGGAGACGGCGCAGTTATATATCTTCGGCACCCAGACCAACCAAGATTCGAAGCAAGCGATTCAAACATGACAATATCAGAATCCGGAGTTTCCGTCGATCTATCCGGTGTAGATTTACAGAGAGTCGCTGGCAAAAAGAAAATGCCAAAGGTTCAGCTGAAAAAGAAACCAGATGCCGGAGAGTTGAAAATACCAAAGTCTTCTCTTTTGGCGGTAAGTAAAGAAGAATTCGACAAAGCATATGAGGTAGAATAATGGATAGAACAATTAAAAAAATTATCAAAGAGACGTTAGCCGTGAAAGAAAAAGGCCCGATAAACGAGTCTTATGTTACTCGAGCAAAGAAATATGATTTACCTACAGAACTATTGTCCGAAAAGAATAAGAAGGCACACCAGGAGCTCTTAGCCAACTATGTGGAATCTCTCAATGCGGTCTCTGCGAAACTAGACACTGTATCTCGAGACGATGCTAGCCTAAACCATTCTTCGATTCGTTCACTAAAAATTGATGAAACATATAATGCCAACGCTGCTTATCTTCATGCCCTTTTCTTCCAGAACATCTCAGACCTCAAGTCAGTTATCACGATGGATTCTCTTACTTTTATCAGGATCGAAAGAGATTTTGGATCTTTTGATGCGTGGCAAAAAGATTTTATTGCAACATGTCTTTCAGCTAGAAATGGATGGGGACTATTGGTATACAATATGTTCCTAGGAAGATACATGAACGTGGTCGTAGACCTCCATTCTCTCAACGTTCCGATTGCTTCTATTCCTATCTTGATTATGGATTGTTGGGAACATTCATACTACAGAGATTATCTTAAAGATCGCAAGACATATGTGTATGCTATGATGAAAGAAATAAATTGGGAAGTAGTAGAAAAAAGAGTCCGTAAAGCAGAAAAGATCGCCAAGATTCAGGAGAAAGGATAATGAGATATAAGAGGAATAGGCTTTGGGAACTTGCAGGTATAGTTCATCGATCCGAACTTCTTACCGAAGGAGGTGACGATGCCGGTGACGACAAAGAACTAGATGCTGGCGGTGACGACGATGCAGGCGGAGATGATGCAGAAGATTCCGGTGGCGATGATCTTTTCGGCGGAGGAGACGAAGGCGGCGATGAGGGTGAATCTGGAGGCGATAAGGAAGGTGAAGAAAAAGAAGAAGAGGAGCCTGCCGAAGTTCTCACAGCATCAGAGATTTCTCGATACGGCACCGGAGAGTTTGAGACCGAGATCGATGAAATCTTTATGACTATTTTTGATCAGGCGAAAGGCCGAGCAAAAGTAAGATCGGAAAAATCTATTGGTTATCCTGGAAAAATAGATTTGGAGGAATCAAGAAAATATAGCCTGAGAGTGCTTCTGGAAGAAGCAGACCCAAATTCTGAAGAGTTTGATTTAGTCTTTTTTACAAATGAAATAGCAAGATACATAAACAACTATACTACTCTGCTAGACGTAGAAGGAATTTTATTTTCGAAGGCAAAGCAATTTTTATTAAATCAGCGATCGAAAGAAGAAGCAAATACGTTTGAAGAACTTCTAGCAAGAGATCATGGTCTTAACTTTTCTCATGACGACATATACAAAAAACCACTACCACCGGAGGCTGCAGGAGCCAAGGCTTCATCATAATGTCAAAAAATAAAAGATATGATTTCAGTACAAGGAAGAGCATTCATTTCCACCTGAATAAAAATATTCACGCAGATCTGAGAATTGCTCTTTTACAAAAAGGTCTCACGATGCAAGATGCTTTAGAGGCATGTTCAGTTTTGATAGCAGAACAACATCCTTTTATGGAGAAACACCTTGATAAAGTGGTTGAAAGAAAACTTAATGGGGAGAAGCAAATTGCAAAAAGAGAAGCAGAATCAATATACGAAGCTATTGAAAGAGCTAGAAGACCTGAAGAAAAAGATTCAGGAAATTGAAAAAGAAAAAGAAGAAATGTTAGAAAGAGAAAAGCTTTCTGCCAAAAACCAGAATCTTATTTCTCGTTCTTTGCTCGACTGTGCACAACAAATTACTGTCATTTCTACAGCTATTCATACATGTTTAGATAGAATTGATGCAATAGATGCGGAGTTTATGGTTCTGAAGGAAGCCATAGGGCTTAAAAATCAAGATTATAATTTTTTTAATAATGGAACGACCTATAATTAATAATGACACCAAAGGAGAAAGTCATGTTGAGTGAAAAAGAAATTGTCGAAGCAGTAAAGGAAATGCCAAAAGAAGAGAAAAAGTCTTTGTCCGAAAAATTAGCCGAACAATTTTATCTAGATGTAAAAAGTAAAGGCGTTCTTGATGCTATTCAAGAAAAGGCGGTATCTAGAAAGCTATTAGTTTTTATTGTTGCGACAGCACTGATGTGGTATGGACTTGATCCAGAAACATGGTCAACAATCGCAATCATATACATTGGATCTCAATCCGCTGTAGATATTGCCAAAGTGCTTAAGGGCATATAAGGCATGGACTTTATTAAGAAATTCTGGAAATGGATTGTTGGTTTCTTTGCCATTCTCATTGGTGTTCTATTATTAAGACCTAAGGGAAATCCAGAGCTACAAGCTGAAAAATCAAAAAATAAAAAATTAGAAGATCTTAATAAAAATATTAGAAAAATAGAATCCGAAGGCAAAGAAAAAGTTTTTGATAAATTTGCAAAAAAATCAGAGGACATTCAAAAAAAGACTACCGAACTCAGAGACCAAATAGAACTTGAAGAAATCCAAAGGGTTGAGTCTATTAAGTCAGCAGAAGACGCGACAGCGGCCATCAAGGAGAAACTCCAAAAATGATTTTATTTCTATGTTCTATGTTATTTGCTGATGAAGTAATCACGCTGAAGAAGGGCGAGTCTGCTCCTTTTGATGGTACCCTACTTTCGCCAGAAGCGGCCGCAAAACTATTAGCCTCTTCAGAGTCAGATTTGTCCAAATGTAAAGCCGACCTTGAAATACAAAAACTTCAATTTGAAAACAAACTAGATCTCGAGACAGGACTTTTGACAGTAGAGATAGACACTTGCAAGTTGGAGAGAGATCGTCAAAAAAAGATATATGAAGAACATATAAAATTATTAGAACAGAGATCCAAACCATCATGGCATGATAATCTATTGTTTGCAGGCGGTGTTGCCACCGGCGTTGCAGTCGTAGTCTTATCTGCCTGGACGCTCGATAAAATACAGGTGAATCAATAATGAAACTAGATGAAAAAAGACTCATAAGAGCTGTTGGCAACTGGCTTTTTGAATACTCCGGAATTCCTAATGGCAACCGCACATATGACAACCTTGCAGGGAACCTAGGTGACGAAGAAAGTGAGCTACCAACTGCAACTCCTATTGTTGCAATGGATCAAACAGCTGCTCAGCTAACATATGATCTTCCACCAGTAGAGGATGAAGAGTATGTGCCTGAAAATGCAGAAGAATTATCGAGGGCTGCTAGAGAACTTACAAAACAGGTTCCAGATGATCAGGTTGCAAATTTCTATTCTGACCTGAGCAAAATGATCGAAAATTCAATTGACAAAAGCCGAGACGTGGAAATTCAGGAACACCCTCCCGTCGAAGAGGATATAAAAAACCCGATAAAAGTTAAAGAAAATAAAGATTATTTTCGTAGATCTGGTGTAGCCAACCGTAAAACAAGTTACATTAATCATGTAACAAACAAAGGAGGCATTATGTCAGAATCAAGAGGAAAAAAATCAGCCCGTCAACGCGACTTCGGGCGCTCTTGGGCGCAAGGCGACGACCTAAGAATGACCTGGAAAGATGATCTAGAAACATCGGATGACTATCGTGACATGGACGACTTTGACCTAGGAGAATTGGCTGATGAGTTCGTTCCGGATGCTGAAGACATTCAGGCGTTCATGGACGCAAACGATGAAGACGATCCAACTAAGGTTCCCGGCTTTGATATGGAAATTCATGGTCAAGAGTTCGAACTAGAAGACTTCGTGAAGTCCAAAGTATTTCCTACCGCTAAGCGAGCCAGCGCGGTGCACAATAAACTGGAAAGAGAAATAAATCCTGTTATTCGAATGACACAGTCCGCTCCGCAGGTGGCAGATAGGCTTATGTCTCTTGTTCGCTCAAACTTCGCGGCAGACGCTTTTCTTGACGCTGTATATCATGCGGACCTTATGGAAGAAGAAACTATCGAAGATCTTCGGGAAATGTCCCGAGGTAACGAAGAACAACGTGAAGCGTTCTATAAGTCTGACATGTATCAATTTTTTGCTTCGATCGCTTTTGTGCGTCCGGCGGTGAAAGAACTTGAAAGACTCGCAAAGCTTGGTAAGGACGTATTCGACCCCAAGCGCAGAAAGTCTCAAATCAGTCCTGCCGATGCAAAGTCGATTATCAAGTCTGTCAAAAACGCATGGTCTCGAAAGAACGCGGCTCAAATGTCTCGGTTCGCAGAACGGGCTTTTGAAAACCTCCACTACTTCGAAGCTCGTGATAAATCTGTAATGGGGTAGATTATGAACAAACCAACTCTTATGGATCTTTATTTTCCAGGCACTAGTTCCTCGGTCTCTTTGACCGAGGCTTCTACTATTCCCACGGAACTTCCGATTGATGTAAAAGATAAATCACTATGGAAACTAAAAGAAGATCCTGAAAGGCTTCTTAGGATTTATCGGCTTTCGAAAGAGAAAGAGTTTAAGTATTTTGTACAAGATCTGCTGGAACTTCAGGATGAAGAAGGGCACCATGCCAGAATTACAATTCAATATCCCCAAATCAAGATAGAACTTTGGACACATGATCTTAAACAGGTGACAGAGTCAGATTTTCAATGGGCGGAAAAGGCGGACAAAATATACAATGGCTACAAATGACCTAATGGTTTCTGATTCTTTGAAGGGGTTGTTTGACGAACCAGTTAAGCAACCCCAAAGCTTTATTTCTCTTGTGCATCCTATAGGGGGAATCATTACAAGAATTACAAGTTCCCCTTCAGGAACAAAATACTTTATAATGCCAAAAGATGCAACTACAGCGTTTCAGTTATTTGCCAAGAATAAAGTAGATAAGCTTATATTTAAGTACATGGACATTGAGATGGTTCATAAGATTTCTAATCCTCTGATTTCAATTGATAATTCTCAGGGAAAACTACTTATTCAAATAGAGAGTATACATGAGACGTAAGAAACTTTTTGACCTAGATAAACTAATAATGCAAGAAACAAAAAGAGCCATGGCTGGTGTCATAGAACCAGAGAGAAGGCTTCAGCAAGTTCAGGCCGAAAAAAACAAACCCTTTAAGGCAAAGGAAAAATCTAGGAAAGATATTAGCAAAGACAACGAGAAAGAAGGAGAGGTTGACGAAGCGGAAAAAGACGACGGTGCAAAAGTCAAAAAGTCGGCTCTTCCCGAAATTGACATGTCCGCTATTTCAGATCTTGTAGATACCATCCGAGCAGGAAAGTCTCTGAAGGACAAGAAAACTCGTGCGGATTTAAAGGCATACTATCAAAGATTAAACGAAGATGAAAGACTGGCACTTTATGCATTTCTCTCAGGGCTTGCAGAGGTCATGACAGATCCAGAAGGGGACGCTGGACAAGATGCTGCCCATCCAGCTAAGGATCCATATAAACTCAAGATGAGCCGATCAGCCCCGAAAGCAGATAAGAAAGCGAAGGCAAAAGGAGAAGATTCTCCCATTGTTGTCGGTGAAGCTGCAGACAAATCAAGAGAAAAAAGAATCATTCGATCCAACTTCAGAAGAAGAAGATGAAGATAACACGAAGCCAATTACGAAGAATGATCTCTCTTATCACAGAGGCAGCTGATTCTCATCGGTGCCTCGATGGCCGAATAGTTCCTAAGGATTCAAAGGATTGTTATCTGGATATCTGTGCTCGAATCGAAGATGCAGAATATATACGAAATGGAATGTCTGGAGGCACAGCCACAAGAGCTTATTATAATGGGGTACTTGCAGACCTAAGAAAGAAAAGAAGAAGATTATCCAAGAATTTACATGAATCTGTTGCTCAAAGAAAAAAATTACAAAAGTGGATGAGCCAGCCGAGCTGGGACACCATTTCTAGAGGAGCGAGAATCCAAAGAAAAAGAGATGCCGATTATAAGCTTCTATTTAAAGACAAAAGAGACACTTCGTATGGCGAGCCCATAATGTGGAGAAGTGATATGGGACTAGAAGAGCCACCCGAAGACTATAAGCCGACTCTTTCGAAAGAAAAAAGAGATACATATAGAAGAGCTTCTTTTGCCCAGTCTAAAATATATGACTGGTGGCAGAAGAATGCAGACATAGAATTTTTGAAAAGTGTTCAAAAGATTCATTGGATAGGCTGGATTAATGAAAAAGCCGCAATCGGAGGATCCGAAAAGCCTAAGGGGGTAGACGGTCTCAAATTTTTTAATAGAAAATATAGAAGAGGCAAATTCCACAAAGACGCTCTTTCTACGGTCGGTTACACTGGAAGGATTCCAGCCACAATGAATGCAGTTGGAATAGTTATCAAGAATTCTCATCCAATTTTTGCTAGCAACGATGACATATGGACAAACGAACTGTACATGGCAACCGAAGCAGATATAGAATTCTATAGCAACAGCGGGCTTCCCAAGAAGCCTTCAACCGCTATAGATCCAATGAGTGTAATTTTCGATGCGACTGATGTTAGGGGTAGGATAATTAGTGAGATAGTCATAGACAATTGGGCTTGGGAAGAAATATATCTCGGTGCGGCTTTATCCAAGAAAGATGTTGCAAAAATAAAAAATTACTGTAGATCCGCAAACATCAACATAATTAATAATAACTTTAAAGGATTATAGGAGAATCACGTGAATCTTAAGAGCCTAAGAAAAATAATTTTGGAGACAATCAATGAAAAAAATACTCCCTCCAAAAGAAAAAACCGCAAAAAATATTTAAATAAAGTATTGTCAGAAGCTAGCCAAATATTATTAGAAGAAGAACAGGCTGACTATAAGACAATAGAAGACAAAATAAGAGGATTTAACTATGCTCTGAAAGATGGCGCGGAGGAAACAAGAAGTTTTCTTGATAACGAAGGAAAGAGTTCTACTTTTCGGGATTTCCTAAAGTCCGGAGAAGACGATGGATCAGCCGATGATGACGTTGTCAAGATATCAGAAGCTCCCCAGACCCTAGAATCTCTTCAGCCAAGTCAAGGATTTATTGATGCGGGTCAATCTGTCTCATTCTCTTTCTGCAATTACAAATTTGGATTCAAGCCACCTCTCATGGGCGGTCCATATACTGCAAAAGACCCCCTGAGTTGTGCTGGCGACGTTATACTCGACGGTCACCATAGATGGTCCGGCGGTGTAGCCGTAAATCCAAAAGCGCAGATAAACACTCGAGATTTTGGAGTAAAAGGAGACCCGGGTCAAAAATTAGCAAAAATGCAAGCCGCGGTTGCATCTCAGACTCCTGCAAATCAGCCTATTCCTTCGAAAAGCGGAGATAAGTCTGGTGACATCATGGGTAAAAGTGCAGCTGAACTCGAACCTATCTTGACAAATATGTTAGGAAAAGCAGCGAGTGAATTTGATGGCAAAGCCGATGATGAAATAATTCTTGGGGATAAGTTTATTAATGATCTTAAGGCCGATACTGGAAACCGTGCTCAACTCAAGAGTGTTTTTGGAATAACTGAAGATGACCTAAATAACGTAAAACCTGAACAGACATACGCTTCTTTCGATGCAATAGACTGTCCGGTAAGAAAAAAGATTATTGCAGGATCTAGTAAAAATCTTGCATCTATGAGAAAGCAAGCAGCTGGAACCCCAAAAGAACGTGACGACATGCCTCAATTAGACCACGATGACATCGGAGGAGATGCTGGATTTGCACAGATTCGGAGAGATCTCGCAAAAGGTAGAATAAATATCGAGTCTCCTTATGTCAACGAAAATAAACAATTGAAAAGATGGAATAAATTAGCTGGTCTTCTTAAGGACTAATTGGAGAAAAAAATGAACATAAGACAACTTAGAAAATTGGTATTGGAAACTGTATCGGAAGAACGTCGACGACCATCTAGAAGGAAGCGTAGAGCGATCAAAGAGAACCGCTCAAAGAAACTTGCAAGAATTCTTCTTGAGGCAGATAAAGAATTAAAAGAACAAGAGGAAGGCGGTGCTGCGCCGGCAGCCACTGCAAACTATGCGGACATGGAACTTTCGATGGTTGGTCTTGATGCAGGAAATGTTTATGATACAGTAACCGATTCATCTGAGGGTGACTTAAATGATCTTCAGAAAAATATAATTGCTCAGGATAAGAATATGCCGAAAGACAAAGCAGGTTTCAGTGCATATGCAAAGGAACAACTGCCAGAAAAGGAAGAATTTATCAAGCGTTATAATGAAGTCGTCGCAAAAGTAAAAAGCGATGGTGGACGTGGTTTTCATAAGGCATACATGCCGGCCCTCGAAGGAGATGATGCTCCTCAAGTCAGCCAAGCGCTTACGGACGAAAATGCACCTTTTGGAATTGATGTCGACGCTTCTCAAGGAAAGTTTGCTGATATTCTTGCAAAGGCCAAGAACATTCAGATAGATGGAAAGAATCTGCTTGATATGACTGCTGCAGAGATGGCACAGAAAAAAGATCAGATCAAGACCGCCATGAAAGAAAATTCATGGTTTGCTGGCGATCTTCTACTTGAATTTTCCCCGCATGATTCTTTCCCATGGCCTGGCGCAAAGAAAGCAATCGACGGAGCTAAAACTCTTGGAAAGGGCGCACCTATTCTAAAAGCAGATCAAATAACCGGCCCTGCTGCTCTGTTTCTTACTCTTGGGCATTTTGACGATGCTCCCGATAAGCTCGAACTCCCAAGTGAACCTGGTTCCGTTACAGCTGGGCAAGCGAAGCCTACCCAAACAAACATTCAGCTTGCGAAGTCTCTCAGGTTTGCCCTTAATAACATGTACGGTAAATGGGACACGGAAGGTATGGGCGGCGCGTATGCCACAAAGGACGGAGATATTCTTGATGGCCATCATCGTTGGAGTTCTCAATATCTTAGAAACGGCGCGGCCGCTGACTTGCCTGGATTGTACAAGATCCAAGCTCCATTTTCTCAGGATCTCCTAAAAATGCTTACCGCCATTGGAAACGCAATGGGGCGTGGAACAAAAGAAGGTGAGCCTGATGCAAAGAAGGAAGCTGCATGGCATAAGGGAAATGTTATCAACGAAAACGCAGTTATCAATCGCTGGAACAAGCTTGCTGGCTTGTTGAAAGACTAATCTCTAGAGAACCAAGATGAAAATATCAAAAAGACAGCTCAAAAGAATCATCAAAGAAGAGTATTCTAAACTTAGACGTCGCGGACTAATCCGTGAGATGCATCATGATACTAGTCATCAACCATTTCAATTCGATCGAAGTGATCCTATAGCCTGTGCAGAGTATGATGTTTTTGATAACAACTATGAAGGCTCTGTGCCTCCAGGTTGCTCCCCTCAGTGGAAAAAAGATTATGATGATGCTTTCGAGGAAATCGAAGCAGAATATGAGGAACATCTAATTCAACAAGAGCCTAGATCTTATGATGGATATGGTAGTTCAGACTATGGTTATGACGAGCCATACTATGATCCTGAGTGGGGAGATTCTCCAAAAGATAGGGAACATTAGTCATTAAATCCTGTGTAAAGCATTTCAGAATAGGTTACATTATATATGTAACCTTTTTCAATTGGAGTAAACATGGGCGGTTGTGCGAAACACATGATGCATCCCTACGATAACCTGGGAATAACTTTTGATGAACTTGCAGACTTAATATGCAAAGTTGGATCAGCCTCAATAAAAGCCTACGAAAAGGTGGATGGGACAAACATCCACTGGTCCTTGGCAGAAGATAACGAGCCTAGGTTCGCCTTGAACATGGGGCAACTTATTAAAGGCGGCCTTACAATAGATGAGTTCTCAGAGTGGCTCAAACATCACCCCGGTCGAGCTCAGTTCATGGCTGGCGCCATGGAGTTGTATAGTCGCAAGTTCAAAACACACGGTGGTATTCCATGGCATTTCAAAAAAGACTTGAGTCTATGGGTAAATACCGAGATTATTTCAAAAGCCAATCCACAGTGCCTAGAATATGACCATGATTGCCTTGTATTTCACGACTTGGTAGAATACTCACCAGAACAAAAGAAATGCGTTTCTGTGGCATCTGAGCATTCTTGGGGCTGGTCTTCTTTTATCGTAGAGACAACCGGCTGCAAATCATATGATTGGAAGACATATCACAAGCTGGACGTTAAATTAAGCGCCAACTTTCGGGCTGTTCAAACCTATCTTTCAAAGCTTCATGAGATTATGGATTATTGGAAGTTATCTCCAAACGATACTTTGAAAACTTATTATGCAAAGATTACGTCCAAAGAATTGTCACAGTGGCTACCTCGGGCAGCCGCTCAAGCCGTGGTAGAAAACGTCTGGTACGGCGGCAAGTCAAATGTTCGATATATTAGACAAGAATTAGTAGACTGGGCTCCAATGACTAGGTTCAACCGGATAGCTCTTTCAAAGCATCGAGCAGGATATCAAGGTGAATGCAAACGTGAGATGAAACTGTTATTCGATTCTTTTGGAGCTGAGATGATTCAAGACACAAAAAGCAACCTTATTGAGGATTCTTCTCGACAGAAAAAACTAATGTTATCAAAAATGGAAAAATCGATGGAAGAAGTAAAAGCTTTTCATAACACTATGAATGATGACGTATCGGGAACGCTTCTCTCGAAAACAGAGGAAGAGTTGGAGAGATTTACAAGACTCAAAGTGTCGCCCCCGTCTATGGAAGGAATAGTTTTCGAAATGTACCATGGAAAGTACAAGCTGACTGGCGCCTTCCCATCGATGAACCGTGTTGCTGGCGCAGCTCGATACGGAATAAAATAGTCACGGCTAAAAGAAAAAAGCCGGGAAACCGGCTTTATTAGTTTAAGATCTTTGAATTTATGATGTAAGGATTGAAAGGTATTCTTCTGCGTGTGGCTTCAAAAATTTTGGAAGCATTTTTTCAAAAGACTTCCAGTCTCCGGTTGCTATAGCTTCTCTTACCCAGGCTCCTTTGGCCATCGGCGAATTTCCTTGGCCTCGCTTGAAGTGTTCGGCTTTTTCTTCTGCGACGTTAACTATGGTCCCACCAAGATTGGTTCCATATCTTGCATTCAATTTGGCGCCCGGGAACCTCGCAACATCTTCAGTTCCCCCGTATATTCGGAAAGATACATTGTCTCCTCTTTCGTTGGCAGAAGCGATGATGTCATACACTTCACCGACTGGAGATTTTGCAAAGCGAACCTCTACGAACGAAGGAAGAAGAGGAATAATTAAGTTCTCCCACGCTCTGCGCATGTTGCTCCCGCTTATAGACTTCCTATCTTTTTCTGACGTGACGATAATTACGCGGTCGCATTCCGAGATGGCTTGTTCCGTGAGATAGTGATGACCGGCGTGATAAGGTTTCATAGCACCGGGTACTAATCCAATTTTCATATATGACTCCTACGTTTGTATACTTATAATATAATTATATTAGAGTGTGGTTACACAGGATTTGGAGAACAAAATGGATAAAATTAAGTTATTAAATGAATCAACCGGCGCGTTTAAAACATTAGTAGGCTCTGCAAAAGATAGTTTGGGTAATTTTTACGATGTTATAAAAGCTAGTTTCAAAGGAGTATTTAGGTCTTTTATTTATTGGGCAAGAGTGCACTTTCCTTTGACGCCGTTCCGCTCCATGGAATCTTATAGAAATATGGCAAGAAATTATGATCAGGACATGAACAGGATTTATGGAGAGTTAGATTCAGCAATGTCCAAAATGTCTGTTTCAAATGGGACCCTGATGTTAATGAACCCTACGGCTGGCGTTGTATCAATGTTAGCAGATGCTAGTATTGGCTACAATACTGGTGATCTTGGTGATTGGTTTCAAGATCTTGGATTGCGAGATATAATTTTCGATCGAAATTCAGTAACAAATTTTGAAGGCGCTTTTGGTTATCTAGATGAATCAAATCCGGATGCCCTGAAAGAAAGATTTGCAAAAATTACTGGTGTCGCATATCAGTCTGGTGGTGGCGATTACTTTAATTCTATATTCGGAAGCATTCAAAGGATTTTTCTTCTCGATCTAAAAAAAGATTCATATGATCGACCTGGGAACATAATACTGGAGGCAGATGAGAATCAATCTTTGGATGAAATGAAAAAAGAACTTTTTCTAAAACACATGGAAATTATCGGTTTCTTTGAAATGTTCGAAGCTGTAGCAGAAAAATTTACAGCTAGAAAAAAAGAATATGTACAGGAATTAATGGATAGCGTTGAAGAAGCAAATCGAATCGGCAGTGCTATACTCGAATCAAAAACTCCAAAAGAATTTTCGGAACAAGTAACGCCACTTATAACTGCTTCAAAAAGCGAGATAACAAAAAAGCTTGATATCGCTGGTTTCGTTAAAATGTCAGAAGATGAATTTAAGAAATTAAAGCAAGACAAAAAGAATTATAAAGAAATAGCAAAAAAAGTTGGCCAAGGTCTGGATGGCAATGAATTAGATGAAAAAATTATGGAGCATGTTTTTACGGCAGCGAGATCTGATTTTGCAAACGTGATTGGAGAATCAATGAAAAGTTCATATGATGAGTTGAAGGAGATAATAACAGGCAACTTAAATAAAACACAACAAAAATCAATTCAACAAACAGAAAACGGAAAAGCATATCTTGATTGGATGAACAAAACAATGAAAAAACTCGACGATTCTTTAACAAATTCTGAATCTTTGCAAAAATAAAGTAAAAGGAGTCAGATATGAATAAAAAAAGAACATGGGTACCAGAAATCTGCTACGAGGAATATGGAGAAGACACAATGACTGGCGGACTACCATTTATTCCAGTCCCAAAAGATAAAGAAATGCCCAATGTCATGTTTTTCTTTGGGTCTCAAGAAACCGGAGAGTTTGAACCTGATGCCGAGGGCAACGAGCAAGCCATTGTAGAAATGGAAGTCTATCAGTATGGTTGTATGAAATATCTTCAGCAGAATCTAGATGAGGAAACATTTGACAAGGTTCGAGTTGCCCTGGGATTGCAAACTCTAAACGAAGCAAGACAGGCCGGCAGCAAGATTTCAGAAAAGGTTCTAGACAACGTCAAGTCTAAGCTTTCTTAAATTTGTAAAATCAAATTAAATTTGTTATAATCTCTTTGAACATTAGGGGAGATTATATGACCTATTTAGAAAAAAGCCATATTGAATCGGCTTGCAAAAAGATGAAAGGCTTCTACGACCAGTTGCAAAACCTATACTCTGACTTTGATCTAGACCTTGAAGAAAATAGAGGGAGACGAAACATATTAATGTCTCAGCCCATGGAGCACTTTGTCGCCCAAGAACTACGTCCATTTTTTAAAGAGGTTATAAACGATGGCAGAACTGGCAAAGCTGACATACTAATAAAAGACGGAGAGGTCGAAATAGAACTCGAGTGCAAACTGACATCTCCTCATTCTTCTGGCACGGTGGCTTTCCAATCGGACCATGAGACTCTTCAGAAGAAAGGGTCTTTGGATTACATTTATATCATCGCCAACGAAACATTTGATGGTTTCTGTGCTATACATTTTTCTGGATTAACAACAGAAGATTTTCGAGATCTGTCTACCGGAGCAAGAGGAAAAGTACAAATGTACAAATGGAAAGGAATGAAGAAAGCAAAAGTCCTCATGGGAGAAGTAATAAACAACACGGATAAACTAATCACCGGGAAAACAGATCTTATTGGAAAAGTTTTTCGAAAAAACTGGGAAAAGTGTGACAAGTGGAAAAAAGCAAAAGAAAATCTTTCCGAAGGCCAAGTGTATGAAAGAAAAAAATTGCAAGGCCAAATAGAAAGATTGAATAAAAATACAAGCAACAGAATTAACAAGATCATGAAAGATATTAGAATACTAGAGGAAAGAAATCCAAGCTACACAATCAATTTTGAGGCAATAAAATGAAAGCACACCCTACACTTATAGAAAAACTAATCAAGACATATGAAGTATACTCCGGGTGGAGAGATCAGGCAAAATTAAAAAAAGCTTTGGCAGAACTTAATTTTGCGGTATATAAGAGACAAGACGGATTGGAAGTTTTGGTAGATAAAGACGAAATGGAAAAACTTCTTCGACAACAAGTTCAGGAATAAGAGGTGCTGAGTGGAATACAACGTAGGGGAAATACTTTGGATTGTTTCTAACTCTCCCGGAATTGTTGTAGTAAGAGTCATTGAAGAAATTACAAAAAAAACTCTTTCGGGCACAAAGACAAGCTATATAGTCGAAGTACTCGGAAAGGATGATTCCGGATATGATTTGGAAAACATAAAGGGAAAGATTCACCGTTCAAAAGATGATGCAGTATCAACGATGATGGAAAACACTAGAAAAGCTATAGACAGCCTTGTTGCGCAACACGTGAAACTTATTGCAAGCCTGTGGAACACAGGTGAGAAAATCGCAGCTCCACCAGAATCAGCTCGAAACAATACACCATCAGCTGATAATTATGAAGTTATAGAGTTAGAGAATGGTACAAAAGCAAGAATAAAAGTTTCAAACATCAAGGAGAAAATAGGATGAGCGAACAAATAGTTAGCGGAACCCAACTACAGGATCTTCGCAGCCAAAAAGTTATTACAGAAAATGAAATCGCAATTGTCGAAGGTGACTTGATACTGGCAAAAAATGTTCTCACCCAAGAGAGAAGAATTATTGGAAAGAAAAACGAAGTCATCAAAGAATCAAACGAGAGAAGAATTCTAAAAGGATAAAATATATGAGTGAAGATGTCACATCAAAAAAAATTCTATTTGAAGAAGATGCAAGGTCAGAGCTTCTAGAAGGGGTTTCTAAATTAGCGCAGGCTGTAAGTACAACCATGGGGCCTGGTGGCCTCAACGTTGTTATCGAAAGGCCAGGCATGGTTCCTGTTCTAACAAAAGATGGTGTGACTGTAGCCAAAGCTGTCAATCTAAAAAATGAAATGCAAAACCTTGGAGTCCAACTAGTAAAAGAAGCAGCACAAGGTTCTGCAGAAATTGCAGGAGATGGAACCACAACAGCGACAGTTTTGGCTCATTCTATTTTTTCTCGAGGGCTCAGAGCCATCAATGCCGGTCATAACCCTGTACAAGTTCGCAACGGAATAAAGGCTGCGACTGAATGCGTAATTCAGGATCTGGTTGCAAAATCAAAAAAGATCGAATCGGACAATGAAATTATTGATGTTGGTACTATCTCTGCAAACGGCGAACAAGAAATAGGGGAACTCTTATGCAAGGCAATGAATGCTGTCGGTATGGACGGGGTGATTGCAGTAGAAGAAGCGAAGGGTTTCAAGACTAGTCTAACCACAATGGAAGGCCTACGCCTAAACCGGGGGTTCATCTCTCCGTATTTTATCAATGATTCCGCAAAGGGAGTTTGTGTACTTGAAAAACCGTTGGTTCTTCTGGCAAATAAGACAATACGAAATATCAAAGAGATTCTTCCCATCCTTGAAAAGGTTCACCAGATGCAAAGATCTCTGTTAATAGTTGCAGAAGAAGTAGAAGGCGAAGCTTTGAATGCTCTAGTTCTTAATAACACAAAGGGAATCCTGAAATGTTGTGTTATCAGAGCGCCGGAGTTCGGCCAAGGAAGAATTCAGACAATGGATGATCTTGCTCTTTTGCTTGGGACAGAAGTCATATCTTCTTCTGATGAAAATTCAATAGCCGGTTTTGATTGCAGCGCACTCGGAACATGTACGAAAATTACTATTAGCAGAAATGAAACAGTGGTTATCGGATCTAATTGTGATGCCAAAGATCTAAGAGATAGAGCACGAGAACTACGAGAATACATCGAAAGCTCAATATTGTCACCAGACGAGGAGTCTGTTCAAAGAAGAAGGCTAGCCAGATTGTCTGGTGGTGTAGCCATATTACGGGTTGGAGGATCAACCGAGGCAGAACTTCGCGAAAGAAAAGACCGAGTGGAAGATGCGTTGCATGCAACTCGGGCTGCAGTATCTTCTGGTATCTTGCCAGGCGGTGGAACTGCTTTGCTACGATCAGCCGAGAGATATAGAAACACGAAACACTCAGGAAAAGATGCAACAGCCGACTGGAAGATTGGCTTCAATATCGTGATTGACGCATGTAAAGACCCTATATACAAATTAACAAAGAACGCTGGACAAGTACCGGAACTTATAATCGCAAAGACTCTTGAACTCAAGGCTTCAATGGGCTTCGACGCAAGGAAAGAAGAGTGGGTTAACCTTATAGACGCAGGAATAATAGACCCAACATTGGTCGTAACGTCAGCTTTACGACACGCTACTTCTGCAGCAGATAATCTCCTATCTGTTGCTTGTGCAATGACTATTGAAAAAAATTAATTTTTTTTGAAAAAACTGTGTACTCCGATTAAAATGTGATTAAATTACTTAAGCAAAGTCATTCAATCGGAGGGAACATGAACGATTCTGTCAAAGCGTATACAAAATCTGCTACGCGTCACAAATTATTAACCAAAGAGCAAGAGCAAGACCTTGCACGACGAATGTCAAATGGGTGTGTTAAGTCTCGAGATAAGCTTATATCATCTAATCTCAGGCTCGCTTTGTCGGTTGCGAATAAGTACCGAGGTTCAAAAGTCTCTATGGAAGACCTGATCCAAGAAGCCAACGTAGGTCTTATACGGGCTGTCGATCGGTTCGACCATAAGAAAGGATTCCGATTCTCAACGTATGCAATCTGGTGGATTCGACAAGCGGTAAAAAGATTTATTGCTTCACAGTCGCATGTTAAGTTTCCTACAGGTTCTCGTCATACTATCTGGAAGATCAATAACGCCCGCAAAGAATACGAGCTCGAGTTCGGAGTGATGCCTTCAGATGGAGAGGTAGCTGAAATTCTTGGGCTAGATGCAAAACTCGTATCTGATCTTCGGTTCGGAATGCAATGGCCTGTTGATATCGATAAACCCATGGGAGATGAATCTGGCGCGAGAACCTTTGGAGACACATTGGTCGACGAAAATGCAGTCAACATCGAAGAAGAACTTGATAATCAAAAGTTACTTCAGATTATTCGAAATGCTTTTGCATCGTTGAAGCCCCAAGAGGAAAAAGTGCTGCGACTAAGATTTGGAATAAGCGAACACGAAGAGGATTTATCAATAACAAAAAAAGAATACAACAAAATCAAGGAGGGCAAATAATATGCCAATGCCAAAAGGAAAAAAACATACACATGGATATGCAACTGTCTCCGGAGTAGGAAAGGGCTTTCGGGAGATTGCCGAGCAGATGACAAGTGAAGGAAAAAAGATGAATCATGCGACAGCAAGAAATTATTTTTTGCGAGCAATGGAGAAATTAGCTAAGCCACTGTCCGAATATTCTGGCCGATCAGCAAATGATATTGCTTCAGACGTAAGATTTCAAACAGCAGTAGCAGACCTTTTGAGAAATAAATAATGAACGTCTTTGGCCTTATCAAGAACGACCTAATGTCTTTGTCAATACAGACTGAATTACTAGAACTTTTAGACTGGAACGAAGAGGCATTAGAGGTATTTGTCCTACATGTATCGCAAATTATTAATGGTCTCATGATTGTACAAGATAATTATAATTTACAGCTTGATAGCATTAGGAGAAAAATCTCTGACATGTCTGACGATAAGGCTGCAGATTTAGTAATAAAACTTATTCGAAATCATGAAGAGGAAATAATAAACTTTGAAAAGGAGAAATCAAATTGAGTAAGAAAATTGAATGGGTGTACTTTTCCAAAAGAAGAAACATAGACTTGGTAGAACTTATAAAAAAAGGACAGTGCCAGTCTTATGAAGAATTATGTAAAATTTGTGAAGTGTATCAAGTAATACCTCCTACGATTAGCGAGTGGCAAATATGTGAATCACAAGCTTTACCAAAACCAAAGGTTGTCCCTTCCAAGAAGCCCGAGACAAAAAAACCTACAAAAAGGACGACAAGGGCCAGGAAAGCAAAATCATGAGACAAATTTTAATTCCAATACTTTATGCGTTCTGCATAATAAACTGCATCAATATGGGAATCTGTATTGGCATCGGGAATTATTCGAGTGCTTTGTTTGCTTTTGGGTGTTTTGCACTGTGCGGGTACGGCATTTGGTCAGACAAAAAAAGAGGATAATATGTACAGAAAGATTATACAGTTTCCAAATAAAAGACTGCGTACGAAAACTAAAAAGGTGGAGAATTTTGAATCCATTCAAAATATCGTAAAAGACATGGTCGATACATGTAATGTTGAAATGGCTGTAGGGCTCGCCGCGAATCAAATAGGGTATGATAGGTCAATTGTCGTTATAGACATAGCCAAATCTGGAGCACAACAAACTATCCAAGGTTGTGAAATAAACCCTAATTTTTTGGTAATCTGTAATCCAAAATTATCTGTAGATGGCGAAGACCGGGCATGGCAGGAAGAATGTTTGTCGTTATCAGGTGTTCAGGGAAAAGTAACCCGGAAGTCGAATGCAAAAATAAAATATCAGAATGAAAACGGAGAACATAAAGAACTCGAGGCCAAGTGGCCATTCTCCGGAGTGTTACAGCACGAGTGCGATCATTTAGAAGGTATCACCTTTAATTTTAGAATGAGAAAATATGCTGCACAAAGAATGATAAATAAATTATACAAATCTAGAAAATTGAATTCAAGGGGGAAAAAATGAAATCAGCTCTAGACATCGGGCCTTTTGGACGAGCTCGTAAAATAATTCATGGTACTGCGCAAAATATGGCTAGAGGGTTCGAGTTTCAGAACCTTATAAAAAAACTAGAGGAAGCAAACGAGCTCATGGAAAAGTGCGAAAGTGAGATGGAGAAAAAATTAACACAGTTAGTTATAGATCAGTTAGAAGAAAGGATTAACCAAATGATAATTCCACCGGACATGGCAAATGAATTCAGAAACAAAAAACAGGATGATAAAATACCTGGAAAGGCATTATGAAAATATGTCGACGAAAGAGCAGACAGAATGCCTGAATAGAATACTACAAAGAATATTAGGATCCAAGGGCAATTTTTTTGAAGAAGATCAACTGTTAGAAATGGTTGAAGAACTGAAAAAGGAGAAATGGACAATAGCCTCAATTCTTGCGCACATGGACCTGATAGACTATGAGGATAGAACATGAGCAACGTTATATATCTAGAAAAATACATAAAAAAAGAAGAAGAAAAAGAAGACGCTTTGGATAACTACATCGACGTTCTATCACTCTCTACAGACGAAATACTTGCCACTTTAGTTTGCCGGTTGAGAGGTGAGATTTTCAATGGACATCTTAAGACCGAGAATCTTATCTTGGAAGCAAAGGCAAGAATAAAAATGTTAGATTCTGTGTGCAATACAATAGAAAAATCCCAGTAGATTATTAGGAGGCAAGTACTTATTAAATAAGGGGCTTTTTTGGGAGAGAGGAAATGATCTTATCGATATCATTGCAGATTTTAATTGCTTGGTTGTATGGTCATTTTCTCGAATATTTTTTACATATAGCCATGCACGATTACAAAAGATTCCCGTATCTTTTCAAGCATCATTTCGGTGGGCATCACAAGATAGCAAAACACAACTCCATGAGAGACAACAGTTATGATGAAGTCTTTGATCGATCAAGCTTGTTCGAGATAGCCAGCATATCAATAGGTTTGTTGCTACACGCACCAATCGCTTTTTGGTTTCCTTTTGCTTACGCTACTCTGGTGATAAACTTAGCCACCTATTATTGGCTTCATAGAAAGTCGCACATTGATATAGAGTGGGCAAAAAAACATCTTCCATGGCACTATGATCATCACATGAACCCAAACCAACATGCGAATTGGGGGGTTAGACTTCCCATCATTGATCACATGTTTGGAACGAGGGTGGAGAAAAAATTAACCAGAAAAGAGATAAGAGAAAAAATAAAAGAAATCAGCAAGAACCGGTGTAATGACTGATTGTGTAAGCTATATTAATAGAGTAACAACAATCACGGAGTAAAAGTGCGACAAGAAAATCTCAATCTCGGTTACGCATGTATCAACATGCACCTCGCAGAGTCAGAAAAGATATCACCTGCTAAAACGTGCCGCAAGGCTACAATGAAAGAAAAAGGACTGCCTCATCTCGAGTTCCTCTTCGAACAAAATATTCGTAACCTGCATCGTATTCTACAATGGAACAGCAAAAATGGATTCACGCTGTATCGCATGTCTTCTGACATGTCGCCGTGGTGCTCTGAGTACAACCTAGAAGACTTGCCAAATTGGTCAAAGCTCAAGGGTCTACTACGAGAAGCTGGCAACTTTGCCAAAGAAACCGGCCAACGTCTGTCTTTTCATCCAGGCGCTTTCACTGTCCTGGCCGGCAAAAATCAAGCCACACTCAAAAAGTCTTTGCATGAACTAGAAATTCACGGACAAATTATGGACGCACTTGGCATGCCTCGTTCGCGCTATGCGAAGATCAACATTCATCTCGGCGGAGCGTACGGCGATAAAGATTCTGCAATCGCAAGATTTATCGACAACTACAAAAAGCTTTCTCCTGCCGTGACAACACGACTCACGCTCGAGAACGACGACCGGCTCAACCTGTATTCCACCAAAGAATTGTTCGAAAAAGTGTGGCCACATACGCAGATCCCCATCGTCTTTGACTATCATCACCACGACATTCATCCAGATGGCCTTTCCCGCGAGGAGGCACTGCGTCTGGCTGTCTCCACATGGGGAGATGTAAAACCAACCACTCACTATTCCGAGACAGCGCAGAAAGAAAACCCAAAAGCCCTGTTGCGCCAACACAGCAAAATGGTCGAAAATTACATCGACACATATGGTATCGACATCGACTGTGTCATCGAGGCCAAGCACAAAGAGCTGGCATGTCAAGAGTACCTCCGCCTTTGGGGAAAGTAATGTCGAAGATAAACAACCTTGAGTTCATCGCTTCATACTTGTTTCTTTTTCCCGGGGTTGCTGCCTCTGAAATTCGAAGAGCTCTTTACGTCTGGAAAGAAGGGCAGATCGATGACGGCTTCGATGACAAGCTTACATATGCCGTGTATTTCAACAAGATAAAAAATAGAAAAGGATACGTCGACAGATTATGGTCTTCTCCGAAGAGAACCAGGTGGATTCTTCAGCCTGACGGAATAAAGAAAGTTAGGCCTGAAATATTCGAAGATATTAAAAATATAAATTCTTGTGTAGCCAAGAAGAATTCAAGTTATTTTAATATAGTGAGAACAACAAAGGAGGAAGCTAATCATGTTGAAGCCAAAGCAACTTATTGAAAATTGTCATAGAATGATAAGAGAAATGGACGCAGATAAGAATTTGCGTGATACAAATGGTTGGAACTATGATTTCATGAAGTCCATGATAGAACGATACAAAAAGGGAATGAAGATAACACATCCCATGCGAAAGATCATAATGGACAAAATAGAAAACGGTCTTAAACCTCCCGTATCGGAAGAACTTACGTCGAAGTATGACAAAGAGAAACATCTCGCCGAATATCTTTCCTCAGAACAAGCGAGAATCTTTGAAGATATCTGGAAGCAGAAAAAGAAGTATTCAAAGATATCAAAAAAACAAGAAGACTTTTTGGCCTCTTTGAAAAATGAGGCAAAGAAAAACATGAAAGAAGGCCGGTGGGAACCAACAGAAAAAGAAATTTTAGAAATAAAGCTGGCACTTGATGTCGCCAGATGTTATAGCACAACTTTTTGGCAAACTCATGGCCGTTCAAATTCTAGGTACGAAGCTTGTGCAGCGTTCTATGAACGTGTTGCCGAGGGAGTAAAGGACCGTCGATGGTATTCAAAAGACGATTTCAGAAAGTTCTGTGATGTTATTCGTACGAAATTAAATATGATACAAAATCCAAAGCATAAACCATCAGATTTTAGATACGCGGCTTCGGCAATGACGAAATATGTCACAGTTCCCGGAATAATAGTCTCTGAACCTTATGTTCGACACAGCGGCCACTTTTCATCTATAGTTCAAGAGCTTCTTATAGATGGAAAAGTTATGATTCTACCGGTTGATAATATCAAGAAAAGAAAGCCGAGAAATTAATATATGCAAGGAAAGAGGGTGATCGTGTTTGTTACTAATTCTTCTTGTTCTCATATGTCGCTAGGTTACGACGTGGTATACGGAACATGCGTTGAAGAAAAAGAAGATACGTATATCATTCTTTTGGATGGTGGAGACATAGTAGAAAGATCAAAAGAATTCGTGGAGGAATGGGATGAGTGGGAGTAACCAAAGGGTTCCGATGTGGCAACCGCCAATGATAAACAAGTGGGATAAACCGCTGGTTCAGGAAAGGTATTTTCCAGACAGGTGGAAGATGCTTGTATGTTGTCTGATGTTGAATCTTACGTCATACAAACAAGTCTTACCAATTGTCGATGGCTTTTTTGAACGTTGGCCCGATGCTCAAAAGGCATCAGAAGCAGAAGAAGCAGAAATGAAGGAATACATAAGGTCTTTGGGAATGTACAATAAACGTGCAAAAACAATTATAAGAATGTCAAAAGAGTTTCTAAGTGGATTCTCTCAGCCAAAAGACTTATATGGATGTGGAAAATACGCTAGTGATTTTGATGCAATCTTTTGGGACGGACAATGGGAGAACGTTAAGCCAACCGACGGAGCCCTGTTGAGATATAAGAAGTTTCTCTCTGCATATTACAAAAGAACAACATAATTAAATACAAGACCTAGTAGGAGCAATCATGGATAAAAGAAAAATTAAATCTATCATTAAGGAATCAATCAGAACCGTTCTCAAAGAGTCAAACCAGCAGTTGCCTTGGTTTATATCTGAATTTATTGAAGACTTTTCAGTTTATTTTGACGCCACAGAGGTGCGAGATCCCAAAAATATAAAACGGTTCAAAGTGCAATTCATAGGAGGCAAAAGATATAACGGATATAAATTTACCAAAATACGAGTTCTTTTTACCGGTGGAGTGTCAACCTGGGCAGAAGACCTTAATCCTCATGAAGCATATCAAATGGTATATTCGTTGCCGGCTAGACGTATACTACCTTCAAAACAATCTACAAGCGATAAAAACATACGATTGTCTTATGACCTTCTTGAAAAATATACAGAACAATGCAATGCGCTTGGAATTGAAGTAATTCCATCGTGGGATAGAAAATATAGCCGAGCTCCATTCGCAGTACATTACTAGATCATTGATTAGAGTCGGAAAACTAGTTTTATACAGATCGGTTGGTTTTAAGCACGAGCCAGCTCTAGTAATCAGAGGGCCTTTTGAACACGAGTTTCAATATGAGTACAAGCCGGTAGTAGAGATTCTTCTGTGTTTTGATTTGTACAAAGACGGTAAAATAATTTATAACGTTCCAAAAAAATATTTACGTACATTTTGAATATAACGTGTATAATAATATTGAATCAACGGAGGATAGATGAAAGATCTCTATCAAACTTTAGAGGTGTCTGAGAAAGCGAACGTCGACCAGATAAAATCTTCCTACAGAAGGCTGGCGAAAAAGTATCATCCGGACTTATCAAACCTCGAGGATGCAGAAACACGTTTCAAGGAGGTGAGCATCGCATACAACGTGTTATCTTGCCCTAAAGCGAGAGCAGAATATGATGCACACAGGCTCTCCGGATCTCTATCTTCTGTTGGTTCTCAATATGATCTTATAAAGAAGTGCAAATCTTGCAATGGACTAGGGCATAAGAAATCAGTGTGTTTTATGTGTGGAGGCCAAGGGGACTTTTGGAAAAAAGTAAAATATGGGCCGTCTATAGTACCGTCTAGAATAATCTGCACCTCTTGCAAAGGATACGGTTCTACAAATTCTGTGTGCAAAGAGTGCGACGGAGTAGGAACAAAAATTTATACAAGGGGAAAAAAATGAATCAATCTTTATTGGAAGCGTGCGCCCGGGCTGTATTCGAGCTTGTGGCAAAAGATAATCAAAAAATGACATGGACTGAATTTGTAGGTATTATTCAGAATATGAACTCCGGGGTTTTTGGAAAGTTTCATAATCTGTCAACAAAAAAATCAGAAATACAAAAACAGTTAAGAGAGTACGTGGATTCTTGCACTCAAGAACAAGATAATACTGTGTGTGATGTGTGCGAATGTACGCCATGTGACTGCCATTGGGGAATAATATAGGAGAAAAAATGAAAATACTAAATCAACAAAATGAACTTACGACCCAAGAACAAGTATATAATTTCGTCATTTCGAAATTTCACGAAATGGGTTGGCTTGACAAAGATATATGCCGAAAAATAATGCTTGCTGATTATGCCATACTTCGAAAAAGATATACCGAAAATGGAATCACTGTTGCTAGAACAATGTGCGACAAAGTAGCCATGGAAAAATCAGACATTCAGGACTCAACTCAAGAAAAAACAGTGTTGTTTGAAATGTTTGTCGGTCTATCAAAGATTATTCTGACGAAGTCAAATGAAGATTGATCACGTAGCAATTCAGGTGGATGATCCCAAGGCAGCTGCAGAATGGTATTCTACTAGGTTCAAGGGAGATGTTCTGTATTCTGATAAAACTTGGGCTATAGTGAAATTTGGAGAAACTAAATTGGCATTTGTTATACCTCAGCAACACCCAGCTCATTTCGCTTTCGAAGTACAAGATTTCGACCGTAAGGATAAAGTAAAAAGCCACAGAGACGGATCTCGGTCTGTATACAAAAAAGATCCATGGGGTAACATATACGAGCTCGTTAAATATTAAGAAAATTCTAAACAATATGCAATGAGTTGATAATATAAAGAAGTCACTTCATCAACAAAGGAGAAAAAATGCTATTGATGATTATGATGCTCGCATGCGGAGGGAAAGATAACGACTCCGCTGCAGAACAGAAAGAAGAGACAGTAGAGTCACAAGATACGGCCACTGAGCCAGCAGGAGAACCTGCACAAGAAGACACCGCTTCCGAACCAGAAGATACCGGTGAAGACACAGCAACGGAGGAATAATGTTTGCTATATTCTTAACGGCCTTTTTGGCTTGTAGTAATGACACAAAAGAAACTACGAACACAAAAAATAATACCAAAACAACGGAAGATGCGGAGGCGACAAAACAAAGTCCCACCAATGTTCAGATGACAAATACTTCGAACACTTCCAAGAATGAAAACGTAGATACAACCGATAATACAACTAATCAAACTTTGGAAACACAGACAAATGAAGTCAAGGAGTTTGTACAGGAATCCGTTAATACATCAGAGACGGAATAACCTGGCCTTGAATAAGGTCGCCAACCACCGTGCGGATTATAAGTAATGGCTTATACCACGGCCTTGACTTAAACGTCTAAAAGGTTGGCATTCGGACCCTTAGCTCAGTTGGTTAGAGCATCCGACTCATAATCGGCAGGTCCAAGGTTCAAGTCCTTGAGGGTCCACTCATTATAACAACACAACACAATGGAGAAAAAATGGAAAAAGAACAATTATCAAAAGTGTGTTTCACAGCATCGCTCGCATCCGTCTTGGTGTCAATTGCAGTTTGGGTATTGATGAACCCAGAAGATCCTGCTCATGGTGAACGATTCGCCTTGTTTATTGGCTTGTGGGCACCGACATTGATGGGCCTCGCAAACTATTATCGAACCCAGGAGTAAACATGAATGGTTTTGAGTTTCTATTTGCTTTGACAGCAGTCGCTGGAATGACAACTATACATTTTTTGTGGCTTCGTTTGGCATACAAAATGGAAAATATTAACAAAAAACCTAAACCTGAACATTCAAAACACGAAATAATTGATGACATAATCGATTACGACGGAATGGGACAAGGTAGATTCGTATCAGAGATTAGGAGATAACATGAAGAAATCGACAATCTGGCTTATAGACATCGATGGTACGGTGTGCGAAGATATTCCCAATGAAGAGTCCTATCGATTTCATGCTGCAGAACCGCTTCCGGGAGCTTTGGAAAAAGTAAAAGAACTTTACGAAAAAGGCGACCGCGTTACATTCTTCACGTCGCGGACAACGGAACACGCAGAGCAAACAGAGTACTGGTTGAAAAAACACGGATTTCCGTATGAATCAGTCTGCTACAATAAGCCACGAATCAACGATGGAGAAGAATATCACTGGATAGACAACAAGTCTGTACACGCAACTTTTGTCCCGGAAGGATTGAAATAATTTTTGCGCTCATAGCTCAGCTGGATAGAGCATCGGCCTTCTAAGCCGAGGGTCCCAGGTTCGAATCCTGGTGGGCGTACTTTCTCATGAGGTTCCGAAAGGAACCTCTTTTTACAATTTAAGATTATAAGACATAATTGACATGCAGAATACTTGGAGAAAAAAATGAGTGAACAATGGATTTTTTACCTAGACGCTATTATTCCAGCTCTTGGCCTAATATATTTTTATTATTGCTTGCACAACATCGGAGAGAAAAAATGAAATATGCTTTATTGACAATGTTCTTTGGATGTGGCAGCGACATTCTCATATCAACAAAATATGAAGAAAAAACAAACGACACTAGTGATGTAATCGCCGTAGAAGATACTAACACGCCAAGCCCGGCTGCAGAGCCCGAACCTCAGCCATCGGATGACCCCGGTAATCAAATGACAGACCTATCGGTTGGTTTAGCGACAATGCACTTTCGGCAGATATCTTGTCCAGCATGTGTTGGAGCGTATGGAGAATTTGAGATATCCGCAGATCTTAAGATGCATCAACCAACTTCCGGAGACTATTTTGAATATATGACTCCAGTCGGCACTTGCACTACTCAAATGATAGAAAGTTATGTAAGTTCGCAGCCTCTAGCGGCCACGCAGCCAGCGATGTTCAATAGCATCACACTGAACCCATCCGGTGAGGGACAATGGACAAATAATTATTTGTATGAGTATCAGATTCAACGTCAGACGCCACATACGATTACCACCGAAAATGGAACTATTGTCGACGCATTTATCACTATCGAAGGATTTGATGACATTCAACCTTACACTCTGCTTTGGGTTGATCCATCCTATGCATTTGACGCCGTAATTTCCAAGAATGGTACAACATTTACGTGGTACCCAGTTCTGCCTCTAGACTACTTTGAAATCATAGTTGCGGTGTATTCACCAGACGGATCTCAGCTTCTTGGCGCAGTTAGCTGTATGGAGACAGACACTGGTTACATGTTCGTGCCTGGTAATTATTTTCAATCGTATCCTACCTGGTCCTTGGCCGCGGTACACCTTATAAGACACAGAATAGGGAAACAAGTAGCACCCGAATTCAATGGATATATAGATTCACATATGATATGGGAAGTTATTGGAACTGGTCATATAGAGTAAGGACGCATACTTATTTGTATGTGGAAGAAAAATGCTCATGTTGTTATTGTAGATTTTGTGTATCATAAGAAAAATGATATAAAAAACAAAAGTTTTCGATTTGCGAAGATTATAGAGGTGGGGAAAGATGATTTATTAGTTTCTCCAAAAACTTCATGGTCTTATAGAAAGCTCTTGATCGTTCCAAAAAGTTCCTGCGTACTAGTAGACGAAAACAAGATAAATCCTCAAGCGCTTCGGAGAGAGCCAGACATTGGGGATCTAGTCTGTGCTTTTACCCAGAAGTTTTCTGGCTCAACAGAATATAATATTGGACACATTTACGAAAAAAAGTACTCTCCAGGAAATCCAATAGAATATCTAGTAAAGATGGGAGAGAAAGAAGAATGGTATCCATCGGATAGATTATTGGTCATAGAAGGAGACAAAAATGCAAAGCCACCTAAGTGAAATAGACAAAAGTTACTTTGAGCATATGAAACATGCGATCGGATATTCCTGGAAAATTTTCAAAATATCCCTTGCTTTGTTTTTGCATGCAATTTTTCCAAATATATTTGTACATTATGCGTCAACAGAGATAGAATCTATAAGAGAGGAGATGAAAAATGACATTGCCAATAATTAACTTTTGTATCAATCTTGCTATCGTTGGTGGCTTAATTTGGGTTGACAAAAGACACAAAAAAGAATTGAAAGCTATGGAATCAAAATTACTAAAAGCAAATCCTGCGTCTAGGAGAAGAAAATGAACATTAGTTATTCTGGAATTGTCCTGTCTGAACAAGACCGACAAAATCTATTAGGTCACCTGAGCGAAATGATTCCACTCGGTTGGGAGGTAGTTGCTCATCATATGACGATTTGTATGGGGCCACTAGTCCACCCAAAGGAAAGCAAAAGACGCAAAGGCCATGACTATTCTGCTTTTGGTATGCCAGGAACTCCGCATAATCTTCAAGTGACAGAAGTAGGATTAGATGAACGAGCCATGGCAGTTAAGGTAATTTCTCCCTCTGTCACTCAAAATGAAAAAAAAGGAGGGTTTGCACACATTACGATAGCTGTAAATCGGGCTGGTGGCGGAAAACCATTTCATTCGAACAAAATTCCCGCACAGAATTTCAGTGATATTTCGGACTTAGGAATTATAGTACGGGGAACAGTGGAAGAGATTCCACAATCATAACAATAACTGGGGGAACCATGAATCTTTTCGAAGATGAATCAGTAAAATTATTTATTACAAAAGCCATGTCAGAAGGAGTAGAGTTTTCAAGCCCTTTGAATACGGAAGATATAAAATCTATCTTAGCCAGAACAGTTAATGAGCTAGAGAATCATCCATCCAGCCCCATCTTTTCGCAGGAGGGCCCAAAAAGAGAAGAAGAGGGAATCTATTCTATCCTTATAGAAGACCTTACAATGAATACGATAATGTCGATAGTTTATCAGTCATCGTCTATGCATTTCAATATGATACAAGACATAAAAACCCTTACTTCAAAAGAAAAGAATATTATTTTTCACAGTGTTCTTAATTCTATAGGTGTTGTAATAGACTCAGGTCTGGCCGGCCAAGTATATCCAAGAAATGAGAAGCTATTAGACGTGCCCCAACAGGCCAACAGATCAAATAAAGACTGCTGGGTGATGCCATGAAAAAAGATTATGCTATAAAAAACAAAGACTGTGTAGAATTCCTAAAAGAATTAGATTCTGAGTCTATAGACTTGATTGTTGTGGATCCTCCTTATTTTGAAATAGCAAAAGAAGAATGGGACAGACAATGGTCTGGAGAATCAGATTATATTTCATGGTGTGAAGAATGGACGCGAGAATGCTTTCGCGTACTGAAGCCGGGTCGCTGCTTTTATGTATTTGGCACAACAAAGACAAATACTTTTCTTAAATACAAGCTAGATGTTCTAGATGAAATTGACGGATTTCAGTATAACAATTGGCTGATATGGCATTATGAATATGGAGGAAAGTCCAGAAAATCATTCTCAAGGAAGCACGAAGATTGCTTGATGTATTCAAAAGGGGATTCTTTTCTTTTCAATGCCGAAGACGTTCGAATTCCATATGTTAATAAAAAGAACCCTCAGAATAAACCAGGTGGAAAAATACCTACCGACGTGTGGTTTTCTAATAAGGCGATGTCTGGAGAAGATCGAATTATCCATCCGACACAAAAACCACTCAAGATTCTGCGTAGGATGATAAAAGCATCTTCCAATCATGGCGACATTGTTCTTGATTGCTTTTCCGGATCCGGAGCTACTGCCATGGCAGCACTACAATGTGGTAGAAGATTCGTGGGCTGCGAAAAAGATTCTGCTTATTTTCATAATTCTATTAACAGAATATTGAAAACGACTTACTTAAGTGAAAACCAGGAGAAATAGTTCATGAATTTCTTGAGCCGCATTAAAAATTCAAAGGAGCTCGAATAATGAAAACATTCTTATTTGGTTTTTTGGCTGGTTGTCTCATAACCAGCCATTTTTTTAATGGCAACTATCTAATTTATTTTTTATCCGGACTATTGTTGTTCGGATTTATTTTATTTAAGTCCTATCAAAAATTTGATAGAGAGAGTGCCGACTTCTGGGAGGAATATCATGAGTAACTATAGCCCTTTATTGGACGTTCTGTCCAAGATCAAAGACTACGGAGGATTTGTAAACTCACACAGTCACCTTGACAGAGCCAATACAATTACTCATGAGTCTATGCAAAGAGTAAACGATCATCTTTTTGAGAAGTGGAGGTATGTAGAAAATGTAAAGTCAGAATCTTCGGAAAGAGATTACGAAAAAAGAATATCTCTTGCCCTTGAATCCCAGAAAAAAATGGGCGTGACAAAAATTTGTACCTTTATTGATATTGATACTGTTGCAGGGCTAAGGGCCCTGAAGGCAGCGGACAAAGTCAAATCAAACATTGCGGGAATTGACTTAAAGATTGCTTGCCAAACACTTGACGGTGTCTTGGATTCAACTCCCAAGAATTTAATTGAAGAAGGGTTGTCTCTGGGGATGATCGATATAATAGGATCTCTACCTGGAGCCGACAAAGGAAAAGCAGAGGAACATCTAGATGTTATCATGGGATGGGCAAAAGATACCGGAAAAATGGTTCACGCGCACGTAGATCAGTTGAATATCAGTGATGAAGTAGAAACAGAACTTCTTGCTCAAAAAACAATTCAGCATGGACTTGAGGGAAAAGTAGTTGCAATCCATGGAATCTCGTTGGCGTGTCACAAAAAAGAATACCGAGATAGAGTGTATGGATTATGTAAAGATGCTGGAATCATGTTTATCAGTTGTCCCTCTGCATGGATTGACCACAGAAGAACGGAGATCATGTCTCCGACACACTCAGCGATCACTCCGGTCGACGAATTATTGAAATATGATATCCCTGTTGCATTAGGTACAGATAACATACACGATGTATACAAGCCCTTCTGCGATGGATCCATGATCAACGAAATGAGGTTATTGGTAGATGCATGTCGAGTTTATGACTCGAGCGACATAATTAGAATATGTACCACAAATGGATATAAAGCATTGGGATTTTAACATGAGAAGAGAAGACATAAAAAACTTTATACGGATGCTGAACGAATGCGGTTGTGAAGAGGAAGAACATTCGATTTATGGAAACACAATGTATAAACCGGAATATCAGGCTGATCTCGTATCAATGATGTATCAAAAGGGTCCCTCGACCGAACCTATGTGTCCGGCCAGTTATCAAAAATGTATCGATCATTTTTGCGTAGACCCCCACTCTGTACTCGAGACACTACGTCCGATTATGAGGCAGGTTGGGATTGGTTGTCCGCAATCCTTCGCTCAGGCCCTAGCAGATATGTTTGAAATAGCCCAGGAAGTTGGTATAATAAAACCTTTTAGTACCGAGCAATAGAAATGAGCGCGCAATTATTAAATAGCCCTCGCAGAAGGTGGGACTTGTTTGTTTTGGAGACACAATATAACTACAGCAGATCTCTTCTCACCGAGGCTCCCGGAGGCTTGCCGGAAGACACAACCGTTAAAGATGCTCTCGAAGCAATGGATATACTTTCAACGGAAGGCAAAAAGGCAGAAGTAATTAACATGATCTTTAATTATTTCTCTTCCTCCATTAATCCTTTTGAGAAATTTTTGAATACATTTATAGAAGTTGCAGGAGAAAAAGTCGATTCGGCGGGTGATGGCTGGTTCTCCAAATTAACAAGCGCGGCAGCGGCTGCAAAAAACAAAAAAGATCAAATACAAAAAGATGTAAAAAAAATCATGGCTGAAATCAAGAAGATGACAGACGCATATAAATCGAAGGGAATACTAGCAGTACTAAGACTTGGTGAGACCAATGCAAAGCATCCTTTTATGGCAATAATAGGAACAATAATAAAGATTTTTTCAGACAACAAAGACCTTATTTTGTCCGTCATTAAGAAATTAGGAGCCGATCCCGAAGTTCAGAAGTCCATAAAAACTTTCGTAGACAAAGTCGTTAGTGCGGCATCACCGCTTTTACCGGGTTTGCGTTTTGCAATTACTACTGCCAAATTTGTGATAAAAGTAATCGGTTCGGCAAAAGATGTAATCGACAAAGTAAAGTCAGGACCAGATGAATTTTTCAATGCTGTTATTGACGATGTTGGACAGGCACCAGACAAAAACACGAAGCTTTCCCCATTCCTTGATTTGTTCAACATGGCTGATGAGTTTCAGGTTATGTTGGATGATAAACTAGAAGCTGATTTTTTGGCGGACTATCGTAAAAGTTTGCAAGCAGTAGTAGCCTCTGAGCCAGACAAACCACTGAGTGCATTCGATATAAACGACGCTTTGCAGAAGTACTTAGAAAATAAATACAATGATCATACAGTAAAAATCCCGGAGAAACAATGACAAAGACAGGTGATAGAGTAAGTCTATTTCATAATATAGGAAAAAAAGGCACAGTAACCAAGATGATTCCAGTAAAAGTGCAAACATATTTTACACACGGTTCTGCAGGAAATACTTGGGCGCTAGTCATAAAATGGGATGATGGCACCGAAACTACGGAAAAATTAACCGATGTAATGCGAATCGATTAGATTCCAGCCATTTTTCTCATTCTTCGCAGGGTCCAGTCGTTCATCCTTCTGGACTCTGACTTTTTTCCGTACTCTCTTTTATAATCAATCTCGCCAGGCGTAGTACGAGAGAATTTATATACTGTCAAATTGTTGACAAGGTCCATGCAGTGGTCTACTACACTTTCACAGTTTTCTTCCCTGTCATCATAAAAGAAAACGTTCTTGCATTCAAGATCCCGGATGAGCATCTCGACAGTCTCTCCTTTTGGATCGTCTCCTACGCAGAATATATTTCTCTTTGATATCGGACAGCCAATGTACTCAAGATAATCATAGACATTCTGTCTATTGGCCTCGCCCTTCCGTGCAGTACAAATGTATACGTAATGCCCTTGTCCTAGCTTTTCACGCAAGATATCGGTGCCAAGGATCGGAACATAAGATTCTACGGGGACATCTTCCGGAATAGGGTAGTTCCACCTGATAGTAGGATCTCCATAGTCGGCATCTCTGAGCGGGGAGAAATATTGGTTTCTCCATTCTTTTGTCATGACATTCCTGGCACTGATATAGCCATACTGATCTAGGTCAATGCAAGAACCATCTACCGATCGGGGCGAGATCCCATGAGCCTTCATTATCCTTGCCGCTTCTCCAGTCCTGTCCGGATCACATGTGAGAAACTTGTTCCCGTCCTGGTGTCCGACATATAGCTTAAAGCTGGCATCGGGTGCAATAGTAAGTGTTTCATCGAAATCAAACACATGCAACTCTCGATTCATTTTATCGGCTTTTACATTTAAACTTTCGACCATTAACTTCAGCGCTTTGATTCTATCCATAACTTTCTTCTCAACAATAAAAACCACATGCATAATTATAACCATGAGAAGGAAAAATGTATACGCAGATGTAAGAACAGGGGATCTTGTTCGCACGGGTTCCGGGGAAATAGGAATAGTTGTGGACATAGTGTCTTCAGAGTATGAAAAAGGAAGATTGAACCGGGTGTTCATAGACCCAAATATATATCATGTTCTTGTTGAAAACGAATGTATCACTCTTATAAGGGAGGGGTTTAGGGTAATATAACTTTTGGGGGGAACATTAATGTTATATAAACCAGAATCGGGGGATCTGGTTGCAGTGCCATGTTATATGGCAGTAGTATCTGGGGCTTCGGCAGATTCTTCCTACGGGATTGTTGTAGGAAGAACGAAAAGAAAAAATTTTTGGAACATATTGGTAGATGGTCAATTAACGCCTCTCCACGTCAATGCGGTGGTGCCAATGATTAGCCTGGAGGGGATATGGTTGCAGATCAACCCCAGATAGGACAATTGGTATATTACACTACGGTACCGATCGCAATCCTTATGAAGGTCGGAGATTCCGAAAATTTATGGAAAGTTGGCATAGTTGTCGAAAACATTAATAGTTATCAGTGTATAATTATGGGTGACGGAGGCAAGAAAGAACAGTGCTGGATTACGATGATAAGAAAAATATGGCCTGGGGACCAGAGCCTTTGAAAATAGGCAGCCTCGTTCTGGTTAACGATATATTTAAAGATGTGAGAAAATGCGGTAACATCGGCATAATTATAGGATGTAGATACGGATTCGGATTCGGCTTGACAGATTGGATTGTCTTGCTCAACGGAAAAGTATCTGAATACAATGCCGGTGTGCTATGGCCAATAGAGGAAGTTTTATATGAAAAAAAAATATAGTTTGAAGAGAATATTGGGAGAAGCCCCTGAGACATTTTTTGGTTTGGATTTTCTTAAGCCGGAGATTGACACAGAACCGGTTGTGATAGATCCGGCTCAAAAAAGAGGCGGCCTATCATTGGGACAAATGTTTATTGTTTCCGGAAATTTTGTTGGCATATCTAGAAAAAATGTTCTGAAGGGTTTCAAGAGACAGAAAGGCGATAGCCACTACACAGAGCTGACGAAAACTGAAAAAAAATCAAAAGGAATGACAGATGCGCAAATCACAGACGCATACGTGTCTCTCGATATAAATCCCCCTTCTGGAAAAGAGTTAAATGTTTTTGTGATCAGCGGACAAAGTAATTTCCTTAGAACTTTGCGACTAAGGGGATCGAAAGGCGGAACTCGGGGCGTGGGTTCTCTATCAAAGGCAGCGACATATCCAAAATTTGTTTATGGTTCTATCGTGAAGATCAATCCCCCAGACGGTAAAATCCCTACTGACTCAGCTCAGATAGAGAATATAAAGAATGCTTCAAAGAACAGAAACAGAGACGTGTTATTCACCGGATGTGTTCCATTGGAAAGCCTTTATCTTGCATTAGACAAATCTGAAGGCGATACAGGTGTACTTTCGGTGGCTGAAAGGCAAAGTGCACTAGATGCATACAACGCACTGCAAAATACCCAAAAGACTACTATAGACACCTATCTCGAGCCCGGAGGCTTTAGGACATGGAAAGATGCAATAGAAGAAATTTATCCTGCAGATAAAAAAGTATCAATAACAAAAGGCAAATTCAGTGGCGACCTATCAAGCACTGACAGTGCAAAGATTAAGAAACTTTTTAACGATAAAATTGCCTCAGCTGCGGGAAGAGGCGAATTACTTCTAGCAAATATATTTCCAAATCTTGTTGAAATAGGCGGATCTGCTCAGGAGGCAGGAGTTGATCTTGTTGAAGTGGTTACCAACAAAAACTTCGAAGTAAAAGAACCAAAATTCAGAGTTGGTGTAAAATCTGTTGAACCTGCATTAGCATTCAGTGAGTTTATACAGCCTGTTCTTGAAGATATAAAATTAGTTCTGGCAAGGGAGGGTCAAATGATCGCAGAAGAGATCGCCCTGAAGACAACAGATGACATCAGGGCAATGTCAATCGAAGATTTTGCAAATCTAATGGGCTTTGACTATAACTCACTCGACAGTAGTTCTAAGAGTAAATTTAATGCTGATTTCAAGTTAATAGAACAGATTTCGGTTGATGATTTATTAGGAGAAATACCCAAACAGACAGCTGCGAATATAGAATTGATTGGTGAACTGCAAGGTAAATTTAGGAGTTTGGAAGTAGCGCACTCAAACCTAGAGAAAGTAGCCAGAAATGTAGCGCAACCATATTTTCTGCAAGCCGCGCAATTAGTGAAAGCAAATTTATCCGACGGATCTTTGATAGCAGAGATGATTGGAGAGTCAGGGGACGTGCAAGAAGTCTTTCGGAAAAAAATATACGCTGAATATTTGGCAGCGATAGCACCAACCACAGTGTTTTCTGGTGGAAATATTATAGTGGTAACTGAGGAAGGCTACAGGATTTTTACACCAGAAAGCATGACAAGATTTGTTTTATCTGTTTTTATAAACGATGCCAAGCTCCTTGCACGAATTACTTCTGGTGGAGTTGGCATGGACATCAAATCAAAATTAGAGGAGGAGCCTGTCGCAGACTTGCAAACCTTTTTCGACGCCTATTCTGAAACTTTGGGTGAGGATATGGCCGAAAAGTTAAAATTAACAACGGAGTCCAAATATTCGCTCATGAACATCCTTCGAGAAGACTGTGAATCAATGATCCTCGGAGATCCGATCGGTACACCGTATAGGGAAGAGATAAAATCAAAATCGAGAGAAGGAATCAAGTCAAAAGCGAAACTGTTCCGGATAGCCCAGAAGTCACAGTCCATGCACGACAGATTACTTGATGATGATAATCTTCCGGAATGGGTTCAGGACATGATAACGACATCCGAAGACAGACTTCGTGCGGCCTATGATTATATCGAATATAAATTGCATAGGATGAAGACTGACGGTGTAAAGCTCACCGAGGCAAGAAAGAGAAAATTAATCAGTGACATGCTAAAAGTTATATAAAAAGATAATATATATTAATAGGATAAGATAGATAGTCTGTGCCTATATCTAATCGGAGAACAAAATGAGACTAACAAAAAGACAACTGAAAAGAATAATCAGAGAAGAGTATTCAAGGCTCAGAAGTCGTGGCTTGATCAAAGAAATGTATGAAGAATATTATCCCGAAGACGAATTCGATGCTTATGAACACGTAGAAAATACTATGGGTGACGGGTCTCCCGATGCTCCAGGCATGTATGATGGTCTTACCGAAGATCAAATTGATCAGGTCCTTGATGTTCTTGACGAGATGAGAGAAGAAGAGGAAAGACGTCACGGGTACAGGGATGAGATGATGGACTATGACCCATCCCCTATGACGAACTATGATTCTTTCGGCTTTGCAACCTCAAGACCAGGTGGTCACATGGGCGAAAGCCGAAGAAGGAGAAGAACTCTGCGAGAAAGCATCGGGTCTACAGTTCTTGTAGAGATAGAAGAACTTCTTCTCGATGAACTCGGAGATGACATTGATGCAAAGATATCAATGGCCAAGGCAGTTGCGCTTATAAAATCAAATATGCCGTATGTAATGAAAGGACAATCGGCAAAGGACATTGAGGATTTTATATATAGTCACAACGATTTTTACCATGACATCGTAATAGACCCAATTTCTCGATCGGTTATGTTAAAACAAATATTTGATGACGACGATGAAACAATTAGTTCACCCTATCATTACTCAGATTCACCTATACACCGCGGAAGCGTCGGAGTCAAAGCTGGCCGCAATCCTTTCCCGGGAGAATACTAAGATGAGAATCACAAAAAGACAACTCAAAAGAATCATCCGGGAAGAATACCAAAACTTAAGAGAGAAAGGCCTTATCAGTGAGATGAGCCGAAGGCCTCGTCCTTCCAATGTTGACCGTCAGGCAATGTATAGTGGATACGGTGGGCCACCCGCTGTCTTCAATGCTCTTTCTATGGCCATAGCAAAAGTCATGAACATGAAAGGAGGAATGTGGATTCAAAAGAAAAGAAATCCTCTCCGAAGTCTCAAGAATGCTGTAAATACTATTATGATTAAGGATCCTGTTGTCTCCGACGAGTATTTTGAAATTAGAGATAACCCCGCCTATGACTTTGGTCTACAAGAAATCATCGATCAATTGGTCATGGATGAAAGGGAAATAAAAAGAATCATATTGGACGTCGTATTATCCTAGGAGCAAATACATGAAAATCACAAAAAGACAATTAAAAAGAATTATCAGAGAAGAATACTCTAGACTTAAACGAAGAGGCTTGATCAAAGAAAGTTTCGGGATGATGGATTCATATGGAAACCCAGACGAATACATCACAAACATGGAGATGGGCATAGGTTATTCCGATGCCGAAGAGATGCAAATAGACGACTTGGACAAGATATTTGATGCCGTTGCAGACATTCAACGAAAAAATTTCAACTATGAAGATCTTGCGATGGCACCAGATGAAGTCATTCAACGTCTAATCATGGAGTCAGAGCCTATTTTCGAATTGGCAATGGAAGCAACATACGGAGAGGGTTATGATCAATCTCCACTTTCCGATAGATGGCGGGGTTTTCTTATAGCTCTACTTTCTATGGGCCGATAACAATTTATTTTGAGAAAAAAATGAGAATAACAAAAAGACAATTAAAAAGAATTATTAGAGAAGAGTATTCTAGACTCAAACGAAGAGGGCTTATTCGCGAGATGAGAGGCGGAGGGCACTATGATTCAATAATGAGTGCTAACCCAGAATTTGAACTGGACCCTGGAGAGTTGCAATCAAAAATGGCTCAGGCCCCCATGAAAGCTCGTAAATTAGCATCTGATCCAAGGATCCAAGCTGCGGAAGGAATGTTGGCACAACACGAACTCGGAGGACGGTTGATGCCTTTGCTCGACCAACTTTTGGAATCAGGCATTGTAACAGGTGATGACCAAATGACAGAAGCATTGTGTGAGATTCTTGGAGAGGCCGGCCTCAGTACGACTGTATATAATTATAGTTATGATGACCCATACGGCCCTTTTATTTCTGGACATAATATAGTTTGGATAAAACTTTCTGGAAACCAGGCTCTTGTCATGATCGACGATTATCGCGGACCTAGATAACAACAACTTAATTGGAGAAAAAAATGAGAATATCAAAAAGACAACTTAAAAGAATAATCAGAGAAGAGTATTCGAAATTGAAGAGAAGAGGCCTTCTCCGTGAGATGGCCGGTGGACGACTGCGAGTAGGGACGAAGATTGGAAAAAACCATATTGGCCCGTCTGCAGCTGAATTTCCTGGGCTTCATACAATCGGCGAGCTCATGCACGGAAACTCTGTTGATGGAACCGGTTTTTATATCGCGCAGGATGATGAGGGAAATTATTATCTGCCAGATCAGTATGGAGATGAGCCCTTTGGAGATGAGATCGAAGACATCCTATATTCAATGGTTCCTTCGAGAAAGAAAAAGAAAAAGCTGAAGAAAAAAGGCAAGAAAGCTATGAGAGGCCGTTCCTCGATGAGAGCGCCAATGGACCTCGGAAGGCACTATGTTGCTCCTGCAGATCCTGATGATGCGCAAGAGGCTATGGAACTTGCCATGGAATTTGGAATACCAAGTCCTCAAGTCGTTGGTCAAGTTGGTGGATACGGCAGCACGTATGTTATCCTAACTGATGGAATGGGTAAATATTATCTTCCTTTGACGGCAACAGAAGACGACGATCTTAGCGTTCAAGAACTTATTGAAATGCTCGACGATGCCAAATCCGAGGGCGATCTTTAACAACGTTCACAGACAACAAATCCTAAAATAAAATCGTACATTTGATTCCCTCCTGGTACAATATACTTGTAACCAACAGGAGGGATTTTCATTATGATAGTAAGTCCAATTAACAATCACGCGAATCGCGTCTATTCTCACCGGACAGGCTGGGCGAGAATGTGGGCAAACTGCCTGGGAACAACACTAGGCTTCAACGCAGACTGGTCCAATGAACCCAAGGTATATCTTGAACATGGCATGGAGTGGAAAGTAGGTGCTAAGTCTATTAAATATTTCTTGGCTTCTGAGAAACAACTCAAAGAACTTGCCGAGGAAAACAAAAAGAGAGTTGCAGACGGCAAACCAAAAAAAGAATCTTCGTGGGAAAAGCTTGCGAAAAAAGCAAAGATGTTCGAGAACTTTGAAGGACAACTATTCTCTCTCGACATCGACTGTCCTATGTACGGAACATTACTCAAGACAAGAATCAAACCATGGGTTCCTCAGGTCTTTAAGAATCTCGACTTTGATAAGATTGATCAGGTCTGCAAAAGAGCGACAACGATAAAACAAGAAGACCTGAAAAGGGGATTTGTCGTTCTTGGAGATTCTCATTCCTTATCTGCTTGGCATGAAGACGCAGCTCTTTGTCGCAACGATGGCCAGACACTGAATGGAGCTATCAGCCGTGGGTTCAGTACATGGCTTCAGCCTTTCGTGGACGCTGGTTCAAAGATGAGCAAGCTTCGCCTCTACTTCGGCAACATTGATATACGTCATCACATCTGTCGATTGGCTACGACGAAAGAAGAACAGCTGACGATGACAAAAGATCTCGTACGACGATACTTTGCAGAGATTCAGAAGACGATAAAACAATATGATATTACTCACGTCGAAATAGTTGGAGCCTTGCCTATCGAGAATGAATCTCGTCGACTTCCAAAGACTGGATACCATAAGGGAAAACCTTTTTGGGGAACATGGCAAGAAAGAAATGACGTTGCAGAAGCTTTCAATGCTTTATGCAAAGGAATGTGCGAACGACTTTCAGGATACACTTATATTGGCTGGAAAGATTCATACAAGAACGAAAAAGGTGAACTTGACTTTGAGTACATGGAAAGACCACAGTCGGTTCACATCTCACCCGAGCATTACATGTGGAGTATATAACATGCTATCTTCTCTTATTGAACTAAATGATTATTACAAAGACTTTTTGCGATACTACAAAAAAGCAAAGAAAGTACAGGTGGAATGTAACCTAGGTGGAAAGCCATACGTCGGGTCTTGTGGTGATGACCTGATTGAACAGGTTCATATCTATGATACTGTAGAACGGCAACATGCTGGATTTCAGAACATGTTGCAAGATCTTTGGTTCGGAACCCAAGCTCCGAAATACTATAAATGGAACAAAGAACACAAAGAGAGAAACGATTCTTATAATGATCAACACAAGTTCTGGAGCCGACGTGAATGGTTGTGGATTTTCATGTTTCATCGGATCACAGGATCTGGCGCTTCCTTTGAAGCCGATCACGGCTATCGCAACTCTGTTATTCCTCATCTTGCAAAGCTCGAGACCTGTGAAAAGATGGCAGATTGGGTAAGGCACAATGATGATATACCCATGTTTACATCTATTGGTAATCAAATTCCAATGTTTCCATCAAAACATCTATGGGAAAGCTTGAACAAGTCAGGACATGAATATAAAACTCCAGGAAAACTCTGGATAGCTGAATGCATGACTCAGCTCGTCGATGATGTTTGGAGCTGGGTTGATAAGATAAGATACCTTGAAGAAAGAAAAGTTACCATTCGAGAAGTCGTAGACTTCATGTGTGAATGGAACAGAGACAGAGGGATGAAAAGATTCCACTTTCAGTTCACGGCAACTGCTGCAGACCTTGCGGATTACTTCCCAGATATCGTTGACCCGATGTCTCATATGTACTACGGCAAGAACGCAAAAGAATCCATGGACATGTTTGCTACAAAGATCGGCAGATACAAAAAAGATCTTTATTATGATTATGTGATGGAGTCGGCAGTCAAAGATACTGGCGGTGCTCCTCGCGACCTAGAGGACGTAATGTGTGACTACATTCGATATGTCGAGAACTATATTCCCGACAGTAAACAAAAAACATATGAGCATCTTGATCGAACAACGGTCTGGAACTCATCGTCAATCACAAATCATCCAAAA
>Ga0163109_10000023_pt1 | contig 151660 bp, 117 predicted proteins | sample CRUFie1St13metaG_FD_108704 | JGI IMG/M metagenome (GOLD analysis project Ga0163109, IMG submission 108704) | Marine microbial communities from the Costa Rica Dome - CRUD Field 142mm St13 metaG | ecosystem: Environmental > Aquatic > Marine > Oceanic > Photic zone | place: Costa Rica: the...
ACCTCACCGTTTTCATCGAGGAAGTCAGCTTTAGTGATAACGCCTTCGGCCTTGCCGCCCATGTCGACAAAAATCGAATCGTGCGAAAACCCAACGACCTTAGCTTGAACAATCTTGCCGGGTCGCATGCCCCCCGTGGAACGCTTCGTTGCAGACTTCGACTGTTTTTCAGCGAGCGCAAATAGTTCCGCGAAAGACATCTCATCTTCGGGCAACGATGGTGCAGCGCTATCCGCAGAAACGGGTTCAGTACCCGTGTCTTCAGCTTTTGCAGCTTCTTCTTCAACAGCATCTTTCGCAACCGGGGTTGCAGCCTCTTGTGGAGCAGCAGAGACCTGATTCTCAACGAGATCGTCTGATGGGTTAGGGGTCTTTGTTTTTTCTTCTACTTGGTTTTCCATTTCTTCGACATTCCGTCATTCAATTTGCGACAGGACTATTCTCAGTGCCCTACATCAATCGTCTCATCTGGTCACCAGGAATCATGACTAATCCAAGTCCTGGTCCACCGACCTCATATTTCGTGCAAGAAACCCCAATCGGGCTTCCTTCGGAACCAAGTTCACTGTAGCCGTACACGATAAATAAACTCGTTTGGCTTGAGGCGAAGCGGGTGAAGGTCACGGTAAATTGGTCGTCGGGTTGAGCGATGTCCTGACCCCGCGTATCTAGGATGTTGTGACACATAGAGGTCAAGTCGAGTTTTTGATTATACACATCATCGCAAGTCCAGAGCTGACCTCCGGATGATTCGGCCGTCACCACGATGCCCGCAAAACTCTGCAAAGTTGAACTCAAGTTACCGACTTTGAAGAGATAATTGATAGGATCTCCTGAACCTAGAGGTTCTGGTTCTTCGCATTGGCCCAAACGGCATATCTTCTTACTATAGGGTAAACATCCGCTGCAGTTCGAAGGAGCCGTTTTCAAATCTCCGCAATCCACCGGTGAATTACACGTGGCCTGCATTCCCTGCGGACACAAAGCGCGTACACCAGCATCGATCGCCATGGCTGCACCAGCATCAAGACCATTCGGATCCTGACCATTCTCGGAGCCCCCCGAGCAACTCATGGCGAAACACATGAGGGAGAGACAAACGGTGAGCAGGAGATTTTGGGCTAGCTGACGCATGGGTAAGCCTATGTCCACACTGCATGCGCCCATGCCGTCAAGGCCTCAGAGTGCGGAGTCACGGAAATTTTTCTTTCTGACTCTGAAATCACCTGAATAAAAACCTCGATCCGTTCTTCTGGGGCCGCTTCTTCAATATTCGACATCCATTCAACCAAGGTCACGCCGGGCGCATAGAAAATATCCCGGTACCCGATTCCTTCTAGATCGTCCCAACCAGAGAGACGATAGAGATCAAGATGTCGCACGTTTGGCTCACCTTCGTAGACTTGAACAATCGAGTATGTCGGTGAAGAGACATCCGCTTCTCGGCCTGGTTCGAGCCCGGACATAAAACCCCGGACCCATTCTGTTTTACCAGCACCTAGATCACCATCCAAGGTGATAATAATCCGTTCAAATTTCCGAGACGACAAAGATTGACGCACAGCATTAGCGCACTTGATAGCATGCGCGTGAGTCTCCTCAATCGAGTTTAATTTCCATTCATATGTCATCGACTACCAAAGCTCTGTCAGAAGGTCGGTCGCGATCAAAGCAGAAAATCCAAGCTCCGCCGCCACCCGATCACCCGCGCGGGCGTGAATGAATGAACCTGCCCGCGCAGCAATCGAAGCAGGCAGTCCCTGAGCAAGAAGCCCCGCAATAATACCCAAAAGTACATCACCGGTTCCCGCCGTTGCTAAACCTGGGTTACCGGCTGCGATGATACCTACCTCACCATCCGGATCGGCAACCACTGTCGAAGCGCCCTTCAAGACAATCGTACAACCCCAAGCTTGCGCTGCTCGACGAGCAACCTCGATGCGATTGGACTGAATAGAAAATGTATCAAGTCTCGTCAAATGACGCATCTCACCCGGATGAGGGGTAAGAACAGTCGGGTACTTTCTCGAGCTAAGCCACGTGGGCTCAGGCGAAAGAGACATCAATGCACCGGCGTCCAGCACAACAGGCAAACTCGCATTCGGCAAAACGTCTTCAAGCAATTTCGACAACGCAGTACCCGGAATCAAAGAGGGCCCCATCGCCAATGCGGTCGCCTTCGCAAGATAAGCCTGCACTTCCTTTGCTTCAATATGATGAGTGCCGAGCGAAGCGCCCATGAGCGCTTCGAGTGATGGAGCCAGGCGCCGAATGGTTTCCTCACAACTTCCCACCGTGACCAGGCCTGTGCCCGCACGAAGACCCGCCCTACCCGCCAGTAAAGCGGCACCAGGAGATGATGGCGTACCAGCAACCATCAAAAGGTGACCGTATGTCCCCTTGTGACTATCAACAACCCGTTCCGGAATCGCCCACTGCAAATAATCTTCATCGATAATTGCCGCAGCGGGCTCTACATCTTGGAGTAACTCGTACGGAATACCAATGTCGACAACTTCAACTTCCCCCGAAAACTGCCGACCAGGAAAGAGAACGTGCCCACACTTTGCAGCGCCTAAAGCAACTGTTGTCGTCGCCTCAAAAGCCTCACCGTGAATTTGACCAGTGTCTGCATCAATACCGCTCGGCAAATCGATCGCGACAACGGGAAGTTCACGAGCATTGACGGACTGAATGAGCAATGCGATGTCACCTTCGATCGGACGCTTTAGGCCAGTCCCAAAAATTCCATCAACGACGACATCACAACATTCAAGCACATCCTCGATTTCCGCGATGGATGGGCTATCAAACAAAGAAATAATCTCAACATTGAGGTTTTGCAAAATGCTGAGTTGTCTCAAGAAATCAGTGGAGCCACCAGTTGGGTCTCGAACCAAAACGGCCGCGGCCTCAAAACCTGCGTTTACGAGATGACGGGTCGCAACTAAAGCGTCACCCCCATTATTTCCATTTGCTGCAAAGAGAAGGATTCTTGGGGCCTCAAGGCCAAAAGCATCGACCAATGCTTCTACCTGATTAGAGACCGCAACTCCGGCGGTCTCCATCAGGACCAAACTTGGGATACCAATTTCGTCAATGGCGCGCTGATCCAACGCCCTCATCTGCGAAGCAGTAAGTAGCACGTGACTCGGCAACCCGAACTATTTTCCGGCGTATATATCCATGATGTCGGTGAGAAGCTTCAGACCCTCATCGCGAGGACGTTGGAAGCAGTTACGACCAATGATTGACCCGAAACCGCCGCCTGCGTGTATCCCGCGAACATCTTCCAATACCGCATCGATACCCTTCGAAGCACCACCAGAGAAGATAATAATCCGGCGCCCGTTGAAGCAAGCCTGACATACGTGGCGAATTCGTTCTTCGAGCGTCTCAACTGGAATTTCTTCTGACTCGTAGACCTTACGAGCTTCAGCCTGTTCAAGATGTGAAGTCGGTGGCTTCACCTTGATGACATGAGCACCAAGTTCGGCGGCAATATGAGCGGCGTAAGCTACGACGTCGATACCTGTCTCACCCTCTTTTGAAAGGCCTTCACCACGAGGGTACGCCCACAAAACAGTGGGAAGTCCGACATTTTTCGCCTCACTGATCAATTCACGCAGATATTCATACATCGTGTTACGCTGAGCAGAACCAGGGTAAATTGTGTACCCGATCGCTGAGCAGCCGAGGCGGAGCGCATCATCAATTGAACCCGTCAGAGCAGAGCAAGGGTCAGCACTTTTGTATAAAGAGTCCGAGTTATTGAGCTTCAAAATCAGCGGAATGCGACCTGCGTAATCAGCCGCGATTGCTTCCAAAAAGCCAAGCGGTGCAGCATAGGCGTTACAACCTGAATCTACAGCCATTTGAACGTGATAGAACGGATCATAACCGCCAGGATTCTTTCCAAAAGACCGCGCGGGGCCGTGTTCAAAACCTTGATCAACGGGCAAGATGACCATCTTACCTGTCCCGGCCAATCGGCCAGTATTTAACATTCGATAAAGATTACCTCGGACACCAGGATTATCTGATGCGTACCAACTAAGTATTTCATTAATTCTGTCTGACATTTATTTCTCTCTTTTTCTCTGACGATTTTTCAACGCGAACATCGTTTTTGAAGTGACATCCGTGTTTAGTTCTTTTTCGATTTTGCTCCATCTCCGCTCATCTGGCAGGTGCCGTCGAAACGAACACCCCGCTCAATTGTGAGGTTCGGAGAATTGATATTTCCACGAACTCTTGCCGGCGCTTTAATCTCAACCGACTCTTTCGCAGTGATATTTCCTTCTACAAATCCATGAATAACTATCGATCCTACTTTAAGTTCTGCTCTGACCTGCGCCGTAGGCCCGACCAAAAGAATATCGTCGGTCAGAATCTCTCCTTCAAAGTTTCCGTCGATGCGAACCGCACCTTCAAAGGTTAACTTTCCTTCGAATTTTGCTTCTTGACCTAGGATGGTATGCGTATCCACCGCTTCTGTTCGTGTTGGTCGCTGTGATGCATTTTGTCCGTCTTCCCGACGCCCCATAATAGCCATAATTACTTACCCTTTCAGTTGTTCGATGAGCCTGTTTAATTCGTCGTAACTCGAAAAATCAATTTCGATGGTTCCTTTTTTGCCCTGTTTAACTGCCAACCGAACCTTTGTCCCGAGAGCGCCAACCAACGCTTGTGTCTCGCGTTTGATAGCCTCGGCACCGCCAGGAAAAGCAGCGTAAGGGTCGACCGGAGATTTCGGGCTCGAGTTTTTCTTAAGTTGCCTCACATAAGCTTCGGCTTGCCGCGCAGAAAATCCTCTTTTGACAACTTCTTGCGCCGCTTTAGTCATGTCGTCTTCAGCAGGAAGTGAAAGTAAACATCGAGCGTGACCCATACCGAGTGCTCCCTCTGCAACCATCATTCGTACGCGTTCAGGCAACTTTAGTAAACGCAAGACGTTGGCAATCGAGGACCGCTCTTTACCAACTGCCTCTGCAAGTTGTTCCTGCGTAAGATTTTTCTCGTCAACAATTTGTTTATACGCTTCGGCTTCTTCAATTGGATTTAGGTCTTCGCGTTGAATATTTTCAATGAGAGCAAGGACAAAGACATCTTCGGTAGCGACATTTTTTACAACTACTTCGACACTTTTTAATCCCGCAAGTTGACTTGCTCGCCAACGCCGCTCACCTGCAATGATCTCATACTGACTGCCGTCTATCTTCCGAGTGACAATAGGCTGCATAAGACCATGCTCAGCAATACTTGCTGCTAGTTCCTTAAGCTGCTTTTCGGCGAACTTCTTGCGCGGTTGTTGACGATTCGGAATGATATCCTCAATCGCAATTTTCAAAACACCGCCGTTTGGATCGCGTACTGGACGAGAAGAAGAGGTAGCCGGAGCATTGTTTCCGAAAAGAACGTTCATACCCTTTCCGAGTCTCTTTTTTGGTGGTGGCGGTGTCATAAGAATGCAAGCACTTAGCACCGAATCTGCGGCTAAAGGTCAAGGATTACACGTGAGAAACCTCAATATTCCGTTATAAACCCGATGATTTCGGTCAGCAAAGACAGGTTTTGTGATTTGAAGCTAGTTGTCTAGGACGAGGCGCTTGCGGCAATTGGCGCAAAACTGAATCCCTCGCTTATCGGTATCTTGCACGGCCACCGATTGAAACATGACACAACGGTTATTGGGGCAATGCGCCAAGCCCTTTATGAGACCCATTTGATGAATCAACTCCGATACAAAGCGGCGACGCAGGACCTCTTGTCGCGTTGTCACACTACCGAGCGTTGAACGCATTCGATTCAAACTAATAATCGCGGAACGGGTGCTACGGTCAGCTTCTCCGAATACAAAAGATACTTCCGGAACAAATAAATCCAGGTCCGTAATGCCAACGGCTGCAGACCAGCTATCAAGTCGGGCGCTTTCCACGCGTTTCAAAATTGCGGCGGAATGGTATTGCTCCCTTGTAGGATTAAAGGCGTACTTGGGAACAGGCAAAGGCGTTCCTACTTCGATCGTTCGAGCAAAAACTTGTTCAACGGGACCTTTCACAAGTTGAAGCACTTCTTCGTCTAATTCTCCAACTGGAACCAAAACAATGGGTGCACTCATCCCTAAAGCTTCACTGCTGCCTGGGGCAGGGTCTGCGAGGTCTGGGTGAATAGGTAACTCAGCGCTGTCACCGGCGGGCATAAAGCTTGAGCTATCGAAACGTCTTTTAAGTGATTGTTCCTTATGATTCATCGATTGCGACTCAGACCCTGGCAAACCGCTCCAAGGAAGGCAACAGGAAAACACTGAACAGCCGAAATCTTTGCGCTTTTGTGCGACGATGTATGCCTCATAAATTCGCAAATTTGTCCGTTTGCGCCTAGGGTTAAGAGCAGCAGAGAGATTTTATGTTAGGCGGATACAATCATAACATCCGATACCGTGACCGGGTATATCACGTGCAAACAGAGGATCTAGGTCTTCAGGCCGCACGAATTCGTACCCATATTTTTTTCAACGGAGCCGTCGTTGCAGAAACACAGCAAGCCTATGCAGAAATCCTACATCAGCCGATGCCGCCCCAACAACGTGAAACATACATTCGAGCTCGAATGCAGGCATTACATAAAGATGCGATGAAGAAACTGACCGAGGGAAAGCTTGATGCGTTAATTTTTCGGTTACCTCAGCCCTCTCATTTGACACCCGCCCAACAAAGTGGTCGCCCCCCACAGAATGCGAGAAGGAACCTCATGCCTTCTCAAGGTTTGCAACGATCAGCGGGCGCGGCAAGCAGTGTCCCGAGTCCGTCTCCTCCTCAGAATACTGCAAGACCTGTGGGGCCTCATAGCAATCCAACTCAATCTCATCCATACAATTCCTCGAGACCTGAACAATATCAATCGCGAAGCAACATCCCAACAGCGCGGCCTTCTGAGAGCACATCGGGTCATGAGACAGCTTCATCTGTGTCATCGATTCCACCTGTCTCAATCAAAGCTGTGGAGAAGTCAGAGCCACCTGAAGAAATTCCAGGACGAGCAAAACGTCTCTTTCCGAAGAAAGACAAGAAGGAAGAAGCAATGTCTGCGGAAGAACGAATGATTCAAGCGAAGATCTCACGCAGTGAGTCCAGCATTGTTAAGAACCGCAAAGCTCAGATTTCAGACGATGCGAAAGAAAAAAATGAATTAGAGAGATCTGTGCGAGCAGCACGCTCAAGAATCACAGTGAAACCGTACAAATTAGATTCAGAGAAGTAAATCACGAGATCCTACCGAAAGCGGACCCTTCGTAAGAAGTCGAAGTGTTAGAAAAATTAGGAGGCGATGCCGTCTTGGTTGAAGTAACGAACCATTTCGCGATCAACACTGTAGATTTTTTGAATCGCGGCTTTACCAACGATGACGTGTCGTTGCGGATCACCACTCTCAACAATAGCAATTCGACCCGAACGCAGACCATGGGCTATTTCTTTGGTTAGGTACATTCTTCGAACCTTTTGAGAACGATCTTCAAAATGGAACTCTTCAGTACCGCGAATATCCCCACGAATTCGGTGTTCTTCAATGGCCTTGAGCGCTGGAGCTAGCTTTGGATCAGACCCATGACCCTGCCCCGTCGTTGCTCCCCTAGAGGAAGTCTTGCCACGGCGTACTTTTTGTCCATTCTGTACTTTCTTTTTTTCTAAATTTTCGATTTGAGTGGTCTGGGCCTCTGTAACAAGACCAGCGCTGAGAAGTTTTTCTCGAAGATTGTGCATCGGCTCGCCTGATAGAGGGAAAGGTAAGATAATGCAAGAGACAAGTGATCGAACTTCAATAAATTGGGTCAGAAATATCATTATTGAAGATGAAGGACTGCGAGCTCTGGATAAATATGCACAGGAAAATCTTAGTTCGGATCCAGGCCACGACTATGCACATGCGCTTCGAGTTGCACTCTGCGCACTAGAAATTGCAGGCGGCGTGATCGAGCCACGCGCCGTCATCGCGGCCGCACTCCTGCATGATATAGTAAATCCCCCAAAAAACTCGCCGCTACGAAAAAGAGCGAGTGAACTGAGCGCTGAGAAAGCCAAAGCACTTTTGCCTACCTATGGATTCGACACGCTGGGAGTGGAAAAAATAGCAGCAGCGATTCGGGACCACAGCTACAGCCGGGGAGCCATACCTGAATCATTGCTAGGGCAAATACTACAAGATGCTGACCGATTGGAAGCATTAGGAGCAGTCGGCATCATGCGATGCGTTGCCACCGGGGTGCAAATGGGGGGTGAATTATTTCATTCGACTGACCCCTGGGCACGAGATCGAGAACTCGACGAAAAAAAGTTTGCGGTCGATCATTTTTTTACAAAACTCTTCAAGCTTCCGCACAGCATGCAAACAAAGAAGGGCCGAGATGAAGCACTACGGCGAGTGGAGGTTATGCAAAGATTCCTCGACGACCTTGGGCAAGAACTCGGACACAATAGGGAATAAACCCTTAATCTCTACAAAGACAACGGCTTCCTACTGGACAGTTCAAGTCACTTCCACTAGCCCACAACAGCGATGAAAGCCCGGTCGTATACATCAAAACCTGCTCTGGCCGGTATGAAAGGCGTAGTCTTTTCTCCGCTGCTCAGCGTCCTTATTCTCGCCTGCGAAATGGACCCTTCCGCTGGGCCACCCATCATCGCGCCGAGCGCTCAAAAAGATGCGGCAGCCGAGGCTGATGCTGCCTCAAACAATATGGATAGCGGGAACATGCAAATCGATAGCGGCATTATGAGCTTCGACGCTGGCCTGATTCCAGACGGCGGTCTCCCGCCCCGGCCAGACACAGGTGCTCCATTCACAACAGACGCTGGTTCGCCTGCGTCGACGGACGCGGAACCAACCGACACCGGACTCTCAATAAATACAGACGCCACCGCTCCCGACGCCAATGTAATTATGGATGCTATGCCAAACTCAAACCCGGATGCTGGATTCGCAGCAGACGCAGAAACTCCTGATACTGGAAGCGCATCAGATGCCAGTGTAACAGTTGACGCGGGACTCAGTATGCCACCGGTCGGCGACCCATTTGATCCTGTAACGAGGGCCGCGGAAATCGCAAACGCAGAATGTGCCTTTCAAAATCGTTGTGAGCCTTTTCGTTTCTTATATCGACAAATTACGTTGAGTGATTGCGTCAACGAAAGCACGCAAAATTACAGAGCATCGTTCGATTTATATGCACAAATGATCGCTGCTGGTAATACTGCGTTTCAACAAGGCGAATTCGATGCTTGCATTGCTGCTCTCGGCAATGCGGATTGCGAACTTGGACTCGACGCAAATGCGTGTAATTTTGTTGTAGGACAACGAACACAAAATCAGCCTTGTATTTATTCAGCAGAATGCGCGCCTGATCAGTATTGTTCCGCCAATGGCCTCGCCGTGTGCGGCCAATGCGAGGCGAGAGCTCAACTTCAGCAGAACTGCACAAATGCCCCATGTGTTGAAGGCGCAACGTGTGCGCAAACGACCGGAGGAAACGCGATTTGTGTTCCAGAATTCGCGAACGAGAACACACCATGTGGTGACACACTCTCGGGTTTTTGCAGAGGCCAGCTTCAGTGCCGTGATCCTCAAAACTTGAACCAACCCATATGTGTCCGACCTGCACAAGCTGGGCAACTTTGCAGTACCAATTCAATCAACATTCCCAACTGTAACTTCAACGCAAACCAGTTTTGCTTTAACTCAAGCTGTACAACAATCAATTGGGTCAATGCCGGCGGAAGCTGTAGCGGACCAAACGGATGCACGAGCAGCAATATTTGTGACCAGAACACCACTACCTGCGTTGCACTTCCGACGAACAATCAACTTTGTGCACGGAGCACCTGCGCCGTCGGCAACTATTGTGACGGCACACTTTGCCGAACGAAACTCGGCGCTGGTGCAACTTGTACGTCAAACGTTCAATGCAGTGGAAGCCTCTACTGCACTGGACCATTAGGTGCACGGACCTGCGGAGACCTGACTTGGCAGATGTGTCCCTAGTCAATAATTTGAAAACTTAATATCAAACTGAATTAGGCCTGAAGGACTGTTTCGAGACGATCAACCATTTCGTTTACGCGCGGAAATCGTCGGCGAGGGTCTTGCTCCAGAGCTTTAAGAATAATTGGATCCAGTCTGCGATCAATGGCTTTATTCCGCTCTGATGGCGCAGCAAATTTCCCTACCGGTAACTCGCCTGTGAAAAGTTCGTAAAGAACTACACCATACGAAAAGACGTCTGCTCTTTGGTCAACCCTGCCTGCGTCTTGGCGTTGTTCCGGTGCCATATAATTGACTGTTCCCATGGAAATGCGGCTACCCGTTAAATTCACGTATGAGCGGTCACAGTACAAAATATCAGCAAGACCAAAATCACATATTTTTGCGACTCGTCCATTTCGCCCTTCGTCAGCCAAAAGCACATTCTCTGGTTTCAAATCACGATGAACTACACCTTTCGTATGTGCATAGGACAACCCCCGCCCAATCTGGAGACCGTAGTCAACAGCGAGAGGAACGGTTATCGATTTACGAGAAAGCTCACGACGTAAAGTTGGCCCGTCCACGTATTCCATAACGAAGAACCAGTTGGAGCCGATGTTACCTTGGTCGATAATTCCAACCACATTTGTATGTGCAAGCGCAGCCAAAGCTGCTGCCTCTCTTCGGAATCTCAGAATAAATTCATTCTGAGATACAAGGTCGCCGGCCATGACCTTCACGGCTACTGGTCTATCAAGAGAAACTTGCCGAGCTCTATAGACAGTCCCCATGGCACCACGACCAAGCACCTTATCAATTTCACATCCGCCAAGTTTTGTACCAGGTGATAAATCCTTGTCTTGATTGATACGTGCCTTTTGACGACCAGCCGCACGATCACGACCACGTGCTGCCCGACCTCGTGCTGCCACTGCTCCGCCTGCAGCTGGCCCTCGCCCAGCGGCTGCTTGTCGTTCGGCCCCCTCAGCGCCAGCTCCAGCGAGTGCCGGTTTATTCGAGTCATCGCGTTGGACAATAAACTTATTGCCACAGCGTCTACATTTTACCCTTTGTCCGCTGACATAAATTCCAACGTCGTATTTTGCGTCACAAACTGGACAGTGTTGAACGACTTGTCCCTTCAATTTATTTCCCCCCCGCCGCGGGAACTGCGCCCGGTCGGATAGAAAGAACTTGGTAAGCCTCTACCCCTTGCTCTTTGCCTTTCACTTTTTTTGTACCAAGATATTCTACTTCAACGAACTCTCTAATTTCGCTCAAGGTCGCCGCTGAAATGACGACTTGATCAGGTTCAGCCAACCCGCAAAGTCTGGACGCAGTGTTAACAGTGTCGCCAATGACCGTATACTCAAGTCGCTTTTTTGCGCCCATATATCCTGCAACCAACGGTCCAGAATTCACGCCGACTCCCATGCCGATAGGCATAAGCCCTTCTTCAACGCGCTCTGCATTAAACTGTCTTATCGCATCTCGAAAACCGACCGCCGCAGCGACCGCATTTAGGGTGGGGTTCTCGTCTTGCGATAGCGTTCCCCAGTGTGCCATCAGTGCATCACCAATATATTTATCTACAACACCATGGTATTCGAATACGACTTCTACCAGACGTTCGAAGTAGTCATTGAGCAAATCAACGATATCTTGTGGACCACCTGCCGCTTCGCTCATCGCTGTGAATCCGCGAATATCACAGAACAATACTGAAGCGGTGACTTCTCGGCCACCCTTAACAATGGCTTGACCTTTGTCATTGACCATTTGCTCAACGATGTGAGGAGCAAGAAACCTTGAAAGCTGGTTACGAGTCTTTGCGTCTTCTTCGACTTTCCGAAGAAGTCGAGTATTTGCAATCGCTACCGCCGCTTGACCAGCGAGCGACTTGAGAAGCTGTAGGTCCTTCTCCACAAATGCCCCGATGCGTTGTCGTGAATCGAGATGCATCACGCCGTATACGACGTCATTTGCGAGCAGAGGCACACACATAGCAGAGCGAATACCTTGGCTGATGATTGACTGAGCAGCTGAAAAGCGAGGGTCAAGCACAGCATCGGACAATAGGATTGATGCACGATCATTGATCACCTGATTGATGATACTCGTGGAAAGTACAATTTCTTCTGTGGGATCTGAACCTTCTTTTCGTTTTACAGTGTGAGGAACCAAAACACCTGTCTCAGGCTCAACAAGAAGAATTACGCCGTTATCCGCTGGAAGCATCGCAAAGGCCATGTCGAGACTTCTTTGCAAAAATACTGAGAAATCCTGAGAAATGCCTGTCCGCGATAGCTCATATGCAACACGCAACTTTTCGTAATCACGACGTAAGGTTTCAACGTCGGTAATGTCTGCCGCCGGTACGAAATCTGCTTCTTCATCACCTGGCTTGATGGCCGTATGAATATGCGTTGAACTTGCGGACTCCTGCGGCAAAATAGTGACGAGATCTTTGGCGGAGGTGGTGGACGATTTTACGGATTGCGGTGCGGCTTTGAAAACAAGCTTCATTGAGCCAAAAAGAAGTTCATCGTCATCTTTTAGAATTGTCTCAGAAACACGACGGCTATTGAGAAAAGTCCCATTGGAGGAATTGAGATCTTTGAGATGATACTCAGTACCATTTCGAGTAATCGTTGCATGATTTTTAGAGACTTCTCGATCATGCAATCTAATTGAGTTCTTAGGGTGGCGTCCAATCGTATTCTGCGCGTCCAGAACGAATTCAGCATCCACACCTTCGATGCTTTGATAAATCAGCCGGGCAGTCGCTGGCTCTTCAGGAGATTTTGAAGGCATAACCTTTGGTACAACCGAGCTTCTTCCTCCTGGCTGCCGCAAGGCAGCTTGCGGAGGACGAGTAGATTCAACAGCGGAGCCTTTCGCTGCGGGCAGAATTGGCGTCACTGCGCGAGCGGCACCCGTCGGATTTATAGGCGCCTGCTGTCCAGAGAGAGGACGCAATCCAGCACTGGAAGGAGTTCTTCTTTGTCCCTGACCTGGGGTATTAGCACTTGATGCTGGATGGCCAAAAGCAGCTGCACCAAACGGTTTTCGACAGAATTGACAGTAGACAATGGCTGTCGCAGGCGGACGGGTGAATTCATTCACCTCGGTACAATGTGGGCAACGGGCTTGCATAAAACGAGAAGACCTTGGCGCTTCCAGCGAGAAGCTATCATGGGCCATGACTCACGGCTAGTCACTCGATCATGCCAACAAAAATTACCTAGAGAGGTCTCAAATCGAGGCAGGAAGGTTTTCGAGACTCGCCGTCGATGCTAATGGTGGACCGGTATGTCGGTTCCAAACCTGCCACCAGAAAAAGCCTTGGTTCGGCCGGGAAAACACTTAGGAGGGTGGTTCGGACGCTTAGCGAATTTTACCTTCGGAAATGTAACGGTTCCCCAGGAGACAGTGGCACGGTTACGTGACGCATACGAGCAAGGGACCGTGGTTCATGTCATTCGAACACGCCGAGTTCTTGATCCGCTTTTCGTGCTTTCAGTTTTGGACCGAATGAATCTGCAAAAGCCAAGTTGGATGCACGATCATTATGCAAGAAGTTGTGAAGGCACATTAGAAACTTTGCTCAGTGAGACCGTTGCAGGTTCGCCAAGCCTCCTGTTCTTGAGAAAGCCTCGCACGCTCACCACAGTTAAATCGAGTTATTCAGAAAATTACATCGAAGGCTTAGTGAAACTTCAGCTCAAACAGGAACGGTCAATTATGCTGCTGCCCCAATCACTCAGCTGGAAACGCACGCCCGGGGGAATTCGAAGAAGTTTAATTGATGGAATTTTTGGGGATCGTGAATCACCTGGAAGACTTCGTGAAATGCTGGGCTTTCTCCTCAACCGGTCCGCCGCTCGTTATCACGTGGGTGCTCCGATAGACCTAAAAGCATTTTGCAAAAGAGAGGAGGGTAAACCAGTAAAAACAATCGCTCGTAAAATCAGGTGGGCTATCTTGAACCACTTAACACGAGAGGAGGCGATTCGCATTGGCCCCGCGTATCGCAGCACAGCGAGAATAAGGCAAACCCTCATTAAAGATCCCGCGATTCAGCAATATCTCAGAGACCGATCGTTAGAGGGAGATGATATCGAAATTCTTCAGGAAGAAGCGGATGAAATTCTCAAGAATATGGTCGCCGATATGCGACCAAGTTATGTCCGCGTTTTCGATGCGCTGCTCACGCGGGTTTGGCGCGATATCTATGATGGAATCTCTGTTGACCGCGATGGGCTAAAACAAGTCTGGCATGCCGCTCGGCAGGGTCCCATCGTCTTAGTTCCGAGCCATAAAAGTCACGTCGATTATCTCGTGCTTTCGCAAGTATTCTTCCAGGATGGAATGTTACCCGCTCACATCGCTGCGGGGGAAAACCTAAACATGCCGTTGGTTGGAAAATTTCTGCAAAGGTGTGGCGCTTTTTTTATTCGACGACGATTTCGAGGAGACAAACTCTACGCACTTATTCTTTCAACGTATGTTCGCCGCCTTTTGAAGGCGGGACACGCGGTTGAGTTTTTCATCGAGGGTGGACGTAGTCGAACCGGAAAGCAGCTTGCACCAAAAATGGGGATGCTTTCTATGTGTGTCGAACCGGTGTTAGACGACTCAATTCGAGACGTATGGTTTGTTCCTGTTTCGATTAGCTACGAAAAAGTAATCGAAGCGAAATCGTACGCGAAAGAACTCGGGGGTGGGAAAAAAAGAAAAGAGAATCTGAAGTCGCTTGTTTCAGCACGAAAATTTCTAAGGTCAAAGTACGGGCGTGTTTACGTAGATTTCGATGAACCGGTTTCACTTCGCACATTTGCTTCCTCAAGAGGATTCTCTTTACCTCGTGATCTCGACCTTCAAACTTCAGAAGAAAAAAATATTCGCAGGAGGTTCATCGCTGATCTCGCAGAGAAAATCGGGCACGGCATAGATAAGGTCACAAGAATCACCTCTACGAGCATGGCGGCCGCTGCTGTTCTTTCCCACACACGAAGAGGAATGTCTCAAAAAGAACTAGTAACAATCGTGACGCTTATGATTCGACTTCTCAAAGATCTTGATGCGCGACTTTCTGATACGCTGAAGCCTGAGTCTGTAGGCGAAGCCGTGGCTGAAACGCTCGCGAGATTAGCCGATGATAAATTGCTAAGTATAAGCCACGCAGCAGACGACGATGTCATTTATCAAATTGATGACACTGGTCGACGTGCATTAGATTACTACAAGAACAATGCGCTTCATTTCTTTGCACCTCTGTCTATTGTTGCTCTAGCGATTTCATCCGTCGAAAGCGAAACACCAACTTTCACAGAAGTTGAAGAGGTTGTTTCAGAACTGTTTACAATTCTACAATTTGAATTTCATCTTAGGAATGAGCATGAAACCTATCTCAAGAGAGCCTTGGAAGTGCTTTCCTCTCACCGTCTCATCGAATACAACAAGGAAGAATCAGAGAGTATAAAAATCACCCGAATCGGAGAACAGTCAATTCTTCAGCTTGCTGGCCTACTCTCCGTCTTCTTTGAAGCCTACCGACATACACTTGAGATGACTCTTATTCTCGACAAAGGACCAGAGCTTGAATCGTCCATCCAGAAAATGGCTTTGCAACAAGGAGAGAAGCTTGTGCTCGAAGGCAAAATCAGGCGCGCAGAAGCTATTTCTAAGCTCACAGTTCAAAACGCTACCCGTATGCTGATTCGAACCAAGATTCTTGAACGAGTCGAAGGCGGACAACTCTCTTTAGGAGAGCAGGGAAAAGAGGGGCGAGACAAGATGATCAATCGAATGACCAGCCTACTCAATACTGTCGATCGACCTTACGCTATGTCGGTTCGACCACATCCTGCGCAAAATTAATAATCTGACGAGCCACTCTTCTTGGGTATTCTAAATGCGGACTATGACCAAAATCTTGGGGCGCACTAAATCTCGTAAGCTCCTGCGGTAAGCATTGACGGAAAAATGACTCGCCTGTTTTAGGTAATATTCCATCCTCTTTGCCCCATACACATAAGGTTGGAACAGAAAGCTGGGCAATTTCATCACTAGAAAACATGACTGACTCATCAAGAGATTCAAGAAGGTTTCTTACGGTTTCATCTCGAAGTGCGTACTTCACTCCAAGTCCAAACACATGTCTTGTCTTATACTGCTTCGATAAAAGCCTATCTACGAATTCCAAACAAGCCTCATGATTAGAGGGATCAAAAAGTCGGCGAAGAGATTCTTTCTCCACCTCAGTCATCGGCGCACCTCCCGGCGAACAAGCAATCAAAGCCTTCACGAATCTTGGCCGCAGAATCGAATACCGAATCGCTGCTAACCCCCCTAGAGAGTTCCCGTATAGAATCACGGGTTCAGTGATAATCTGATCAAGAGCTTGCTCAACGCTGGCGCGAAAAAGATTCGCGTCTATCGAAACATCCTTGTGTCGACTAAAGCCGTGACCGGGAAAATCGATAATCGTCATTTTTTGAACATGTTTTCGAAGATGCCTAAGGAGAGGACCGTAATGAGCACCCGCCGAACCTAACCCATGCAGAAGCACAACAGGCAGCTGAGTACCCTCACCCTGACGAACCATATAGTGAACAGGGCCCGCTGATGTATCAACATTTTTTGAACGATACCCTTTCGCCCAGAGTAGGGCCCGGCTTACATGTGCGGCCGTTTTCATACCTGACAGAGAATAGGTCTAAATGATTATTTAGTCATCCGGCTAACTGTGGATATGTAAAATATCTAATCCGCGGAGACAGAGTGGAGAATTTCGCCGGTGGAACCATTAATTGATAAACGCGAACCTTTTTGAACAAAGGTGACTGTGGGCCCAGAAATGAACTCAACGCCATCCGGTTTAATCCTCAAACCGGTACACCCGACGATACAAGGCTTTTTCAGGTCACGTGACACGATTGCTGCATGACTGGTCAAGCCCCCCGTACCTGTAATCACGCCAATTGAGGATTGCATCGCAGGAACGTCATCGAGGACAGTCTGGGTTCGCACATAAACGACGTCCTCGCCGTTTTCAGAAACCTGAAGGACTTCTTCACGATCCAGAACCAAAAGCCCTGTGGCTATTCCAGCCGAGGCAGGTAAGCCCTTAGCTATGGTTTGCTGTAATTCACTCGAGTGCGCCTCACTCACAACGACTAAGGTATGACACAAATGAAAAGGCTTCGAAAGCTCATTTAAGCCTTAGGTTGATGAGCACTAATTATCTTCGTGAATCTTACGCTTGAGCGCAGCCCGGTCGATCAACTCGCGCAACTCGGTATCAGAAGGCACCCCACGACTTGAAACAATTCCGTTTATAAAAATGCTCGGAGTGCCGCGAACGCCAGCCTTCACTCCTTGGGCCATATCGTTTCGAACGTTCTCCTTCGTTTGAGGTGACTGAAGACACAATTCAAACTTTTCAGTGTTCAGACCGAGCTCACCAGCGAGCGTCGCATAATCAATCGCTACTAGCTTTTCTTGTTGCTCAAATAATTTGTCATGGAATGGCCAAAAGGCTTTCTGCTGATTCGCACATTCGGAAGCGATCGCTGCAGGCATCGCATTTTTATGAAAGCTAAGCGGATAATGCATGAACACAAGCGACACTTGCTCCCCGAACTTTTTGACACGTCGTTCAAGATCATTTGCAGCAATTCGACAATAAGGACACTCAAAATCACTGAACTCGACAATCGTAACCAGAGGGTCTTTCGCACCCTTCGAGGGTCGACCTAAGAGGTCAAAATCGAAAGACAATAAATTAGGCTCCTCTAACAGGAGTTCTACTTTCGCATCTGCATATAAGCGCTCTAATTTCTCCGTAATTATTTCTTTTTGTTTTTCTTGCCGGAGATACTTCGCTATCTCTCCCCGAACAACCTCATAGTCTTCATTAATTCGGGAACGGTTGGCTTCGTAGAACCTCTTTACGACATCGGCATCAATTTCTTCCGCCGATTGCCTAAGTTCTTTCATGTAATCTTCGAAGGACAGTGATCTTTCTGCAGCCGCTTTACGCAAAAGCTCTTCGGAGACAATCTCATTTAGAGTCTCCATTTCTTTCTCATATAGACTGGTAAGGAACTTATTCTTTGCCGTTCTCATTTCACCACCCGATTTCGCAATAATCTGACCATAGGAAACGGTTTCAGTGCCCCATCGAGCAACAATCTTTTTATGATCAAATCTTCCTACCGATTGGTTTTCGGTCTCAACGGTTTCGCAGACTTCGCTAGAAACAGGTGGATGATGCGCACACGCAAAAAATGGGAGAAGCGTAAGTAGACCGAGTTTATTCACGGTGACGTCGTCGCATAGGCGTCACGACCTTACAAGCGTAACTAATAGAAACTTAATTCGGTGGGCGTCTCCTTTTTGATGACCAAAAAGCGGACGCACTTCACGAACTGGAAAAGGTAGTGTTTTCGTTCTGAACGAAGGCGGGAGCTTAAGCCAATATTCAGACACCTGAAGAGGAAGACTGAAGACAGTAGCAAGTAAAGGAAGATCCTCATACTCCACAGAGATGCGATCATACGTTTCTCCCCAGGGCGGATCGACAAATGCAATATCGGCGGCCGGAATATTTGGGCAAGATTCCAGCTCGGCATTGCGAAAATCAATATTTGCTTGCACGTGATATATCCCTGCATTGTGTCTAGCCATCCGCAGTCTATCTTTAGAGCGTTCAATAGAAATAACTTTACATTCGTTACGAGCGAACCCGATAGAATTGCCTCCAACCCCACAACCCAGATCAAGAATCGTTTGACCCTTCGCCATCGAACCAAGTTCAAGCGCAATAGATTCGGGAGTGAGTGAAAAACGGCCCTCTTCATCGGTCAGAGTCCCTGATCTTAGAAAACCCTTTGTTTTATTCCGTCTGGCTACAGCTTCGAGTCTCCGTGCCTCTCTGACCCATGGTCTCGGTATTTTTGGGGAGACAGTGACTTCTAGCGGCGATCCTTCGAGTCCGAGACCACGAAGACGTGCTTGGATTAGAGCCGCATCTTTGCGGATCAAGGTTGTCTTGGCGACAATTCCTTCCTCTGATTTTTGCACTTCCCATGACTGTTCTCCGAGAAATTTTTGGATGGGTAGCCAGGTCGGTAGAGGCCGAATAGCAATCGAGTGAAGGGCCGCCACAGCACTCTATCTCAGCGAGCGTCCAAAAAGGTCTGTAAATAAGCTTCGGAGAACCAAGAATCCCAATTACGAGGGCCTTCAATAAAGCCTCGAACTCTACCATCGATAATCACGTACGTTTCTGGAAATCGAATCGTCCCATATTGGCGAGCGACGTCTCCTTCAGGATCAAGAAGAACAGTAAAAGGTGCAGGTTCGTTTCCAAAGAATTTACGGACAGGATCCCAAGATTCATCCGCGCTAACGAGCAGCATTTCGAATTTTTCATTGGATTTTAACTTAGCGTGAAGACTTCGAATGGATGGCATCTCTTCAACACAAGGCGGACACCATGTGGCCCAAAAGTTAAGAAAAACAACCTTGTCGTTTAATTCTGTAAGTTTGAGTCGACCACCAGTCATTTTTTCCAGATCAAACTGTAGCGGGAGATTATCGCGATTCTGAACGCGCAGCAGTTTCCCACTGAGTTGGCGACTTCCCAACTTCGATTCTTGAAAACCTTGAAAAATAAAAAAACCGAATGCGCTAAGAACCGCTGCAAAGAAAATAACTAATAAAGGTGTAGGTGGCACGAAGACCTGATCGTTTGATTCGTTCGATCTTTCAATTTCAGTTGAGCTATCCTTCAGTTGTTTAGCCTTCTTTATCTTCTTCAAAAACTGAGATTCCGTCATGCGCGCCTTGAACGCCTTTCTACCATTGATGAACATCACGGGAATTTCTTGCCCATATTTTCGTACAAGCTCGTCGTCTGTCTCAATGTCAACATACTCAAGTTGCCATTCTTCGTTACCCTTAGAACGACGAACTATTTCAGACATTTCGTCACAAAGCGGGCAATCTGATTTGGTATAAATTCGAATATTTATCGCTTCATGAGGCATTTTGATTGCTCCCCTAGGGACCTTTTTGGGTTGCAATTGCAAGGTTGAGAAGACCGGCCTTTCGAGCCGCGGTCATTACAGAAACTACTTTTTCGTGAAATACACGTTCATCTGCTTGTACCAAAATGAGGCGATCGGGGTTGTTCTTCGCCTCTTGCTCAAATACCTCGGACAACTCCTCGAGCGTTAGTTCGGATCCTTTGTAAACAAAGGCTCCGGTTTCGGGAATCGCCACAATAAATTGCTCAGAGCCCGCACCTATCTCATTGTTTTCGGAACCACTCGGAAGCTGAACTTTGTAACCGGAGCCCTGACCTTCCTCAAGAATAGCAGTGCTGGTTGCCATCAAGATAACAAGAAGCACTAAAAAAATATCGACCAATGGGGTCACATTAATATCAACGAATGCGCCTTGCTCAACGACTTCGTCATCAAGAGTGTTTTGTTCTCGGCCGCCTGCACCCGCCATATCATGCGTCCTTTACGGAATCACTTTCAACGGCTTGCGTGTCTGACTCCATAGAAGGAGACAAGGAGGCAGCTTCTTGTTTGACGGAGTGTTTCTCGGTCGCAATCGTCAGCTGCTCTAAAAATTCATCTACGACTAGACGAATCTCAACCGTGGCACGATTCGAGCGAGCTTGTAAAAAGTTGTAAAGACAAACGGCAATCACGGCCACAAGAATTCCGCCCGCAGTCGCCACCAACGCCTCCGAAACACCCTGGGCAACAACCGAGAATCCACCAGAGCCGGCTGCAGCGATGTCTTTAAAGGCTCGAATGATACCGATAACAGTTCCGAAAAGACCAATGAATGGAGACGTCGCACCGATGGTTCCGATGGCCCATAACCACTGTTTTGTAGCAAGGCCTAATCGCTGACGTTCTCGCTCTGCAGCTCGAGATGGAGATTCGCCGGGCTGAGTTGCTTTGTTGAGCGCGGCAATAAATACATCAGCAATGGGCGACATGCTTCGTTCGCAGGCTGTCCTCACGGCCGGTAAATCACCGCGATACAAAAGCTTGCTGAGTTCTTGACCCAAGTTTCGCGCATTTTCCACCAGGCCCCAACTTGAATATAGTTGAGCGAGTGCTAAACCAAAACAAAGGATTGAGCCGCCCACGATGCTCCAGAGAGCCACCGGCCCTAGCTGAAACGCTTGATCGAATTCAGACATTATTCTTGGCCCTCGTTGGATACTTCATTGGCACGCTGCATTTGCATTTTGTAAGTCCAAGCACTCAATTTCCAAATTCCTTTGGTTACACTATACGCGAACGCGACGATCGCCAACTCAAGCATAGCTGTACCAAGCGTTCCTAGATTTAGGTTTGGTACGTAGTAATATCCAGCAAAACCAATAGAAATTCCCGTGGCCAAGCCACCAAAGTAGGCAAGCCGGCTTACGGAGGGGTCATTGTCGTCTGTCGCGTGTCGTCGAGCCATCAGTCCGTTTCAAGCGCATCGCGAATGCGGTCAAAAAGACCACCTCCGCGCCTTCTCTGCCTGGTTTCACGTTGTCTTTCGCCTGGTAAATTTATCTCAGCTTGATCGGGTAAGTGATCAGAGGCAAGTGCCTCTATCGCTTTACGCTGATCTTTCGACAGTTTCTTTGGCACCGAAATATTGAGATGCACAACAATATCCCCGGCAGTGGTTCCGCCAAGTTTCGGCATGCCGTGACCTTTTATTCGAACAGTATCGCCAGGTTGCATACCCGCCGGAATTTCTAAATCAAGGTTTTCCTGCGAATCAATGGAGAGAACTTGAGTTGTTCCCCCGAGACAAGCCAACGGGAAACTGACCATCAATTCACAATGTACATCGGTTCCATTGCGCAAGAATCGCTCGTGATCTTTTACGTGGATGAAAACGTACAAGTCACCGGGAGGACCCCCATGTTCACCCGCATCTCCTTCACCTTGTAGCCGAAGCCGTACGCCGGTATCTACGCCTGCAGGAACACGTACGTCTAGCTTCTTAGTTTCTTCGACTCTTCCGGCACCTTCACAAACTTCGCAGTGAGCCCTCGCAATTTGTCCCTGACCGCGACATGACGGGCAGGTGCTACTGATCATAAATCCGCCACGGCCGCTTACAACTTGCCCACGGCCACCACAGGTCGGGCAACTGATGACTTCGCCATCTTTCGCTCCGGTTCCGTTGCAAGGTTTACAGGGATGGGTCCTGGGAACTTCAATCTGACGAGTTAGACCGACGAAAGCTTCTTCAAGAGAAATTTCAAGGTCATAGCGGATATCTGCACCTACGGTTGCGCGCGGTCCTCGTGCACCACCGAAACCACCACCGAAACCACCGCCAAATCCGCCACCAAATAGGTCGGAGAAGATATCCCCAAACTGAGAGAAAATATCTCCCATGTCCGCGGCACCACCAGCAAACCCACTGTTCTTCAGACCGTCGAATCCTCCACGATCATACAGATGACGTTTGTTCTCATCGGAGAGAACTTCATAGGCTTCGGCCGCCTCTTTGAAACTCGCCTCCGCCGCATCATCACCCGGGTTACGGTCTGGGTGATACTTCATAGCCAACTTTCTGTAGGCCGATTTAATCTCTTTTGGGTCAGCTGTACGACTGACGCCTAGAACTTCATAATAATCGCGCTTTTGCGACATACCGGCCGTCATACTAGACACCGGCGTCAATCAGTCAATCATTGATATGAGTAATATGAGATGTTTGCGCCAGGAAAACCGATCCGATACGGATAACATCATGAAAATTAGGAATTTAGGGGTTGTTTTGACAGTTGCCCTTATTCAATGGGCATGCGCGGCGAGTACACCCACTTTTCACCCCGAAAAAAAAGAGATCGTCATTGTTTACGGCGGCACTATTCACACTTTTGATCCCAAACGGCCAACCGTTGAGGCGTTTCGGGTTGTTAATGGTCGAATTGAAGCTTTAGGAACAAAAGTCGAGATCACAGGGCAAACCCGTGAAAAAGATGTTCTCTGGCTAGATCTCAAGGGTTCGAGCGTTGTTCCTGGCCTGACAGATGCTCATATGCATCTATTCGGACTAGGGAAAGCACGGTTTTACCTCAACCTGATGGGTACCCAATCTATTTCGGAGATTCGTTCCAAGGTTGAACTGGCGACGAAGAATCGTCCAGCTGGCGAATGGATTCTAGGCAGAGGATGGGATCAAAACGACTGGGGGAACTCAGGAGCATTTCCAAACGCTGAGGACCTGGATTCTATTAGCCCAGAACATCCAGTCGTACTGACTCGAGTGGATGGTCACGCCATTTGGGTGAACACGAAAGCCTTACAGGCGGCAGGGATTACAAAAGAGACACCAGACATTGAGGGAGGAACAATTCTTCGTTCCAACGGACAACCAATGGGAGTTTTTGTAGACAACGCCATGCTGCTCATCCGGAAGCATATTCCCGCAATGACGACAGAACAACAAAAAGAAGCCGTTCTCCTCGCCCAAGATAAATGCCTCCAAAGCGGCCTGACCGCTGTCCACGATATGGGAATCGGACCAGAACAGCTAGATATTCTTTCTGAGCTTGAGAGCAAAGGGCAACTGAAGTTGCGCGTCTACGCGATGCTCAATGGATCTTTGAAAAACTTAGAATCGTTAATGAAAGAAAGGCGGCGTATTCCAAAGAATCATCACGACCTATTGACCGTTCGCGGAGTTAAATTTTTCATGGACGGCGCTCTAGGCTCTCGAGGTGCAGCGCTATTTGAACCCTATTCTGATTCTCCGGAAGACAAAGGACTGATCCTTACTCCCATTGAGGAGCTAGAAGAAAAAGTAAGATTAACTAAAATTTATGGTTATCAACCGGCGATTCACGCCATCGGCGATCGAGGCAATCATGAAGTTATAAATATTTATGAACGCGTGTTTGCCGACGAAGGTAACAAAGCTAGGCCACGACTCGAACATGCACAAGTGCTAAAACTGAACGATATTCCCAGACTGGCAAAAATCGGCATCATAGCATCAATGCAGCCTACTCACGCAACCAGCGATATGCCCTGGGCAGAAAAAAGACTCGGGCCTCATCGGATTAAAGGTGCGTATGCCTGGCGTTCACTCATGACATCTAACGCAACGATCGCAGCAGGGAGTGATGCGCCAGTTGAAAGTATTGAACCGCTGCTAGGCTTATACGCCGCGATTACTCGGCAAGATGTTCACGGAAAGCCAGGCGCAGGATGGTTTCCAGAACAGAGCATGACGATCAAAGAAGCTTTTAGCGCTTTTGGAAAAAACGCGGCCTGGGCGAGTTTTCGAGAAAATGAACTCGGTATGATCAAAGAGGGCTATATCGCCGACTTTACAGTCTTAGATAAAAACCCAAATTCAATGACCGGAAAACAACTTTTAGAAGCAAAAATTGTTATGACTGTGGTGAACGGAAAAGTGGTCTATAAAGCTTCAAAAGATGGCAAAAGAGACTAAATAAAATATTGCAGCAAAAGACCTATACGCCTTTCTTGTTACCCCAAATTTGCTTATGAAGTTGTAAGTTTAAACGAATGGGAAGGCCTGTCTTTAGTATCCATGCAGCGAGGGTCTCATAATCAACTTTTCCAAAGACAGGTGACAACATTACTGGAACACGGTTAAGAAGTTCGTATTTTCGAATAACATCAAGTGCCCAATTGAAGTCAGTCTGGTCTTGGATGACAATTTTTATTTCGTCTCCGTCTCGTAACGCATCGATATTTTCCCACCGATTCGAGTCGCATTCGAGACTTCCCGGAGCCTTGAGGTCCATAATGCGCATAACACCTTCAGGCATGATATCGATGTCGCGTTCTCCACTCGTTTCGCAGAGCACCGTATAGCCTTCATCCAATAAGCGCTGAGCTAGAGTCTTCGATGCTTTTTGTAAGAGAGGTTCTCCTCCGGTAATTTCAACGAGATCACAAGGGAACTTACGGACCTGATTCAGGACCTCTTCCACCGACATCGTCTCACCACCGGTAAAGCTGTATTCCGTATCACACCACGAACATCGAAGGTTGCAACCCATCAATCGAACAAAAATACACGGGCGACCTTGGTGCGTAGATTCACCCTGGATCGAAAAAAAGATCTCCGTGATCCGGAGGCGACTAGGTGGCGCATCGCTTGAAACAGGTAGCCGGACATTCGACATGAGAGACATGTTTTGTCCAAATGTTCTAGGGAATCAAGTAAGAACGAAAATTCGTCGATCATACCCACTTCAGCGTCGGGCTACGAATACATAGCCCGACTGACCAAGCTCACCCTGAACAGTTTCGTCATCAAAACTGCCGGTCAAGGGTTTCCAAGTGTCATTTAAGTCCGATGACCAATATACGACGAGATCACCACCACTGAGGCCCCAACTCGGATTAACTCGAAACTCAATCGTCGCTGGTGCCTGAAACAACAAACGATCTGGTTCTATCAGGAATACGCTGGATAGTGGCGACCATGCATTGCCGACGGCACCACGACCCACGCTAGTAAACGTAATGAGCTCACTCGTCGTCAGGGCGAGCGGTGGAATCAATAAAATCGCTTCGTTTGAAAGAGCAACCTCACAACCTTCAGGGCCACAGTTACTTGTCATCATGCTCTCAGTAGCTGGAATACAAATTCCACTCTGACACACAAACGAAGGCAAGCATTGACCGCTCATATCACAAGGTGGCCCAGTCATATCTTCGGTATCGCAGGCTATCAGAACAAAAAGTAAACCAACTAAAGAGACTTTGTTAAGAACGTACCAATCTCGAACCATAAAAGCCCCCATCTGGAACAGTGTTAGACAAATTCCCACTCAGCCTCAAGCTATGTTACACAGAAGATGCTGTGACGGTTGGACGGAAGAGCTGCCCAAAGTGTGGAGGTGTTTACCCGTCAAACGCTGAGTTTTGCGCACTCGATGGAGAACGTCTTCAAAGCGGTAATGAGGATATTCTTATCGGCCGAACCATCGGACGGTATGAGATCGTCAGCCAGGTCGGACAAGGTGGCATGGCTAGGCTGTATCGGGCCAGACATAAATTCCTGCCTCAGGAGTTTGCCATAAAATTCCTGTTTGGGGAGTTCGCCGCAAACCCACAAATCGTCACGAGATTTCAACGTGAGGCGCAGGCGGTCAGTAAAATCAAGCACCCCAACATCGTGCAAACTGTCGATTTTGGACAAACAGACGAGGGCCTCCCGTTCATGGTGATGGAATTCATCGAGGGAGTATCTCTTTCTAAATATATTGCGACACACCATCCGATTTCTCTCACTGTCATTGCGGACCTCGCAAAACAGCTTTCATCCGGGCTTCATGCGGCCCACGATGAAGGATTTGTTCATCGTGATCTGAAACCAGGCAACGTCATGATTTCAGAGAGACCGGAAGGTTTGCATGCAACGATACTGGATTTCGGCCTGGTTCATCTCAAAGAACAATCTGATGAAGACGTAAATAAACTCACGCGCTCAGGACAGATCCTTGGCACGCCTGCTTACATGTCTCCCGAGCAAATTGACGGGACAGGCGTGTCAGCAAAAACCGATTTATACGCACTTGGCATCGTCATTCATGAAATGATCACCGGGCGTGCACCTTTTAGCGGCTCGATGTCTTCCGTGATGAATCAACATCTCTTCGAGTCAGCTCCGGAACTCCCGAAAGCAGGAGGGCTAGAGACCATCACTTTGCAACTCTTACAAAAACAGCCCCAAGACCGTCCTGCCGATGCAAAGACTGTTTACGAGCTTATTGATCAACTGATTCAATCTAAGTCCCTAGAGAACGCAGAAAAAGCGGAGCGCTATTCAAAACGAACCTCTGCAGGGAGCGTACAAGACACGACGCACCGAGGACGACCCGAAACATCTGAAACCCAGTTTGACCTCCCTATGGTTTCAAAACCCGCAAAATTTGAACTTTTTCCGATGCTGGTTTTACTCTTAGTCGGTGTAGCACTGGTAACCTGGCTGCTAAACGATCAAGAAAAAGAACGGCCAAACCCAATTGCTATAGCACCCGAGGTCTCACCCCCGGCTGCCATCATTCGATCTGAAGAAGAGTTGAAACCGAAAACTGAAAAAGATGCTCCCCGACCGAAAAACAGGAAGCGGCCTTCGGCGAAAAAAACGAAACGTCAAAATGCGCCAAAAATAAGGCCCAGAACTCCGGTGACTCCCTCGGCACCAGAACCCAGCGCTCAGATAGACACAAAACCGAAAAGCAATCCTCCAACTGCAGAAGAAAAACCAGAAGATACTGCTCAATCTAAAAAGCCTAATTCCACAACAAAAATTACTGACCTTACCCGAAAAGAACCGGAAACAAAGCTCAATGAGTCCAAAGAGAAAACAGATACGACAGTGGAGGTTGAAGTCGAAATAGAAGCGCCACCGTCTTCAGCAAACACAAAAATGAACTCACTTGGTTCGATGGCAAAAGACTTCAAGAATAAATCAAAGAACCAAAAACGTGACCCAGAATGGATGAAAAAACGCTTAGCAGAACTGGAGCGAAGCTCGGGTTCCGAAGCACGAAGCGTGGACCGCAAACAAGCAGACGATTACAAAAAGAGCGCAATCGACGCGATTGGGAAAAAGAGACTCGTAAGGGCCGAAATAGAACTTGGTTTTTGTCTCGAACTTGTTCCTAAGCATAGTGATTGCAATAAGCTCATGGGTATCGTTCGCGAAGAAAAAGGTGATAAAAAAGGCGCGCTTAAGTACTATCGCCGATACCTTTCCGTTACACCGAAAGCCCCTGACCGGGCCTTTATAGAAGAAAAAGTCGCGAAAATCGAACGGGGTAAAAACTAGTACGAAAGCTCAGTGACGGGACGCAAATCACGGGCGCGAAGTTCGATATATTCGTTTCCGTTAAATTCAGATTTTTCGAGATAAAACGCGATTTCTATTTTTTGGCCGGGCGGAAGGTCGTCGTATAGATCGCCTCGCTTGAAGGCAATGGCGGAAAGTCCACCGGGATTTAATCGAAGCTTCAAGTGATCCTTTCCGACGATTTTCCTACTCGCAATTTCCATTTGTGAAGAAACAAAAAGAGGTTGAGGGTTCCCGTGCCCGAAAGGTTGTAACTTCTCAAGCATTTGAATGAGTTCATCACTGCATTGCTGGGGAGTGAGTTCATCATCAAACTCTAGTAGTGATTCCGTAACACCTTTCGTTTGACTAGATTCAATAAACTGACAAAGCTCATGACGAAAGTCATCGATATTTTCCGGGGCTATGGTGAGTCCAGCAGCTGCTCGATGCCCACCGAACTTCATCAGTTTTCCTCGCGCGCTATTCATCGCATCGTATAAATGCAATCCTTGCGCGGTCCGACCACTTCCGCGACCACCTTCACCGATTATAATCGTTGGTCGCTCGTATCGTTCCACAATCTTCGTAGCGACAATTCCAACTACTCCTGGGTGCCAAGTCTGATTATATAAAACCAAGGCCGCTGGCAGCTCATCCATGACATCAATCTGTTTACAGCATGCACGAAAAACATCCGCTTCGATGTCTTGGCGACGTCGATTAGCCAAGTCGAGCGTCTCAGCGTGCTTTCTTGCTGTAGACATTTCTTTTGATAGAAGTAATTTCACTCCTACACTGGCATCATCAAGACGACCTGCTGCATTTATACGTGGTCCAAGTCGGAAGCCTATATCCGAACTGGAGCAACGACCGTACCTCGTTTTAGATACCTCTATGAGGGCTCTCAAACCCACACGTCGAGTTCGATTGAGCTGCCTTAACCCATGCCAAGCAAGAGTTCTATTTACACTCATCAAAGGAACCATATCGGCGATCGTACCAAGGGCTACTAAATCCAAATATTCTCGAACGTCCGGCTGCGGTCGGCTTTCAAAGTAGCCTCGGTCGCGAAGCTCTTTGCGAATACCAATAACAAGATTGAAACAGACACCGACAGCTGCGAGACCTTTATCGGGGTAATGACAATCCTCCTGTTGAGGATTAAGCGTCGCGAATGCGTCTGGTAAAGCCGACGGACATCGATGGTGGTCCACGACAATCGTGTCGATTCCATACTCATTGGCTCGCTCAATTTCTTTGGTCGCTGTGATTCCGCAGTCAAGCGTGATCAAAAGTTGAACGCCCTCCTCGGCTAAGATATCAACCGCATCTGAATTGAGTCCGTATCCTTCAGTCAAACGCCGAGGAATGTAGTACCGCGTTGCTAAACCCACAGCCTCTAAAAAATCAGAGAGTAAAGAGGTCGAAGTCACTCCATCGACATCATAGTCTCCGTAGAGAGCAACACTTTCTTGGTTTTGTACCGCATCGGCCAGGCGTTTCGCTCCAATGTCTAAATCTTTCATGTGATTTGGGTCAGGCAGTTGACGAAGCTGCGGATGAAGAAAATCATCAACATCGCTTGCACTTTCGATACCGCGTTGCACCAATAATTTAGAAATGAAGAACGGCAAACCTGTTTCAGTTTGCAATTTCTTCGCGGCAGGTTCGTTATGCTTGAGAGGAATCCAGCGTTTCAAAGTCATGACCGCTGCTATTATCTACAAACGTGGGACAGACTATGACGCAGCTTTTGCGACTTTCTTTGCTTGAGAAGATTTCTTCGCGCCAATAATTTGTTCTTGGCCAAACCGTGTGCGGAGCGAGAGAAACACGGGAGACGCCACGTAAATCGAGGAATATGTACCGATAATTACGCCGATTCCCATGATGAGACCGAAATCAGCGAGAACAGTTTTTTGGCCAAACCACATCAAACAAATACAAGCAAATCCGGTGGTCAGTGAGGTCATCAGCGTACGACCAATCGTCTCATTGATCGCACGGTTTAAGACCTCGATTAAAGCCGAGCCTTGAGTCTTTCCAACGCGTTCGCGGATACGATCAAAAACAACAATCGTGTCATTGATGGAGTAACCAATGAGAGTGAGAAGACCTGCAATGGTAGCCAAAGAAAATTCATGACCCAAAAGAGCAAGGATACCGATCGTAATTAGTGCATCGTGCACCAAACAAACAATTGCTCCTGGACCGTAAAAAAAGTCGAAGCGAAGAGCGATGTAGATCAAGATACAAAGCAGCGCATAGAAACAAGCAAGAATACCGTCGTTACGAAGTTGTTTACCTACAGTGGGTCCAACAAAACCCACTCGCTCGGCCTTGGCACTTTGATGAACTTCTTTTTGAAGCGCTTCAATCACAGAGACATCTAGCCCCATCAAGACAATCGAGTATCGGTTCTGATCAGGCCGACCGACCTTCCGGACCAATCGGACCTTGTGATTGGTTTTTTCAACGACAGCAGAAAGCGCTTCAACTGAAGTATCTACAAGACCAGCACCAAATGTTGCGGTTTGAACGAATTCAACCTCAACAACATCACCAGCTTCTGGATTGTATTTAATTGGTCCCTTGAATTTCTCACCATAGGCACCAGCAAAGGCGTCATTCAAAGCTTTGATCTCTGAGTCACCAAACGTTTCCGAACGCTCAACTTTGACCAGGTAGTGCGTTTTCGCGACATCGGGAATGTCAAATGACTGTACCGCGGTGTCACCAACGTTTAATGCCTTGACCGCAGCACGAACATTTTCACTTTGCGCATTGGCATTCTCATCAAACGACACGAGTATTTCGTGGCCACCAGAGAAGTCCAAACCAAACTGCAAACCAAAGCCTGCGATAATAACAATTGCCGCACCAACCAAAGCCAAAGAGACTTTAGAAAAGACCTGTCGTTTGGCCATAAAATCAAATTTGTTTTCAGGATTGACGATGTTCAACATGATAATTCAGCTCCTCGTCCTAAATACTCAATTCTTGGATACGCCGTGAGCGAGTCAACCAATCGAGGGTAAGTCGCGGAATAACAACCGCAGAGAAAGTATTGATGACCACACCGATCAACAGAGTGGTCGCAAAACCACGAATCGGACCAGAGCCATATTCGAGAAGGACGATACACGCCAATGCAGTCGTAACGTTGGCATCAAAAATCGCCGAGAAGGCCTTGTCGAAGCCGGCATCTACAGCCGCTCTTGCGGTTTTACCAAGACGAAGCTCCTCACGAATACGTTCGAACTGAATAATGTTCGCATCCACAGCCATACCGATGGTCAATGCCAAACCGGCCATACCAGGCAAAGTAAGCGTTGCATTGAAAGCCGCGAGTGTCGCGAACAGAAACAACATGTTGATGGTCAAGGCACCAACAGCGATTGCTCCGCACATTCTGTAGTACACGAGCATGACAAGAATCATGAGCGCTGCAGCGGCAAGAAGAGCTTGCTTCCCTTTGTTGACCGCGTCATCACCCAAAGTCGCACCCACCGTACGTTGCTCCTGCGGATAAACAGGGGCAGGAAGAGCACCCGCGTTCAAAACCAAGGCGAGGTCTCGCGCGTCTTGGAGGCGTTCTTGATTACTGCCCGTCCCACCGAGAGTGATTCGGACATTTCCGTTCGGAATTCGTGATTGGATAACCGGAGCAGAATCAACGATTTCATCAAGAACAATGGCCATGCGTTTTTTGACATTTTCGCCGGTAAACTCTTCGAAGATCTTTGCACCAGCGCGATCAAGTTTCATTGATACTTCGTACTGATTCTCTTCTGAGTTAAAGTTTACGAAAGCACTGACAAGAGAGTCACCCGTAAGTGGTGTCTTTCGTTTGAGCAGCCAAGTACGCCATTTGGTTTCTTCGGCACCGGGAACGTTGCTTTCGATTCTTTGATAACGAACGACAACATCAGCTGGCGGCGCCATCTTAGCGACGGCCTCTTGAAGTTTCTCTTTACTGTCCGCCAATAGGTAGGGGCTCGTCACAAGAGCGTCGGCCTGACCTCGAAACTGGTCATTTTGGAGTTCGACACCTTCCGGCAATCCTTGTCCAGCTAAGTCAGCAAAGTATTGATTTTTATCATCAGACAGCTTGAACTCTAGTTGCGCGGTTTTACCAATAATCTCTTCTTTGACTCGTTTTTCATCATCGGCTGTTAGGCCCGCGATTTGAATGAGAATAGAATCGCTGCCGCGTTTACGAACTTCAGGTTCAGTGACACCATATTCATCAATACGATTTCGAAGGGTTTTGATTGCTTGATCAACCGCATCGTTACGAAGTTGCTCTTCATAAGAATCGGTCATCGCATAGACGATTCGAGTGCCCGAATTCGAAAGGACTTCCCAGCTCCCTTCGCGAAACTCAAGAATTTCTTTGAGGGTATCAAAATCCGCAACGCTGTCGAGGACAATCTCGAGCTCAGGCGCTTCTCCGAGTCGCTTTACGCTTTTGAGGTTCTTGCCCTTGTCTTCCATCGAGCTAACGATTTCATCGCCCACTCGATCTGCTCGGTTTTGCACAGCTTTTTCCGCATCTACACCCATAACGAGATGCAATCCACCTTGCAGATCAATACCAAAATTGACTCGAGTTTCTGGGAGATTCTCAGAAATGAGACCATCGAGACAGGTTCGGCTACGGCGACATTCTGGCTCTGCCTGAAAGTAAATGACTGAAGGCATTGCGTGCCAGACCGCAAAAGCGACCAAGCCCACCACCAACATTAAACGAAATTTCCAGCTATTATCCATGAGTATACTCTGTTTTGTTGTCGTCCCTAACGCACAACAGCGCGACTAAGCTTTTTCTGCTTTTTTTTCCTCGCCCGCTTTAGGTTCGACATATTTTTTTGCGATGTGAGATTTAACAACTCGTATTTTTGTGTTTCTCGCGAACTCAACCGTCACAAACGGGTCTGCAATATCGGTGACTCGACCAAGAAAACCACTGGTTGTGACTACTTCGTCTCCCCGCTTTAAAGAATCCAAAAGAGCTTCGTGATTTTTGCGCTCTTTGGCCTGTGGGCGAAGAAGCATGAAGTAAATGATCCCCATGACAATAAGTAGGGGCATGAACATCCCAAATGGATCGCCTTGCGCACCGGCATTTTCTGCCTCGCCTTGTGCAACCATGAGGACTGCCAACTGTTGTAAGCTTCCGAACATCGAAGCGCTGCGTACCGTCGGACCCCCCTTGCTGGCAAGAAATATAAGCAACTTAGATTACGGTAATTACCCTTAACTCTGCTTGAAACATGGGGTTTAACGCAAAAAAAAGGAGCCCGAGAGGAATGCAGCGGCAGATCCCCCCGTTTCGGTAAATTTCAAGAGCTGTATAGAATGGGGTGTGCAAAAAATCGTACGGTATCTTTTTGGCCTAACTTTATGCGCGTCGGTCCTGTTTCTGGTTCCGAACGACGTTCGAGCCCAAGGATTTGAAGTCTTTAGTTATAACAAGCCTTTTATACCATTAGCTCAGCTACCGTATCGGTCAGGACCTATCGAATATGTGACTTTTCCGAGCTTCAGTGGAAACCGCTTCGTTGAAAATCTACCTATCGGATTTAGTTTTAATTACTTCGGTAGCGTTTATGACCGCTTCGGCGTTTCTCCTCACGGCTGGGTAGGCTTCATTCGAGGGTCGTCGGATTCTTTTGCCAACGTCGCAATGGGGTCAGCACTAAGACCGAACGGTTTTATTGCGGCCTGGTGGGATGACCTAAAACTCGGGTCCCTAAACTTTGGAACCTCATACGCGCTATTCGGAACGGCACCTCACCGCGCTCTCGTTATCGAAACGCGCAACTTCTCTGCCAGTCCAAACGTCAATGATGGAGGGATCTGGCAAGTGTGGCTCTACGAGAGCCCCGCCAATGAAAATGCACGTTTCGAAATCCGCGTCGATGGGGAGATGTCTGATTCCTATAGCGCGAGTGTCGGTTTCGAAGGTGTACAAGGCTTGTTGGGCCAAGCATTTTTACCATGTACTCCGAATTGTAGCGCTGCTGATGCCGACCTGAGCCTAAAAGACAAAGCATATTCCGTTCATAACGCGGGAGGACCTGAGCTGGTTGGCCAAATTGATGAATCTCCGCGCGGCTTGTTACCTCAGGGTACAGCAAATGTACGAGCCACAGTGTTCAATATCGGAGGGTCAGTCGCCCAAACGGTAAGTGTGAAACTATTTTTATCCGCTGATAATGCATTCGATAACAACGACGTGATGCTCGCTCAGGCGACAATTAATGGGCTTGCCGCAGATAGCAGCGTCCAAGAGACCATGAGCATCACATCTCCAGCTGGACTCAATTCGGGAGACTACTATCTTCTTCTGGAAGTCGACGACAACCAATCGGTCGCACAGAGCTTCCGGATCGATGACCACGTGATTGCGAAGAATAAATTTTCCAACGCTCATGATCTTGAGGTCTTGAATATCAATCCGCAAAGCGCTGCAAATCCGAATGAGCCATTGCAGATTCAATTTGACGTTATTCAAAACGGCGCACCATATTCAGGCAATGTCGGCGTATCGATATACTTATCGACAGATCAAGTATTTGATGCGACAGATTTAAAGATCACTACACCGGCGACGATTTCTCTTACCGGAAACTCGCCGCAGCAGCTCACAGTGAATGGAACTACACCAGCAAATCTGACGCCTGGACAGTATTATGCGATTGTGCTGCTCGATAACAACCAGCAAATAGACGAGCACAACGAATTCAATAATCGTGCAAGCAGTGTTGCTCTCTTGAACTCTGGTCCTGATTTATATGCGTCAGAGGTTCAAATTCCCGTCAGCGTATCTCCGGGTAGTTCAACTCAAATTACAACAACGATCGATTCAACAGGCGTGCCTTATAATGGAACAGTCGACTACATTTTATACGCGTCGCTCGACAGCACACTGAATACCGTAACTGATTACAATCTGGGCTCTTTCCAAGCTCAATTTGCGGGTCAAACGCAGGTCTCTCGTTCCGAAACGATCACAATTCCTGCCAACATAACGCCAGGAGCCTATATCGTATTTGCGGTTGTAGATCCTTCCAACCAAATTGCAGAGACACTCGAATCCAATAACGAATTTCTATCACTGGCGCGCTTTCTTACTCATACTGACTTAAGCGTTTCGAATGTATCGGCCCCCTCAGCTGGGCGACCGGGAGAGTCGATCACCGTAAACTTCGATGTCCAAGCTTTAGGACAGACGGTATCCGGCTCTGTAGACTACCGTATCTACCTGTCTTCCAATCCATCATTAGGCAGCAGCGACATTGCTGTCTTCAACGGAAACACGGCACTCACGAACGGCTCCATCGCTTCGGTCGAATCAACGTTCTCTCTGCCATCAAATACATTGGTCCGTCAGTGGCGAATATTAGTAGAAGTTGATCCAGATAACCTCATCACCGAGAGCGCTGAAAATAATAACGTGTCTGCCTCATTAAGCTCGATGCTGGTCAGCGGCGCGGATCTCCGGTTTGCACCTCCGCTCATTGGCAGCAACTTTGCTTTTTTGGGACAAGACTATCGATTGAGAGGACAAATAGAGAACGTAGGTATCGCAGAAGCCGTTGATTTTAAGTACGCGGTTTATTTATCGGATAACGAGGTCATTGGTACTGCGGACCGTCAACTATTCTTGTCGCAAGAAATCAGCCTGAACCCTGGCGAAACCTTCTCGTTCGACGAAAATGTGTTAATTCCCGGAAATCTTGCAATCGGCAGTCAATACCTTGGAGTCATCGTAGATATTCTATCATCGGTTCCAGAAACATCGGAACTAAACAATGCGATTGCTCTCGAAGATCCTGTGCAAGTTGTCTTGCCTAGTCCAGACCTGGTCGCAAACCTAATTGGCACACCAGCTTCTACTGCGTCAGGCGAAACAATCAATATTACTAGACTTCTGGATAATACGGGCGTTCAAGACGCTACCGGTGTTCGGTACGCTTATTATCTTTCTTCTGACTTAGACATCACCACGAATGATATCTTGATTGCAGAAAACACCACAGACCTCTTTAAAGGACTGAGTGACTTTAGTAGCGACGTCATAGTGATTCCTAATGGAGTGCTTCCAGGGACCTATTATCTCGGCTTAATCATCGACCCAGGACAGGATATCCAAGAAACGGATGAGAGCAATAATGTTGCAGTCAGCGCTCCCGTTCAAATTTTCACGCCGAGTATCGCGTTCATCAATGAACAATTTCCACGCGCCATTATTGGTGTTCAATATGAATTAGGTGTCTTCGTTGCCGGTATTACGCGTGCACCTAATTTGTCAGTCTCAGAAGGACAACTGCCACCGGGCCTATCGATTGACCAAGCAGCCGGATACATCCGCGGAGTTGCAACAACGGAAGGTCTTTTTGAGTTTACCCTTCGCGCGAGCTCTAATTTGTCTGCGGGCTCATACGTCGAGCAGGCATTCTCAATTCGCGCAGCTCAACCGACAAAGTCTCTAAATATTGCGACTGACCGAATTCCGTTGGTACTGACCCAAAAACAATATGATACGCCATTATTAGCAGAAGGCGGTATCGCTCCGTTTCAATGGACATCGACGTCCACTCTACCCGAAGGTCTGACCTTCGCAACTGACGGTCGCTTGTCTGGGACGGCACTCATCACAGGTCAGTACGATTTCGACGTAACGGTAGTGGACGACAACGGGGACCAGGCCAATAAAAGTCTGAAAATTTATGTTCTTACTCCGCGGCAAACCGTGCAAATCCGTCAAAGCGATTTACCATTCGGTATCGTGGACACAGATTACTGTGAACTCGCTACGGTTGTTCTAAGAGCCGAAAGAGGAATAGAACCTTACATTTGGTCCATCGATGGAGAAGCTCCGGCTGGGATGACACTCGGTGAAGATGGGCGGCTTTGCGGCACACCGAAGAAGCCTGGGGACTACACGCTCAAGGTTCGAGTCACAGACCAAACTGGTGTGTTCGACAGCACAGCATTTTTCTTGAGAATCTCAGCGGGGGAAGCCTTCGCGGTTTCAACCTTCGCCCTCCCGTATACGATTATTGGAGAAACCTATGAAAGTTCGATCACGGCAGTTCGAGGCAGCGAACCTTACACGTTCAGTATTGAACAAGGAGAGCTTCCTCCTGGGCTTGCAATCGCCGATAACGGTGCGATCAGCGGCACTGCAACCTCGACCGGAACCTTTGCGTTCATCGCAAAAGTTGTAGACGCGAGCGGAAGACAGCGACAACAAGCTCTTTCGATCATCGTTTATCGGCAGGCTGCATCGGGCTCAAGCTGCGCTTGTTCAAGCTCAGGAGAGCCTACGAATGGATGGTTATCACTGGCCCTGATATTCGGTATCTTCTGTCTTCTATATACCCGCCGCAGACACCTTGTTCCTCAGCGCGTACGTCGCAGCGAGCGTTATCGCAGATCACGCCACCGTGATCCTTTCGCCTAGTCCCTCAAAGATAGACTCAAAATCTGACTCGATCAGCTTGACCCGCGTCAATGGGTGCTTAGTTTTTGACCACGGAAGGATTGGTAAGAGGTCTACAGAGCCAAAATTCTTGGGATCAGCTCATCAATAAAAACAATCGCTTACGTGCTCTTGCAATCAAGTCAGGATTGCATGAGTTTGTGCACAATTCAAAGGTACTTTGCAGCCACGATTTAGTGGAGCAAACGAATTTGTGGAGCATTTTTAAAGTCGATGATTAGTGAACTTTGGCAGATCAGTACATCGTTTCCCACGGTGTTTTTTACCGGGCTACTCTCCTTGATGTGCCTGTACTGGGTGCTCGTAATTGTGGGTGCCGCCGACATGGATTTTCTAGACGGTGCCGACGGTGCTCTAGACGGCGCACTCGATGGAGCCGTCGACGCCGCAGCAGAAGGTGCGCTTGAAGGTGCCCTTGAAGGCGCATTTGAAGCCGGCGGAGAGGCCGCTGGAGAAGCATTAGGTGAAGCCGCGGGTGAGTCTCTTTTGGAGTCTGCCGCAGAAGGAGTCGAGGCGAGTTCTTCAGTACTTTCTTTTCTTGGTCTGATGGGACTACGAAAAGCACCACTGACCGTGGTCATGAGCTTTTGGGTTTTGTTCTCCTGGATGCTGAGTGCCTACGCGATGAGTTTGCTAGGCACGCTCGGAGATACTTTTGTCATGCAGGCCCTGACCGGCATTGGCGTATTGCTTGGCAGCCTCGTACTCACGATGCCTCTCACCTCGCTCAGTGTTCGACCACTGGCACCTATTTTTGCCGAAGATCGAGCCTATGGCGTTTCAGACTTAGTTGGCAAAAGCTGTTTCTTGTCCACGGGCAGTATTTCGGACACGTTTGGGCAAGCAACGCTCACGGATGCTCGCAATCATACGCACAATCTTCAGGTGCGATGTTCAAACGGCGAAAACATTCATAAAGGCGACGAGCTGCTTATTATCTCCGTCGATAAAAAGGCCAACACCTTCAAAGTTGTGCCGATGACGCCACAAGCCCTTTCAATCTTAGAAAACCACATTAGCCGCGCCGCGCCAAAACGCGGAGCAAAAAAATCTTCACCCAAGAAGGCAAGTATAAAGGAGTAAAAAAATGGCCGGGATTATTTCATTAGTTGGCGTTGCGATAGCAATTTTCATTGGTGCAGGTGTCATTGCACTTATCTTGAAATCATATCGAAAGGTTGATCAAGGTAAAGCACTTATCATCAACAAGACCGGTGGCAAGACCACAGCATCGCTCAATGGCGGCGTTGTCATTCCCGTCATTCATCGAGCTGAAATTATGGACTTGTCGGTCAAAGCAATTGAAATTGATCGACGAGGCAGCGACGGTTTGATCTGCCAAGACAATATTCGTGCCGATATCAAGGTCACTTTCTTTGTACGGGTCAACCCAGCTGAGGAAGACATTTTACAAGTCGCACGAAGTATCGGCTGTGCTCGTGCATCCAATCAGCAAACCCTAGAAGAACTATTTTCAGCAAAGTTCTCCGAGGCACTAAAAACCGTTGGTAAACAACTTGAATTCGTCGATCTCTACCAAAAAAGAGACAAATTCAAAGATGCGATTATTGAAACAATTGGTACTGACCTCAATGGTTACTCTTTGGAAGACGCCGCGATCGATTACCTCGAGCAAACTCCGCTTGATGCACTCGATTCCAACAATATTTTGGATGCGCAAGGTATCAAGAAAATCACCGAGCTTACGGCCGCTCAACACATCCTCACGAATGACTTTCGTCAACACGAGCGCAAAGAAATTAAGAAACAGGATGTCGAAGCGCAAGAAGCGATCCTCGCCTTGGAGCGTCAAGAAGCAGACGCAGAGAATAAGCAAAAGCGTGAAATTGCGGTTATGAAGGCCCGCGAAGAAGCGGAAACCAAACGCGTTCAAGCGGAAGAGTTTGCGCGTGCTGAACAAGCACGACTCAAGGCCGAAGAAGAAGTTGAAATTCAAACCGAAAACAAAACCCGTCAAGTTCAAGTTGCACAAAAAAACCGTGAACGTGTGATTGGTATTGAAAACGAGCGCGTTGAAAAAGATCGACAACTCGAAGCCATTGCTCGCGAACGCGAAACCGAACTCGAACGCATTCAAAAAGAAAAAGCCGTCGAGGTCGAAAAGAAAAATATTGCGGAAGTTGTTCGCGGACGCGTTGCGGTCGATAAGACCGTCGCCGAAGAAGAAGAACGCATTAAAACATTGCGGGTCGTTGAGGAAGCCGAACGACAAAAAGCTGCAACCATTTTAAGCGCAGAGGCAGAGGCCGAAGAAGGTTTGGTCAAATCGACCAAAGCCGCGGAGGCGGCAGAAATTGCTGCTTCTCATGAAGCAAAGCAAGTACTGATCAAGGCGCAGGCAGACCTCGAAGCAGCGGACAAAGAGGCCAAAGCAAAAATCCGAATCGCCGAAGGTGTACAGGCGCAACAAGCAGCCCCTGGGCTGGCGGAAGTTCGCGTCAAAGAGGCGAATGCCATTGCGATTGAAAAGGAAGGTCTAGCGACCGCAACAGTGACCAAGCAACAACTTCTCGCTGAAGCGGAAGGCGGAGAAAAGAAAGGTCTAGCGATCGCACGGGTCAAAGAAGCGGATGCGGCCGCGATCGAAAAGACCGGCAACGCGGAAGCCGCTGCTATTCGTGACCGGATGTTGGCAGAGGCCGCAGGTTTGACCGAAAAGGCCCAGGCGATGAATGCATTAGAGGGACGAGCAAAAGAGCACGAAGAATTCAGACTCCAGCTTGAAACTCGTAAGGATGTAGACTTGGCTGCAATCGACGCGAAGAAGGATATAGCTCGGGCGCAAGCGGACGTGTTGGCTCAAGCCTTCAAGCAAGCGGATATCAAGATTGTGGGCGGCGAAGGCGAGTTCTTCAATCAATTCGTCAAGGCCATTAGCCTGGGTCATGCGATGGATGGCGCGCTCGATAGCAGCAAAACGATCCAAGCCGTGGCTGGTGACTACGTATCAGGGAACAAGGACTTGGCTGCGGACTTGAAAGATGTGCTGAGTCGGCCTGCCCTTTCCTCGGGAGATGTCGCCAACCTAAGCGTTGCCAGCATCCTCACGAAGCTGATGTCGAGCTCGGATACCGCAACCCAAGAAAAACTTGGCGAACTATTGAATGCGGCGAAGAAACTTGGACTGGATGACAAGAGCATAGGCTAATCAATGTCCGAACCAGAGAACATCGATTCCGCGGAGACGAATCAAGACTCCGCGGTCGAAGCCGGGAACTATGAGGTCATCAAACGGCGGCTGACCGAACAGGGTCAGTCGCTGTCTACCAAAGTCACAGCGCTAAACGAACAGCGAAAAGAAGCTTTTGGTGGAACCGAGCTCACGGTGATCGGAAACGAAAGAATTCGAACCGAGAATAACTGCATTCCACGGGACATCATCACTGTCGGTGGGAAACTCTTGTTTGGCTACAACGTCCAGATCGGATTGCGCACGGAGACGAAGGTCAATGATGTTTTTTGCCTTCATGACTGTGTGCAAAACGAGGATGGCAGCTGGAATCTGGGTGCCGTCGACGACGCAAGTGTCGGCGGATTTCTCAGCGACGAGCGATTCGTTCGCGAGTTTGAAGAGCTTTATAAGTATTACAAAGATGCGAACCTGATCCAGCTACGCATCGTTTCTGGAAAACTACTGGCGGTTTTCCAGGTCGGTACGTCGATGGATGACCTGAAGGTTTTTCGGTGGAGCATCGACGTCAATGGAAACGCAACGTACATCGATAATCGTGGCGAGCGAGACAATGTGTTTCCGCCGAGTCACGACTTCGAGTGGAAGGTACTCACCCGAGACGATCAAGTCTCCGGGCTTCATCCTCACGTAAACATCGAAGATGTCGTATTTGTCGAAACGGTCGGGGGCGATCTCACCGTCAAAATCGAGAACAATACCAAGTCCGGTTTGGGCATCTACAACGAGCCCGTAGAGGACAAGAATCAAGCCCTCGATGATGCCGAATTTGCCTACGCTCGATTGGGTCGACTGATCTTAATCAAAGTTAAGCCATATAATGAGCTCGACTATCGCTATCTTGTATATAACGAGAATACCGAAACGGTCCGCCGCATTGATGCGATTGGTCAGGCTTGTGTTCAACTGCCCGAAGACCACGGTATCATTTTCCCAGGCGGCTATTATCTACAAAGCGGTGAGCTCAAAATCTTTAGTGACGAGACGGATGACCTCATTTTCAAGCGGTCAATCATGTCGCCCAATGGCGAGGATGTGTTGTTTGTCTTTTATCGACACGAAGAAGGAAGCAGCGTTTTGCTTCCTTACAACTTGATTCGTAAAGAAGTGCCTAACCCAATACCCTGCCATGGATATTCCATTTTTGATAACGGGACGATGATCGTTTTTCGGCAAACCGGCGATGAAGCGACCCGAATTCATCCTGTACAACTTTGGAATACCGCTTTTGTCTCGGATGAATTCGCTGCCAACGAACCGACGGACGGAAGCTTACTAGGGAGAATCGGTAACGCAGATTTGGTTCGCGGTATTTCGGATGCCTTTTCTGTTTGCAGACTGATTCAAAATGCTGAACCGAACAGGCAGGTATTTGAAGACCTCATTAAGTCGTCCACGCGTCTCAACGACAATTATTATTGGATCGGAGAGGCGGAACTCGGAAACCTGAACGAAGAGCTCGCCAGCATTCAAAAAACCGCAGAACTCATCATCGACGAGTTCGAGAAGGTTCAACAGTTTAAGAAACAAGCAGCGGCATTTCTGGAGGAAACCAAGAACTCCCACGAAGAACTGCTGAAGCAAATTCATCCCGATGACTGGACGAAAATTGGTGACTACCTAGAAGTCATGTCCAAGCTTAGGCGGCACCGTGGGCACATCATTACGCTCAAAGACGTTCGCTATATCAATCTTGAAGACCTAGGGAACCTTGAGGAGCAGGCAAAAGAAAAGTTTGAAGAAGTCAGCAAGGGCGCGGTTCAATTTCTTTTGGACGAGGCGGCGCTTAAGCCGCTTACCGACGAACTTGCAGCTCATTTAGAGCACATTGAAGCGGCCACAAAGGTCAACGAAGTCAATGAACTGAGCGAGAAAATCGAAGTCACCGGAGAGGGACTCACGGTTCTGAGTGAAGTGATTGGTGACCTGAAAGTGGAGGACCCGGCTGCTCGAACCCGAATTGTCGAGAGTATCTCTGAGGTCTTTGGTCAACTGAACCGAGTACGGGCTAGCCTGGAAGGCAAACGAAAGACGCTTCTTCGACAAGAAGGCGTCGCAGATTTTGCCGCACAGTTTCAGTTGTTCGGTCAAAACGTGTCGAGCGCGATTGCCTTGGCCGATACGCCAGAAAAGTGTGACGAACAACTCTCTCGCATCATGGTGCAACTCGAGGAGTTAGAGAGTCGTTTTTCAGAGTTCGACGAGTTCATTACAGAGCTGGCGCTCAAGCGTGAGGAAGTCTTCGACGGCTTTTCCTCGAAAAAGCAAAGCCTTCTAGAGGAGCGTCAAAGACGAGCCCAAAATATTACTAAGGCGGCAGAAAGAATTGTTTCTGGCGTAAAACGAAGGTCTCAGGGCTTCAAAGAGGTCGACGATCTGAATGCTTTCTTTGCATCTGATCCAATGGTCATGAAGCTCCGAGAACTTTCAGAGCAGCTTGGCGAGCTGGGGGATTCCGTAAAGGCAGATGAGATCCTGGCCAAACTCAAGGCCTCTAAACAGGACGCCTTGCGCGGTTTGCGCGATCGGACAGAGCTTTACGAAGAAGGCGCGTCGGTCATCAAATTTGGCCGGCACAAGTTTAGCGTGAATACACAGCCTCTCGATTTATCGATTGTTCCATACGAAGAAGGAATGGCGATTCATCTGACAGGAACGGACTTCTACGAGGCGATTGACGACGAAGATTTCAACCAAACCAAAGAGTTTTGGAGTCAAAGTCTCGCGTCCGAATCAAAAGAGGTCTACCGCTCGGAATATCTCGCTGCGAGTATTCTCTTTGATGCCGAGGCTCGCAGGGATGGATTATCGATTGATCGACTGAAAAGCGAGGCCACCAGTGAAGCGGGGCTACTAGAACTGGTAAAGAAATACGCAGCTGATCGTTACGACGAAGGCTACGAACGAGGACTTCACGATTCGGATGCCGCGCTGATTTTAAGTCAAGTTCTCTCTTTGCAGGCGAATGCGGGGCTTCTCCGCTTTAGCCCGGACGTTCGAGCCATAGCTTGTCTATGTTGGGCTAAAGATGCCGATGAGGAACAAAAGAAAAGGATGCGCCGGCGGGTGATCGGCCTTGGCCGAATCCGAGCAGCGTTTTCTTCGTCTCGCTCTGAAAATGATATGGCAATGGAACTTTCGGCGTGGATGACCGAGTTTCTGGCGCAGCATGACTTCGATTTTGACGCAGAAAAAATAGAACTTGCCGGGATATACCTACTTGAGGAACTCCTCAAGGAACCGCAAGAGTGGACGACCAGTGCCGACGCGGTCGCTTTGCGTGATGTCCTTTTCGAGCACCTACAGCTCGAAGGAAAACGGCTGGATTTCGAACACGACCTGCAAGCAATGGAAGGCCAGTTGGTTGATCAATATCAATTGGTTCGCGCATGGCTGCAAGCATTTTTAGAAAACTACCCAGAACAGCGAGACCGTTTTTCTGGGAACATTCTCGAAACCACCGTTCTCATTCTGACGGAGCACGAGTTGGTACGAGATATTTCAAGCGCAATCACGCACTCATCGGTCAAAGGCTTACTCGGGAATCATCCTCGAGTGGTCGATCAAACTTTAGATCTGCGACTCGACGAGTATTATGGAAGACTCAAAAGCTTCTGCTTTGAGCGAGTGCCGCGATTTTTAGAATATCGAAAAATTCGGCATGAGAAAGTTGTTTCGGAGAGAGAGCGCTTGCGAATTGAAGAGTACATGCCGCGAGTCTTAACCAGCTTTGTCAGAAACAAACTGATCAACGATGTGTACTTACCGATTATTGGTGACAATCTCGCGAAACAATTGGGCGCACTCGGTGATAGTAAGCGGACAGATCTCATGGGTCTGCTCTTACTTATTTCTCCGCCAGGTTACGGTAAGACGACGCTGATGGAGTATCTCGCGAACAGTCTCGGTATGATCTTTATGAAGGTCAACGGACCCTCACTGGGGCATAGTGTGATTTCTTTAGATCCAAGTGAGGCGCCTAACGCGACCGCTCGACAGGAAGTCGAGAAAGTGAATCTCGCGTTAGAAATGGGCAATAACGTTATGCTGTATTTGGATGATATTCAGCATACGAACCCAGAGTTTCTCCAGAAGTTCATTTCTTTGTGTGATGCCCAGAGACGAATTGAAGGGGTTTGGAACGGAAAGACGAGCACCTACGACCTACGCGGTAAAAAGTTTTGCGTCGTGATGGCCGGTAATCCATATACGGAGACCGGAGAGAAGTTTCAAATTCCAGACATGCTCGCGAACCGTGCGGACACGTATAATCTTGGTGATATTCTCGACGGAAAAGAAGAGGCGTTTGCACTTAGTTATGTTGAAAATGCGCTCACCTCGAATTCCGTTCTCGCTCCGCTTGCTACACGAGATCAGCAGGACATTTATAAACTCATTCGGATGGCCAAAGGTGAAGAAATTCCGAGTTCAGAACTCAGCCACGGGTATTCGGCGGCAGAGCTGTCAGAAATCGTTTCAGTTTTTTCCAAACTTCTGGTCTGTCAGGATGTCTTATTGAAAGTAAACCTGCAGTATATCGAATCGGCTTCTCAATCTGATGAGTACCGTACAGAACCACCATTTAAGCTTCAGGGTTCGTATCGCAATATGGCGAAACTTGCTGAAAAAGTCGTCTCGGCAATGAACGATCAGGAGCTGGAAGCGCTGATTGATGATCACTACACCGGCGAATCTCAGACACTGACGGCTGGAGCAGAACAGAATCTTCTAAAGCTTGCTGAAATGAGGAGTCGATTGTCTGACGAACAAAAAATCCGATGGGAACAAATTAAAAAAGATTACTCGCGTATTAAACGCATGGGCGGAGGCAATGACGATCCAGTAGCCAGACTGGTCGGTAGCCTCAGTGGCTTGGATGCGCATCTCGATGGCATTCGTGACGTTCTGACTACGGCCGCGGAAAAAAATAACGACGATTCATGGAGCCAACTTGAGCCGCATCTGGACAAACTTGGAGAAGCCCTTCGATTAATGGCGAAGCCGCAGCTTCAGGTTCAAGTCACAACCGAGACCTCGGAAGGACTGGATGAACTTCTCCAAAAACATACCGACGCGATTGAAAAGACCTTGATCCCCATGGTCCTCAACGCCAACAAATCTATGGAAAGTACTCGAAATATTAGCCAACCAGTCGCAGAGCTATTGGAGCTTCTCAAGCTGCGGATGCTGACTTCCGGAAACCTTGACCCCTAGATCTAGCGTTTACACTATATAATTTAGACAGATTTTTCCATAAATGTGGGTTTATTCGTGCATAGTGTGACATTAGTCCTTTTTCGGAGAGGCATGGGAACCTATACTTGCGTTAGTCATGCCGGGTCCCAATATCAATCGAATAGGTCAACAAGGGAGCGCAGGCCGCTCAAAGCCAGTCTCTGCGCAGGAGCAGCTCCGACTCGATAAGCAAAATGATGTACTCAAACAGCTCGGACTGAATGACATCAATCAGCTACCAGCCGAGGCAGCCGGAACCCTCAAGCAGACCCTGGCTGACAACGAAAAAAACCTAGCAGATTTGAAAGCCGCGCCGGCAGCGAAACTGGTTCAAAGATCCATTGCGCGGAGTGTGGGACAGTCATTTGAAGCACAAACTCAGCCGACTTCCAGTGTGCGAGTCCCGTCTGACAGTAAATTGTTCACCAAAGCCAATAAAGACGGAAGCTTCCAACTTACCGGGAGCTTGAGCCAAGGTCCAGTTTCAGATCTGATGAAGGAAATCGGAATCGACGCGAAATCATTTGGACCCGACGTACAAAAAGCCCTTTCGGGTGCTCAAGGCGCAGACCTTGGAAACGCAAAGAACTGGAGCCGATTTTCAAAACGCCTAAAAGAGAGTCATCTTCGTGAGCAGCCTGTCGGCAGAATTGGCTCAGTCGCTAATCTCGGTGCCGGCGCCGCGACCAGTGGAGTGGCGGAAGCTTCTATTTCTCAAGTGGCTGGTCTGGGATTAGCAAAAAACGCTCGTTCGGTAGAAGACACACGAAAGCTTGATGCCTCGGCTACGCCCGATGCGGTCATGCATAACGAAGCCGTCCGGGACCCCGACGCCTCGGTACTTCGTGCTCAAACCTCGGCGAAAGTACATCAGATTATGGACCGCGCTGGTCTTACACCTGACCAACAAAAAGAATTCGCGCCCTTTCTCGATAAAGCACTCAAAGAGGGTCAAAGTACCGCGAAAAACGAAACGGATAAAGGCTGGCAGATTGTTCGAAGTGCCCAACGCCAAATTACCGGAAAGAAAATGCCCACCGATAAAGGAAAGGTTGAAGATACGCCTGAGGCCCGCGACGGCGTATCTTTGATGGCAGCTGGCCATTTATACAATCTTGCGGAATCTAAGACGGGTGCAACCCTGGATCGCTCAGAAGTTCGAGCACTGCAAGATGTGCTCACGGACTTTACGTCGACGGGTGCAGCACAATCATCGTCAAAATCCTCATTTGCAAGTGCTGCAAACGCGAGCTCATCTACGAAGAGACCCAGTAGCGCGAGTAACAAACGTAATGCGAATGCTGCAAAAGATGCAGCGCACGCACAGCTTGAAGCGATGGGCATTGATCCCAAAGATCCGCTTCAATCCCACGTTGTCAAAGATGTTGAAGGTGCTTTCGCGCAAGTCATGAACGGAGCCAAAGATGATGCAGACATCGCACTTCGTGGAATCAAATGGGTCGAACGCAAAGTCGGGGACAAAACCGGGGCCCACTCGAAGCATATGGAAGAAGTGCTCAAGACCCTACCCAAGGATTCACCTCTACCAGAATCCTTCAAGCAGTACAGTCTTCAACAGGTTGCGCTTTGTGCAGGTGCCGGTCCTGAAGCCTATATGCAACACCTCAACCAAGCGATGGGAGCCGGCGGAATGATGCCTGGCGGCGCAGGCGGAGGCGTGCCTCCGTTCGGTGGAACTCCAGTGAGCGGAATACCAGGTGGAGGCTTACCTCCTTACGGCGGCGGGCCAGCAATGCCGATGGGCGGTGGTGTTCCGGGTGCCGTTTATGGCTCAGCTGAGCAACAATATAGTACCAATATGCGTTGTCTTCAGTGCGCGATGATTCTGAATGACCCCTCCTTATCCATGGAAGATAAAATCATGTATTTCTTGATGGTCATGGCGGCGGGTCAGGATGATGATCGTATGAGAAAGATGCGGGAGATTACCGATCTCGAAGCCAAAGACGCGGCCAAGCAACAAGCAAAACAAATGCGTGTAAACCAACGAGCGGCGCAAAAGCTAGGTCAAAACCCCGATACGAAATCCGAGCAAGCCGCGAGCAGCGAAACACAAACCGAAACGGCGAAAGCTGCCGCATCGACAATGAGTGGCTCAAAAACCAAAGCAGCAACAGAAACAAAATCAGCTGCACCATCTGCGGCTGCTGCCAACTCGGCAGGGGCAGCGCCGAAAGCCCAAGCAAATACGGCTGGCGGTAATATCGCCGATGAACCGCAGACGCCTGCTCCAGGCGGAAAACCGGCGAAAAATGCGGCGAAAGCGTCACCGAACAAGGCCGCAGGGAAACCGACAAAAGAAGAAGCCGTCCAAGCGCAACTTGAGGCCGAAAATGAGCTTCAAAATTCCGCAAATCCTGAAGCGCCAAAATCAAAAGAGATCTTAATGATGGAGCTCAAGCGAATTACGGAACTTCGCTCGATGCTCATGCAGATGGTGAATGAAATTTTACGCAAATCTAATGAAAACGTGCGCAACATCTGGCGCGGATGATCTTTTCTTCGCGCTCAGTATTCATTAGCATGTGCGCAATTGCTTTTTTGGGAACTCAGATGGGCGATCATTAGCCTCTCCCTTGTCCTTCTGTCAGGCACCGTTGTTTATCGGTTCCTCGAAGACTGGCCTTGGATAGACTCTTTGTGGATGGTGGTCATCACTCTGACCACGATCGGCTTCGGTGAGCCACGTCCTCTTTCTGATGCCGGGAGATTGTTCACAATCGCTCTGATTATCATTGGCGTCGGTATCGTCGCCTATACCGTGAGTAAAGTGGCTCAATACATTATGGATGGAGGACTAATTTTTGACCTCAAAGAGCGTCTACGGAGGCAAAAGATGAAAAAAATGGAAGACCAAATCATTGTGATTGGACTCGGGCGACTGGGCCGCGAAGTTGTTCAGGATCTTGTTGCAGCAGGATCTCAAGTCGTAGGTATCGACATAAACGAAGACCGTCTTGCTCTGAGCAAAGACCTCACCGTTCAAATCAATGGGGATGCGACTCAAGATGAAGTATTAGTCGAGGCCGGCATAGATAGAGCACGGGGCATCGCGGTCGCTACTCGCTCGAGCGCAACCAACGTTTATGTGACCCTTTCAGCTCGGCAGCTCAATCCGAATCTTCATATTCTGACTCGAGTCGACGAAGACGGAGCGGCAGAAAAAGCCATTCGAGCCGGTGCAGACGAGGTCATCAATCCTTTTGGAATTAGCGGTACTCGTATGGCACAGGGACTCATTCGACCGCATGCAGCGAACTTTGTAGATCTCGCAATTGGGCGAAGCTTTGGTGATTTTGCTATCGAAGATGTTACCTTAGGAAACGCTATTCAGTTTCACGGTACACTTGAGGAGATTCAACTACCGAGTAAGCATTCCGTCATGATCATAGGTATTCGAAAATCAAATGGACATCTCGTCACGTCCATCGATAAAAACACCGTGATATCTCAAGGTGATGTCGTAGTCGTAATTGGTCGACCAACGGATATTGGTAATTTTGCCATCGCCGCTGGTGGAACATCTCAAAGATCTTTCCGTCCAAGACGTCGCCTCTCATCAGAAAATGAGAAATCGTAACTTAGTATTTTGAAAGGAACGTAACTGAATTCCATACCGCAGTAATGGTCTGAGCCATTCCTTCATAATCAAGAGTATCAGCCGTATCATGTTCGGTGTGATAGTTCGGGTTTCGGTAAAAAGATGTATCGGTAATCATCACTGCCGGAAAGTCATTATTCCAGTAATTCATATGATCAGAGAAATCGATCCCGACTAAGAACTTCGGAGCACGAATAGCGTAGATCGGAAGAGATGTTCCTGACTGCATAGCCTTCGCTACTCGGCCCACTAAATTGTCTTGGCCGAACGTACCAACCACCGTCATGAAGTTTCCTACAGACGGATAGAAAAGATTTAGAAGTCGTGACGGGTACCGCTGTGAGTTTGGTTCATCACTGTAAAAGCCGAGCATTTCAAGAGAGTACATTGCTCGGACTTTTACTCCTTCGTCTCTGAGTGATTTTGCGTGCACAGCACTACCCATAGACGGGGTTCGAAAGTATGGAGGCTCCTCTAGGCAGTAGGCTACAAGATCAACTCCAATGCTCGGTGGATAGTCTCGAAATAATCTTGCCAATTCGAGAACCCCAGCAACACCACTTGCATTGTCGTCGGCACCAGGTAGAGCACCCGCACTATCATAGTGAGCACCGACGACAATTCTCTCATCCGTCTTAGGCCCAAAGCGAGCGATAACATTTTGGTAAGTCGTAGAACCTACTAGATAATCTTGGTATTCAGGCTGACCGCCAGCGATGTCGAATTCCGAAAATATATAAGCGGAAACTTCCTTCAATCCTTGGAGATTCGAAAAGTCACGAGGACCCAATTGTTCGGAAATCACGACGACGTGTTTTTCTAGCTGAACTGGATCAACAATACCGGCTTTGACCAACATAGAGGTCTCAGTAAAAAGCGCAGGAGCACGTAGAACAACTCCGACTGTTGCAAAGAGAGCAATCGCCAATATCAATGCAAGCGCTATATTCGTTAGCATGAACGAATTGTAGCGTTATCTAACTCTGGATGTCGACCGGGTGACCAGTCACAAGAGATTGTTGGGCAGCATCTAAAGCACGCACTACCCGAAGGCCACTTTGCCCATCAGTTTTAGGTGTCGCACCTGTTCGCATACAGTCTACAAAGTGACTCATTTCTTCGCGAAGAGGTTCTACATTTTGAAGGCGCGGTGAAACAATATTTCCAGTTCGATAAGTCAGCTGATATTCGCCAAATGTCTTCGGATCATTGATCTGTACACCTTGATCGTAGATCTTTACCTTCTCGATGTTTTCCGTGTCGTCATAGACAACCATCTTTTTCTCACCAACAATCGCCGTTCGTCGCAACTTGGAAGGAGCGAGCCAAGCCACCTCAATCGTTGCCACGACTCCACTAGGATACTGAAGACTGATAAAAGCCACATCGGGCTGTCCGGAGTTGACGCAATCTCGACCGACGGTAGTTACTCGAGATGGACTTTCGCCTAACCAATAATTCAAGATCGAAAGGTCGTGTGGCGCTAAATCCCAAATGACCGAGGCATCGCGCTGATGCAATCCAAGGTTGACTCGGGTACTGGATATGAAGAAAATTTTCCCAAAATCTCCACTATCAAAAACCTCTTTAATCTTCGTCACCGGCGGTGAATACTCAAAGGTATGACCGACCATCAGAACCAAGTTTTTATCCTTAGCGGTCGCGATGAGTTTTTCGGCCGCAGCCACGGATTCCGCCAACGGTTTCTCGACGAAAAGATGTTTTCCCGACTCTAAAATGGCACCACCAAGTGATCCATGGGTTGAGATTGGAGTCGCCAAGACGACACCATCAATTTCAGAGCTTATAAGAATATCGTTCAATTCCGTGGTGTGATTGACGTTGGGGTAAGTTTCTAACAACTTATCGATTCTTGATTGGTCTCGATCGCAAACAGTCACAGAGTTTGGGCCAAGTAACCCCACCAAATTACGGACCAGATTGGGTCCCCAGTATCCAAGACCTACAACTGCTACTTTCAAGAGCCCGCTCCAAAGAATTCTTTCACACCACTCACGACTCGCTCTTGTTGAGCTTCAGTGATCTCTGGAAACAAGGGCAGAGAAAGGATACGTGAAGCCATCCGCTCTGAATGAGGAAAGTCTCCTTCTCCTTTTTCAAGGTGTGAGTAGGCTGGCTGTAAATGCAAGGGAACAGGATAGTGTACCCCAGAGAAAATATTTCTCTGTCGCAAAAAACCGCCCAGAGCTTCGCGATCATCGACTTCTACAACATAAAGATGAAAGACGTGAGCTTGCCGAGAAATAATCGTTGGTCGCTTGAGTCCAGTCACCCCATCAAGCATTTCTTGATAGCGAGCAGCTGCAACTCTACGTTCTTCTGTCGCCTGTTCAAAATGACGAAGTTTCGTTCCGAGTACAGCGGCTTGAATTCCGTCGAGACGAGAATTTACGCCTTCCATATCGTGCATGTATTTTTCCGCGCGGCCATGATTGGCAATTCTGCGAACTTTGTCTTCAAGCTCTGGATTATTAGTAGTAACCGCACCACCATCGCCGTAAGCGCCAAGATTCTTGCCTGGATAAAAACTAAACCCAGACGCAATACCATATGCGCCTGCGCGAGTCCCATCGCGTTCGGCACCGTGCGCTTGAGCGGAATCTTCGACGACATGAAGATTGTGTTTTTGAGCCAATTCTAAAATAGGTTCCATAGGAACCAATTGACCGTACAAGTGAACAGGGAGAATAGCTTTAGTTCGGTCGGTGACCGCAGCAGTAGCACACCTAACGTCAATAAGTGCAGTATCTGGATCGACATCAACAAAAACCGGAGTTGCACCCGTCATACCTATCGCTTCTGCACTCGCTATAAAAGTATTTGCCGGCAAAATGACTTCATCGCCTTGGCCAAGTCCGAGAGCTCTAAAGATGAGATACAGCGCGTCAGTTCCATTACCGACACCCACCGAATACTTCGTTCCACAAAATTTCGCGAAGGCTGATTCAAAGTCTTTTACGGTCTTGCCACCGATAAATGCTCCTGTCTCTAGAATCTTATGAATCGCAGTATCAAGTTCTTCTTTATAGCGTTGATACTGACCAACCAGATCAACAAGGGGTATTTTCTCTAAATCACTCATTTGGAATCTCTATATCAATGGGAGTACCCGCTTCTCGAGCGGAACGCTGCGCAGCTTCTAAAACTGCAGTAACCATGATGCCATTGTAACCATCGGATTTCGGTGTCTTACGATTTATCACGCAATCTACAAAATGCTTGCATTGTACATTTAGAGGTTCAGGAACCTTGATATTCGGGACGTGAAGATCGCCAGCTCGAGTAATCATCTTGAACCGAGCAAAATCGGTAGGCTGTTCCAGGGGAACCGGGTCACCTTTTATTATGCCTTTGTCATAAATCCGAATTTTATCTTGAGAGACATCGTCATAAACGATCATTTGTTTGTCTCCCACGACAGTCATCCGGCGGACCTTCTGAGGATCTAGCCAGGAGACATGTATATGCATCACAACGTTGTTTTCAAACGTAACAGACATGAAGACCACATCATCTAACCCTTGAGCACCGGGCTGAAGCGCGCGAATACCTTTGGCCGTAACCTGAACGGGTTTTGTACCAAGAAGATAGCAACCAATTGAAACATCATGAGGCGCCAAGTTCCAGGCCGCATCTACATCTGAACGAACGATACCTAGATTAAGCCGCTGACTATACATGTAGTAAAGATTTCCAAGCTGCCCGCTATCAACTCTTTGCTTAATGTCATTGACCGCTGCATTGTACAAAAACGAATGCCCAACCATAAGAATGCGATCTTTGGATTTCGCCAAACGAGTTAGGGCAATTGCTTCATCCGTGTGAAGCGCCAATGGCTTTTCAACAAAAACGTCTTTTCCAGCCTCAAGGGCTGCTTTGGCGACATCAGCGTGCGTTGCAGCTGGCGTCGCGATAAATACGGCATCAATATCCGGGTTAGAAATAACATCCTGACCCTCAGTTATCCCTTTGATATGTGGATAAGTGGTCGTCACAAACGCTCGACGTTCATCAGAACGGTCGGCCACGGCGACGACATTCACATCTTCAAGCGAATTTAGGTTTCTCAGAAGGTTGGGGCCCCAATAACCGCAACCTATTAGTCCAATTTTTAGCATGACTAATTATTTATCCTTAATACGCGCGATGTTGCCACAGGACAGCGCCAATTGTCCTCCAGAGGATCTTTAGATCGAGAGCGAAAGACCAATTCTCAATATATTCGATATCAAGTTTGACCATTTCGTCGAAGCTAAGTCGGTTTCTTCCAGAAACTTGCCATAGCCCAGTTATCCCTTGAGGTCCATCCAAACGTCTCCTATGCCACTCACGATATACTTCAACTTCATACGGAATGGGCGGCCTTGGTCCAATCAAAGACATGTCACCCTGTAAAACATTAAAGAGCTGTGGGAGTTCGTCTACCGAGTATTTCCGAATGAATCCTCCGATAGGAATGAGTCGCGGATCTTTTTTGATCTTGTAGACCTTTTCACCATCGTCATCGTGAGCCGCTTTCCCCTGCTCAATCCACTGCCGAGCGTATTCGCGATGGATAGTATCGTCATTATTGACGTGCATCGAACGAAACTTAATAAACTTGAAAGTCTTACCACCCTCACCTACGCGATCTTGAGTGTAAAAAATCGGCCCCCTCGATGACAGTTTGATCAAGGTTGCAACCACAAGCATAAGCGGCGACAACGCTAAAAGCATCAGACTCGCAACGCTCATATCGAAAATGCGTTTCATCATGCGGTTGACTCCACGAATATTCGGTTGGCGTAAGCCCAAAACCGGCACGCCGCCAACAACCTCAAAAGCTACTCGATCCAGCATGAGATCATAGACATTAGGAACGATCTGCCATTGGAGGTCTTCGGCTAAACAAGTATCGAGTAACTCAAGTTGAGCAGACTCATTGAGTTTAGAGGTCGTCACGATGACACCGTCTGCCTGGTACTTTTGAGCACACGCTGTGAGGTTCTCGTAAGCGCCTACAACGCAAACCTCATCCGTGACCGGTGCTCCAATATCTTGATCGTTATCAAGGACGCCCACGACACAAATACGACTTGCACCACCGCCTGAGGTTTCAATAAGATGTTTGGCTAAAGGTGTTGCACCAATGAGCAGAACCCGACTCTGCTCGCCATCGACCTCAAGTAGACGTGCCCGCAACCAGCGAAAACCTATCCGCAAAAATGCCGTTAGACCGATAAGTAGAGGCACAAATAAAACCACAACACCGCGGCTGTAGCTAAAGCCGCGGTAGAAAAATCCAAAGGAAAGCATGACACCTAACATGATGAGTGTCGCCTGAAAGAGTTTTGCCGTTTCTCGAAATACGCCTAGACGCTCAATGGCATACAGCCCACACGCTCGAAGGGTAATCAGCCAAATAGCAAGGACTACGGGCAAAGCATTGAATAGCTCTGACCAGGGGGGTAGACCGGGGGTGAATAATCCCAATTCAATATTAAAGCGAAGATGCACTGCCCCCGCGAATGCCGTCAAAAATGCCAGAATATCCGCGATCAGAACGCCCAATTTCTGACGATAGATTCTTTTTATTGTCATAACCCTACTGCGCCTCTCTACATGCGCGTAACCGCAAGTGTCGTCAAGTTAGTTACCTTCGAAAGTCAGATTCGGGCGCATGTGATCGCGCTCATACTACTCAGGCGGTCGTTGCTAGGTTTAAACCCTTAATAAAAGTAGTCCGTTGCTGACTTGCACTGGGGTCTTGGCTGGCATTAAATCGCAACAGTGTCTTATCAAGTCTATCGTTATTTCATTTCCCTCGCGACAATCAGCGCGTTCTTAGGGTCAGGGTCAACGACGGTTCAAGCCGCGGAGAGGCACCCATCAAAACTGGTCATCATGATCATGATCGACCAGTTTGGCGCAACATACCTTGACCGCGTCCGGCCGTACTTAAAAGGCGGTCTCAAAACACTCATGACAAGAGGTGCAGTGTTTCCCAATGGCGTGCATCGCTATGCAAACACAGCCACCTGCCCGGGGCACGCAACTATTGTCACCGGAGCATGGCCGCACGTTCATGGAATCGTGAACAATAAATGGTTCGATGAAAAAACAGGTGCGAAGACACCCTGTACTCAAGATGACCGCTTCAACCATAGCCCAAGATTACGAATGGCTCCAAGTTTCGCGGATCAACTCAACATTCTGAGCGATGGGAAAAGTAAATCAGTCACGATCTCTATGAAACCTCGAGTCGCAGTCATCAGCTCGGCCGAATCACCAACAGCCTCCGTTTGGTACGACCGATCATCTGGACGATTCGTGAGTGGCACCTGGTACAATCAAAAAGCGTCCCCGAAATGGGTCAACCAAATCAATCAATCTCGAAATGCCTCTATGACGTTCGGCCTTAAATGGGAATATTTTCGTAAAGACCTCGATTATGAAGCGATTACTGGTAAAGATGATCGCCCTTATGAGTATGATGTCAAAGGTTTAGGACGAACATTCCCAAGAACTTATGGACAAGGACTCAAACCAGGAGATGAGAGATGGCTTGGCTCATATCGTGGCACCCCTCATGCGCTAGAATCGATGTTCGCTCTCGCAAAGGCCGCTATCAAGACTGAGAAACTTGGACAGAGTGAGCATGTCGACTTTCTCATGATTGGTGTCTCCACATTAGACTTTATTGGTCACTGGTATGGTCCACGCTCTCACGAGGCTTTAGATACAATTTTTCGAATCGACCACGAGATTCAAAGTCTCATTGATTTTGTAGAAGCACAATATGGACGTGACGCGGTATTATGGTCCGTTAGTGCCGATCATGGCGTGGTTGCTACCCCCGAAGAGAACCAACGCCGAGGGATAAATGCTAAGCGCGTTGACACCGAAAAATTGAAAGCAGAGGTCAATGCAGCTCTAAAGCCCTACGCGAAAAAGCGAGGCCAACCCACTACGGTCACGACCATCGATCCTCCATTTGTCGTCCTATCGCATGGGAACATGACGAAAAGCAAAGAGCTCATCATAGATGAAGCGGTGAAAGCCCTTCTGCGTAGTCCATCAATCGCCGAAGCATTTCCAACTAACGAAATCTCCAAAATGAAGGCCCCTTTTCGAGTTATGTACGAACGAATGGTCTATCCTGGTCGACGTTCCGATATATTGATAAGGAGCCATCCTCACGACTGGATTGATCCTGGTAACTGGACAACAGGCACTGGTCATGGCTCTCCATATGTCTACGATACACATGTACCCATCATATTCGCGGGACCCAGAGTCGCTGCGCAGACCAACTATGAAAGTGTCGATGTCACAAGAATTGTACCCACACTTTCAGCTATCCTTAACTTTTCACCACCAAGCGCTGCCTTAGATGAACCATTACCTTTTACCACAAACTGAACTAAGCTCCGGAAACCATCATGAAATCACTTATTCAATCAACATTGTATCTCACCGTTTTCGCTTTCTTTGCTGGAATCGTGATGATTCAAGAGTCACGCGCGAACCCACTCAGCAAAACAAGCTCAGCAGCAGCGACAGAAGAAGGAATCAACTTTCCAGAAAACTCGGGTACCTTGAATGTTGCACCTACTCCCGAAGGAAAAGCGAAAACTGGAATACGAGCAAACATTCCAGAGGGAGGACAACCCACAGAATGGCGCAACAAAGGCACCCCGCCCGATGAAATTCACAATGCGCAGTCGATAAGCTCAAAACTTTCGAAAGTGAAACTCGGTGGCTACATTCGAATTATGGGTCAAATGACCGAAAATGATGATCTTCCATACGTTGGTCGAAATGATGGTTTTCGTCTTGGAAATGCACGAATCGAAGTCTCAAGCCAATACGGCCAGAATGTAAAAACATTTATGTCCGTCGAAACTGCCGCAGATCAGTCTGAGAGCCCCAATGATCCAAATGCTCTCTTTGCAGTCGAAATCAGAGATGCATTTATTGATTATGAAATTTCTCAAATGGCGACACTCCGGCTTGGACGATTCAAAGCGCCATACGAGTTGGGTGAGCTCGAATCAACGATTCGACGTGTATTTATTGATGCCCCAATCGAATCAAGAGGCGTCACTAGAACTCGAGGTATTGAGCAAGAGGGTCTCAGCCAAGGTCGACAAGTAGGACTCATTTTGGGCTCAGAAAAAATGGGCCTCTCGGAAAAAGGGTTCGATTTAGGATACGCTCTTGCAATCACAAACGGCAGAACAAACCTTCTATCATTCAACGATAACGACCGGCCCGCAGGTTTCCTTCGGATGTCAGCACTTTACTCGGATATTCTCAAATTCAATTTGGCCGGATTTGTAGACATGAGAACAGGCGGTGAACTTCCCAATCAATTTGATCAAGATGTCATGGGTGCAGAAGCATCACTCCAGGTCGAGTTTTCAGGACTACGACTTGAAGCTCAAGGATTGGTTCAAATGACTCAGTTTCCAACCACGGGCATCGATGACGTGACGAGCCTGGGTTTCCACGCTCAGTGGGCTTATCAATTGTGGCAGCTTCAAGTTGGATATCGACTGGGCTACTTTGACCCGAATACTCGATATGACTTCGACCGAGTTATCGAACATACGATTGCTCTTAATTACACACCGAAGATCAAGCTACCTGGAGTGAGTGGTGATGACAGTCAATCCTCACGGTTGCGCTTCGGTCTCAATGGCACATTCTCTGATGAGCAACGCTCGATTAACAACAATCGGGTTGAATTCCTGACCGGCTATATCTTTTAGTTGAGCGAACAAGGAATAGAATCATGAAGTCGTCTACTATAAAGGTTCTTGGTGCCATAACCGCGCTTTACCTGGTCACCCTTTCGATACCAAGCTGCAAAAAATCACCTCGCGCCACCGTCAGCGAGATTACCAATCGACGTGACCTGATCGGCGGGCCAGGCGCTTTGGGAGAAGTCGGTGACTTTCTACTGCAAAACGATAAAGTACGCGTGGTCATACAGTCTGGTAAATACTCGCGCGGGTTTGGGTTTTATGGAGGCGGATTAGTCGACGCTGATATTCAGCGGCCACAAGTAAACGGCGACGACAACGGAGGACCTGGTTACGACAACTTCTCTGAAATGTTCCCTGCAATCTTCTTGAAAGCTATGGAACCCGTAGAAGACGGAATCACGACCAGTATCGAAGAGGACGGCTCTGCCGTCGTCACTGTTCGGGGAGAAAGTGGGGACTTCCTCGCTATGCTGAACAACATCAACACTTTCGCAGTTGGAGATGGAAGGCTCATTTTCTTCAACGAATATAAATTGCGGCCAGGAAAGTCATACGTCGAAATAACGACAACGATTATTAATCAAGGCGGGTCTACGTTGCAGCTACCGGGTGAAGCATTGACCGGTCTCGCAGGGCAAAACTTCCCTATGCCTTCGGGCGACGTACTCCTTTTTGGCAAAGGAAACGACGTTTTTGCTCCAGGAGCAGGCTTTGATATACGCTTTACACTTGAAGACATTTATAAAGATGCCCCTGGCCTTCCTCAATTACCAGGATTAGTGACTCCATTCATCGCAACAAGAGGAGACCATGTCTCATACGGCTTTATGAGTGGCGTCGTCGACGAGGAAACATCGTACGTGCGTCGCGCTGGGTACGACAACGCCGAGGTTGATGACCTCCTGATACCGTTTCTGTTCTCGGCCTTTACGGGTGCGTTTTACAGTGCCCCACCTGAGCGACTAAAACCTAATGAAGCATTCTCATTCAAAAAGTACTTCATGGTCGGCTCAAGAGATATCGCGTCTATTCGAGATATCACTCACGAGATTAAGCAAAAAACAACGGGCCGCTTTTCAGGAGTCGTGCGCACGGAAGCCAGCAATCTACCCGAAGAAGATATATCAATTGTAACGTTCGACGAAAGCGGCAAGCCTTACAACCAACACACTACGACAAGAGACGGACAGTTCACCGGAAGCTATGAGCCAGGTAAGTACAGCTATGTCGTCGTTGCAGAAGCGAGATATCCCACCGAAAGGAAAACGTTCGAAATCACCGCCGGAAAAACAACCAGTGTAGATATTTTTCTTCCTGAGCCGGGCTACGTGAGCGTAAACATTACTGGTGAAGATGGTCGACCCATGCCAGGAAAATGTACACTGGTGGGCATTCACGAAAAAGTAGACCCCACGCTATTGCCGAGACAGTATCTTTTTAATCTTAAGATAGGGGAACATCGACGTGCCACGGATATGGTTACGAACGGTGACGATCCAAGTACAAGAGAATTCATTGAGCATATCGTCCATGCACCGGGAAGAATGGTGACCGATTCTGTAAGGCCGGGCAAATATGAAGCGGTTTGCTCACGCGGAATCGAGTATGAAATTATTCGGCAAGCAGTGACCGTCACGGCGGGAAAACTGACTCAAATTGCTGTTACGCTTAAGCACAGCGTAGATACGAATGGCTGGGCGTCCGGTGATTACCACCTTCATCAAGCGAATTCGGTGGATTCTTCGTTGGCTCTTGATACACGCGTAATAGAAGCCGCGTCCGAAGGCCTAGATATCGCATGCGCTACCGATCATAACTTCGTCACAGATTTGCGACCAATCATAGCACGAGAAAATCTTGAAGAGCGACTGCAGGGAATGGTTGGACTAGAAATGACCACGCTTGAAAGCGGCCATTTCAATAGTTTCCCACTCCGCTATGATGCTGGGCAAATCACAAAAGGCTCGTTTAGCTGGCATGACAATACGCCGACGGAGATCTTCGAAAAGCTTCGCAAACTCGGCGCATATGGACCGCAAAACACCGTTGTTCAAGTCAATCATCCTAGAGACACGATCTTAGGATATTACAATCAGTATAACTTCAATTCAGATACTGGTCGTACCGAGTCGACCAGCGACCTCTTTCTTGCTTTGGAAGGAAGGCCTTTTGGACCAGAAAAATTCAACGAAGAATACGATGCTATCGAAGTATTCAACGGCAAACGTTTTGACCTATTGAGACATTATCGCATCCCAAAAGAACTTCCGCCTGCTCCTCTACCGGAAAATATTCCTAACGCGGGCCAGATTCTCAGAAACGATCCAGATGACCCGAGCAAAGGGAATATTGCCTTTCCAGGTGCAATGGATGATTGGTTCGTATTGCTCAATCAAGGTAAAAGATATACCGGCACAGGAAATAGCGACTCTCACGACTCAGAAGAAGAACCGGGCTCTCCACGAACATATACGCCCGTCTCAAATGATAACCCTGGCCAAATTGATGAGCTTGAAATTGTTGCGGCAATGAAAAATCAAAAAGCCATGGTCACAAACGGTCCCTTCATTTTGTTGTCGGTCAACGGTAAAGGCATGGGCGAAACGGTCGCTACAAAAGATGGTAAGGTTTCTATTAGCCTTCGAATCAGAACGCCCTCTTGGATCGATTTTGATGCCGTCAACTTCATAGTGAATGGTAAAACGATTGAGTCGCGACAAGGAAACAGAGAGTCGCTTGCAACCATCGATATTGACCTAAATATCTCAAAAGATTCTTGGTTAATCGTGGAAACCGTTGGTTCAGACTCTATGTGGCCAGTGTACACAGGTCTTGAAGTTCCGAGTTTACAAATTAGTGATGCTGTAGGAGGTCTCGCAGGCTCTTTCGGTATAGATTTGAATCCATATGGGAACCTCATTCCAAGCCAAAAATCGATTGCAAAAGCCTACGGGTTTACAAATCCTGTCTATATTGATGCAGATGGCGACGGAAAGTTCACCCCGCCTGGGATAAGCGTACAAGCACTCACTGCTAAACCAGGGAATAGCTCCCACTATCAACATCAAAATAAACTCCCATCTCTTCTAAAGTTATTCAGTGTATTCAACTGCCATCATTAAAGCAGCCTTTATACTCATGCTTCTCAGCATGAGTACTTCGGTTCGTGCTCATAACTACCGTGTGTCTCGGCGACTTATGTTTGAGGTTTCGGAAAATACGCTTCACATTGTTGGTTCGATTCGTGTGCCCTCGCGGAACCGAAAGAGCGTAGAGTTTCAAGCAAAAGGTCTTGAGGACTTAAAACGGATCCTGTCTAAGCGTCTTCGTTACGGAATCCACTTGTTCCAAAACAACACAGCTATCTCATTGTCAAAAACGCAGGAAAAAATAAATCGAGGCCGAAGTAATAAAGATCCGATTGAGCTTCTGATGTACAAGGCCGTCACCCTCCAACCCGGGGATAACGTGCTTCGTCTGGAAGTTTCAAAAGAGACTGAAACAATATTGGTCGACATCATACCGGGCACTCGCTCTGCTGTGCTCAAAAAAGGATCTTATGTTGTGAAGAAAAAATGGACGAAGAAAATGAAACGGGGCGAGAATTTAATTTGGAGTTATCCTAGTGAAAAACGTTAAAGCTTGGTTATTTGATCTAGACGGTACCTTAGTCGATTCCACAGAACTGATTATGGATTCATTTCGACACGCAATGATAACAGTCAAAGGTGAAGTGGTCGACCCACATATTTTCAACCAAACCATTGGAAGGCCTCTTCGTGAACAATTTGCATTATATACAAAGGATGCACCTGAGGTGGCGCTTCTCGCGGAAACTTACTCTGACTATTATAGAAACCATCGCTTCAAAAGCACGCTGTTTGATGGAACAAAACCACTTTTGGAGTTTTTAACTACTCGAGGAATTCCAATGGTTGTCGTCACAAGCAAGAGCCATATTGGCGCAGAAAACTCCACGAAAGCTCATGACATCAAGAAATATTTTACAAGATTGATTGGGTCTGATGACGTCACCCACGGAAAACCTGACCCCGAACCAGTGCAGCTTGCTCTTGAAACGCTAAAGGTTGAAGCATCTGAAGCCATTTTCATCGGTGATTCACCGCATGACATGCAAGCAGGAGCTGCTGCTCATGTGTTTTCGGTTGGAGTTACTTGGGGACCTTACTCACGAGAGAAACTCATCGACGCAGGTGCATCATATATCGTGGACTCGTTCGCAGAACTTCAAGCATTGGTCGAATAATCTATTGAACCCGAAGTATGGTCATCATCCCATCGCCAGCGTGTGGCAAAATATGACAGTGAGTCATCCAGTCGCCGGGGTTATTTGCATGAAGCAAAAGCCGAACCCGGTCGCGAATTTTGAGCGTAATCGTATCTTCAATACGTCTAAATTCAGGTGGTAGGCCGTTCACGGACAAAACCTCGAAATCCATACCGTGCAAATGAAACGGGTGTTCTGTCGGAGACAAATTACGCACTTCAATCACTCGTGTTTGGCCAAGAGGAATCGTTTCAATTGTAATGTTGGGAAATTGTTCACCGTTGATAAACCATTGGCCCGTTCGGTCCGAACCCGCGAAGGCATACACAATGTCGGTATGCCCCGGATCTGATGTGGGTCGAGCTTCACTAAATGGCCAGGTGACGGTGGCCGTTTGCGTTTGTGGGTTTTGTACAACTACATTAATAAGTGGTTTCGACTCTCTGTAAGTGTCCCCACCGTTCAGAGAATAATCGTCGGTCATGATCACAAAATCTTGATTGGTAATATACAAAAGTGCTTCTACTCGGTCACCGGGTGCAAGAACAACTCTCTTGGGGCGTTGCATTTGAGCCAGGAGTCCTTGGTCTCCCGCAATGACACGCAAACCCGGCCAGTGCAACGCGAGAAACCCAGCATTACTCGCATTGATCATTCTCACCCGAACAATTTTTCCGCCCTCTACTTGATACTCTAACGGTCCATCTTTCGTTGATGCACTATTAATTCTCCACTCCGTATCAACCTTGCCGTGACCATGCGAACCATGAGGCGGCCGGTCCTCTTGAGTACTGTCAAACACTAAAACCAACTCTTCATCCACAGTCGGTTCGGCCGGATCTTCAACGACTAAGGTTCCAAATAATCCGCCGTCAACTTGATGTTCGGTATTGAAATGAGGGTGGTACCAAAAAGTGCCACTTTGTGTGAGCTCGAAACGATAGATAAAAGTTTGTCCCGGTTGCGTTGGAGTTCGCATCCAGGTCACTCCATCCATTTCCCAAGGAACATGTACACCGTGCCAGTGGATAGTTGTAGGAACTGTCATCCGGTTGATCAACTCGACTTCTAATGTATCTCCAAGCTTCGCTCGAATCGTTGGACCCGGATTAATACCGTTATAGGCATATAGATAGGGCGATGAATCAGAACCAGTTCTTGGAGCGGCTTCGAGGCGAATCCGTACAACATCGGCGGACGGATTTAAATCCACGGCTGTTGCCGGCGAAGTCAAAGGACTTTCACGTGTTTCTATCATCAAACCATCAAGGGGGTTTGTCTTGCAGGCGAAAAACAAAACAGCCACACAAACAATAAATGCACGTATCATCGCTTTGCCTCCGTCATCACCCGGTCATTAAAAGTCCAATTTCGTTTTTTGGCTTCCTGGTAAGCATACGGCCGATAAACGAGTTTGGCTCGAATGGTTGGGTCGGTACAGCTTGAAGAAAACTCGTGATGACTCGACCACGTTTTTTGAGGCAGCAGTCGGTTATCACTCAAGATATCTTCAGCTAAGAAGTGAGGAATCATTGTTCTACCAGCCCGGTCTGCCGTAACTCGTGCAAAACCGAAACCTGGGTGACCTGCATAGCCATCATTGGTCACCAAATAGGCAACGTCGCCAGCAGGCAATGGATGATCGTAGGTTACCGAGCTCGTGTGAACCGCAATGATCGTGGACATTCCAACAAATGATTCGACGGGCATACCTTTTTCTTCGGGCCCAAACCGGCCACCTAGAGCAAAGGGTCCAAACCCGTCATAATCGTAGAACCCCCCCGTTTGGTCGACAATCCGAACCTTGTCACCGACACGAGCCTGGTTCCATTCATTCCAATTTTCGCCTGCGAATTTCGTTTCAGTACGTCCACCGAAAAAGGGAACAACGGAACCTGAGACAGCAGGCAGAGAAACCTGATCACAATAGGCCTCCACCAAAAGGATGATATGACGCATCGGCTCACCAGTGGGCAGAGCGTGACCACACCCAACGTTCTTGACGGTGACCGTCGCCGTCACGGTCGATGCGTTAGAGCTTTTGTTGATAAAAATTGCGGCAGCAAGTTCAAGAACTTGGCTTTCTGGAGAACGAGGGCCAACCCAGGAGTGCGCCCGGACGTGGCCTGCGGGACGAACATAGCCCCCTTGTAATCCAGTGGTTGCAAAAGGATATCTTTGTAGGTCGGCACCATTAGAAACCTGCGCATCTGGCGGCATATGACAGGACTGGCAAGGTGCGCCCGGCGAAAGAGGCCCTGTCTTCCATTCTTCGTAGGTAGATTGAACCGGCAACTTTCCGACTGGCCATCGAGTCCGGTCAATCACTTGGCCAGGTGCCTCAACTTGAATAGAGTGCTGATGACATCCGGCGCAAATTTCGGCCTGACGAAAATGGTCGCGCTGTACGCTTCCCATCCTTGGATTTTGCACATCATGAGAAGGACCAAAGGTCATTGGCAAATAACCGCCGCCACCTAATCCCACAATGGCTGATTCACTCGGTCGGAGAAGTTTTAGCCGACCTGCAATGCCCGGCGGGGCATTCATATCGATATCTTCAATGCGGTGGCAAACATCACAATGGACACCATACTTAAAGGGCACGCCTTGAGCATCTCTAAGATCTCGACCACCTAGGACGCCGTTGATTCCTGGAGCGTGACAATCCGCGCAGCCACCATATTGACTCACACCGGAACCACAAGGAGGCTGTTCACAATCGGAATTAAGATGAGAAAGAACGCTTTCATCCAAAAAGCATTGCATTGCATCTGAAGTGTCTCCCGGAGTTGGGGCACTTTGCCAACGACCACCCGCAGCCTCACACTCTGCTTGGCTACTCAAGGAATAAGCAGAACCGCGATACCAATCATGAAGTTTAGGATTGGAAGCGGCTCGACTGTGAGGCGACTCAAACCAAGCATCATTGATCGTTTGATGGCAGTGTCCACATTCGTTGGTGGTCGGCCGGTCTTGCGGTTCTCCTGGTGATGAGAACTTGTAGTCAAGATTGTCGCTATCGTCATAAGATTCAAGTTCAATAACGATGGGTGTGCTCGCTTGGTCAGGCGTGAGATACGCCCCCCAAATACGTGCCTTGGGGTGAGAAGCAAGGATCCAAATATCACCCTCTTCTGACCAATCGACGGGTACAAAGGCTCGGCCCGACTCGTCAGTACGCTGGTACTCTAATGCTCCACCTTGTAAAACAACTGTGTCCGGAGACGGAACTCCATCCAGTAACACGATGGTCTCATAAACGTGCATTCCAGCATCGATCCCTGTGCCAATATCCCGAATCAGCCCGGCGTCGGGTGAGATCACTTCAGCATCTGGCCTTACGAAAGCGTCAATCGACGGTCCAATGTCGGTGACGCTTGCATCAGAAAACAGGAGAACCGCGTCGGCATCTTGGACACCTTGCTGAGAAACCGACTCTGAGCACGAAACCAGAATAAGTGAAGCCAGAGGCCACACAAACCTCAATGCTGTTCTGATGGTTTCGATTCGTTTCATGACCGCTCTCAGGACACCGTGTGACCCCGACCTAATTTGAGATAGTGCTACATAACGGTCAACTATGTCAGCCACAAATCAAATATTCCTAGGTGTTTACCGAAGTACTCTCTTATTTCGGATTGATATTTTTTCGTGAACCAATCGTTGCAGTCTGAGTGAAGCCAGTACTAGAAGCGTCAGCTTTATCTCGAAGAAGTCGAATTGGAAACCGACTTGTCACCCCTTTAGCGTGAGGTGCGTCAACCCGAGTCACAAGATCAAACCTGGTCGGAAGACGTTGATCTGTTGTTAACACATAATCGAAATACCAGTTATTTTTGGGAGCTTCGAGGCGTTCATTGAACAATCTCCAGCTCCTATCTGGGGTATGAATCTCGATATATACGCTTCTCGGACCAGTACCTTCAACGTTGAGTTCAAACGTAAACCGCTGAGGCCGCTCCAGCCTTGCCAGCTTGGCCGGCATGAGCCGAATAGCCCCGGCCTGAGTCTGACCATAGACAAAAACGGCACCTACCTCACCTGATGCGTTCGGACGCTTCGAACTGTCACAAGCGCACAAAGCACGTGCGAGTAGGAAAACGCTAATCCCATAAGCAAGAGCTCGGTTCATTGTGGCAAAAGGTATACGTAAGTCGGATCAAAATGTCTTGAACCAACCGCTCCGCGTCAACAGATATCATCTAAACTATTGAATTCACGAGCATACGATAATGGTGTCGATCTTGCTGAGGTATAGAGCACTAAAGGAAAAAGGCCCGGTCAGAGCGTTGCAGACCAGGTCATTGATCGGTGTTTCTTCGTTTCTTCCCGTTCCCCTTGGCATGGATCAATACCCTTTGGCGTCGCCCCGGGCTCCCCCGGGGCGGCTTTCTTTTTCAATTTTGACCGTTACAAAAAAGGAGACTCGTTGAAACGGTCCAAAGGGTCGCCGAGGCGACAACTATGAGATATGCTAAATATATATGAATCGATTGTTATTGTGTTCGTTGTTTGTCGGATTCACCGGCCTCATCGCCTCGGCGCCAGCTCACGCAGTCACTGATGTAAACGAAGTCAAAATTGTCATTCCAGACGCAAAAGGAAAAAAGTCCTGGGGAACGACTCGAGTCACCAAAGCGGTGAGGGTCATCATGCGTCCTGCGGTCGGACAACTCATCAGTAATAAAAAATTCAAGAAAGCGCAGAAAAGGCTTAGGCAGAGAGGTGCTGCGCGATTTAAAAACAAAAAACTAGCAGCGGCGGGCAAAGAGGTAGGCGCCGACTACGTCATGAAGCTCATCGTGACAAAGAAAGGCTGGGAATTTACGGCGAGAGCGCAATTGATCAGCACCGCAACCGGCGAAGTCGATATGGACTTCCGGTCAGCGTATTACAACCCAAAAACTGAGACAAAAGATCGAGGCGGTCGTATCGCGAAGAAAGCACTCGAAAAAATGGCCTTACTTATTTCACAAGGAAAAGGCCCGCCTCAGAAAAAGATCGCGAAAGCACCCAAAGCTTCACCATTCGACAAACTTCCAGATGACTCCGCACCAGCACCGCAAAAACGTGAAAGAAAAAACACGCTCTACGAACTGATGAATAAGCCAAATACCGCAGCCCAATCAACAAAGAGTAACATCAGAGACGAAACACCTACCGAGTCAACAGCAGCAACGCGAACCCAAGAAATGTCTTCTTCAGAAACCAGCTCCGCGGAGCCTTCTGATCCCCAACCACGCCTTGCAGACAATGTCGCAACTCAAAATCAAGGAGTAGAAATAGCACTTGATGCCAGTGATACACGAAGCGACTCGAAAGAGTCGAAGAGTTCCAAAAGCCTTATTCATATTCGAGTCGCCGCAGGCTCAAACTTTACTCGAACCTATAAACTTTCTTCGGATGCCGTTGAAGAATCCGGGCTCTCCTATCCACTCAATGCGATGTCACTCTTCAATACGAATCTCCAAGTCAACATTCCTGGGATACCAATCGGAATCTTAGCAAATGTAAATTTTGTCCCTCTTAAGATCAAAGTGTCGGTAGATAGCACAGAGGTGGGTTCACCGGGGGGAAGCCTCCTCGACATGCTGTTCGGGATCAATTACCAAATGGACATCGGATCCTCAGGACTGAAACTCAATCCTGGCTTCGGTACACGGATTACAAATTTTAATGTCGAAAACCACCCCGGTCCGATTGTTTTATCGAACTCCTCTTTGGCTCCTGTGCTGCTCTTCGGACTCACCTATCCGGTTGTTGAAACTGTAGACGTGAATGCGGGACTTGAGGCAGGTTACGTTGTGTCGTTTGAAGAGACGCCAAATCAAAGTGGCGCTGGAGGAAATAAAGGTGGCTTTGACCTGGGCGCAAATCTAGGAATGAATCTGTGGCTTTCTGAGATGGTAGCAATCACAGTCAATTTTAATACAATCATGCAACAAGTGTCACTCTCAGGCTCACCCAATCGACAAACACCTCCAAACGAAAGCCTGGAAAATCCAACTGTAAGCATCTTTGATGTTCGAGGCGCTCTCGGCATCGAAGTTCGACTCTAATAACGTAAACGAGGTTTTTTCTTAGAAGTGACAACCAATGTACAAAGCGCGTTCATTGGTGCTCTCGTCACCATAGCGATTGTTGCAGGAATGCTGCTTCGTCAGCGTAGAAGAAGAATTGATCTCTTATTTGCTATTTTTGCTGCAAATATTGTCCTTTGGTTTCTTGGGTCTTTTCTTCATAATATTGCCGGGGCAAGTTGGACTAGGGCTGAAATGGCAACCGCATCTCTCGTTCCAGCAAGCTTGCTTGTTCTGCACAACGAAATCCTTGGAACTCAAAATCAGCCCACTCGTTCGCTCACTCGATGGGTTTATCCCGTCGCGATTCTAGCCCTAATCATCTCCGCATCACCTTTGGGAGAATTGACGGCCATTCAAATCGCTACAGTGGTCTATATCGGAGTCACCATACTTCTCATTGCCCGAGTGATCATCCGTTCATCTCATTCTAATTCTGGAACTGTAGAGAATATTCGTATTAAGTATCTAGCATTCGGTTCGGTTGCGGCTGTCTTCCTCACAATTTTGGGAAGGGTGCCATGGTTCGGACCAACCGCCGCCGCACTAGGGGACTTAGCGGTGATGTTTTATGTCTTCTTCTTATCTCAAGTCATCTTGCGAGACCGACTCCTTGATCTCCACGAATTCTTTGGGCGAATTGTTGTATTAGGTGTCATTGGTCTCATGTTCGCCGCCATTTCAGGTATTTTGATTGTGGCCTTGCCTAACAATGCAGCAGGGCGCCTTTTTAATACTCTGATCAGCATTATCATCTTGCTCACTTTATACGAACCCTTGAAAGATCGGCTTCAGGCAAAATCAATGGAGCTATTTTTTCGCGAGCGATATGAACTCGGTCAGCTTCTTGTCACCCTTCGAAGAGCAATGCTTCGCGTTCTAGATCCGGGTCGAATGAGTACACTTATTCTCGACACACTCTACGATGAAAGACGCTGTACTCATGCGGCAATTTATCTTCTCGAGCAACCTCTAGGACGGGGACTTCGACTCGAGGCATACCGAGGTCCTGAACCTGCAAATCGAGTCAGCGAACGGCATTTTCCTGCACTTTGGCATGCGATTCACCAAAACCGTGGTCCACTCCTTGCAGAGCAAATACTCGCTCTATCCGAAGATAATACGGACGTAACTTCGAAACGAGATCTGATCGATGCAATGCGAGCAGTGAGTGCCGACGTCCTGCTTCCATTTTTATCCGGGACTCGCGTCATGGGCTTTCTTGCGTTGCGTGACGACCGAGTACCAGAACCGTACTCAACAGAAGAAATCGCTCTTCTCATGAACATCGCCGACACTGCAGTAACAGTCATCGAAAACTCACAATTGACCCAAAAGCTGCTTGAGAGAGATCGATTGGCTACAATAGGTGAAATGGCTGCCGGTTTGGCTCACGAAATTCGAAATCCTTTGGGCGCCATCAAGGGAGCCGCTGAATACCTTGAGCCGGAGAACTTCGAGGATCGAGAATCCGCGGACTTTCTTCAAGTGATTATCGATGAGTCAAATCGACTGAATGGCGTTGTGACTCAGTTTTTGGATTATGCTCGGCCATTTCGCGCAAATTTTACTCCAACGAATATCAACGAAATTGTTGTAAAAACAGTAAAACTTCTCGCTGCAAAAGAAGATACTCAAAACCACAAAATAGACTTGAAACTGGATGAAAGCTCTGTAGAAGTCTCGGCTGACGGCGAGCAAATCAAACAGGTTTTACTGAACCTAATACTCAATGCGATAGAGGCGAGTTCAGAAGTGAACACTCGAATTGTTGTTAAAACCCGTTACGTTGTCGATAGAGAAAGAGTGGAAATTCGGGTCCGAGACTACGGCGAAGGAATTCATTCCGAAGCTCTCGCTCATATATTCATTCCCTTTTTCACGACAAAATCCAAAGGAACGGGCCTTGGTTTGGCTGTATGTCAGCGTATTGTAAATAACCACGGTGGTGATATTCGAGCACAGTCGACAGTTGGAAAGGGAACTGAGTTCATTATCCGGCTCCCTCTTAAGCAAAGATCAGACAATCTATCCACGGGTACGTTCAGCAATCAAATTCGCAGTAATATGATAGACGACAGCTCTTTGTCAGATATTGACTCAGAGAAAGAGTGGTCAAATCGACCCCAATCAGATGCCGGCGGAAATATACCGTAAAGTATATTTGATGCTTTTACCGAGCCATTAGCGTGCTCACTCAGCAAAAAGCGAACTTATTGCATTGCTATACCCTTGCTACACAATCGGCACGCAGCGACAGCTGCGAGCATCGCATGTTTCATTCGAGGCACATCCACCGCAATCAGCTGGACAAATGCAGTTGCATGAATTGGTTGGGTCGCAAATTTCATTGTTCTGACAATTTTGTTCGCAATTGGGTTCGCAGGTACATTCGCAAGAGGTTGTATCGCAAATCGTTCCTTCTCCACAGTTACCGCCGCAGTCCGCCGGACATATACAACTACAATCTTGAGAAGGATCGCAGGTGGCAAAGCCCGAGCAGTTATCGTCACAGTTTGGATCGCAAGAGCAATCGCAAGTGGACTGGTTACAAATGGAGTTCCCAGTGCAGTTTCCACCGCAGTCCGTCGGGCATTCGCAATTACAGGTCGAGGGGTTACATTCGAGCGTTGAGCCAGCGCAAGCACCGCCGCAATCGGTCGGACATTCACATGCGCAGGTGTTCTCGTTACACACCGTGCCCGCTGGGCAGTTCCCACCACAGTTCGGTTCACATTCGCAAGAGCAGGTGGTTTGGTTACAGACTTCACCAGGACCACACAACCCATTGCAATCCGGGGCACACTCACATGCGCAGTTCGCATTACAAATCTCCCCTGGCCCGCAATTGGCTGTACACGCAGCTACGTCACAGGTGCAAATGCCAAGTTGCGGGTCACAGTTCAGGCCAGGCGCGCATGGTCCGCCGCAAGGATCGGCTGGAGGTTCCCACACTCGGTAACTAATCGTAACTCGATCATTTTCGTTCGGTCGGAAGTTTGCTCCACGGAAAAAGATAGAGTTGGAAGTCGGATCATAATCGAAGCCGTTTTGTTTATCCCGAGGGATAATGACGGTGGTAGCGGTTCCTTGACGCGTTAGCCCAACTTTGATGGTCGACGAAATGGGCGAGCCTGAAAGACTATATTGTGAGGCGGCACCGGAGACGGCGTCTACAATTGCTTGCAATGCTGGCCCAGGGTTTGAAACGCATGGAGAGTAGAATGTCCCACCACGAGCATTAACAACTTCTATGTAGCCTTTGCCTGGTTCGTTCGCGAGTTGGCCACCACCGACAGCACAAGAGAATTGACCTTGATTGCATAAAGCTGGCGGATTCGGGTCAATAACCTGGGCAAAGGCCACTGCACCCTGCGCATCAAGCTCATTGATGTATGGCTGGATAATCTGGTCCCTACACTGCTGCTGAGGGCCGTTACTGCTATCTAGGCAAACGCTCTCACCCACCGCATACAAGTCACGGATTCCTGTATCGCAAGTCGGAACATATCCGGCACAAGTTCGATTCTCGATTTCTTGGGCATGCTCATCAGAGACGTAAACTACCGCAAGCGTAGCATCTTCGCGAAGCTTACGTGGGTTTTCATTCTGGCCTGACGGCGTACGAGGCAAGGCTTCACGGATCGCATTGGAAACAGCCTCTAAGCCAAACTCACATCCATCCGATCCTGAGGTATTGTTCAAATTATTTACAAACGTGACAGCATCCCGTGTAAATCCAGAACCGCGTAAGTCGCCACCATTGTTATTTCCTCGCGCATAGTCATTTTCTGAATGAGAAACAACGCCCATACGGAAATCGACACCATTGTTGCCCAGTGCACTAAAGACGAGTTGTGCAGCATTAGCAATTCGACCACGGTCATCATCCGTTGAACCAGAAACATCTGCCATGAAAATAAAGTCGGCAACAGAGAGACCTGTCGCAACAAATGGATCACAGGCTTTATCTTTTTCTGCCGTCGCTTGAGCAAGCGAGGTTCCGTTCGTAAGGTCTGCCAGAATAATGCTTCGAGGGTTTGAGGGGTCATCAAAGGCGGAGCGCTCAAGTACAGCGCCAACGAAAATCACTGAATTATTCCTAACGAGCAGTTGATACATCCACTTATAATTAACATTAGAGGTTCCGGTTGCAGTCGGCAGGCCACTGAGTTCAGTAGACGATAACGATGAGACTAATCGCATGAGGCGATTACGGATTTCAGCAGCGTTTGCTGGACCATTGGTTGAGCTCACATCAACGACTGCAGAAACTGCCGTTTCGAAACCGTCATGTGAGGAGGAACCACCCGCGAGAAGGCGCGGAGCCGTGAGTGTCGATAAACTCAGATTTTGCGCACCAGACCCCATGAGCCGACTTCCCAAAGCGGCTAATTGCGCATTGATGTTGAGAGGTTGACCACTGATGGCGGGCATCTCCATCACGAAACCGGCTATGCCTTGTGCGCTGTCATCGATCGTTGCCGCGCTGACGTTGGCCACACTCACCGAAGAAGCCAGATAGGTAAAACCATTTTCTGTAGTGAGAGTCCAATCGCCTTGAGTCGCCGTATTAAACGTAACGACCTTGAGATTGCCATCCGAACAAACGCGAGAGATTCCTGAATTGACGTCACCGCTTGGATCAGACGAATCGTTGGGATCTGTTCCCGCGATCAATTCATCGCCATCACTAATTCCATCACCGTCGGTATCGGAGTTGTTCGGGTCAAGTTCTCCCGCATCCGCACGACCATTTTGGTCAGCGTCCTCTTGTCCGTCCGAAACGCCATCGCCATCGGAGTCGATGTCTAATGGATTCGTAGTCGTTCCAGAATCGGCGTCACCAGCAAAGTTCGGACAATTCGAATTTGGGACAGGCATAGTGCGCCCAAGCTCGACACCATCAAAAATTCCATCACCGTCAGTGTCAGGAACCAAGGGACTCGTTCCAAGCATAAGTTCTTCACCATCGCTTAGGCCGTCACAGTCAGTGTCAGGAGTACGCGGATTAATCTCGAAGGGCTCTGTTTGCCCATTGTGATTGGTGTCTTCTGCGCCGTCATCGACTGTGTCACCGTCACTGTCAGTCAGGCGTGGGTCTGTTTCATTAGTGTCTCGAACGCCATTTTGATTTGCATCCTCAATACCATCGGAGATGCTGTCTCCGTCTGTATCTCTCGCCGCGGGATTCGTTTCTCCGGAATCACGAAGACCGTTTTGGTTTGCATCTTCTAGAGCATCACCGAGGCCATCTCCATCACTATCCGCGTAGCGAGGATTACTTTCATCACCATCAACTCGACCGTTTTTATCTCGATCCTCAATCCCGTCGCTGAGGCCATCATTATCGGTATCATCATCGACCGGTGAAGTACGAGTTTGAGGGTCTGCATCTGTAAGAATTGGAGTCGAGCAGGAACCAATGAGGTTTTGTACACCTGCCGTAATCGCGACCTCAACGCCATCTGTAATGCCGTCGCCATCACTATCTGGATTTGAAGGATTGGTTTTTTGTCCGCCGGGATAAACCGTCGCAAACTCATAAGCATCGGACAGACCGTCGCAATCAGAGTCACGACGCTCATTATCGAGCCGAGTCGGTGTAGGACCTGCGTCAATATTTGTACCGCCTCCATCTTCAGCCAATCCCGTGTCAGACGTGACTGAGCCTGCATCTTCGTTACTTGCATCGGAACGCGATTCTCCCGAATCTGTAGAGGCTTGAGGACCACCATCTGGGGTTCTATTTCCGACATCAATAATGACTCGCCGATCAGGTATCTGACCACCGATAGGTGCCTCCTCACCACAACCCAATCCAGTCAGGGAAATTGTAAGGGCCAAAACGTACGCTAAGTTCAGATGGATCGTTCGCAAATCTCGTGTTCCTTTGAAATCGGTCACCGCAAAATTCAGAATCTCCGTAACCAATAAAAATTGCTTATGGCTGACACTTTTGCGGCAGAAGTCGACAACTTTGCCTAGTTACATGACTACCATGTGGACGACCTCCGGGACAAAGATATTAGGGCCTCATTCGCACCTTTGAATACAATATCGCTGACCGATTGGTCGGGTTTGAACGAGTTCTTTAGAGAATCAGTCCGTCGAGGCTGGAACAGAGTCCAATTGGCTTTGGTCCTCACGAACTCTCGCGACAACTTCTCGCGCTTTTTGCTGAATCGACTGATCACGACTTCGTCCAGCCTCAGACGCAAACTGCCTCGCCTCGGCGAAGCGGCCCTGAGAATATTCGAGCTGCGCCAACCAGAGCGATACTTCAAAAAACGCTACGGTTCCGCGAACCCTGGTACGAGTTTCAAGATAAACTTTTCGCGCCGCTCGGACATCCCCATTGGTTAGAAATTTCCGGGCCATTTTTTGAGCATTTCTCGCTTGCTCACGTGCCCATGCTTCTCTTTGGGCTGGGTCTTCGGAGACAGAAGTGGATACGCGAGCACTTGCTCGAGACTGAGTACGCTGAGTTCGAGGAGCCGGACCCGTCAAGGCTCGTTTTTTAATGCGACCTGAGGGATTCAATCTCGTTTTTGATTCAGAAGAACCCCGCGTAGTCGTAGGCTGAGAAGGTGATCCCTTCGCAGTAACCTTGGGCGCAGCGCCGCCGCCTGACCCTTTCATATTTGAGCGATTGGACGAAAGAGCACCATCAAGACCACCCAAAGTACCTACCTCTGGTTTTGACCTTATTCCTTGCACGCCCCGCTGAGAAATACTTATTCCCAAATCTTGCGCAGCAACTTTCGATGAACGCTCATTTTTCATTTTCACGCCAAGTGGAGCTACGATAATCGACCGACTTTTCTTCACACTCTTTCGCTTTCCGGCAAATGTCGACCGCAGCTGTTTATCTTGTCTGGATTCTGCTTGCGGCGTTTGAGCAAGTTGAGCTTGATGTGCCTTACTCACAATTCGACCATTTTCTATCTTTTTTCTCGCAACCTGAGAGGGTTCCTCTTCCTTAGCAGAGCTTACAATCGTGTCGCTCGCTGGCGGAGGAGAAGTATCTGGAGCCGTCTTCGAAGCGAACTGCTCCCTTTGCTGTTCAACTTCGACGCCAGAGAAGTCGTTCACTGGCGCCTGCGTTTGCCTATTCGGCAGGACAATCACCGCAATGATCAAAGCAAAGGCACCAGAAAATGCTAGGGCGAGCCCAGGACGACCAAGAAGTTTTTGAATCCAGGATTCTTCCTGACTTTCGATGGTTTGTTTCGCTTGAGCGAGTATTAAAGAATCCAAATGATCGGAAGGCCCTTCTTCTGTGTCCAATGTGCGAAGAGAGCCCAACATAGATTGCATGTCTTCTACAGTTTTGGCCAAAGCTTGGTCGGCTTCCATATCCTCCTGAAAGGCCTGGCGCTCTGAAGGATCCATCTCTCCGTACAGATAGTCGACTAGGCGATTGTCTTCTAACTCACTCACGATTTCTATCCTTCCCTTCGGGCGCTATCCCGGCTTTAGCCAAATGATTACGCATATGTTCTAAGGCATATCGCATTCGGCTTTTCACAGTATTTTCCGACACCCCAACAATACTGGCAATTTCTTTGAAGGGCATACCCGAGTATTCTCTCATCACAAACACTTCACGCTGCTCCTCTGACAGACTTTCGATTGCCTCCAAAAGAACTGCTCGCAGTCGAACATTCGCCGTTCCACGGTCGGGAAGCGCCTCTTTTTGGTCAGCAATCCGGTCAGACAAAGTCACACCTTCGGTCTCTTGCTTTGCTAACGTTTGATCGAGGGATGCGGTCTTTCGATGCGTTGCTTTTCGCAGCGCATCAATACAGTGATTACGAGCGATAGTGTAGATCCAAGTCCTTACTTTTGCTTGCTTTTTCCACTTTGGAGCAGATTTTACGACGCGTAAAAAAACTTCCTGAAGTGCGTCTTCCGCCGCCGTTTTGTCGCCCAGCATCTTCAGACAAAATGAGAATACCCCCGATCGATGTCGTCGGAGTAGCTTTTCAAACGAATAAGAATTCCCTCGCTGGAATTCCATCATCCAAACCGCGTCCTCCTGATCTCGGCCATCGCGCTCACTCGAGGTTTTCGTCATAAAGGTATACCTTGCCTTTGAAGCCAGTGAGGCGCACCGCAAAAAGTCGAAACATCTTTTTTGGCTGGCCAACTCATAAACCAGACCCAGTGGTAAAGCCACAATTGTGAAGGAATTTTCGTCATGATGTCAGGCTAAGAAGCATCAATGACTGAGAGATAGTGAGCAAGCTGCTCCTCGCTTACTATCCCCTGGTCCAACATAAATCTCGTGATCGCTAAGAAAACCTGAATACGGTCCGAGGAAGTAAGCGTCTCTCCATTTCGGAGATCACAAATCAAGCGAAGTGCATCACTATTTTCAGCCGTGTTTGCTTTTCCTCCTTCAGTAGATAAATCTGGCTGGTGATCCGGGCGATCTGATTTGGTATCGACGGACTCAATCTTGAGCGGAACTTTCTGATTGGACGCCGGAGTTGCTTCGAGCTCGCTTTCTGGCTGCTCGACCACAAAGTTGGGCTGAATCTCTTCAAGTTCAACCGAATCAAATTGCTCTGGAGGAACACTTGATTTTTTAGACGATGGGGAATTGTCTCCCTGATCGGTCGTCGATTGAGAATCCGAAGATCTAAATGCAACCTGAGTTGCAGATTCAGGAATATCAGTCAAACCAATCATGCCTCCAGAAGTTTTCTGTTGCTCTTCTTCGAGGGGAGGAGGCGCAAACTCATCAGCATCAAAGTCTCCAATAGGAATAATTCCAGTTCTTTCTAATCCAGTAGGAAGATTAACGGGCGCAATCCCATCAAAGGGAGATGCGGAGTCAGTCATTTTCAATGGAAGTTCTAATGCCGCAGCCAAATCATAGGGAGTAGCAGATGCACGGTTTGTTTCAATCGATGGCTGTTCTGGAGTTGCGGTTGGCGTAAGTTGTCGATCGTTTGTACCAGATGAGACGGGTCGAAACTGGTCGCTTGAGACCTCATCTAAATCAACATCTAATGTCTTTCCATCGTCCCAGGCCTGACCTAGATTGTCTGGCAAATCAATATTAAGAAATTGCTGTGGAACTTGATTCTCTGCAGGACGCTGTGGACGCTCATTCGTAGATGAATCCGACCCGCCGGACGATGCAGGCGTGATCACAATGTCAGAAATATCTGGGTCTGATGTATGCGTAAATAAATCCGACTGAAACTCATCGATGCCGACGGGTAAAGCACTGGAAGGGAGCGGTTTGCCAATCACTGGCGGAGCAGAGGGAATCTTGGATTTTGCGGGCTCAGAATTGCTCGGATAATATTTAAGAATCGCACGATCAAGCTGAGTGGGATAAGCCATCAACACACTTAATGCACATCCTGTCACTGCTCGAATCTCTTGGGCGCCTCGATAATCCAGAGGATTAGCCAGTGCAACGTAGAGGTATTCTTCTCCATTCGCACGCTTTGCTGCCACAGGAAGTGCACCGTGGGTATGAGCAATTTTTGCCGGTAAGCGAGCAAGTGTGTTCTTATGAACCTGCATTGCAGAAAGGTCAATCGACTCAATTCCAAGAGCATTACTCAGTGTGAGGACGAGTCGCTTTTCATCAATGACTCCTGATTCTACGAGAACGGTGAGAAGGCGCTTCTTTTGATGTCTTGCAGCATCTTTTGCACGATCAAGTATTGAAGGATCCAAAAGACGAAGTTCTAACAAGAGGTCGGATAGTGTCTTTGCACGGCGAGTATTCACGTATACACCTCTTAATTTTTACCTAAGTGAACAAGGTACTCTTGTTGAGTAAAGATGCCCTTCTCTATGAGTAAGTCGACCATCACCTGAAGTGCCGTTGCTGGATCAACTGTTTCCCACGACATTTCAGTCTGTCCTTGAGCGACTGTTTCTTCTCGGCTTTGACGACTCAGGGCGCTCAACCCGTTGTGAGTATGCCCTTGATTATTCAAATATACGTTGGAAAAACTTGCTTCCGAAGAATCTGAAAACGCTTCGCCGTAGGCCATACCTATGGCGCGCTCAATCGCACGTTCACCTGCGATTGTCGTTTTCACTCTAAGACCGGTTCGGTGAATAATTTCATCAATTGCAAACACATTGATGGGGTCAGACATCGCCACCACGAGAGACTTCCCGTCTGCTGAAAGCCGCTCTGGGCAAAGACTGTTCGCGCGAGCAAAGGCCATATCTACTTTTTGAGTAACCCATAACGGAACCTCCAGTGCGTGAAAGTCTGTAATGGGAATAGCGAGCTGCTGGGACAAAGCCTGAACGATGGCTTCTTCGCTAAGTATCTTCATACTCACGATGATTCGGCCAAGACGACCTCCCCAGCGCTGTTGCTCTGCAAGAGCAGCGTCCAAACGCTTCTGATCGATTACTCCTGCTTCTAAAAGTAACTCACCTAGTTTTTTTCGCGCAGTCATGACGTAGAGAGTCTCACCAACCGGACTCTAATGGGTTTAGTGAAGGTTAGCTACTAACAGACCTCAATACCGCATACTTTTTTCAAAGTGAGTGTATGAAAGACCTTCAGTGCTATGATCAATCCAAAAGTGGGATAGGAGAAACGCCGTCCGGGGTATCTAATGTAAATAAATTGGGGTTGATTGCACCATTTACATACATTTCCTTGAGCCTCAGACTCAAATCGTGGTCTTGACCTTCTAGTTTAATCTTGATCCGTTTCGCAATCTTTACTGCCGGCAATTCGGGAAGGGCTTCGAACCTCTCAAACAGGAGCTCAATGGCGGGATGTCCCTTCCTCGCAGGTAGACGGACCCGATAGATTTCCAAAGTTTTTGGATTGAAAAGGAGCTCTACCGCGCCTCTCGTCGGGCTCCATAGCGTGAGAATTTGCGAAGACTGCGAGTCATCTTCCCATGCGAGACTTCGAGTCTCAAAATCGGTTGCCATAGGTACACCAGAAAGCATGGCATCAACAAGATCTGGAGGAGCAAGGGGAACCGGCAGAATCTGAGAAATGTTTGTCGCAGACGCAGAACCTTCAAAGACCTGCCCATCAGTAAGGAGACGAATTTTTTGGCCGTCGCTGACCATCACCTGTAAGGGCTGCTCTAAAGGTGACAGTGTCTCAACTCTAAATTTAGCATCTCGTTCGGCAACCAAAATTGTCTTAAGTCGCAACCGACCTTTTTCTCCAAAGTAGGTCAACCGTCCAACCAATTGCGCAGACCGCAACTTTTTAGCTCGAGTTTGCAGGGCGTCGAGTACAACCGGAGCGCCGGCAATCAAGGTTGGCCTGGAACGCTTAGAGGAGGTTGTGCGACAACCAGAGAACGCCAATAAGAGGCCGATAAACAGGATTCGACACAACACGATATTTTTCATGGGTAGAAAAACTCTTGAAGGACCGGTACAGGATGAACCAACTTCTTGAGATGAGCACGAAGAGCGCGGCAGTTCTTTGGGGATTTCACACACGCTTGCGTCGACAGAACATAATCGTTTGAATTTTGAATCGGTGCTAACCAATGATACGAATTTCCCTTTGATGTTTGTTGTAGCGCTTTGACGCCCGAAGAAACAGCCCCTGTACAAATGTGTCCGCGGTCATCTTGCGGAGTACCAAAAGCACAAATGCTCTCTAAACTTGAAAGCAGTTCGGCACGAAGTTCCCAATCTCGAATCTTCTTGGATACTCGAAGAGCCGCCTGACGCCGGCCCATAGTGTGGAGAAAAAGCACATAATCTCTGATGAAGACATGATGAAACTCAGACTGAGTCTGACTCAGCCGGGAAAAAGCGGAACGGAAATACTTGCTCGCAGATTCAAGTTGCCCACGACTCCATTTTTCGAGACCGAGAAGCCGATAAATACGGGCATCCTTGCGTAATCTTCTCTGCTGTTTCCGGAGATTTTTTTCAGAATAATGAGACTGAGTGTGCCAGAGAAACTCGGTGAGCCGAGCGCGAACAAGTCGGTTACCCGGGTCATAGATGAGAGCTACCCGAAAACTTTCTCCGGCCGTCGAAAGATCATTTTCGTGCCAAGCGAGATTGGCCTTGAGCAAGTGCCAGTAAGCGCGAGCGCTCACATAGGAAGGTCTGGCTTTTGCGAAGGCCGACGAACGGTCGAAGGGGTTCATCATAATTATTATAAACCCTAATATGACCGTATACCGGCTCCCGCTGCCGATAGCTGGGTAATACCCTTTTTTGTCTAAGCCTGGAGTGCTCATATTGATCTGTCTTTTGACGTAGGCAGCATAGCACTTTGATAAGTCAGCTGGCGACTTTTGACATCTGATTCGAAGGATCGTTATATCCGGACAGATTCTTCTGTGGTGGTTCATCAAAATGTATAAATTTCGCGCGCTTGAAACCTCGATGGCTTTTGCCTTCTCCCTTGTAGTTCTCGTCGGTCCGTCCGCATCTTTCGCTCAAGACACGCCCGATATTCCACCTCCGCCGGCGCCAACCGCGCCCACGGCAGAAGAGAAGACACAGGTAAAAGAAGTAGAAGATCAGTCCTCCAAAACGCCATCCGTACCAGAATCCTCCGCAACTTTAGCTGCCCCCCCGACTGAGAGCATCATCCCACCAAGCCCCGGGTCTACTTCAGCATCCGTGGAAGCACCGACAACAAGTCGAGTCGAACTACCCACCGCATCTACACCCAAAAAACAGGCGCGAACAGCTTCATCGCAATCAGGCGCAGCCGGCCTCATCGGTATTCTCAGCGCTGATGGTGGAACAATCGGAACCTTTCGTTTGGGCTTCGGCCTCGATATGTTTGGTGGCTCGAATGTGTTCACTACCAGCGATGAACTCACAAAGGTCGGCGCTACATTGTCTGTCGCGAGCTCTCCTATCGAACATTTAGAATTGTGGTTTAATACGAAAGCACAATCGACAACGAGCAATTTGACCAATCCAAATTTGCTTCAAGCACAAGGGGACTTTAGCCTGGGTGCAAAGGGCTATGTCGATGTCGCCCCTATGGTAGATATCGCAGCGGCAGCGCAAGTGAGCTTGCTAAGTGGTATCGGTGGTTCTAATTTTGATTCAGCTGTTTTTCGTCTTTCAGGTATTGCCAGTTTTGACCTCTCAAAAACTGAAGCAAAAACACCCGTCAAAATTCACGTGAACGCGGGTGCCATTTTTGACGGCTCGGATAACCTTACAGATAGCGAATTATCTCAACCTGAACGTTTCGCACTTGGAATCAATGCCTATAATCGAGCAGCACTGGGATTCGCGATAGAAGCTCCAGTAAAATACATCACTCCGTTCCTCGAGTACTCCCTGGAAATACCTTGGGACTACTTTGCCACGCCCGGCATCGTGCTCACCTCGGTCGACAATCACAGCGTAAGTGCTAATGCGCTGCGAGCTGCACAAGACGCTTCAGAGATCACAGAAAGCACAGGCTTCGCTCGCGCAGCGATCCCGCGAACGATGCCTCAAACACTGACCCCAGGCTTAAGAGTGACCGCAGTGCCTAACCTCGCCGTAGACCTTGGCGTCGCTATTGGACTGACTCCAGAGCAGGCACCGGGAGTTCCTAGCGTGCTGCCATACACCGTTTTTATGCAGGCATCCTACGCGATCGACCCCTTCGCAACAGCCGCTGCGCCTCCAGGACCTCCGGTCACCATTCCCGTCATTATTCCTGAAGTAAAGGTCGTCGAAGCTCCGAAAAAACTTGGTTATTTTATGGGGCAAGTGATCAATGTGGAAGGAGGAAAGCCACTGAAGGACGTCATAGTAACAACCGACCGTTCATCACCGGTTGCGAGCGCGAAAGATGGGCGATTTATGTCTCATGAAATTGAACCTGGACCAGTGAAAGTATCCGTCCAAAAAGAAGGCTTCAAACCGCAAACACTCGAACTGACCGTTGTGGCTGGGCAAACTGTCGAAGCCGCTGTCAAACTCGAACCCGCAATTGAACGAGGTCGGCTCTCAGGTAAAGTTGTTGACGCTGACGGGCAACCACTCAGTGGCGTACAAATTCAAGTATTCGGAAAACAAAACACGAAACTCACAACTGATCGTGACGGACTTTACCAAACACTTCTTGAGGTCGGCGATTATCGACTGATTGCGAGCGATATTGAACTCTACAAGACTGGGGCATCAGTCTCCGTCAAGAAAGGCCCCTCAACGCTTAATTTCACTCTTCTTCGTACCGAGAGCTCGCCTGTCGTAAAGGTGCGAAAACAAAAGCTATCAATGAAGAAGAAAATTAAATTCGAAGAAGGTTCCGCTGACCTTTCAACGGAGGCAAAAGCTCATCTTGATTACGTTGTAGACGCATTGCACAACAATGTTGCGAAGAAGATTCGAGTTGAAAGCCATGTCGATAACGCAAACGATGAAGCAGACAATGTTCGAGTGACACGAGCACGCGCAGAAAATATCGCCAATTATCTCGTGAGCAAAGGTGTAGCGGAAGATCGCGTTTCTTGGGAAGGAGTAGGTTCTAAGCGACCTCGCGTTCCAAATCTCACTGCACGTGGCCGAAAGAGAAATCGCCGTATTGAGTTCCACATCGTAGAATAAAGCGAGATTCATTGTGTCAGTTCGAGAAACAGCGCAGATTCTAATCATCGATACCGATCTGCATTCCGGTCGTTTCCTGCACCAGGCTCTACAGAGTCTTGGACATCAGGGACATATTGCTACGGAATTAGACATCGCCCTAAATTTTGCGAAAGAGTCTCAACCCGAGATAATCATTCTCGACGCGAATCCCCATACAGGGGCGGGTATAAGTGCGATTCCCGCATTATTTGAAGCATCACCGAGCTCTCCAATTATTGTTACGACCACAGATTCGACGCAGCAAGCTGAGAAAATCGCCCGTGATAGTGGCGCTTTCGATGTACTGGTGAAACCGTTTAGAGACTCTGCCTTGTTGAGTACTAGACTGAATATTTCAATTCAGACGAGTCAAGCACTTCGCGAAAGAGATTTTATCATCGCAGACCTCAACAAAAAACTCTCAAGGACGACTCAACTCCAGGAGCAACTTACAGAAACATCGGAAGAGCTGGAGCACCTAAAAGCTTTGCGCGCGGCAGGAATAGACCCTGCGACCGGTCTACTCAGTGAGGATGCTTTCATGCAACGGCTAAAAGGTGAGGCAACTCGAGCACTGAGATACTCAAGGCCCGTAGCGACAGGAATTCTACATATCGACGGCTACGCAACCATCGCTACCAGATTTGGAGAAAAGATTGCGGAGGACACAAAACACGCTGTTGGCTCTGCCGTCATGGAGTGCCTGAGAGATATTGATCTTGTAGGCGCGTTCGGTGGAGGTGAAATCGGATTTATTCTACCTGAGACCGATAAGTCAGATGCCTATATTGCCTGCGAACGAGTCCGAAGCGCGGTGGAGAATGCTGGAGCTCTTTGGAACGACAAAAAGGTAAAAGTCACGGTCACAATTGGCTATGCCTCTATCCCAACTGACACAATGAACGGGAACGGTATGCTTGCATCTGCGCGAGGTGCTTGCCAAGCCGCAGCATCAATCAGCACCAATCGAGTGCTTGGATTCCAAGTATAGCTGAAGTCACGTGGTTGCAGTCGAAGTTCATCGCTCATTTCATGGACCCTTTGAGCGGATCTTATTTCGATACAATCTTTTAGAGAAAACGAAACCCAATGGACCCCAAGCTGAAGTATCCGTTTATCGACTGGGAAATGTACTCATTGATTCGGGCTCGAGTCCAACCGCGCAGAGTCTCGTTGAAGTACTTCGCGATAATCCACCTCACCAAATTATTCTTACCCATCAACATGAAGATCATATTGGTGGGATAAATCCTCTCAGGAAGGCATTCGGTAACATCCCTGTTTTCGTTCCGAAAACGCACGTTAATGTCATCGAGGCAAACGAACCGCTCGCCGACTATCGCGCGAAATTCTGGGGTGTCCCTGAAACACCCACTCAGCTTTCTACTTATGAAGCGGGACACGAATTTTATTTGGGCGGATTAACGCTTAGGGCCTACGAAACACCCGGACATACACCTGGACACATCAGCCTTACGTTAGAGTGGGGAGATAAACTTTTCGCATGCACAGGAGATCTCTATTTTGGAAGTCGTTTCATTCCCGCTTTTTTTGAGTCCGCAGCAGATGACATGATTCGCTCACAAAGGCTGATCGCTGGACTTGCAGATACGATCTATATGCTCCCAACCCATGGAAAAGCACGAGCAGATGGAAGAGAGGTTCTCATTAATTCAGCTCGACAACTCGAAATTGCTGCCGAGCAAATAATGGCCCGCTTAGATCAGTTTAGAAGAGACGACCTGCTGTCTCTACGTAAGAGCGTCTTCCCCGGTGCAGACGTTATGGGCCAAATAACCCAAGGGGAAGTCTCCGAACTCGCATTTGTCCGTTCGGTAGTCGATCCGGTAAAAAAACTTCCTGCAAGTTCGCTTGCACACTATTTTGAAACGTAAGACAAAGGCATTGTTTCTGGAGGAATGACGCGAACGTAAGTAGCAAACAACTGACCTGTAAGTCGCGGAATTTTATCGCGGTCTTTTTTTGCAACACGACGAAGAACATCATTTAGGCGATGACGACCCTCACGAGAGAAAACACGGTGACTTTGCCGTAAATTCAGCCTTCCTATTTTATGACCTGAGCGAACGCGGTGATAAATAACGGCCGTATCCGAGTCTTCGAAACCTACGACAATCGCCGCGTGAGTGTCTCGATCGTCCAAACGATTATTTTTATTACGGTCATATGTGTTATCAAAAATAACCAAATCACCAACCGCGACAGTAGTTGAGGAAGTAGATGCGACAGAGGTAAGCCCCTTCATTCGAATCAGTCGGACACCATTGGCCTTAGGATAATGATAACGCTCTGAAAATAAGTCTATGCCTAAATTATCATACGCAATTCGAAGTACATTAGAGCAATCGTCGAGGTATCGTTTAGAACCCACGCGAACGTAACGCAGCCCACGGATGTATTCTGTGGGCATATCCGGAATCTTAGCGATAGTGCGTAAGAGTCTCTTTTGCTGACCCGTGAGCGCAGTAAGAGAGAACCTATAACCATCAAGCTCGATACTCTCCAACTTCAGCTTTTCCAAGGTTGGACGAATACGAAGCTGGTGTTTTGGTTTTGCGGGTGTCTTCGATAACTCTTCTACCGAAACTGAAGATTTTGCAGACGAGCGTTTATCCTCTTTTGCGTTTTTCGTGACAGATTCAATCGTTACTTTAGAAGCGGATTCTGAGACTTTATGATTGAATTCAAGTCGTTTTTTCAGGGATCGAGAGCTTTTCGGCACGGTATGAGTGGGGGAAACAGCAGAGAAAAGCGAAGGGTGACTAAAGGGATCACGACGATTTCTTGAATGAGGAAGATCACGTTGCAGAATGTGGATCTGTTGACCTAGGTTTCGTACTTCACCAGACAGCTGACGAATCGCGATGTCGCTTCCTGAGTTACTAAAAATCAATGGCTGTGACGAAGAACACGTGGGTTGAAAGGGAGGCGGACTCGATTGAAAATTCGTCCAAAGGACTCCCAGTAACAAACCGTGGAAAAGATATAAATAGATATTGTTAGACATATACCCGGCATACATTTCAAGATGCATACCAAGTGCTAGTGGCGAAGATTTACGTTCCTCGTAACTTTTATTCCCTTATTTCACTCACTCGCCTGTGGTGAATAATACCACGGCAATTTACAATCACGTTATTTTCGGGCGCTCAGAGTCTTCAGTCGTTTTTTGAAACGAGTCAATAAAGCCGAATCGTTAGCAGACGCAAAATGTCCCGCTTTCTCTTTCTTGATGAGTTCAGACAAGGCCTTTACGTGTTGAGCATTTCCCGCAGCTGTTAGTGTCTCGACTGCTACTTCGCGGACTTTCGGATAAGGAGATTCAAAGTGAGAGATCACCAAAGAGACCGTTTCCTTTTTGAGGGTCTCGGATGCTCGTTCGACAGATGCGCCTGGGGCGTACGTTAGCCAAACGCAAGTATCAATTTGCGACTTAGATAAACCGTCTTGAAGACATGAATTCCCAAGCTTTGCCCAGGCCTCGAGCAAGGGCTTAACCATTGCGGGGTCACTCACTCTAGCGGATATTTCTGCCGCAAAATTTGATACCGACGAGTCTTTATCGGCCAATTGGATCGTCAATAAATTTTTAAATTTTTCAGGAGAAAAACATCGATAGGATTCGATGACAGCCTTCTTAATGTTAATATTTTCTGCTTTCGCCGCGGTCTGAAGAAGTTTCAAAATCATAGGTGAATCTTTGAGAGCACGACGGTAGCGACCCGTGCATGCTTTCTGAAGGTTCTTTAAAGCTAGAACTTTGGTCGTGTCGCTCTTCATTCTCAGTTGAATGACTGCATCCTGAACACTTTTTATCTGTGGGAGTGACTTACCATGCGCGGCTGTCGTCAATAACAAGGAAGCTGAAAAAAACGCGGTGAAGGCAAAATTATTCACAAGCCGTTTATATAAAACACCTGGGAAGATTCCTAGGACATCTTTTGAAAAGCACTAATAAAGAAGCCGTCTGGCCCTGACTCATCCGGACCAGGTTCAATATAGTGCCATGGTTCATCGGGCAAATGTGGAGACATATCAGATAAGCGAATCGAACGTACATTGCCGTTCTCTTCTAAAAGTCGCTGCACAATGGCTTCGTTTTCTTCTCGAAACAAGGAACAGGTGGCGTAAATGATAATGCCACCAACTTTCGCTGCATCAACTCCACGAGAGAGAATCGCAAACTGCTTTCCTGCAAATCCGAGTAACTCAGCTTCCGTGAGTCTCCATTTTGTATCGGGTTGTCTGCGCAATCTTCCAGAACCGGAACAGGGGGTATCAACCAAAACACGGTCAGCCCATGCGAGATATTTTTTAGGAAGATCGATCATATCGAAATCAAACGTCTTTACTTGATTATACCCGGCACGCTTTGCTCTTCGTTGTAATTCAGAGAGCTTTTTCTTATCTATATCAACTGCAACAAACTCACCTTTACCTTGAGCATACGCTAATAGACCTAATGTCTTACCACCAGCACCTGCGCAGGCGTCAAAAACCTTATCACCCGGTTTCGGAGCGACTGCTTCAACAATCAGTTGGCTTCCTTCGTCCTGAATCTCGACAATTCCTTCGCGATACAATGGCAGGTTTTCAATGTCTGCAGGTTGCCTCACAATAATTCCGTGAGGAGCTCGAGTCGTTGGTTCACATTCAATATTGTGGTCCGTAAGTAAGCTTTCAAGAATCTCCTCACGACTGGCTTTCATGGTATTAACTCTCAAAGTCAGAGGACCGCGGGTCAATAATGATTGAGCCCATTTTTCTGCTGTAGAATCGCCGTGTGCATTAGACCAGCGGTCCGCAATCCACGCAGGTAATGAGTATGTGACCGCAAAATCTTTATGCTTGAAGACAGTCCGACTCAGCTTTTCGAAAAGTTTGGGAACGCGCTTATAGGCATATTTATCCCATTTTTCTAAAGACTGAACTTCGGCACCCATCTCGAGTAAAGCAACAAGAACTTCAAACCGAATCAGCATCGTTTCATCGAAAACCTTTACTGTCTTTCCGCAGGCTTTGAGTGCTTTATGCAAACGGTATTTGATTTTTCGTCGATTCTTCACGACGGTATACACAAGTTCACTCAGTTGTCTGCGTTCGTTAGAACCGAGGTCTCGAGCCGTCTTAATTGTATGTGAAAGCGCACGATCAACGGGCATACCGTCATCGGCCACGGCAATCGTATTGAGCGCTCGGTCTGTAATGCGACCAAGTCGGCCTTTCTTGGCGCCACCAACAATCGCATCATCAACATGTTTTTCGCTTCGGTTTTTCAAGATTTCCTAAATATACCCCTGTTCGCAAGGTCCTGAACGGTATCATTCACCGTTTGTTGAGGATCACGCGGACAAAAATCGAGTTCAGATTCTGCTTTGCTCCATGAACAACCCCAATGGTAGCAACCCATTTCTACAGAAACGGAATCAACAGGAGGGATTCGGTCCATGGCCTGATAAGCACCTTCAATAAATTTTGAGCTTAGTTTTGCAAATCGAGAAGGCAGTTTTAATAAAGGCATCGGAACATCACCAGCACGGGCGACACGCTCTACGAAGGAAGACACGCTGAGGTTTACTCCATTTAGTAAGTACCGGTGACCTCTTTTCCCTTGCTCAATCGCGGAAAGAAACGCGGTTGCACAATCTCGTACATCAACAAACGCAACCGTTCCTTTGGTTATCGCTGGGAGGCGTCCTTCGAGGATTTTTAGAACGTCACCCGTTGAAGAAAGCCGTTCGTCACCCGGTCCCAGAAGTAAGCTTGGATTGAGGATAACTGACTCGACTTTATCCTGAGCGTCCCAGCTCAATACCTCTTTCTCCTGCAAAAACTTAGACATATAGTATGGCCAGCGCCCAATTAAATCGATAGGGGCAGTATCGGCTTCGGTGGCGATGTACCCCGACTCTTTTGACACGGCAATGGTCCCAGAAGTCGACGAGAGAATAAGCCTACGAACCCTAGCTTGCTGCATGGCCTGAAGAAGAACACGAGTACCATTGACGTGGATGTCGTGCATCTCAGGTCCGTCTTGTGGATCTCTAGATACTTTGCCTGCAAGATGAACCACAACATCGGTACCTTTCAGTATTTTGGTAAGTTCGTCGACCGATGAGAGATTCGACTCGACCGGTACCACACCATCAACGAGTCGATGACGAGAACTACGTACCATCGCGGACACATCATGACTCGCTTTCACCAATACTTGAGTGACGGCCTGACCCAGGAATCCAGTACTGCCCGTTACAAACACCTTCATGATTTAGGTCCTCGATTTCCCAATAGAGATTTCAGATTCAAACGACATGAATGACTCTTGAGACGAATTCGGGGACTCAAGCGGTTCATCCAAACCACCAAGTCTCTTTATCGCATCATGAGTCAAGTCAGAGATATAACGATACGCTTCTGACCGAGCCCATGACTCAGTGTGTTTGTGTAGATCTTCGAAATGAATCGGTGGACCGATTCGAACATAGAGACTTTTTTCTTTTGGCATGACGCTTCCGACAGGCAATGCTTCAAAGGTTCCACCTAAATAGACGGGTAAGATTGGAACTCGACAGTGCAAACTTAGATACCCTAAAGCCGGCTTGAAGGGAGCAAGCTGGCCATCACGGGCGCGAGTACCCTCGGGATAAATAAGGAGGTTTGAACCCTGATTTACGACGTCCTCCGCCAATTTCATCGATTTCTTGAGAGAACCATGTCGGTCCATGGGAATAAGATTCGTAAAGTTCTCAAAATAAAAGCGACGTTTCGGATCATCGAAAAAATAGTCTTTTGCAGCAAGGGCCGCTATGTCGCCAGCCAGACCTTCAAGCGCATACGCAATAAGCCCGGTATCCAAATGCGAGGTGTGGTTTGCTGCGATTATGAAGTTGGTATTCGCTGGAATATTGCCTTGACCGTCTACTTCAATCTCGAACGCAGTTTCATAGGCTTTCTTGCGAGCCCAACTAAGTACAGATTTACCGATGTTCGCCAAAGCACTCGGCACCTGAACCGATGCTTGGTCTTGCTCTCCGACTTCCACCGTTCGATCCCGCGTTGACTTACCCGCTGATTGAAGTAAATGAATGACGTCTCCTACGCTTTCAACGGCATTAAGTTCTTCTTGGGTAAATGCTGTACCGGGGAACTGGCTCTCGATTGAAGTGACGAGTTCGAGCTGCATAAGAGAATCAAAGCCGAGGTCACCGACCAAAGTTTGGTTTTCTGAAACCTCAGTTGCTTTGGTTTGAGCAAGCTTAGCAATGGTATCAATGACCCATGTATTTTGCTTCTGCCGCCCTTTTGGAGCGGAGGACGTGAGACTTCGTCGCACCTTTTCTTTTCGGATGAGCACATCTCTAACGAACGGCCGCTTTACTTTTCGAGTCGATGTCTTGGGTAAGTCATCTTCCCAGAAGTGCAAAACTTTTACGCGCCGCGCGAGAGTCTGCTGACTACCAACATCTCGGAAATGTTGCTGGATTCGCTGGCGGACCGAAGCCAAGTCAATCCCGGGTTCAATTTCATCGGCTTTTTCTAAATCGGGAACAACAAGGCAGGCGACACGTTCCCCAGTTCCTTGAGAGGCAGGAATCCCGACCACTGATAATTCCTTAATAAAATCATTTTCCGAATACAAAGTTTCGATTTCATCAGGGTAGACATTCTTGCCTCCCGTATCAATGATGACATCCTTTTGGCGTCCCACGATAGTAAGGCGCCCCTCGTTATCGAGTCGACCTTGGTCGCCTGTGAAAAGCCATTTGTCTCGAATCGCCTCCGCCGTTGCATCTGGATTATTGATGTAACCCGCCATAATCGTCGGGCCACGAGCAATCACTTCGCCGATTCCTTCTTCATTAGGCTCAAATATTTTGACGTCAATTCCCGGGATTGGCGTACCGACCGTTCCAGAAAGCCCTTTTTGCCGTGGCCGGCCAACGCTTACTACGGGCGCAGCTTCTGTGAGACCGTAGCCTTCGTAAATTGAAAATCCTAGACCACGAAAGTCGTTATAAATCTTTGAATCCAGAGGCGCGCCACCGCTGATAAGATAACGAACGCGACCACCAAGAGCATTATGCATCGGACGAAAAACCCATTGGCCAAAGTTCCACGGCGAGTGGTCTCGAACGACTCGATTAACCTCGGCAAGAGCACGAATCAGGGATTCGGTCACTTTTCCGTAATCTTCAACGCCAGAAAATATCTTTCGGTGTAAGGTCTCCCATAACGCGGGCACACCAATCATCGCAGTTACAGGAGTCTCCTTAAAGGCACGACGGAGAAGTTCCGGACTTCGCTCCTCAAGATAAGTGATAGAAGCGCCGGCGTTTAGAGGAAGCAAAAAGCCCGCGCTAAACTCAAAAGTATGATGTAGAGGAAGTACCGAGAGCAACGAATCGGCTCGATGAAGATTGAAGATTGACGAAATACGCGCATTAAGAGCCGTAAAGTTTCGGTCAGTAAGCATAACGCCTTTGGGTTCCCCAGTTGTTCCGGATGTAAACAAAACAGAGGCTACATCTTCCGGCTTGCGTTTCACCGGTTTGAACGGTTCATTAAACTCTTCAAGATGCGCATTTTCAAAAAGCTGATCAAAGGACGTAATTGGAAATCTCGTAGCTACATCTTGCAAATTTTCAGCACATTTTTGACTGGCAATCACTGCTTTTGGGTTCGAAGCCTGGAAGATAGCGTTCATTTCGGCGGCAGAGAGTTCCGTATCTACGGGAACGGCGGTCGCGCCGCAAAGCAAAATCCCAAAATATGTCATGCCCCATTCTGGGCGACTTTCTGAAACGAGGGCTACGTAATCTCCTCGAGAGATGCCTTGCGCGCTAAGGTGAGCCGCAGCAGAAAACGCCGCAGATCTAAGATCGTCATACGTGAACGAGTCCGCCACATTCTCGTCCTTGAGAATACGATACGCGACTCGGCGACCGTGCTCCGATGTTCTCGAAAGAAACATCTCACTGAGATCACGATAGCCTCTAGGAATAATGGTCTTCTTCGTTGAGGAAAGGTCCATTTTGGGGAACACCCATTTCTCAAGCCCCGGCATATGAACGTCGAGCCAATATTTTCTCCAGTCCATTGTCTCGACGGTATAAGGGAGCAACAACCGATCTGCGTCGTTCATCGTCGCAAAAAGTTTGCGAGTATTCTTGGTCCTAAAGACATATCGATTTTCAACGATAAATGGTTTGAATAGATCAATGGCGTCGACGACTCGGTCAAGGTCAGTTTCAATCTCTTTTGTAACCCGCTGCACTTGAGACAGTAGCCCGCTGAATGGTCCGTAGCGTTCTGGCTCTTTATCTGCGATAACCTTCCGAACGCCGCCTAGAAGACGTTTGAACGCAGGAGATGAGACCTTCTCAAACTTTTCAAAAGAGCCAGGAACCGGTCCGGCTCTCTCCTTAATTCGAGCTTCCCACCATGAAATATCACCTGCTTCTTCTTCACGTTTCGTCATTCGGCGTCGATAAAGAGAAACAAGATTGACTGTACGAGCCATCGTCGCCGGATTCACGTCACCTGCTGCGACTTGATAGACCGGTTCATGGCGGTCTTCTAAAATTGCAGCGCAAGCCGCGATGGTCGCGGAAGCAACGGCATCTACAGGAACCACATCTAGAATAAGATCTTCACCAGACGGCAACATGAGCTGTCCGTGTGTTCCCAGATACGCTAACGGTGCGGTGGTGTTCATCCCTTCATTCCACCCGGGCATGGGATACTCATTCGCGCTTTCGACAATGGCGGGACGTACGATTGTCCAAGACAAACCTTCAGTACCGGCAACTGCCTGTTCGCCGATGGATTTGGAGTAGGTATAAATATTCGGCCAACCCCAATATTGCGCGCGTTCGATTCCAGATTGAATCAGTTGCTCCGCCACCCACCGACGACGTTGATTGATGATGGCAGCACGCACCGTCCTAGCGTGTGGTTCTCTTGCTTCTTTCTTGAGACGTTCAAGAGCTTCGGTTTGAAACCTTGCTTCAAGGGCTCCATCATCAGTCCTCGATTCAATTTGAGAAATCAAGCGATCGAGATCCTGAAGCTCACGTTTCCAGTCAAATTGGATATCAGGATGTTTAGACTTGTTTGGAAAGTATCCTAAAAGTTCTTCATCTTCACGGATCAGTCCTGAACGATTTCCCGCAACAAAGCATGTAGAAATATGAACAAGTCGTGAACGATCACAACTCGCAACAAACTTGGCGAGTTCAAGCGCACCGCGTGCATTGACTTTAATTGCGTCATCGAGCGGTGGATTGAAGTTTACAAGGCCCGCGGAATTGATCACAACATCGACTTCACGTCGTACAAGCTCAGCCTCTTCTTCACTGAGTCCAAGCCCAGGTTTAGAGATATCGCCCGACAAAATATGAATTTTTTCACGAAGGGTATGCTCAAAGCTCACACCGAGCTTCTGACGGACTGGTTCCATCATTTCCGCACCAATCACGTCCTCCCAGAATCGCTCTTCAGCGCTGCGACTCCTTTGAGACCGAATCAAACAGAAAATTTTATCGAGGGAGAATCTCTCGACCAACATTGAAAGCATGACTTTGGCTAGGAACCCGGTCGTACCAATGATCAGAATATTTTTGCCCGCCAGCGCGGAAAGGGGCGAAAAGTCTTTTTCTAACTCTTGCGGCGGAACGCTCATGCTATCGTTTCACTTAGCAGAGCTATCGAAGATTGCCTACACAGAGGTGACCAGGAGCTCCGATTCCTGGTCACTTCTAGGAATGACGAAACCGGTAAGCCGCCTGATTCTTGAGTGGGGACAATCGATTCGCGTGTAAGCCCGCAGCTACCCAAGCAGAATAGGCATCTGAAACTAAGCCTAACCAGTCGGATTGGGGAATGGAGAGCCGTTCGGCGCGCTTAAACTCAGTCAAAGAGCGACGATGTCGACTCCATATTTCCTCTATCGAGTCCGCATCAAGGACTACATTAAGCGCCACAGATACCGGAGGCGTAATCTCCAACAGGCCACCCAAAGTAGAGGTTTCGACCCTACGCGATTCAGTCATCGGCGTGATAATATGGAGCATTAGCTCAGAACGTGGAGGCCATCCCGGCTCGATGCCCATCAAGAACAACGCAGATTCACGAGCATGTACGAATGGGACAAGCAGTAGATGCCGTCCTCGGTATTTGCGGGTTGGCAAACGAACCGTTGAGTGAATTCGTTCAAACCCGAGCGAACTGAGCTTTTCGCCAAGATATTGTAGAGGCTGACGAGCATCAAAGGGAATTTCCGACTCAGAAACGTCAAAAACCTCGAACCGCTTCGGTATTCGACTTCTCGATCCCCCATGAAAAAGACCTTCAGGGCGCATAAGAAAGGCGATAAAATAGGCGCTCACGCCCGCCAAAGCCACAATGCTGACAAGTTGAAACAGGTCCATGCAGACAGGACACTTTCACAAAAGTCATAATCACGTCCATGATTGATTTGATTGCTGCAGTGATACGGACCGCGCTTGCCAGTTCGTGCAACATCCGCCATGGGTTTTGGGTTCATGAAATTTGAGGATGAAGCCAAGCTCATTTTGGAAGCGGTCACCAAAACTGCAACTTCAAAACGAAACCGTGAACGAGCATTACAGCTCGGCGGAAAGGTGGCAAAAGAGGTAAAAACCGTTGGTTTTCGACTCCTTAGCGATATTGCTAACCGAATAAAATCATCAGAAGCTCACCCTTTTGATCCAGGGATTAAACCCTCTATTTCTAAACCCGTCTCTTCAAGAGAATATGCAGCCAAACATTTTTCCCAGGCATCAGAATCAAAGCAATCAACAATAAACGAGAAAACTGAAAAATCTGAAGAGTATACTTCAGAGTCCAAGGCATCTTTGTCACGAAATCATACCGTGAATTCCAAAAGTCGTGAGATTCGCCAAGAAAAGAGCGCTTCTCAGACCCCAGGGAAAAGATACGGGATCAATCGCGCTGTACTCATTATTCGTCGACCAGATCAGGCTTTCGCGTATTGGGAAATCGACGAAGACCGCATTCCGGATTCGAAACACTGCGGATTGGAACTCATAAACGAGGAAAATGATTTAGTTATCGCTACGGCGACGGTCTCAGCACAGCAAGGTAAGCACTACTTTGCGCTCAGCAATCCTCATCCAAGCTACGTTGTAGAGCTCTATATCGATAAACTCGATGGAGCTCGAGAACGCTTGTCTCGCTCGAAGCCCGCTAGATACCAAGAAGGAAATCCAACCGGATCACAGCGACCCACCAAAGCAAAGTATTAGTCTACAACCGGCAGGCAAAAGATGGCGCACACAATCCATCGTTGCAAATTCGACCAGGTAAACATTCATCAGAACTCATACACGCACCGCCATCAACCACGGCATCAACGCATGTATCACTAGCGCAGCTCCCAATAAGACACGGCTGGCTTCCGGCACACGATTCACCCAAGACTGGTCGCGGTTTACAACGGCTCTCCATACCTTCATCGGAACACGATAATCCTGCTAGGCACGGAACAGCATCAGAGCAACTCGCTCCTGTATCCACAGGTACCGCACATTGCCCACTCGAATTACAACTTAGACCAAGATCACAATTTGTATCAAAGAAGCAGGTATCGCCAACTTTACCTCCAGAGCAGAGGTTTCGAATACATGACAGACCGCTGGCACATTCGTAGGGTGAGCTGCAACCTGTATTGCGACCTCGAGATAATACACAAGTGTTTCCGGTCAAAACTGAAGCGTCACAAAAAGTTCCATCAACGCAACTATTTCCTTGAGATGACAATTCGCAAGGGGACCCTAAACTAACAGCTACTCGGCATACTCGCGCAGTCACGGAACAAAAAAGCCCCTCAGAGCACTGGTCGTCGCCACCACATGATTCGTTGTTTTCTTTGAGAAGGCGACAGATGCCGGGACAAACGCGAGCGGAGGCGTCACATACTAAACCGTCCTGGCAGGCTTGTGAGAGTGTACACTCAGAACCTTCCTGACCGAGTCCTGTAACGACGGTTGTGCAAGGTGGTTCAGTCCAAAGCTCTCTTTCGAAGCCTAAAGAGCATTCGCCGCTAGAAATCGCGTCACGACATATTGCACCTTGTTGAGGTTCGTACTGGATATGACCAAGCCCTTCGACTTTTGCGTACTGTCCCGCCAAAGCGCTACATTTCGATTCCTTCTGCCACACCTGGCAGGTTGCAAATGACCACGGAGCGTAAAGTTTACCGCAGCGTTCCAAACGCTCGCATTCTGCTTTCGCCAATACGTCGCAAAGATCGGAAAGAATGACTTCAGTAGGGAGCGGATCCGGGCTCGGCATGGAGTCTTCGGCTGACGAACCGCAACCTAAGCTCACGAAAAAGAGCAAAGTAAAGACGACTTTAGAGTTGTATTTAGCCAACATCCTGCGCATCTTCGTCCGCTTCGACTCGCAATTCAAGGCCACTGACCGAAGATACACGAATAGAAGCATCAACAGGTAGCTCACGACTTGCAGTGGCTTTCCAGTATTCACCTTCAATGAGAACCATACCTCCAGAGGGACTTACGGATTTAAGAACCACACCAGCTTTTCCTACGAGGCCCTCGCTACCTGTAAAAATCTCGGTCTTCTGCGCAGATAAGACAGTGTATGAAACATAGACCATAAACAATACCATGCTGAGGACCGCGGGAAGGACTTCTTTGGGACCTAAACGCACACTGGGATCGATTGCGAAATCAGGATTCGAGGGATCAACCAACAGTAATAAACCAATCGTCAAACCAATCGCTCCTAATATCCCAAGTGCTCCGTAGGTGGGGGTATAAAGTTCCGCAATCAAAAGGCCAATGCCGGCAATGACAAGAATAGCGGCGCCCAAGTCGATGGGAAGTTGCTCAACTGCGATAAGAGAGCAGATGACAGCAAGCACACCCATGACGCCTGGCGCAATCATTCCGGGATTGTAGACCTCAACCATAATTCCAATTAGACCAAGAATCCCTAAGATCATCGCGATCCCAGGATTGGCGAGCATATTCACCATGCGCTCACGCATCGACAGTTCATACTCGACGATTTCTGCACCTTTCGGGTGCAACCGGACTTTCTCACCGTTTAGAGCAATCACCCGACCCTCCAATTGCTCAAACAAATCATCTCGGTCATTTGCAACCAGATCAATAACGCCAATTTCCAGCGCTTTTTGCGCATGCACCGAAACAGATTCTCTAACCGCATCTATCGCCCATTCTTCGTTTCGACCTCGTTCATTAGCGATCCCTTCAATCATCGCCGCCAAATCGTTCTCGATTTTTTTCCCCATATGTTTACCGCCAGATTCCTCTGGGTCTTTTCCACCACCGGTTACAGGATGAGCAGCACCTATTCGAGTCGCCGGTGCCATCGCCGCAACGTGTGCTGCCATAGTAATAATTGTTCCCGCACTCGCCGCATGAGCCCCGCTTGGTGACACAAAAACAATAACCGGGATCTTTGAAGCCATGATGGCTTGAACCATTTTCTGCGTCGTAGAAACAAGACCACCTGGTGTATCCATTTCGATCAATACCGCTTGGGCATTTTCTTTCTCGGCACGTTCAATGGAGCTGTTTGTAAACTCTCCCATACCCGGATTCACAATTGCCCGAAAATCGACCAACACAATTGACCCTTTCAGGTCCTTTACTTCGCCCTCGGGCAACGCTTTTGGTGCTGGCTTTGCGTACTCTTTATCGATAACTTTACTTTCCGATTCCTTCGTTTGCTTTGGCAACGCTGGCTTTGTGCCTTTCGGTTTGTTCGTTGCCGGCGTTTGGCCCGGCAGCGGTATAGGAAATTGCGCGTTTGCTGATACTGGAAAGAGAAAAATCAACAAGCAGAGTATGAAGTTAGAACGAAAAATTTGGGTCACAGTGTTCTCCTTATTTTCTTTTCGGCAGCTCTCGTCCCATTTTTTTGACGACAGCCTGCATATCTTCCCAAACGGGCCGCTTTTGTTCGGGACTACGAAGAAGAGAAGATGGATGGAAGGTTGGCATAACAGCAATCCCTTCGAATTGACTCCAGCGACCCCGCAAACGAGAGATCGCGGTACGTGCATTGAGAAGGGTTTGTGAAGCTGGGCGACCCAAGCACACAATGACTTTGGGCTGTATCGTTGAGACTTGAGATTTTAGAAAATCAATGCACGCGCTCATTTCTTCGGGCCTAGAATCACGATTTTTGGAAGGGCGGCAATTCACAATATTTGCGATGTAAACCTCTTCTCTTGAGAAACCCATAGCTTGAATAATCTTGGTCAATAATTGTCCGGCTGGGCCCACAAAGGGTTCTCCGCTGGTAGCATTCTCGGCTTCCGGACCTTCACCGATAAACATTAAATCGGCTATGGGATTCCCCACGCCAAACACGATATTATTTCGGTCTTCGTAGAGTTTATAACGTGAAGAGTCGTCGAGCTCTTTCCGCGCCTCATTCGGGGTTTGTGGGCTCACCGGAGGCGTATTTGATACGGCCTGTGATTGAGGAACCGAGGGAGTTGTTTCGGGCGGATTTTCTAACCGAGTCACCTTTTGGGGCGCAGGGTCTTCAACAATCATACCGGTACGCGCAGCCCACTCTAGTTCTGTCTTTAATTGTCGGACGATATCAACAATTTCTGAATCTGTATTCATAATGTGCCCTCACTATTGGCGCAACGTCTGTGCCACTTGGTCAAGTACGAAATTTGCGACAGCTGATTTGGTGCCAGGACCAAAATATAGTGTGTCTTGCGACTTTTGAATAAGTATAATTGACGTTTCACCTGGACCGAAACCTTGCTCGCGTCCCACTTGGTTCGCAACGACCATATCACAACCTTTACGATGCATCTTTTCCTTTGCATTTTGTTCTACATTCTCAGTTTCGGCCGCAAAACCAATGACTAAGCCGTTCGGTAATCGAGGGGATACCGTCGCTAAGATATCGGGGTTCTCAATCAATTCAAGTTGGTGAGCACCTTCATGATTGCGTTTGAGTTTTTGCTGAGACACTTGACGCAAACGAAAATCACTAACAGCCGCGGCTGCAATAAAAACATCGGCTCCGTCTACCAATCCTTCTACCGCTTCAAGCATTTCTTGTGCCGATTCTATCTGATGCACATTTACAGGTTGAGCAGGGAGAAGATGCGTCGGCCCAAGAATGAGGTCGACACTCGCACCTCGGCTATACGCACGATCTGCAAAAGCAATTCCCATTGCTCCAGTGGATCGATTGCTTAGTATCCTAACGGGATCCAAACTTTCGTGAGTAGGGCCGGCAGTAATGACAATTCGGCGATTTTCAAGGTCGCGTTGCGAGGGGAAATTAATCACGAAGTCGGCGATAAACTCAGGCTCGGGTAGGCGACCGAGTCCACTACGACCAGATGCTAGCTCGCCGGGCTCAGGATCTAGAACTTGATATCCCCTGGCTTTTAGCTTCGCTACGTTTTCTTGTGTCGCAGAATTCAACCACATACCGGTCTCCATGGCCGGAGCTACTATGATTGGTGAAGTCGTTGATAAACAAGTCGCTGTGAGAACGTCATCGGCCATACCAACCGCCAGCCGCGCGAGTAAATTAGCGCTCGCGGGAGCGATCAAAATAAGATCAACTTGATGAGACTGCTCGACATGCTCAATGGAGCCGGAAGGCGTATTCCATAACGAGGTTAGAACAGGCTGACCAGTAATCGCTTCAAAAGTGACTGGCTGGATAAATCTCTGTCCACCTTGAGTCATAGCAACTTGGACTCGGTGTCCTGATTTGATCAACAGTCTCGCCAAATGCGCTGCTTTGTAGGCAGAAATGCTCCCAGATACGCCAAGAAGGATGTTCTGCTGTCTCACACTGAGACGCTAACACATGCAACAGATATGACCGAGAAGAACTCGCCTGTTACTACATCGAAAACCTCCTTTCCCAAAAAACTGCGGCGTCAAAATGGCATAAAGTTAAGGATTCCGTGCGCAAGATCACACATTGCCAGACGTTCCGTTTTTATCATGTGAGCTGAGTCATAGATTCAAGTAAAAATAGCAGAAATTTCAGAAGTTTGTTCGACTTTGAGGTCCAAGACGATCTACCATCGGCGGGCCAATGGTGGAGCCAGAAACAAGGAGCACAGAGGCAAGAATTGCTGCGCTCGCTCCGGTCCACCAAGTCGCGATTCAGAGGTTTGAGCGAAAGCTATCATCCGCAGTTAAGAACGAACAACTGAACCAATTACAGCATGATATCGTCTACGAACATATTATTCGTCTCGGAGAGCGAGGTCGGAATGCAGCAAATACTGGAAACCTACAGGATCTATTTTGCTACACCCTCGAAGATACAAAAAATCCGATTCGGGCCTACGCTCAAGTCTTGGCTGATTCCATAAAGGTTGTTCCGTTAGACAATGATGCGAAGCTGTTGCCAAAGATTCGCGCTTTAGATTCAAGCCAGGTTTTCGCGACTGCGGCTGACCTAGAAAAACTCAACCCCGCAGACAAAATGTTAGTTGCCCATACCATGGCCGCTTATGGAGACGCCGAAATGACCTATTCGGCCAAAGCCTTTATTCGAGCGACCCTCCCCAAAGCGAACACTGCAGATGTAGAGATGGAATTCGCAAAAATGATTGTTCAATCTCAGCACGGACCGAGTTCAACGTTCGTTCTTGCTCGCGCACGAAACTATGTGATCGTTCTTGAAGAATTATACGAGCGCGCTGGTTATGACAACTTCACGATTGACGAAGCTAACAAGTTTTATACAATTTGCGCTCAATTCAATCCAGAATGGGTCATGCCTTTTTTGGGGGGACTGATTCCCGATTCAAAAGAATGGTCAGATTGGCGCTACGAGTATCTCAACCGGCGGCAGAATCTGCCCAGCGAACTTATCTATCAGTTATCGAGTGATACCTTAACGAATTTTTTGGACGGCACCATGCAGTCCGGAAAGTGGACGGATGCATCAATCATGTTTGGAGGAGTCACGAACGCAAAAGAGATACCTGCTGCATTAGCCAAAATCGTGAATCAATACATCGCCGAACATGTAGCACTGCACGATAGACCCGCCGAAGAACTCCTAGAAGCAATCGAAAAAACTTTGCGACCCTGGGGAGTCGAATTTTCAGACGGACGAGCTGTCGCCATGCCTGCATCTTGCGTGGAAAATCGTATTGAACTGCAAAATCAGTTTGATATTGCCTGGCAACGACACAATCGAACCTAAAATCGACTAAATGAAGTTCGGACTCGCAACTAGATCATTAACACGATATGACTAATCTCGACTTATGCCTTTGCCTCACGCCCCGGTTCTCACCCAAGTCATCAACGAAGCCAGCGACATCGCGAAGGCCACCGAACAAACGCTGACAACTGGTCACGTCTTGCTCGCCTTTTTTACGGTTCACAATTCCGCGGGTAGATTTCTCAAAGAAAGAAAGATCAACGAAGATTACCTTCTCGACCTTGTACAAGGAAAACTAACCGAGGGACCTGATTTAGTCGCTGAGGTTTTACGAAAAGCAGAACAGATTGCTGCGGGCTGTGGTGCCACCGACACAAACTGCCTTCACGTTCTTTATGCAATGACTCGAGAAAAGCGAGCCAAAGCTTACGAACTGCTTAATCAACCTGAAATTCAACTCTCAGCCCTTCGACAAAAAGCACTGAGCATTCTCACCGGGGCCATCCCGGTTTGGGTGGCTAAGGAAGAATCTATTCGACCAGCGAATTCTTCGCATTCCTCTCGAATTCAACGAGGTAACCGCAGAACTCGGCGCTCTGTCGCTTCAAACCTGCCAAGACCAGGCATGTCTCCGGCCATAGAATGGACACCACCTAATGCGAACAAAAGTCTCAACCCCGTTAGGAGCCGATATGACCATAAGAGTTCATCTCGCAGAAATCTCGCAGGTGCCTCCGGACTTACTGTTGAACCTGTTCCAATGGACACACAGTCAGACCTAAAATCGAAATTTGATTTGGACATCTCAACAAAATCAAAAACGCCTAACGTTACGCCTAATGATGACCCCTGGGCTCTTTCTCCTGAGCAATATCCCTGGCTCACAAGCCTTGGGCGAAATCTCAGTGTGGAAGCAGGAAACGAAGAGTTAGAGCATGTCACTGGACGCGAGAAGGAGATCGATACACTGATTGATGTCCTTGGAAAGCGAAGGTCCAACAATCCATGTCTGCTGGGTGAGCCTGGAGTTGGAAAAACAGCCGTTGTTGAAGCCCTTGCACTTAGATTGGTGGAAGATCCTCCCACAGAAACCATGGGTCACAAAATCATTATAGAACTAGACGTGGGCTCTCTTCTTATCGGGACCCATCTTCGAGGCTCCTTCAGTGAAAAACTCCAAGGAATCAAGGAGGAAGTTGAGCGCTCCGGCCGAGTGATTGTGTTTTTTGATGAACTCCATACACTCGTTGGCGCAGGTTCTACAGGCGACGGTGCTCAAGATGCCGCGAACGATCTAAAGACCGTTTTAGCGCGAGGAGAATTCCCTTGCATAGGTGCCACGACAACCGACGAGTGGAACAAACACATTGAACCTGACGCAGCTCTCAAAAGACGTTTTTATCCTGTGGTTGTAAAGGAACCATCACCAGATGATGCGATCGATATGCTCGATCATATTATTGGTGCATATGCAGAACACCACGGCGTGCGATACGACGATGCAGCCATAAAAGCAGCGTGTCATTTATCTGCTCGATTCATCCACGACCGACATCTTCCTGATAAAGCAATTACTCTGATCGATCTTGCAGGGTCAAGAGTGGCCCGCTCCCGAAAAAAAGTAGTAACCCGTGAAGATGTAGCGAAGATTATTTCGGAGCAGGCGGAAATTCCAATCGAAAGAGTATTATCTTCTGACAAATCTCGACTGCTAGATCTTGAAAAACACCTCCATCGAAAAGTCGTTGGACATGTGGATGAAATCAAGCAGATCTGCAATGTCATTCGTCGCAATGCCGCTGGATTTAGTAGCCATCGGCCGCAAGGAAGCTTTCTCTTTTTGGGCCCGACCGGTGTTGGTAAAACTGAAACTGCAAAAGCCATTGCAGAATGTTTGCACGGTTCTGAAGACGCACTTCTTCGATTCGACTTATCAGAATTCGGCGAAGCACATTCAGTAGCAAGACTCATCGGTGCTCCTCCGGGTTATATTGGACACGACTCGGGAGGACAGCTCACAGAAGAAATTCGTAAGCGTCCTGCTCGAGTAGTCTTATTCGATGAAGTAGAGAAAGCCCATCGCGATGTTTTACTTCTGTTCCTCCAGATTCTTGACGACGGGCGTCTTACAGATAGTCACGGCAGAAGCGTAAGTTTTAGTGAAACGATCATCGTAATGACGTCGAACTTAGGATCTCAGAAAATGAGAAATGATCGGCAAATTGGATTTGGGGCGAAAGACCTTGATACGCAAAATGTCCGCTCGACTGTGAAAAACGAGGCACAAAATCAACTCGCTCCAGAGCTTTGGGCCCGAATAGAAGACCCATTGGTATTTGCTCCACTAAAAACGGAAGAAGTTTGGGAAATCACTCGCAGGCTCGCAAAAGCATCGAGTGAGAGGCTTCGCAAAGAGCGAGGTATCTATTTTCAACTCGACGACAGTGCCATTGATTATCTTGTGCAGCAGGGTGGTTATGACGTAACTTTGGGTGCAAGACCAATGCGACATATCCTTGCGCGAATTATCGAAGCACCGATAGCAGCACGTATACTTGAAGGTCGTCTACACGCAGATGAACAAGTCACTGTTTCCACTACTGAAAGTGGTAGCTTGGCATTTCTAGTAGGCAATGAACTAGAAACACTCAGCCAACGACCAAGAAGATAGTGACACCAACAAACCTCTTCACTTTGACCTCTCGCAATTCGATTATTTGCATAAACGCAGTTTTTTTATTTAGCTGTAGCAGTAACATCCCACTAGACTTCTTTTATGACGATGAACTGGTCGAAGCACCGACGCGTGAAGTTCATCTCAAGATTTTCAGCGAGAGGGTTTCGTGTGATGACTATTTGTCGACTCCTCATATCTCCGATAATTTTTCAGAGTTTCTGGTCAAGGAAATCCAGACAGGCTACCCAATCATTACCGAGACGCTCGAACCAGAAATCTTTACCGCTGGAAAATTGTTCACGTTTGGCGTAGAGGCGTACGATAAAGATAAAATCTCAATTGCTCGAGGATGCAAAACACAAATCGGCGGTGAATTTGATGAGATATCCCTACAACTATTCGGACTCGTAAAATGTCGTCAAACACCACGAGAGATTGATCTTGCATTAGTGGTTGACACTTCCTCAAGAAGTCTCGCAAGAGACCCACGAAGTGCCCACATCAAAATGATTAGAGAAATAATGCTGGAGGAATCTCTCTTTTCTACTTGGACTGTCATGTCTACGGCTCCGACACCAAGAGTCTGGATATCACGAAGCTCTTCCCTAGATAAAGTCCGTGAAGCATTTGATCAAATAGAGCAAACCTATACGGAACCCAACTCCGCGCATTTTGATGGAATTGTACAAGCTTCACAACTACTTCGTTCTAAGAGCTTATGCGGCCGTATTCCCGCTATGCTTATTTTCACAGCAGGCATAGACAGCGGTTCTGACCTCACCTGGCAAAATGCTAGACTAGGCTTAGAAGGTTCGTTCGTAGATACCGAAGATAATATTTTTGCGGTGGGATTTACGCTGGAGGAAGATGCCTTTGGAGAATTCTTAAATTTCATTCCCCAAAATTCAGGCAACGCATATCTCGCGCAATACACTGAGTTTTTTGAAGCGCAATTGCTTGAAATCAGAGAGCAGCTCGCAGCATTAGTACCACGCCCCTAGCGGGACTATAATAAATGGTCTAATCCCACTCTAGCTCAAGTTCATCATCTGAGAGATCGAGAGCCTTTGGTGGTGCTTTTACTTTTGCTTTCTTCTTGGCTTTCTTTTTGGCTTTCCTTTTCGGTTTCGACTTTTCAGGCTTCGGTTTGGAAGCCGGGGCTTTTTGGGTTTCATTAGCCGCTTCTTTTTTGGGTGCGGCCTTTTTCGATTCTTTGATTTTGACCGAATCGGATTCTGGTGCCTCAGGTTTTACGGCAGGAGGTTTTGGTTTCTCTATCGCTGGTTCAATTTTCTTCGCAGAGTTGGGCGATGGCTCAGTAGTCGGTTGAGCTTTCGCGGCCTCTTCTGCTTCTTTGGCAGCGGATTCAACTTCTTTCGTCTCTTCTTGAGCAACTTCTTCGACAACCTCTTTAGCTTCAGCAGCTTTTTCTTCAGAGTCGACTACGGGTTTTTCGCTCGCAACCGTTGCCGTGGAGGGCGCTTCATTTGAGCCTTCTGATCCTGTATTTTGTTGTGGTTTATCTTGGGCAGAATCTAACTCTTTTGGCGCCACATCTACTTGAACTGCAGGAGCTTTTTGATCCGAAGTATCAACAGCGGCTTTGCGAATAACAACAGCGTCCACGATGGAACCGAGATCGCCGGATGGCTGAGCAACCTCTGCTCGACGTCCCACCGTGTCAAAAGCAATAAGCTCTCTTGTCGCCGGTTCGTTCCTTTCGAGCTCCGTTGAAAATTGTCCGCTAGGTTCAATTTCAACCTGTTCATAAAATTCGCCTCTCCGCACCATGAGCTGGGCATAAGGGTTGGTTTTGCCCCGAACAAGGAAACGGCCACCGAGGTCTTCAGCCTCATCTATAAAGACCGTCAATTTATCAGGAATGACGGCAAAAGTTGACCCCTCTGGAGTGATGACGACTTCCCGGTCTTTTGCGTAAGTATTCTTGATTCCGTTAGCATTAACTTCAACTTGACCATCTAACACAGCGATCAAAGTTCGAGCATCTTGAACCCAAACGCTGAAGGTGGTTCCTTCGACAGTAAGGTTTTCGTCGGGAACATTGACAGAAATACCGCCCATCCGATGGACGAGCAAACGACCACGATTCAAGTAAACCTTCAAACGCTTACCAGGAGCATTGATCGTAAATTGTGCTTCACGGGATGCTTGTATTTTTACGTCGGGCATTTCCAGGTGAACGAAGCCTTCAAGCTCGGACGTCACAAAACCTGTCGGTCGAGGGAGCTCATCACCGACCTGAACTAAGCGAAGAGACCCATTTGGCGCAAAAGCTCTAACATCCTCAACCGACTTTATAATCTTCAGTGCGGACAATGGCCGCACTACGCTGAATGATTGTTTGGGAGGTAACTTTACGCGATCTGCTAGGTGCCGAGCGCCTGCGGCGCCCGCCACGGCCACAGTGCATGAAATGCCGAGGCCTATTACGAGTTGCTTCGTAGTACTCATATGGCTGCAAGGATAGTGGCTTTCGGGGACGTTGGAAAGTAATCGACCAAGGTCTTTGTCACAAGGCGAAAATCTCAGGAACACCCTTATTTGGCGAGCGACAAATCCTGTGTTTCTGCCGGAAGCCGGGGTGCAAACCAAAATTGCTGCCCATCGCTCCAATAATTGACCTGGTCTTGCAAATACGTTTCGAAAAATTCGCGGCTCAACACCCAGTCAGCCTTCAAATCCTGTAACGTTGGCGGATATTCACCATGTCGGAGTCGGTAAAGCTCGAGTGAGCGCCGAAACACTTCAGAATGGGTTGCCCAGAGATAATTTTCCATCGTTTGGGGTCTGAATCGAACCATTGGTCCTGAATGTACGCCATACCAGCTGAGATCAGCTGTCATGAAAAGTGTGACTAACGCCGCTACGATCACCAAATGAGTCAGGGCTGCACCAACGACTTGAGGAGGGTTGAGTCGGCTCCATGCTCGAGACCACCAGGCTCTTTCCTGACGATTTTTCGCAGGTTTTCCACTTTTTAAATATCCACCGTCTATCAGGCGGACAATAGCCCGCGCACCGCGATATTTTCCTAGCCGAGACCGATATAAAGCCGAATCATAGGTCCTCGCAATATCAAACGAATCAAACATTCTCCGATCATCAGAAGAAATTCCACCCTCTTGAACTAATGGAAGTGGCTTCGCCTGTTGAAAGCCATTACTCAGCTTTGGTTGCTCTACCTGTAAAGTGAGCCATTCTGTTTTTAGTGTCGCTGCTTCTGTCAGCAAATTCTCGACGGAGATCGACTCACTTCTTTCCCAAGGCGCTGCAACCTCTTTGAGTTCGAACTCGAAAGTTCCGTTTTGCCAAAGGAGAACTTCAAAAGCATGATCGCTATTTTGTAAGCGAGCAAATTCTTCAACAAGCTCAGATTCTATTCCGAGGCGTTCGACAAATATTCGCCCGATTCTCTGCAAGGTTTCTCTCTGCAAAGCAAGACTATAAGAAATCTGGTCTTTCGAGATGAAGGCACCTCTGCGCATTAACTCACCGAGACGTTCATTTCGCGAACTTTTGTTTTTTTTGACTCTCAGTAAGTTTCCTTCTCGAAAATAGAGCTCAACTTCGTCAGATCGATCCTTCACATGAAGTATTCCGGTCAATCGATGATCTAAAATCTCACGGAAGACAATAAAAAGACTCTTGTCTTCAATCAAGCCCCGTAACTTGCTCATGACCTAAATACTCGCCTCACAGAAAGTAACATCATCACGCCCATAAAACTCCCAAACAGCGCTTCGAGAAAATAGAAAGCATGAGTTCCTAACCCAAAAGCACTCGCTCTGATCTCAGATGAGACGAGAAAGCCCAATAGTAAGAAACTAAAAATGCACAATCGAAAGAAACCTGCTATCGCACGATCAACAGCGATATCACTCAGACCAGGTAAAGGACTCGCGATTTTTTCAAAAAGGGCTATCCTGCCTTCATACTTTTCAACTTTTTCTTTTTTCCGTTGGCGCTTTGCCGGATCAATCGACTCAGATCTCAAAAAAACAGAATGGCATTGGTCACAATGATTAGAACGCGCTACCCACCGAGTTGGGCGTCCACATTTTGTACACGGAATATACATTCCTAAGCTTTTCTTATTGCGTGCCAGAATCAAGCCGATAATCCCAACGATAAAAAGTAAACCAGTCACTAATATCGGACTCAACGGGTTACCCGTTTGTCTAAAAAGCGAAAATGCCTTGTCCCATGCTTGAAAAAAGCCATTTGATACTAAATTATTCCAAGCAAATTTTTCAGCCGGTCTGATAAATAAGAGCTTTTCGGCCGTTGACGCACCCGCAGATATATCACCATAAGATTGGGTCAACTCTGCGCTAATTCGCCGTGCTCGAGCAAGTGCAGCCTGTGCAGACTCAAACTTCCCCTCATCAAGGATTAATGAAGCATAATTCAGCAACGGTTCAGCAAAGTTCCCATTTTTCATAGCCAATTGAAAATGCTCCTTTGCCGCTTCTTTTTTACCCATAAAGTAAAGAAGCTTACCTTTATTATTCAGAAGCATTGGATTATTTGGTTCGATTTTTAAAACACGAGAATACGTACCTAATGAGCGTTCGTAATTTCCATCACTCCAATCAGAGAAAGCAAGCGCTATGTGGGCCTGGAGGTCCTTCAGGCCGTCTGAGGTTTTGCTGTACTTCAATAGATTTTCATACGCCCGATGAGAATCTGCGTCGTTTAAGACCGTGAGCACATCTTGATCGGTCGATTTTTGATTCGAAATAAAAGTACTCGTAAGTATGAGAAAAACGGGAACGAAAAGCAAAACCAACCAGGAAAAATATCCAACATACCGTTCGCCATCCTTTTGAAACGACCAGAGGGCAACAATAAGAAGACCAAAAGACAGTAACCAACCAATCCCGAAAGCCAGGGGCGTACACAAAACGAGTATGCCAAGCATTGCAACATGCACTTGACTGAATACCGAAGGGAGCAATCGAGCGAATGTATAAACCAGGTAGCGAGTGTACTTCAGCGTCTGGATAATGGTAAAAACAATAATGCTCAACGCCAGGCTGATCATCACCAGCAAATAAGTTTCAAAAATAAAGCCACGTTGATTTCTAAACGTAAGAACTCGGCTCCGAAAATAGTCGGCAAGAATTCCAGCGTGAGCACCTAAATTCATCGGGCTCGCAGAGAGAGATAACTGCAGACGAGCGAGGTGTAGTTGAAAAAGCTCCGGAGAGATTTTAGCGGCCGTAAAAAGCAGATCTTTAGCGTCATCAATATCGCCTTTGGATCTTGATATCCTAGACTCTCTAGCCAAAGCCATGGACAACACAGGAATATTGAGAATTGCTAACTTCTTTTGAGTAGAAATAATTCGATCAAGCCCTATAAGCGCTAATTCTTTTCTCTCGTGGGTCAGGTGATTAATCACATTTTGAGTTTCTGACGACAATTCACGACGATTTGGATAAGAAACCCACAGATCTTTTGGATGAAGACGATTTTCATCTTGTAAACGCTCCACCTCAGAATTAGCAAAACGCTCTGTTGACTCTTCGAATAAATTCATTGCGACGGAAGCTGAGCGAGTCTCAAGATTCGTTGCAGTCGTAGAATTGATCACCGTAGAGGTTGAAGAACCAGTTGGCGCAGAAGGGTCTTGCGCCAAGCCTTCTGATACTCCTATGACGAAAAACAATATTGGCACCATTGCCCACACTGTTTTGCCTAGACGCATATTTAGAGAATTATCAGAGGCCTAGTCTTGTAGCAATATTCAGCCTCGAAAGAAGAAAGCAAAAGAACTAATCTTCATTCTAATTCGAATCATCTTGTAGGATCCTGACAAACCCCTCGCTCAATAGGAAATCAAGCAAATCCTCTTGCACGTCGTCAGATTCATCTTGAAGCAAAGCCATAATTTCAAGCAAGTTAGGCGACAGTAAATACCCGATGCGAATAGCGGTCCGAAATGCTATTTTTGGCCAACGACTCGCGCAAGAAAGAAGATTATCAAGCGACGTCTCTTGTCTTATCGCGCGGATTTCTTCTTTTTGTTGGTCAGTCAGCATGCTTCTTAGAGCGTCGACGTGACAGGCGTATTCATATGGAATTCGATCAACTACGTCCGTATCTAAGACACTATAAAAAAGTTCGATCCATTCTCTAAACTTCTCCGGGTTAGATTCGACGGCGTAAACGAGGCCACCTATTCGAAGATAGGTCACCCATCTTGCAATCTCAAAACGTAACTGACTTAGAGTAGCGTTCTTGAGGAATTCAGCGGGAAGACAAATAGACGGCGGGTTCGTACTAAGTGGACGAGGACGAGAGTCTGCACTTAAATCAACGACAAGCCTGAAGTTAATCCCATGTATATCTGAAAGCTGATTGCATACTTCTTGGAGATCCGAATCTGTTCCCATTTCGTCCAGCTCAACCAACGATTCGTCTTCATTCGCAGGAAGTATATGAATCATATCAGTACCATACGTGGACAAAAGACGGCCGAGAAAAGTATTCAATTCATAATCTGAAACCTGCTGAGTAATGGCTTCAATTGTAAGCCGAGACAAAGGCTTAACAGAGGATAGTCCTACAAATTCTGTTCCTGTAGCGGCGCGTACAATTTCTGCCGGACCTAACGCCCAAGATTCTTTGCCTTGCTCCACTAGTCTATCAACTCGAGAGATCAATTGTTCTAATTGCTTCGACGTTATCAGCCCTTCAAAATGTTCGTTCACCTCCACATCAACGGACAATTCTTCAAAACCTTCAACCTCTGTCGTTTCGATGGGATAAACTAAGTTTTCCGTAGAAAAATTAGAGTCGTGATTAGATTTCTCTCGGTCCTTCGCTTTGATTTTTTGGGCGGCTAGGCACTCTCCGAGAGCCATTCTAATTTCAACCCTTCTATCAAGATCGTCTTCTAAAGCTAAACTCGTGCGTAACACCGCGGCTCGATCTTCTTCATCGCCTTGAACATCGACTCGAGAAAGAAATCGTAACAACTCACTCTTTGAAATACCCTCGAAGTGACTCGCCTCAAACACCGACGTACACTGCGCACTTACAGAATCAAGTCTCTCGGCGAGATCAAAATAAAACCGACCACGCTGATTTGTTTCAACGCTAGAGGCCAATATTCGGGCAGCATCTAAAATCTTTTGGGCGGGCTGAGGAACTGTAGCCAGCATCCCTTCCAAGTGTTCACGAAATATTTCCTCGCCAAGGACATCAAAGATACTGTCAAACCGGTCTGCTGCATCAAATAAATCTGCAAGGTCTTCCTGAATCTTTTTATCAGTGGGGGCGCACCCCAAAGCTTCGATTAGAGTGGACTCTGCGGAGGCAAAATCACGTAAGTGTCTGCGCTGAACATCTGCTATTTCAATGAGAATTTCTGCCTTAGTCGCAACATCGGGCGCCATTTTCAAAAAGTATTTGAGAATATCGACGAATAAGCGGAAATCTCTTGTGCGATTGAAAGTCAGTTTTACTTCCTGTCGCAATTTGGCCACGGAGATAACGTCGAGTTCGCTAAAAAATTCATCGAGAATCTCTATCAAAATTTCTTTTGGCGACCTTGAGAGAATGGAATCACAGACTTTCGAAATTATATCGCTTAGCTCATGTATTTCATCAGACGTTACCACTTCGGTTTTCTTATCGTTGAGTGACGAAAGCTCGGGAGATGTATGAGCGGCTGCGGCTAAGCTAAGTAAAGCCTCAAGTTCGGTCGTGGGGCCGGACTCCACTCGCTTCACGGACGGTGTCACGAATTGATCAAACCGAAGCTGCGCACTTTCATTACTGGGGTCTAATTCAAGAGCTTTTTGGAAGCGTTGTAATGCCGCCTCTGAATCACTTGGAGCCCACATGTCACCGAGAAACATGCAGAGTGTGGACGCTCGCTCCATGTCCCCATACTCAATGGCGTCGGCTAATAGTCTTTCAAATATTTGAGCGGCTTTTTGATACTCATTCTTTCTTTCAAAGACTTGAGCCAATCCGAGCGATGCGTCTGGATGCTCCGCATCAAGAGCAAGCGCTTTTTCGTAGCAGTCCTGTGCTGAATCGATATCATCTAGTTCGAATAAGAGCCACGAACCCATCTGAATAAGCATGGAGAGGCGAGCCGTATCATCAATATTTTCGGTGGAAATTAATTGCTTCAGTAAAGTGACAGCTTGCGCATGCTGACCCGCTTCCGCTTGTGACTGTGCAAAATCTATCTTTATTCCGAGATTTTCGGGTGCCAAACTAATCGCATACTCAAGAAAATTCAGGCTTCGTTGTGCATCGATTTCCGCTGCGGCTAAAGCGGCGCGACGATATGCATGAGCAGCAATTCTCCCAGTTCCCAAATTCGCAACCTCGAGATAGTCAGTTATCGCTTGCTCATCATCTCCTCTAATTTCAGAGAGAATGGCACGACACAAAATACCAGGCAAAGAAGAAGGTCGCATAACTAATTCGCGAGTAGTGAGTTGCGCACATGAATCGCGTGTTGATGAGTCCGCCAATCCGACGACCATGAGTCGCTCAACCAGCGCCGACGAAGCACGAGCTGGTACCAACTCAAATAACTTTTTGCATGCGTTTTGGTAAGTATCGCCGGCAAGCATAAAGACATCATTCGGAATAGAGCGGATAGCGTCCAGACGAGCAAGAAGCTTTACCACGTTGGGCGATTGATTAGCGTCGTTGCTCACTGAAGCCTGTAATTGCCTAGGAGCTAGGTCGCTGATTGCAGTCAGCATCAAATGTCCATGTTCGTCGATCTGAGTGCTTACAATATTTAGTTCACGATGAAGCGGAAGTTTCCAACCTTGAGCAGGAAAGAGAGCCCAAGATAGCGCGCTCACAGCGTCAAAGGTTAATTCGCAGGGTCCAGAAAGTTTCAATGCCGCGAAAAGCCCCACAGGGGAGACAAGTGCTTTATTGACGACATCAAAAAGTTCTTTGATAAAAGAACGAATAGGAGTCACGCCGAACCAAAGCTCTTCATCAACGACAATCCGTAAGCGACCGTCAGCTGAAGGAAGCATAAATATCTTAGCAACTACTGTGATCTCTGCGACGACCGCTTCTACAAACAACTGGTCTCCTTCTATAAAAAAGAAGTAGGAATTTGCATTTGAATCAACCGTCTCTAAGACTCGGTTAAGCAATACAGTCAGAGCTCTGGGCTCTATTGTAGCATGTAAACGTAGAAGGCGAGCTGCTTGGTGCTTGAGTTCATCGGTCCGAATGAGTTCATCAACAGTTGACTCAGCGTCTTCGATTTCAATGTCAGCCTCATCGACAATGATTCCGGGAGCAACTTCGTGATCACGAATACCAATGAATACACGACCGCCTACAAGACTTACGGTTGGCTCAATTTCGCGGAGATTCATAGAGAAGCTCTCGTTACTTTCCCTCATTTCTTTTTTCCTCAGCCGTTGTTGAAGAGATTTATAGCAAATAAGTGCCTAACTAGGGACGATGTTATCACATTACTCCCATTCAATTGTCGCAGGAGGTTTAGAGGACACGTCATAAGCGACGCGGTTGATACCGCGGACTTCATTAATAATTCGATTCGATATTCGACCCAGTAATTCGAAAGGAATATGCGCAAAGTCGGCCGTCATCCCATCTTTGGCGGTGACTGCTCGCAAAGTGCAAGTATATTCATACGTCCGAGCATCTCCCATCACGCCCACCGAGCGAACAGGCAAAAGAACCGCAAACGCCTGCCAAATCTGGTCGTACAAGCCAGCAGTGCGGATTTCGTCGATAAAGATTTTATCGGCACCGCGGAGAATATCTAACTTTTCTTCCGACACCGCACCGAGCACTCGAATCGCTAATCCAGGTCCGGGGAAAGGATGTCGACCTACAACATGAGCAGGAAGTCCTAGTTCGGCCCCAAGTAAACGAACCTCATCTTTGAAGAGCTCACGTAAAGGCTCAAGAAGTTTTAGATTCATTCTGTCCGGTAAACCGCCTACATTGTGATGGCTTTTAATTGTTGCACTTGGTCCTTTAAAAGAAACAGATTCAATAACATCTGGATACAAAGTGCCTTGCGCTAGCCACTTTGCGTCCGGACCGACTTCATTCGCAGCCTCCTCAAAAACTTCGATAAAAACCCGCCCAATTATTTTTCGTTTTTTTTCAGGGTCTGTGACATCAGCGAGTTCACCTAAGAACTTATCACTCGCATCAACATATCGGAGCTTCATCCCGAGTTGGTCTCGAAAAATCGAAATAACCTCATCAGCTTCCCCCTGCCGAAGAACACCATTATTGACAAAGACAGGAATGAGCTGGTCGCCAATCGCTTTGTGTAAAAGAGCGGCAACAACAGAAGAATCGACTCCACCGGATAGACCACAAATTACCTTATCCTCACCCACCAATTCTCGAATGCGAATGATTTCACGTTCAATGAAGCTTCCCATATTCCAACCAGAATTCAGGCCAGAAATATCGAAAAGGAAATTGGCTATCATTTGACTACCACTGGGTGTGTGGACAACTTCTGGGTGAAATTGGACTCCGTACAAGCGCCGAGAAGTATGAGCGACCATTGCATAAGGACATGTGTCTGATTTTCCCCAGACCTCAAAGCCTTCTGGAATCGCAGCAACTTGATCGCCGTGACTCATCCAGACTTCGGTCTGATCGGCAGTCGCATCGACGCCCTTCATCAAAGCTGCATCGCTCGTGAACTCGACCTGGGCCCGACCATATTCATGACGCTCGGCACGGACAACTTGCCCTCCGAGAGTATGAGTCATCAACTGCATCCCGTAACAGATTCCAAGAACTGGAATGCCCAAATTGAATACATCAGCCTCAATCGACGGAGCACCATCGAGATGCACGCTATCCGGGCCACCCGACAGGATTATGGCCGCAGGCTCAAAGGCCCTAATCTCCTCAAGAGTTCGAGTACACGGCCAAATTTCAGAATAAACTTCATGTTCTCGAATCCTTCGAGCAATGAGTTGCGTGTACTGAGAGCCAAAATCGATTACGAGTACGCGGTCCACAAAAGGGCGCGTAGCATGGGATGAAGGACTAAGAAAGCCCGGCGAACATGCCTAGCGCAACGACAGACCAAATTTGCCGATAAAAAGCGAGGCCAAGTTCACAGTTCTTAGGCGAGGGACACCTAAGGAGTAAAACCGATATGAATGGAAAGATATCTAAGAGTTTAGGGGGTTTACTCGGAAAGCTTGCCGCCAGCGAGGCAGCGAGTGAAGGAGTGAGCGATATCGGCAAACAAGGTCTCAAGGGTAAGAAGAACAAAACAGTCAAGGGAGAAACCCTTGAAAACGACCTGCTTTTATCGGGTTTGGGCTTTTCGCAGAAGGACAAAAAGACCAATACGAAAAATAAGTCAGAAGCACAGAATATTCTAAGATTCCTCAAGGACCCGAAGGCGGATCTCAAGACGACAAAACCCCAACGCATGTCTGGCCATGAAACACCGGCTGATAAAACGTCTCAAAGTCCTTCGGACACTTTCACGAAAAAAGAGGTCCAGGAATCCGCAAAAGAGCAAATAGCCCAAGAACGTGCCCAAGATAATCAGCAGCACGCAATAGAGCAGCAGGAACCTAGAGAACTCAAAGAGCATGCAGAAGCCCACGAACATGTCTCACCTCAACAGGAAAAACGAAAAGAACAAGAGGATTCGAAAGGCGGTAATGCGTGGGTCTTAGACGACGATGACGAAACTAATTCTGAAAAGGAATCTGGAAGCGAAGCCCAGGTTTTTTCTGACGTTGAACGATGCCACGGTCATCTCGAGGACGGCAGTCGTTGTCTACGAAAAGCTAAAGAGGGCTCACCTTTTTGCGCAATTCATCACTAACTCAAAACAATAGAATTTGAGTCCTCTAAGGATACCGGTGGTGTCGGGTTGTGCTATGTCTAGTTCAGTGCTGAAACTAGAAGGCGTTCAGAAACATTATGGAGATCATCGAGCCCTCGCAGGAGTAAGCCTTGATATTCCAGGGGGCGTTGTCTTCGGGTTCCTCGGACAAAACGGAGCAGGCAAAACGACAACAATGCGAATTATTGCAGGTTTAATTCAAGCCTCAAATGGTCGCGTATTTATAGACAACATCGATACCACTTTGGACCCTGTCACTGCCAAATCTAAAGTAGGATACATCCCTGATCGACCATATCTTTATGATCGCCTTACTGGCACTGAAACGATGGAATTCATTTCTGAATTATTCAGTCTCGATCCTCAAGACGCCCGCCAAAAAGGAGAACAACTGCTTCAGCGGTTTGGAATTCATCACGTGAAAGATAAACATGTCGAGACCTACTCTCACGGAATGAAACAGAGACTCGCCCTGGCCGCGGCGTTACTTCACCAACCAAAGGTACTTCTTGTAGACGAACCTATGGTAGGACTAGATCCCCAGGGTGCTCGCCTCGTAAAATCGGTATTCCGGGAAGAAGCCGATTCTGGCAATACAGTGTTCCTTTCAACTCATTCATTAGCTGTTGCTGAGGAAGTTTGTGACCAGATAGGAATTCTTCAAAAAGGGCAACTCATAGCACTTGGAACGAAAGACGAACTCAAATCTATGTCAGGTCTTGACGCCAATCTTGAAGAAATTTTTCTAAAACTAACGTCAAAAGACGACGACGCAATTCGAGCAAGTCTAGCGCCATAAGCAAAAGGTCAATGGTCTTTAAACTTCGCCTTTAACATAGCGCACAGCGAGCTTCACATCGTCTTTCGGGCCAATAATAAGACCACAGCGGTCATGTAGCCCTGTTGGCACAATATCGAGGATGGGAACATCGCCACTATACGCTGCGCCTCCCGCAGTTTGAGCGATAAACGCAAGCGGACTACATTCGTAAATGACTCGTAATTTGCCTTTTTCACTTCTCGAATCCGCGGGGTACAAAAACAGCCCGCCATAAACGAGATTTCGATGAAAATCTGCGACAAGAGATCCAATATGTCTCGAAATCACGCGTCTTTTATCCTCGTCATTTCTCTGCTTAATTGTACTAACAAACCGAGACACCCAGCCTGGCCAGTAGGATTCGTTCGATTCATTAATAGATAAAATTCTGGTCTTACTCGGCAATCGAATATTACTACGTGTCAGAAAGAACTCACCCGCTGATGGGTCCAATGTAAAACAGTCAACCGTTTCACCGACAGTATAGACGAGGACCGTCGACGAGCCGTAAATAATATATCCCGCGGCGACCTGTTCTTTACCAGCGCGCAATACATCGCGACGAAGAATCTCGTTTTCAGATGTTCGTCGATACACCGCAAATATAGTTCCAATAGATACATTTGCATCAATGTTACTGCTTCCATCTAAGGGGTCAAAGCACACGATGTAATCACCATTATAGTCTGGAGAAACTTCGATAATTTCATGTTCTTCTTCAGAAGCCATCGCCGCAACACATCCAGATCGCTTGAGAACATCAACAAGAGTATCTTGCGCTAGACGATCTAACTTCTGAACCGTCTCTCCTTGAACGTTGACTTCTCCTGTTGTTCCCCAAAGCTCAATCAGACCCGCTCGTCGCACTTGAGCTGCGATCATTTTAGCCGCAACTCCTATTTGGGTAAGTAATGCGCTCAGTTGCCCACGGGCATCACCATAATGCGTTTGCTGCTGGAGAATATGCTGAGTGAGGGTCAAGCCCACTTGCTCACGATTCGATGAAAGAGTGCGATTTAATGAGTTTACCACAGGGGTTTCCATAGGCCGAGCATCGCATTAGGTCAATCCGTAGAGACGATAATAGAAACATAAAAGATTGAAAACAGACTCTCTCCTTTTTGAATATGCACTCAGAATAAGGGATAGTTATTACGTCGTGTATGTAGGACTACTCATTGTCGGTCTTGCTTTGGGTGCTAATGACACAAGCCGAGAAACGAGCGACTCATGCGACTTAAAAAAAAGCATATCGAAAATTTTAGAACCACTTCAATCGAAATCGGGTCCATTTGCACAAGTTAGCGTAGACTTTGCTCTTACTGGTCGCAGGTTAACGATTCGATTTCGAAGAGATGAAATCTTATTGGCTGAGCGTTTTGTGGATTACGACAAATCAGCGTGTGTACCTACCAGAGATCACTTAGATGTATTACTAAGTGGTTTCTTCAAAGATTTCACTAAGCAATCAACCTTGATCCCTCTGTCCAACGTTACCAAAACAAAACCGAGATTTTTCGAAAAGAATGACGTTGCAAGAGCAGTGAATCTCAAATCTGAAAAATCCTCGGTCAAATTAACGACAAAGACGGCGACAAAGACTTCTAAACAACACAAGACCGAAAGGACTTCTGTGATCGTACCAAGCTCAGTAAGCTCTTCGACGACTTCGGCGAAAGACAGAGATCGGTTGTCATTCGGTGTCTTTGCTTACGGGCAATCACATTTAGATGATTTCCTACTCCGCTTAGGTGCGCGAGCAAGAGCATCCTACAAGCTCAAGAATGCAGTATTCATGGCGCGCTTTGGGGTTCAAGAGTCTCTTCGCGCCACTTCAGACTCTGAGTCCCTATCCGTTTTACCGCTTAGCTTCTCCATTGGAGCCGGACCTTGTGACAGAGTTCTGGGAGTAAAATTGTGCCTGTTCGGTTTAGTTGGCCGAGAAAACTTTTTCGGTACTTTTTCTGCAAATAACGAACAAAGCGACCAGCAACTCAGTCAATGGCTTCTAGAAGGACTCGTAGAATACCAAGATATTATCCGCACCGATGTGTTTCTTCACGTTGGTTTAGCGCTAAGCTTTCGGCCTGGGAATCAAGCATTTTCTAGCTCAAAGAACGACAAGCTCATCGAAATATCTGGCTGGACGGGAAATGCACATATTGGAATAAGCTATGACCTTTTCCATTTCATTTCCGACACAAAAACTTAGACCGCGAACATAAATCTAAACGGAATCTGCTGGTTTTGCATCATCTACTGACTGACTAAGTGATCGCCCCACAGGTAATCCCATTATTCGCCTCCACAAAACCGTTGTGTCGAAAATAAGAGAGGAAAACAAATTCCGGCGTTTGGCCATTTCTCGAGCGGCTTTTGCGAGTTCGAATAATTCTTTTCGAAATCAAGCTGGTTTGGTTTCGTGTCGAATAGAGGTTCGGTATGATTCATCCTGAAGGAAAAATTGGAGCACGAGATTGGTAGAGCAACACGTAAGAAAAGGACAATCTAACGTTTATAATCGTCACGACTTCGACTCATTCAGCGCCGAAAGTGAAATTGTTCAAGTATGGGATCCTGCAAGAATTACGGTAGGACTGATCATACTTTTCTTAGTTGTGTTCTTATTGGCGCGCTTTACCTTTTCAAGTTCAGAAGATGTTTCTGCGCTATCATTCGATAACGTTACCAAAACAGCGATATTTGAGAATATCATCGGCGAAGTCAAAGTCAGCCCCAACGAAGGAGACGACTTTTTGGCATCTAAAGACAGCAAGATTCATAGCGGCTACGTACTCAAGACATCTCAAGCCAGTTCTAGTGCTGTGAGAGTTTACGAAGGAACGAGTCTACAACTACAAAGCAATACAGAAGTGCGTATGAGACTGAACACTGAGAAATTACAACTCGATGTGTTCACAGGAAATGTTCTTATTGAGCTGAGCAAGGACGAAGAGAGCTTACCGATTGAGGTGGCTATTGGTTCTGTACAAATATTAGGAGAAGAAGGCGTATTCGAGGTTCAAAGAAATCCTGATCAAACCTTAATTCTTTCGGTATCTAAAGGAACTATCGAGGTTGAAGGGCCCCAACTAAGCGAAACGGTAGAAGCCGGAAATAGAATAGTATTAGACGTAAAATCCGTACGTCCAGATAAAATATCAAAATTTAGTTCTAAAAATCAAAATCTAAAAAAGAGGTCGACCGTGAATCTTGTTACTGCGATCAAGGCGATCTTTCCGAAAAACTCTAAGCCACCAAAAAAATCTGAAGCACCAAAACTAAAACGACCGAATATCTCGCAAAAGAGAATCAATTCTTTTCGACAACAAGTCACACCAAGGTCGCTCGACCCTCGACGGGATGAAGCCCAGAGACCTCTTAAGCTCCCTAAATACAATTTGAATGCGAACGGGAAGTCCACGGACCTCATTCAGTACGAAGATGCAGCGAAAGAGTTACGTCCAAATATAGCAATTCTTCGTTATGATTCTGTAGCAGAAAGTAATTCAAAGTACGCAGAACTTGCAGCACATCGCGCGGCACAGCTGGTAGCACAAACACAAGATACTGCCGAAGTCGCACGACGTTACCAGATAATTCAGCAGCGCTTTCCTAGCGGGCAATTAGCGAAACCGGCTCTGAAAGAATTAGTGGATACTCGATTACAGAGGAAAGAACTTCATGAAGCACGTGGAGCCCTGAACAGATTTATCGCCGAAAACCCCTCAGAACGAAATTCCAAGGATTTAGCGTTTCTTAGCGCCGAGATTTTTCGTCGTGAAAAACGATACAAGAAAGCAATCACGGAGTATCAACGGTCGATGGGCTCTCAATACGACGAAGATGCTATGTTTTATTCTGCATGGGCCATGCTTCAAATCGATCCGAACTCCGAAGAGGCATTTAGAAGCCTAGCGAAATATCGAACACAGTTTCCGCAGGGTCGACATGATAAAGCTGTAAACGCAGCACTCAACGCACGAGCCGAAAAATCCTTACGGTAAATGTTTCATTTTGATGAAGGATTGGCAGTATAAATCCCGAGTAAGTCATCGATTGGCGTCAGTTCCTCGGAATCGTCCGACTAAAATTAGGCTGACGAGGTGACTTAGAAGCGGCCACTGAAATGTAAAGTTGTCGGTAAAGTGGAGTTTGATAAAGGGTTCGTCGTCACCGATAGTTCGGGATTATTCGGAGCGAGAAGATGATGAACAATTGGCGTCACAGTGCCTGCGATGATTCCTAAAAGTGCTCCGCTGATCACATCGCTGTAGAAGTGATAACCACCTCTTATCCTCATATAGCCTACAAATCCGGTAAGAATCGTAGACAAAGTGTACAGAGATGTAACGATTATCGTCTTATTTTTTTGAGAGGTAAGATGAATAGCAACGCTCGTAGCAACCGAAAAAGTAGCAGCTGCAGTATTCGATGTGTGGCCAGAGGGAAAAGAGCGATACGCATCCTTTCGCTCTGACTCGCTATAAATCTCAGAAGAATCAGACTGAAAAATATCACTATAAGCGTAGGGTCTGGCTCGCTGAACGGTATGCTTTAGCCCAAAGGTGAGTAAATTATTGACGGCAAAAGCTAAGCCAAAATCAACAAGTGGCGAGAGAAGATAAAGATCTAAATCTTTTTTATCTGCATAATATGACAGAAAAGACGCACCCACCGCAGAGCCAATAACCGCGGTCGCTAGGCCTATATCACTTGCATATTTAGGAAAATTATTTCCTTCCTCAGCAGAGACTAACTTGAGTATGGCCCCTTTTTCGGGGATGAATGATTGCGCTTGTGCGATGCTCGGAAGAATAATCACGGTTGACAGCAACGCGATGACCGAATGCTTCAGCAAAGCTCTGGTGCTCATGCCTCTTCACTCGGTGGAAATGAATATTGAGCGCTATGATCTGAATTATAGAGCGGATATTTATTCATAACGATTCTAAATCCAGCTGTAAGAAGTAATGCTTCGAGCCACCTAATCAACGCATGATACTTCGAGGCAGAGAACCACGCTGTATCAGTGTTTCTAAATTGGCGAAGAAACGGCGCTACCGCATAGTCTGCTATACATGGCCTACTACCAAACAGATATGTGTTCTGTGTAAGCTTCTCCTCTAATTTTACGAAGAATTTTTCAGCCTCCGAACGATGAAACTCGGCCACTGCTCCTTCATAACGGTTTGGATATTTGTATCGATCAAGATGATACTTGAACTCGGTATCGTTTATCTTAATGAGGTTGAGTGCTTCGTCCAAGGATGTTGATTCGGGCGCAAGTAACTGTTCAGGGTCATAGTTTTTTAATGTCCACAGCATAATGTCTAGACTTTCGTCAATCACCTGCCCCGTCGGCAACAAAAGTACAGGAACAGTACCTTTCGGTGAAATCTCCAACATATGTTCCGGTTTGTCTCGTAAAACAAGTTCGCGAACGATGCACTTTTGAGACGACAAAAATAAAGCCCACCTTGCTCTCATCGCGTAAGGACAGCGCCTGAAACTGTATAATATCGGATCGCTTTTTTCCCCTATCATTTCAGATCGCTCCTTGAGACTTAGAATATTCTTAAGTGCGAATAGCGAGTATCCTAAGCCCGCATCGCACTAGAATTTTGGAAGAGGTACTTAAGAAGGTGGGCTCTAAGCACACTGGCTTGTACCGCTAAGGATTCATCGCGTTTCTCACGCTTTGATAAACTATCATACTGTTCAGCAGCACGTTCCGTGATCGCTATAGGAATAGGCAGCGCGGGATTGCTTTGTTGCCAGGTTTCAATGCACACCAACGTATTCACGATTTCATTTACCCACTGAGGATGGCCGGTACGAATAGCTTCAACCTCAAGGCTAGAGAGGTTGAGAAAGAATCTTCTGAGAAACTCAGGAATTTCTGCTGTCTTTGTTTCAGCATAGCGTTCGAGAATCTGAAAATGCTCAACTGCATCTGTTAACCAGTCAGACCTTTGGTTCTTATCCGTTGCAAAGTCTTCTGGCAATAGCGTGTCCGGGCGAGTCGATAGTTCTACTCCATCAAAAAGATTTGAAAGTGAAATACTCGGTGGGCGACTAACTTCGTTTTGTTCTCGAACAAATATTCTAATTCTAGAAGCTTGAGCTGAAGTGATTCCGACAAAACGAAGCCCAACTCGCGGTTCAGTAGATACTTTCCAGGCTCTTACAACGCGACCCCATAATTCCATCTCCTCTCCTTCGATGCGAAGATGAAGATTAACTAGGTCACCAACATTTGCCGTCACGTGACGAAGACTCATTCCCGAGGCACTAAGATCGTTCGTGTACTGTTGCATGGTTTGACCATTAAAAGTGACATCAACAGGCAGTTCGAGGGTGGCGCGTTCTTCTTTAGCAAATTTTAGGTCTGTATATTCTCCAAGTAGATTGAGTAAGGTTTGCGAAAGTTCAACTTGAAGAACTTCGGACGCACCAGCAGAAAGCCAATGACCTTGAGAACCCCATTCGGCTGCGGAAAGTAGTACAATGCACGGCGGACCATCTTCGCGTTTGCAGGCACCCACAAAATTTTCGAAACCCTTTTCTATGCTTTCCGGGTGAACAATGCATACCTTGGGGGATTGCTCTCTTAGGATCCCAAGGGCACCAACCATAGACGTAGTCCAGAAAGCTTCGATATCGGGCCGCTGAAGTAAGGCAGCTCTCGACGGACCAGCGTCACCGATAATAAGCACGGTAATCTTTGTGTTATTCGCGACGTCAGACATATTTCCTGATCTTCATGTATCACGGACTCGATTCTTTCATAAGGTGGCAGAACCTTAGTTCATGGATAGGGATACTACGTATCCGAGTTCCTTGCCTACTTGTTCATTGACGACACTAAAGAGGTCTTCCTGAGATTTCGTCGAGACCCAACCATCCTCATTGAAATCAAAATGCCAAGCTGTCGCATATGCAGACATCCAAATTTGGCGGGCAGCGCGATGGCTGTTGATCACAAATTTTCGACCTGACTCGAACTCAACCGTAAGAACACCCATAGATAAATCGACGTCGAGAGAGTCGTCGAGCTCTGTAAGACATGTTTCTAATCGAAGAAGGGTCTTATCTGCCTCAACTTCAAAGCGATGTTCATCGATAGTATTCGTCATGGTCGGCTGTACCGTGAGTGGTTCCAAGAGGCTTGTAAAGAAGTTTTATGTATTTTCGGCTATTCGCCGAATTCCATCGCGCCAAACCTCATAGGGGTGAACAATAGCAGATGGTACCCATTCGGCTTGTAGCATATTGAGTAGAGAGATACTGATATCATTACGACCGTCCTCTTCGGGACGAAATAATACACCCAGTTCGGAAAAACATATGTCAGCATCGGTAATCGTCGTTCCAACCAATGGTTGTCCTGGACGCATTTGAGCTGTCAAAGAACGAAGCTGCGAACTAATCTTCTCTCTATTCTGTTGAAAGTCTGGAACACTACTGTTCCAAATCTCATCGAGGCGATCAATCACCCAGTTTCCACTTTTTTCACGCAAAAATTTTGGTCCGATTCCAAACGGCGTATCTTTCCCGAACACATCGATATTTCGACGAAACCTGATGAGGATATCAGCTTGGAGGCCTCGACGAATTTCATGATACAAGGAAACATAACGGGCGATCGCTGCAACTTGCTTTTCATCCGTGCCCCGCAGATCAACGCCGGGATGATCTGTTTCGAGATAGTCTAGAATTTCGTCTCCACCTCGTAAAATTATGTGTTTATCCAACAGAGTCGGTAACTCCACCCGACCTGCTGCGCGAATCAAAGCGCGATCAGAAAACTTCGGAGTGAAGCTATGAAATTTGTAGTCCAGGTTCTTTTGCTCAAGAGCAAATTGAACTCGCCCGCTTTCAGGAGAATATGGGATACCGTAAAGTTCCATGGTTTTTACCGTGGAGATTATTGCAGGGTATGAAGTCCATAAAAAGCCCGGTCATCTTGAATTTCTTCAAGAAACTCAGCGCGCAAAAATTTGGAGAGGCATTCCTCTGTCCTGGCGCACCATTCCGGATTCAAAGAAGAAATATGCCGGATACAGATTTCGAGATCTTTTCGAGGATCAAGTATCTGTTTTTTATAGGTTTTTAGGTCTACGGCAAGGGTTTGGGCGAGATCTAACAATGCCTGCCGGTCGGCAAGATGACCTTTTTCGTCATGATTTCGTAGGCTCTGACTACCGAGACCCGTTATCAGGATTCGACCCGAAAATGAGAGATAAATATTGCACTTCTCAAAATAACCAAACTGATAAGCACCTGGAAATGGGCTTTGTTTCTCGAGAAAATCGATAACTCGAAATACTCGAAATAATATTGAAATTCGACTGGCGGCATTGAGTTTTGGGAGGGCGTAGGCGAGATCCCGGCCAACCATCAAAGGACGAACCACAAATGGAAATTCTTCAGCGATACCAAGCGCAAGAACCTCTGGTAGATTCCTATGTCGAACTTGTGAAGCCATGGATAAGTTTTTGAGAAGCTCCGATTCACGATGAAAATCTTGGGAAGGCACACAATATCGATCGATTTCAACGACGTGCATTTCATCGACAGACAAGGCGAGAAAAGTGTCTCCATCTTTATGGGAACGTAATTTTGGTCCGTAGACATAGTCTCCAGACTCGAGATGATTTTCGGCAGAAAAAGGAAGCTCCCGACAAGCCGGTTGTCCTGGCTTATTTGCAAACAAAGAGAGGTCAAGTTTTTTGGGATCAACCGTCCAAGAATCGTCCATGATGTCAACGCTCTTCAGAGTCTTCAGGATGCCTGGCATCCCTGAACACCGGACGGGCTGGAACACCTTGCCAAACTTCTCCTGCACGAATTCGAGTACTCGGAGGAATAATTGAGCCAGTTCTTACGCGCGCATTTTCTGCAATGCTTACACCTTCGGCAATCACGCATCCTGCGCCAATTCGAACGTACGAACCGAGGTCCACACCTGCCGCAAGTATCGCGCCCTCCCCTACCTTGGCGCCAACGCCTATACAGGTTTCGGGGCCTATGTAAGCTCCAGGCCCTACTCGAGCATTAGGCCCAAGGGTTGCGCCCGGCATAAGAACCACATGAGCGCCAACAAGTGCTCCTTCTGATATCGTCACCGGGCTGATCTTTACGCGCCCCATTGCATGAACAACATTCTCAACTTTGACGCCTGCCTCTAGTTTCGCGCCAGCGTCTACGGCTAATAATCGTGGCGTCTGTATATTTACAGACGGATCAATCGTGGAGTCATAGGCTAGCCTTGCTCCTAGCGCCCGAAAGTATATGTAACGTGTCAAATGGAGAGACCGAAAAGGTAATACAAAGAGCACACTCGTAACAACGTCACTGAAGGAGCGAGAAATGACCCAAAGTAGATACTTTCGATCTCGGCTGATGCGCAAGGACCCCTCGGGCGGCTTTGGAATCAGTTCTCCTAAGAGAAATACGAGTAAAACATGCACCAGTAAGCAACCACCGATGCGGCCAGACAGGTCAAGCCAAGGCGGATGAATCGCCGGCAAGCTTATAAATACGCTGATATCGGCAGTGAGGAAGAAAAGGTAAAAAACGATCCGCCAAATATCCTGAAGAAAGTAAACTATTCGTGGCTCCCTTTGGATCCCCGAGGTTTGACGTGAACGATTCACAGATGCAGTGTACATCAATTACTGCAGGAATCTCATGATACCGGTCCTAAGTTTAGTGATACTGGAAAATCCGAAAATGAGACTACAGAATGTAAACGGTCAAAAACATGATGCCCCAGACTATCCCAACAAAATGCCAATACATCGTCCATAGACGAATTGAGAGATGACGGGGTGCTGAGTAAAAAAGCCGGACCGCCTGTATGCACAACCATCCCAGAGCTATAATGCCCACTGCGACATGCGCTGCATGAATCCATGTCATGCCGTAGAAGACCGAGCCATAAAAGCCACTGGTATGCATCAATCCAATTTCATTTAAGTCGATCCAAACTTTCCATTGCAAAGCAACGAAGGCCAAGCCCAGTAAGAACGTGGACACCAATCCGTGAGTCAGCTTTCTCCTGTGACCTTTCCGTATCGAAATGAGTGCCCACTGGAGTGTCACGCTGCTCAGTGCGATCACGATGGTATTGATGGTGGGCCAGAATAAAGGTATCGCTGGCAGACCCTCAGGCGGCCATTCGGTCGCACGAGCCCTTATTCCGCCGTACATGAAGAACAAGGCTCCGAACATCATGCCCCACGAGGCGAGAAATATGACCATTCCAACCCATGCAGTCGTTTCCTGTCGTTTGGCAGGAGAGTCGTACTGAACGACTGGCGCGACCCAGTTTGGGTCGTCGCCCGCGGGTGGATTGGACAAAGAAGACATTAGCCACCCGCAGCAGCAGCCCCTCCGGTGGCTTGTTCAGAGTCGCCGAGAGGTTCTGTTTGGCTGATCCAGTCGCGACCAAGAACCCTACGGACTTCTGGATGTGCATATTCGTGCGGACCACGAACAATCACTGGAATGGTATCAAAGTTATGAACAGCAGGTGGTGAAGTGCACTCGGTCCACTCAAGGGTACCCACTTCCCATGGATTCTGTTCCGCTTTCTTACCGGCAAAGACACTTCTGATAAAGACAACAGCGTATACGCCCTGAATTGCAGCCAAAGCAAAAGCGAAGTAGCTCACCCAACGATTGAGTGGAAGCAAGTGCTCTAGGAAAGTATATTGGTACGGATCAAACAGACGTCGGTGATGCCCAGCATATCCGGATATAATTTGACCCACGAACACGAGTGTCAGCAGAGCAACTGTAGACCAGCAGTGGAAGTGACCAAACTTTTCCGGAAGCATTCGACCAAACATCTTAGGAAACCAAAATGCGATGCCCGCGAATACGACGAGGAACGAAGCAGACGCCATCGTCAAATGGAAGTGGCCAACAACCCACATCGTGTCGTGCAGATAAAGATCAGTAGAGGTCGTTCCAAGATGAAGTCCCGTGAGACCACCAAGACCAAATACCCAGATGACGCCTAATGTGTAGCTCATCGGTGAGGTGAGGCGAATGGAGCCCTTCCACATCGTATGCAACCAGTTCAGAAACAGCATCTCTGCAGGCACTGAAATAATTAGGGTGAACAACATGAAGCTTGTACCAAGTAGCGGACTGATTCCGGTTGTAAACATGTGATGGCCATAGACCACCGCACTGAGAACCGAGACAGCTGTCATCGCGTAAACAGAACCTTTGTACCAGTACGCTGGCTTACGAGCGAAGAATGCAACGAAGTCACAAACCATACCCCAAGCAGGCAGAATCAGGATGTAAACCTCGGGATGACCGAAGATCCAAAAGAGATGCTGGAACAAGATAGGATCACCAGCATTGGCGCCCATACCCGTCGAGCCAGCAATAAAGAACTGTGTACCCGTCATTCGGTCTAAAAGAAGAAGAAGACCAGCGGACCCGAGAACAGGAACAAAGAGAACGTTAAGGATCGACGTAAGCCAGAGGCCCCAAACCGTGAGAGGCATACGCATCCAGGTCATCCCGGGTGCCCGATAGCGAATCACAGTGACGACATAGTTCAGCCCTCCCATGATGCTTGCGACACCTGTCACGAAGATCGCACCGACCATCAATGATTGACCGGCACCTGGCATACCAACATTCGTTGATAAAGGCGGATAGGTTGTCCACCCTGCACCGGCAGCGCCTAATGGAACCACAAAGCTCGCAAGAACCATCGCACCGGACAATGCCCAAACCCAAAAGGAAAGCATATTGAGCAACGGAAACGCCATATCGCGGGCTCCGATCATCAACGGAATACAGAAGTTTCCAAATGCCCCAATCAGCAAGGGCGTTATCGCCCAGAAGATCATTATCAGACCGTGATTAGTGAAAATCGAATTATAGGTCGCGGGTCCGATGCGGCCTTGGGTCGCTCCCAAGAACATGTCGCCAACGACCGGCACTGGCTCGTGTGGAAACGCCCATTGCCAACGGATAAGCATTGCTAATCCGCCGCCTAAAACAAGAAACAGAAATCCTCCCCAGATAAACTGTTTGCCGATAACCTTATGGTCGATCGTAAACAGATACTTCTTTGCGAAAGAGGTGGGTGGCGCGTGTATTGGTTGTAATTCCATAACTAGTACTTCCGCCAGGTCCAGCCCCAATTGGCTGCCTGTGCATTCTCATCGTATATCTGTTTTGAATCGCGAGATTTCTGAGCGACCCATTCTTTGAAATCGGCTTCTTCCATTACAGTCAAACGTCCTGCCATCTTGTAGTGCGCTTGACCGCAATGCTGACCGCAAGAAATTTCAAACTGTCCTGTCTTCGTCGCTTGAAGCCACAGTTGATTAACCGAACCAGGAACTGCGTCGACTTTCACGCGAAAATTGGGAAACGAAATCGCGTGAATAACGTCGGGAGAAGTTACCTGAATAATGATTGGTGCATTGACTGGGACACGGATGTCGTTCGTCGTGACAGCATCATCTTGGGTGTTGAACTTGCCGTCAGGTCCTTCGTACCGAGCTTCCCAAATCCATTGTCGGCCCTGAACCTCAATCTTGACATGATTCGCAGCCGCTTCAGCCTTTTCAAAGTTCCAAAACGCCTGGGTCAAATCTTTGGCCGCGTTATAGAACAGGTTTCCATCAACGACTAAGAAGATAAAGGCTGAGATACTGAGCGCAACCATGACGTGATGTTTCGAATCACCATGGTCATAGTCCGCTGTATGTTTTTCGTTGTGCGCTAGAACTGCCCAGACAATCCAGATCACCATAATGACGAACAAAATTGTAATAAACACATTGGTGATGTTGATCAGCCAATCAACTCTGTGCCCATCGAGGGATGCATCTGTTGGCATTCCCCAGCCTTTTTCTTTTGGAACGTCAGCCCATGCCACTCCCGTAATGGCGATCGTCCAAATCCAAACCAGTAGACTGGTTAGTTTATGGGAGAAATGTTTGAACTTCATGCTCTTTGCTCTCCACCTACCGCATCAAATTCAGTGGTAGATTTTTCTTTTTTGACTTCCTCGGCCGTGTTTCGCAAAACGTACACGACCGCCCCCGCAAGTCCGAACGGCAACATCATCATTGCCGCCAAAACCAATGTTCCTGCAATCCCACCGTCTTCCCTCATCGCGCAGGCCGGACAGGCCCAAACTTCTTGTGGAATAAAGGTCATCACCATTGCCATTAGGGTGATTACTACAACGTTGTGAGACATGCGAAAATTCATATTGTGCTTATCCTAAACCTTCGGCCAAGCGATTCCACCTCGAAACAACGCCTCAGCAATGAGAACGACTGCATACAGAAAAGGAATCACGAAGGGATAAACGACCGAGGCTTTGAGGCCTTTGGTCTCGTGATTTAAGTGCATGTACCAAATAAGTACACACGCGGCTTTTGCAAATGCCAATAAAACTAGCCCGAAAATAACGAAGTTTCTCATCCCCTGAATTGCGGGAAGGAGAAGTTCGAGAATAGTCATGACGGTTAGTGCGATCAGAACCATCCAAATATATTTTTTGCTCTCTACGTGTTCAGCCATTGTTTTGCCCCTCCTTATCCTGCTTCCGGTAAAGGAATGAGGTAGACGAAAGTAAATACAAGAATCCAAACGAGATCGACAAAGTGCCAAAAGAGGCCACAAATTTCGACCGGGCTATAGTTCCCTTCGAGGTATTTTCCACGCAGATTTCCGATTGTCACGCAGGCTAGATAAATCGTTCCAGTTAGTACGTGTAGACCGTGAAAGCCGGTAACGATGTAGAAGGTGCTCGCTCGAGCTGAATCGCCCCAATTAAGGCATTTGGTGGCAGAAACAGCGCAGTCTTGTTCGTAACCCGAAAGCCCGCCTGCGTGTCCAAATAGGAATGAAAAAGCACCAAAGTACTCTTGCATTTGGCCGCAAAGAAACAAAAAGCCACCCAAAGTCGTAAGCGCCAACCATTTGGTGGCTTGCTTTTGGTCTTCAATCTTCGCGTAGTAGACCGCAAGGACCATGCTCACTGATGAAAGAATGAGTAAGAAGGTCAAAGCACCTGTGAACTCGAGTCCAAATTCATCCGGCTCCCAAGGATGCGCCCAAACCTCTGCTCGAGCGCGAAGGATCGCGTACGCGAGAAGAAGCCCGCCGAATGACATTGCATCGGAGAGTAAGAAAAACCACATTGCGATCTTTCCTGGACTTGCTTTCCCCATTTGAGGATCTGCAGGCCAATCTGTGATCGGACCATGATGATGATGATCAGCTTCAGCTTGTGCACTCATATCGAAATCAGCTACCTTCCCACCAGAGCAAACACAAGCTGCATCTAAAAATAGATATAGGTAGTTTGCTCTACAGATGGGGAATTATCATGCTCCTACGGACCCTGCAAGATCATTCGTTGAGGTAAGGTCGCCGGTACTCGGAGTACCTTTGAAGTTTGAGCAAAGATAATGAAATCAGAGCGTTTTGGGGCACATAATCGCTCGCTTGCTTCTGGACATATGTGGCCGTTTAGCGTTATGTCGGGGATTGAAATGTGGCGTAATTTATCCGTGCTCTTGCTCGCCGGATCGTTCGGTCTCACTACGTTGGGCTGCGACTGGCAAAAAATGCAAGAGATCAAAGAACCATTCAAGCTGTATAACCCTGAGGACGAAGAGAAGCCTATATTGGTTAGCGTAGACCGACTCAAGCGAGGACAAGAGCAGTACATTTTATACTGCCGGGCGTGTCACGGCGTCAACGGCGACGGGCAAGGTCCAGCGGGTATCGGACTGATTCCTCCTCCACGAAATTTTGCCTCCGAAGAACTCGCGTTCAAATTCGGTGGGGTCGCTGCGGGCGAGCTCCCTACTGATGAAGAACTTCTTCGCGTGATTAAGGGCGGCCTCGCCGGAACAGCTATGCTTCCTTGGGACCTACCAGATGAAACAATTCTGGACATCATTCAGTACATCAAAACGTTCAACCCGGTATGGACCGAAGATGAAATCGGTGAAGTGGTTGAGATTACGGAGGACCCCTGGGGCGGCACCAGCACTTCCGCTATACAAGCCGGTAAAAAATTGTATCACAGCAAAGCGCAGTGCGTCCTTTGTCATCCATACTACGGTTCTCAAGAAGAGGTCTACGCGTGGAGCATGGAGTTGACCGGCCGAGCGTCAACGAACTTTCGCGAAGATATGTACGAACCGCAAGCGAAAATGTCCGAAACCTACGGCAATAAACTTCTACCTATCGATTTCGGTCGGCAACCAATCAAAGCGGGTGCGACACCGAAGGAATTATTTAGGACGATCGCTTCCGGCATCGGTGGAACCGCGATGCCCATGTGGAAGGACGCTATTCCCGACAAAGAGATTTGGGCAATTTCACATTACGTGAGTTACTTACACAAAATGAAGGACAAACCTGCATATAAAGACATGATGGCTAAATTGAAGGCAGCTCCTCCTTACACACCACCTGCAAAACCCACGGAAGACGAAGACGCTGAATGAACTGAATAAGCCACCGCTTATTTCTCCCCTTCTCCTTTTCTTTTTTTCCAAAATTCGACTACAAGCAAAGTACGATGAATGTGCTTAAAATCTCCTCAATCACTGCGTTTGCTGCAGTCACTTTCTTTGCTTGTAGCGATAAGGGGTCGGAGCCCGCAAAAAAACCAGAAAGCCCTAAACCGGCTGCAACAAAGCCCGCGCCAGCTGCTGCAGAAAAAACAACCAATACCGCAACGAAAGCTGCTGCACCTGCCACTGAGGGCTCAGGAAGCGTCGTACTAAGCGGAGTTGTTAACTTTACTGGCGACATACCTAAAGAAAAAAAGATTGATATGAGCTCACAACCAGGCTGCGTAAAGGTTGCGAAAGATTCAATGACTAACGACTATCGAATCAAAGACGGGAAAGTACAAGACGTATTCGTATATGTAAAAAATCCACCAAAAAAGAAATACAACGTCCCGAAAGAACCTGTCGTTTTGGATCAAGTCGGTTGTCGGTACACACCGAAAGTGATTGGTGTAATGGTCAAACAGCCCGTCGAAATCATTAATAGCGATCCAATGATGCATAATATTCATCCGTTGGGTAAGAATACCTTCAACCTCGCGATGCCCAATCAAGGCATGAAGCTAAAAAAGAAATTTAAAAAAGAACAAGTGCTAACACCAATTATGTGTGACGTTCATCCTTGGATGAAATCTTACGCGGGCGTGGTTAAGCATCCATTCTTCGCTGTCACCGACGAAGCTGGCGCCTTTTCCATCAAAGGACTTCCAGCGGGAACTTATACACTGGCCGCCGTCCACGGAGCACTCGGTGAAAAAACAACCGAGATCACCGTAGGAACTAGCGGCGAAGTAAAAGCCGAGTTCGCGTTCACAGCGCCTTAGCGCGAAAGATCGCTGTTTTCTACGAGCGAATACCTTCCAAGTAATTCGTCAAAATTCCGAAATCCTGCTACATAATCACCGGTAGTCGACAAACGAAATAATTTGCAGGTGGAAGCAGATGAAGGAAAAATTTAGATGTAATCTTACACTTGCCTGTTGCGGGCTATTTATGCTGACAACTGTCGCTTGTGTTCGGCCCAGCGCGCAACCGGTAAGCATTGGTCCTTGCGAACGGTATTCGGCCAATCTAAAAACCCCAGGTGCGCAAATTTATTGCCAAGGCAGAGAAGCTTTACAAGCCAATGAAACGAACAAAGCACTCGAGTTTTACAAAGCTGCTGCAAAAGAGTCGCATATCGGAGCGCAGTGCTTTGTCGCAGCGATGGACGACACTAAAAATACAAATACCTCGTCAATTGTAATAGGAAAACTTGTTAAGCAACATCCCAACGAAGCAGCTTGTCTCATCTTGCTTGCTCGCGAATCGATATTTGAAAATAAATTAGAAAATGCAATTCAGTGGGCTTCACGCGCAACCAAAGTCAGAAAAAGTGATCCGTTGGCCTGGACGACTCTCGGTTTTGCGTATTTCAGAAAGCAAGACTACATCGATGCGGCGCAGGCCTTTATGACCGGAGTGAAGATAGACCAGCGTGCACCGGAAAATATATTTAACGTGGGATATGCCTATTATCTTGGCGGAGAATATTCTCTCGCCAGTCCTTGGCTCTCTCGAGCCCTAAAAAGGGACGATTTGGCGGAAGAACTCAAAGGTCGCGCGCAGAAATCCCTTCAAATTATCAACGGAGCACTGTGGATTTGCCCCATGCATCCAGAAATCGTTGGAAAGAAAGGCGACACTTGTTCCATTTGCAAGATGGATCTCGAACCTGTTTCCAGAGGAATTTCAGGGCAAGACTAGAAGCCGGAGGGCAAATATAAACGATGCAATCTTATCTTCGCCTCATTTTGAAATTCCGTTGGTTGGTTCTTGTAACAATCTTCGGAATCACCTGTGCGGCTGGCTTTCAAATCACAAAAGGCGTTTTTGCCTCGTCGATGGTGCGGCTCTTTTTCGGTGAAAGTGAAAAGTACGACCAATACGAAAAACTCATGGAGGAGTTTGGAGCCACCGACATAATGGCGGTAGCCTACGATGAACCCAACCTCTTTACACCAGAACACCTCGCAAAGCTGGACCAAATTTCGAATTGCCTTGAGAAGCATGAAGATATTCGTAGCGTAAGCAGTCTGAGCAATGCACAGAGAATGAAAAGCGACGAGGATAGCCTCGTTGTCGAAAGTTATTACGACCTTGTCACAGCAACGCCGACGCTCGCCGACTCTCTGAAAAAAGAGGCACAACAAGAGAAATCCTTGGCTGGCTTGCTTGTTTCAAAAGACGGCAAGAGCACAGCCATCGCGATCGAATTTCGACCTGACGAAAACCGCCCAGCGGAGGCACTCCCGAAACTAATCGACGAAATTCACGCCTGCTTTATTGGTCATGGGATTTCAAAAGACCGACTCCATAGTGCGGGGGTTGTTGTAGAGTCATCGGAAGCTACAGCAATTGCTGTCGAAACCGTGCTAAAAACAGTGCCGTTTACCTCAATATTCTTGGTTATTATTGTCTTCGTCTTATTTCGACGATTCTGGCCCGTGACCATTACATCTGGAATCGCGACGATCTCTGTTATCTGGACGCTCGCCTTCGCTGTATTGATTGACCCCCAGATTAACATCATGCTTTCTGCGGTGCCCGCAGTGATGATGGTGGTCTGCTTTTCAGATGTTATTCATCTGTGCTCAGCTTACCTGCTTGAGCTCCGTGCCGGCGCGGAGAAAATCGAAGCTATCGAAAAGAGTGCTGCGGAAGTCGGTTTGGCCTGTCTGTTCACATCAATCACCACTTTTGTTGGTTTTATTTCTCTAAGTTTTGTGCCAACACCAGCCTTTCAGCAATTAGGAGCGGTTCTAGGATTCGGTGTCGCAGTCGCACTGTTACTCGCTATCACATTGGCACCCATTTATTTTTATCTCATTCCTGCACCAGACACGGAAAGTGTAGACGAACCAAATCCATTGCAAAAGTTCGTAAACCTTACCTCAGATTATTCGTTAGCTTTAGCAACCGGCTTTCCAAAAATAGTAGCCGGTGCCTTTATTGTGCTCTTGATCGTCTGTGGATACGGCGCAACCCAGATCGAAATAGAAGCCGACTTTTTGGGACGACTTTCGGAAGATAGTCAATCGAGAGTTGACCACGAATACATGAAGCAACGTTTTTCTGGCTCAAACGTGGTGGATATTTACATCGAGGCCCGTAATGCCGAAGGCCTAATGAATCCGGAGCTCATGAAACAACTCAAAGAGGCCGAGGACGAAATCCTGCAGATTGAAGAGGTAGATGACGTTCTGAGTCTTCTGGATTTGTATGAAGAACTAGGAAGTACATTAGATACACCGCTCTTGCCCGATACAAAGCAAGGACTGGCTCAATATCTTCTCTTATTTGAAATGTCCGGTGGAGACGACCTCGGTCGCATTATCAACGACGAAAGAAAAAAGACGCGAATGAGCCTAAGGCTGAACAAGACTGGACTTGTCGTTACGGCCTCGGTCGGTGATACGGCATCGGCAATATTGAAAAACAAGCTACAAAAACAAGCAAGGATAACGCCGACCGGTCTAACCTATCTGTTGGGGGATTGGGTTGATGACGTGCTTCGGGGTCAAGCTCGCGGACTTGTTTTTGCATTCATCGTCACCACATTCATGATGATGCTTTGCATCAGACGTTTCGGGGCGGCACTGATTTCTATGATACCTAATGCTCTGCCGGTTATCGTGCTCGGTGGTTACTTAGGTTTGACGTGGGACAAAGTCGACTCAGACCTTGCCTTTATCGCACTCATCGCCATTGGCATTGGCGTGGACGACACGATTCACTTCCTTACTCGCCTACGACTCGAAACGCTTCGTACAAATGACGACCAACAAGCTCTCGAGAATACGTTTTACTTCACAGGCCGAGCCATTGTTCAAACGACAATCATTTTGACTGGTGGATTCTTGCCCTTTTTATGGACGGACTATCTTTCACTCAGTGTCATGGGTTCATTGCTTCCACTTTGCCTAATTGTCGCATTGGTAGCCGACCTTCTCTTTGTGCCGGCATTAGTGAAACTCAATATTTTGCGGCTATAATGTCCCGTTACGGCGCGATAGCCACGCGAGATTTTCTTTTATAATCTGCGAGGATGATCGTGATATCTCGCATCATGCGATTCAGCTCTTTGCCCGTCATTTCATAATAGCCGCGAATGCGATGATCGGGATCGACCAAGACAAATCGGCTGCCATGCGTAATGTCGAAGGCGGTGCGTTCTTTTGCGCCCGCCTCTTTCTCCATCGGAAGCTTGAAGCCTTGCTCAACTGCATTTTTAACGGTCGACAGGTCACCCGTGAGGAAACTCCACTTGTCGACTGAGATAAGACGTTCGTTAACGTAATTCCTCAAGACCTCAGGTGTATCTCGCTCAGGGTCCACTGAAAACGAAACCAGATGGATTGCGTTACCCATGCCGCGAAGACGATGCTTCACTTTTTGCATATGTTCGGTGAGTTTTGGACAGATAGTTGGGCAGGACGTGAACATAAAGTTCGCGACCCAAAATTTGCCACGTAGCTCGTTAGAGCCAAATTGTTGCCCGTCTTGATTGATTAGCCGGAATTCCGGAAGCTGACTCAAAACTCGAGGAGGCTGAGGGATTTCATTCGTCACTGCTCGGATGACGTTGAATGCGAATACGGAACCGGCAATCACAAGCCAAACCCAAACGTTCGAAAAATATCGCTCGAGAATGTTTCGCTTTGCTGGTTCCGTACTCATTATACCCTACTGCTAGAGTTTGAAGTCTGCGGAACCGTTACCGCCGCTGACCGTCAACTTTCCTTTCTTTTCACCAAGCGTGGGGTGCTTAGCAACAATGTCGTAGGACCCGTCAGGAACGCCGTCAATGCTGAATTTTCCGTTCTTGTCGGTAACTGCGAAGAATGGATGCTTGAAAACACCGGCATACGCTTGCATCCAAGGATGAACGTCGCATTTGATTGGTGTAAACACGCTGGCCTTTTTGAATTTCTTCTTCAGTTTCATGCCTTGCGTCGGCATCGCTAGATTGAAGCTATTTTTCCCGGTTGGGTGGATGTTGTGAAGCATTGGATCACTGTTAATGATTTCGATCTTCTGCTTGACCATGACACCGAAAACTTTTGGCGTGTAACGGCATCCTACTTGATCAAGTTTTACAGCTTTTTTTGGAGCTTTGTACTTTTTCTTAGGTGGATTCGCGATGTAAACAATCGCGTCTGCGAGTCCGCCAGCGTTGACGACTACGTCGTTTGCAATTTTATCTTTTGAGATCTTATTGCATTGAGGGTCGGACTTCATATTGAGTTTCTTGGTAGACGACTTTTTGCTGGTCTTCACTGTACCTGTGACCGCAGCAAATGCAGAGGTTGAAATAAATGTGGCGGCAATAGCGCTAATCAATGTGTTGGTTTTGAACATGGTCTCGACAAACTCCTTTTCTTGTCCTTCTGTCAATAAAGAGCGGACACAGAATGGACGTTAGGTGCGTTTTTTCTATTCATAAGAGGTCGAAATTTCGATCAAATAAGGCGATCTACCACAATGGTTGCCAGCAAAAGCGGCAAATAAACAATCGTGGCCAAAAAAAGCTGTCTCGCTGAGCGAATTGTCTGTTTTTGAATGACGCGAAGTGCGAACAAAAGGAGAAACCCGCCCATAATAATTGAGGTATAGAAATAGAAACGTTGAACCGATCCGTATATGGTCAGCAGGACGCTCGTTTTGATTAGAGCCAGGCAGCATACTGTCATCTCTAAACCAGCGATTTTTATGCTATTTCCTGGGCCAGGGAGCATCCTATATCCCACGCGTTTGTAATCAACTCGATACATCCAGGCAAGAGCAAGAAAATGAGGCAATTGCCAGAAAAACAAAATACCGAAAAGTATCAGGCCAGGAGCATCGAAGTTATTTCTGACGGCGGTCCAACCCATGAGTGGAGGGATAGCGCCCGGCACCGCACCAATCCAAGTCGAGATAGGACCTAGACGCTTCATAGGCGTGTAGGCATACGCGTAGGTGATAAGCGTGAAAAAGGCGAGAATAGCAGTCGTGAGATTCACGAAGAAAGCGAGTTGTGCGAAGCCAAGAGCAAATGTCACCCACGAAAATATGGTCGCGCCTCTAACAGTCACTCGCCCCGAAGGAATGGGTCGATTGCGCGTCCTCTTCATTTGTCGATCAATATCGCGCTCAATCACCATGTTGAGCGCACAAGCACCTATCGCTGTCAGAGATAACCCCATGACGAAATTGAAAAACAGAGCGGTCGCAATATTCGACGTCGCGACATAAAACCCTGTGATTCCTGTCAGCACGACCAACCCACTTAAGTTCGGCTTACCGAGATCGAGATACGCCTTGCACTTTTGCGCAAATGTCTGCGTCACATCAATTGTTGCCGATAGCGATGTTGTTTCAGCCTTCGTTATCATGAAATAGTCCCGACTACATGGTGATTAAGGCGAAGAACCTCAGCTAGTCAACAACGCTTGCCACCTTGTGCGAGATGATGGATTGCAGAGACAAGCGTGGAGCGCAAAGTGAAGGTAAGTAATGTTAGGACTAAGCCGAGTGCACTCATCTTAGGGGAAGGCAAAGAGCGACTCACTCGAATAGAAAAGCTAAACACACGCTTGATTTTTCAGACGTTTGCTTCCCGCTCGCTTGATCAAATTTGCCGTTGGGGGTTGGTCAATTTTGGTGCTCGCTGGGTAGATATATGTACTAAGAACCTTAGACATATTCATGGTTTAGAGCGAATTCCAGCGATGAAAGATATTGGCAGTTTCGTGCTTGCAACCAATCATCGTAGTTACTTCGACCTCTACGTCGCATCCATGGTGCTCATAAAAGCTGGCCTTCGAAACCGAATGCTCTATCCCGTCCGATCAAAATTTTTCTACGATAATCCATTAGGGCTGGTCGTGAATGGAATCATGAGCTTCGGCTCAATGTATCCACCTGTTTTCCGGGAGAGAAAACGACTTGTCCTAAACCGTACGGGACTACAAGAAATAGCTTGGTTCATGAAAAACCGTGATATGTGTGTTGGAATTCATCCGGAAGGGACACGAAACAAGCTTGATAACCCCTATGAACTCTTACCGCCTCAGGCGGGAGTGGGCCAACTGATCCAAAGCTGTCAGGTACCGGTGATCCCAGCTTTCATCAACGGTCTGTCTAACGACTTCCCCAGGCAAGTCGCTTCAAACTTCTCAAAGAAAGGAGAACCAATTATTTTAGTGTTTGGCGAACCACTCAACTTCTCCGAACATTACGACAAAAAAGGTCGACCAATTCAAAAAGAAATCGCTAAACAGACGCTCGCAAAAATTGCAGAACTTGGGGAAGAAGAAAAAGCGATTCGTGAGCGCCTAAAGGTTATTTCGTGACAAGCATAACCGGTAAGGACGTTAGAAGGAGTGAGAGAAAGAGACCGTTTTTCCTGCCTTAACTCGAATCTTACGAGAAAATGGTGACTTATCGCCGGTAAGCGGCACTAGTTTTACGGTATGCTCGCCAGGCTTCAGCGCAAATCCGAGTAGTGGTGTTCGACCGATTCTTTCTGCTCCGAAGAACACATCGGCAATCAAAGTTGCAGTAATACTCACTCGACCAATATTTTTAGCAACATCATCAGGCGCACCACCTTCACAGACCAGCGGAGCACTTACTGAATGTTTTGCTCCAGCGATGAGCGTAACTTTTTCAAGATAAGGATCACATTTATCGGCTGTAATTTTTACGACAGTCTCCCCGGGTTTTTGTTCGGTGAGTTCCAATGGTGCTATTCCGACTTCTTTTCCGCCAACAAAAACTTTGGCTCCACTGCGACCAGCTGTCACCTTAAGGCGAACCGGCAATTTTGTGAGATCAACATCTATCGCTTCGACTTTTCCCGCTTTGAGATCAACTTGCGTTTGATACACTTCGTTACCATCGCGTTTCAAAATAATCTCTCTCGAACCAACGGGAAGCTTTGTAACCGTAGCTGGCGTCTGTAGGCCTGTCTGTTTACCATCAACAAAAATATCAATTCCCGGAGGCGTCGAACGGATAAGGATACTCGCCTGAACAATATTCGGTTCGAGCTTAATTGACTCTACACGCTGCTGGCCGGGCTCAATCTTTATCGGCCGCAGAATGCGCTTATAGCCTTGCTTTCGAATTTCCAGAACATGAGTCTGAACCGGTAAATCAGTCGCATAAGGAGATTGAGTGGCAACCTGCTTCGAATTGATCCATATTTCTGCGTCAGCAGGCTCAACATCTATCGTTAGTGAACCGGACTGCGCGACCGCTGGCTTTAGGGGCTCTCTCAAAACCACGGCCCAGACAACCGCACCAACCGCGAGCAAAACCATGATCGATAATGCGGCTATCAGCCCTTTCGCCCATCCTGGCAAAGTATTACTAGGCGGCAGCTGAGGAGAAGTGGGGCTCGGTGGAGCTACTGGCATACCAGCAGTAGGCATCGCAGCTTGAGGCATTCCAGGAGCGGGCATCGCAGCTTGAGGCATTCCAGGAGCGGGCATCGCAGCTTGAGGCATTCCAGGAGCGGGCATTGCAGCTTGAGGCATTCCAGGAGCAGGCATCGCGGCTTGAGGCATTCCCGAAGCAGATATCGCAGCTTGAGGCATAGCAACTTCCGCCTCGGGTTCATTGACGGTGATCTCGAAATCTTGTTGCTCTGGCTGTTGAGGAGGAGGTGGCGCAACGTTTGCTAGACTGACGTCTCTATAGCGCTCGAGGCGCTCGTATTCTTTATCTATTTCTGGTTTAAAATGCTGCTTCATATAGCGAGCAAGGTCCGTTCGCTGGAAAGGCTGGTTCGACTCGAACAAATACCGTTGAAGGTCTTCACTTACCTCACTCGTGTAGCGATATCGATCATCACGATTTTTTTGTAGCGCCTTCATGACGACGCGTTCGATCTGTGGCGAGAGACTCTTATTAAGCTGAGAAGGTGGGACCATTTCGACGTTACGAACTTTTTCAAGCGTGGAAAAGTCAGATTCACCGAGAAACAACCGCTCTCCTACTATGAGCTCGTACAGGCAGGCGCCGACCGCAAAAATATCAGATCGGTTATCAAGCTCAATTCCGCGAACTTGTTCTGGAGACATATATCCGAATTTACCTTTGAGCGTACCGGCTTGAGTTTTCGATACTTTGTTCTTCGCTTTCGCGATTCCAAAGTCCACAACCTTCACTTCGCCTTCGAACGAGATAAGTACATTTTGAGGCGAAATGTCTCGGTGAACGAGACCAATGTCATTTCCCCGATCATCTTTTTTGCGATGCGCAAAATCTAGACCTTCTGCGACTTTCTGCATGATGTAAGCGCTCATCGCGATCGGCAAAAGTCGATTGCGTCTGCGCGCGCGGTCCCAAACAGTTCGCAAATCAACACCGGCGATGTATTCCATCGCAATGTAATAACTACCGTCAGTATGCCCAAGGTCGTAAATCTGAACGATATTCGCGTGACGCATTTGGACAGCCAGTTTCGCTTCATCAATGAACATATCAATGAAGTCCTGGTCCGCAGAAATATTCGGTAAAATTCTCTTCAGAGCGACAAGGCGAGCGAAGCCCTCGACGCCGATTTGTTTGCCACGAAAAACCTCAGCCATACCGCCGACGTTGATCCGGTCGAGAAGAATATAATCACCGAAGCGTTGAAATTCAGAGGATTGAAAATGGGCCACCACGCAGAGTATATAGATAGCTGATGAGTTCGGCGAATTGCCGACTTATGTTATCCGATCTCGGGGTAAGTATTGCCCCTACATTTTTGGCAACATGTGCGAAAGATCACCGATAACGTCTACGCTGAGAGAAGAAACCATGCCTAAAGTCACGAATGAAATGCGCATCCAGGACATTAATACAGCTCTGGTGGCCCATGAAAAACAATCCAACGGCGAAAAGCTCAATCGAAGAGAGAAGCAAGCAGTCAACAATTTCGCAGACTTATACGTTGATATTGCGGAAGAAGAAATCACGCCTGCCTTGAGAAATACCCTTAGAAATGTTCTCAAGGATAGCGAGTACGGAAGCGTCAAAGAAAACGCACTTCTTACAAAACATCTCGCAGGCCTTCGTGAGCGCGGATGCGCCACAGACGCAGAAGTTTGCCAAATTAAGAAGTTCGCGGCAAAAGTTTCAGAAAACGAAGACAACGCCATCAGCGCAACCCTTGCTGAGCTGACCCTCAACAATGGTGTTTCTGACTCAGCAATCAAAGATATAAAATCTTATTTAGATACCGAACGCAGTAACCGAACGAGTGCTCAGCGAAACCGGGCAATGGTCGGCGCGGGCATCGCTGCAACCGCTGTCGTCGGTGGAGCACTCGCTGGGCCACTCATCCTTTGGATCCCCGCGGTCACGGCCGCACTCGCAGCAGCTACCGAGACCGCTGCTGCTGCCGTTTCGCTGGGTGCCCTGCTCGGTGGTGCAGCTGCCGGAGGGGCGGCTGGTAAAGTGGCCAATAAGACACTCAACAAGAGCGCAAAAAACTACGGTGTCAACGAATAATGATATGCCTTCTCGGGCTATCATTGTCTTAACTGCTTTGCTGGGTCTGACTCAGAAGCGCGCAAAGCAGGACCTAAAGCACCTACTAAAGCAGCCATAACTCCCGCCGCCGGCACTCCCAAAAGCAACCCTGGCGAATATTCTACAAATGTCGATGGGCTGAAAGAAGATTCTTTAAGCGCGCTAAGCAACCAAGTATCAAGACCATAAGTAATCAAGATACCCAACAGCATTCCTAGGGCAGATGAACCCACGGCGATAACCAAAGATTCCATCAAAACCATTCTGACCAAGGTTCCTTTCGTCGCCCCGAGCGCTCTCAGCGTGGCCAATTCTTGCCTTCTCTCATTTATCATCAATGAGAATGCTTGTGCCATCGACAAGCTTATAAGTAATGCAAAGCCTAGTAAGAATCCGCTGGCTATCATTGATGCAATCAAAGTTGCAAAGCTAATTAGTTTTTGAGTCTCATCAACTTGAAGACCCAACTTTTCAATTTGATGAGTAATTTGAGCAGTATTGGCAGCGGATTCTGGTTTAATATAGGCCGCAACCATTGGACTCTTCCCCGCAGCATGTGTTCGATTCCACCGTAATATCGTCTCACGCGGTACGGTAATACCAACTAAGGTCGCTTCGTCCGAAACACCAACCACTTGCCCAACAAGAGTTTGTACTTTCGATGGATCTGGAGTCCCACGAACATACGAAGAACCAAGAACAATTTCTGCCGAAAAACCAATAAGAGCTTCTTTCGTCAACTTGGGTCGTCCCAATGCTTGTGAGACAGTGGTGTTATATAGATCGAGTAAGCGCCTTGAGACTAAAACAGGAATAACTTTTTTTTGGGGTCCAGGATCTATAAATTGATACCCCTCGGCAATATCTTCCGAGACAAGATCTTCTGGTACGCCCGTGGCGAAAAGGTCTGTTCGAATACCGCGGCCCAGCAATTTTGCGCCACCTTGAGCCCGAAGCGGAAAGCCTGCACCAATAATTTCGTATACTGCCGCGACGTTAGGTGTTTGCTTCAAACGAGCGATAGCTTTTTCATCGAGACCGCCACCCAAAGCTTGACTATCAAAACCGAACATCCCGAGACCTAGGGTTTTAGGCTCAATCTTAATGAGTCCCACAGGCAATTTTGGTAAAAGAGGCGTTGCCACATTTTCAATGATACCTAAAGAAAAAGAGCCAAAGATAAGCAAACCAGAAATACCACTCGCTAACAGTGTCGCGACAATCATCGTTCGACGCTGGTGACGAGATAAGTTCCGACGAATGAGTATACCGAGACTCACGTGAGTTGGCCCTCCGTCAAACGTAAGACACGATTGGCCTTGCGGGAAACTCGTTCATCATGGGTGACCACGATGAGTGTACAATTAGATTCTTCGATGATGTTTTCAAAATAGCGAACGATAATGTCTGTGGTCTCTGGATCAAGATTTCCAGTCGGTTCATCAGCAAGCACAAGCTTTGGCTCATTAATCAATGCACGTGCGATCGCCACTCTTTGTCGCTCTCCGCCTGACAACTGAGTCACGTCACTATGTTCCTTATCTGTAAGACCAAGAGAGGCTAATAGTTTTTTTGCTCTCACCTTGATGGCGCTCTCGTCGATAGAGATTTGAGATACCCAGACAGGAACGCAGATATTTTCTAAAACAGTGAGTTGTGAAATTAAGTGAAATGCCTGAAAGATGAAGCCTATTTCTTGGTTTCTAAAATGTGAACGTTGGTCATCGGTCATTGATTTGAGATCATTTCCAAGGAAAAGACTCTGGCCTACGTAATCAAGATCTAAACCGGAAATAAGATTGAGTATGGTTGATTTCCCGGCGCCGCTCGGTCCGGTGACCGCGAGAAACTCTCCTGTTCGGATTTCCAAGTTGAGATTACGCAAAACATGATTTTGCTGGTCTCCATCGATAAAAGTCTTAGAGACGTCTCGTAACTCAACCAACGCAGTCATACGATTACTTTGAAGACTTGGGGAGAGGCGCTAATTTAAGTTGTGACTCGAGCAGCATTCCATCGGGCGCTGCTTCGATTTTCACATCGAGGCGGTCAAAACGGGAGAGCAACTGAATGACTTTGGATACCATCGCCCGCATCATTGGAGCAGCAAGACCTTCACCTGATAACCGTCCAATATCTACTTTTTCTAGGGCTTGACGAACAACCGATATGTTTAGGTATGAGTGAACTCCCCCTAATTCCGAGAGACGAAATTCCTCTACTGCTGCGCTCGGTTCAAGGAGAGCTTTCGATTGTTTATCATCGTTACTAATGATCCAAACATCCGGCGCTATGTATGATTCTACCAACATATGCTCGCCCATCGTAATCGTATCGACGTGCATATTTTTCATCAGTTTAGAGATCCTCTGTACCCCCTTAGACTGCAATTGAGGTTCAAAATTCATTAGGATTGTATCGAATCGCTTTTTCCAAGCATTTCCATCGAGACCAATGCCTAGGGAGAATCGAGCGAGCGCAGGGGGGTTTTGCATGATGGCATTGAGATTTGTCAAAGTTGATAAATCAACGAGACGAGCAGATGCGACAATATGACCATCGAGCAAACCAAAGACGTCTTTTTCTAAATCGATCCCGAGATTGGTTTTTATATCACTAGAAAATTTTTTATATTGTCTTGAGACTGGTGTCTTCGGTTCATTCATCCATTCGACCAATTTTTTGGGGTTTCCAGTCGCGTGAAGTGCGAAGACTGAAGAAGAATTTACCAGCGAAGCCATTGTAGTTGTTCCCTTGGATAGGGGTCTCAGAACATCTTGAATCTTTTTCACCATGTCTTGATTCATGCGAAAGCGGCCCTTTGCATTGATTGCTTGTCCTTTCCATCCAATAGACCAGGCCAGGCTCGTGATCACGTCGACCAGCGCCGGTTGAGCCAATAAGGCTTGAGCACGGAGCGCTTGACTGGCGGCAGCAGTGGCAGTTGGAACGATCAAGCTCACAATCGATGAATCGTCGCGAGCTTTATCGTGGGCTTGATACTCAGGATGCTTTAAGATGCTTTGGTCGGGATTTCGAACAAGAGCTTGCTCCACAATTTTTTGAGAATTAGGGCCATGAGCGAGAAATCCGAATTTGTCTTTTACCGTCACGGCAGCAACGGGTAGCGTTTCAGTTCCCCAAGACGTTGAGTGTACGAAGATAGAACCAGCCTCGGTTTTTTCTTCCTTAGTCTCGTCAATTCTCCTTCTTGATTGAACCATGCTTCGTGCAGTTTGCCTAAATTTTGCTTCGTCAGAGATCGGGATAATCCACAAAACATCGCGCCCTTGAGAAGAAAAGCTTCCAACCAGTGGCCCGGTTGCTTGAAGGCCCGCTTCTTCAAGTTTCTTTTCTTCCGTGACGTCGAATCCAAGCCAGCGTTCAAGCTGAGATTTCAAACCCTGGAGCTGAGCTGGAGTAACAACTCCACTGGTCACAGCTTCAAGCTGAGTTCGGCGCTTCGCGAGAAATCCGATATCAGTAACCTCCAAAACAGCTTCGGCCGACTGCGGTAGATACTGTCTTGGATCAACACCCTTCTTCTTACCGCAACTCTCACATCCACTTACACTGAAGAGAATCGCGACAAGAATTCCAGCACCAGCCAGAGAAATTTGGCGGCCATATTTGAAAAAGCTAAGCATAGCAGGGGCCTAGCAGGTCGAGAGACAATCTGCCAACCGGTTATGTATTCTTATGTAGTTTGCACACGATCCGCTTGCACATCGCTTTGATCACTGCAATTCTCGAGACGTGTCCAATATTTCCGATGATCGCCTAACCCACGTTCTTAGCAATGCCATCGAAGGCGCTGAAGGCGTTGTGATAATTCGAATTCTGTCAGGACCAAACAAAGGGCAAGAGGCGATCCTGCTTGGAGATGAACCATTCGTAATTGGTTCAAGCCTAGAAGCGACCTTGAAACTCGACGATGCGGCCGTTTCCCGTAAACATATCGAACTGGTCAATCTTGGTGGAATTGTTCGTGCGCGAGATCTCGGTTCCACAAATGGCTCTCATTATGAAGGTGGAAAATTTACCGAACTAAATTTGGCGGCAGGATCTGTATTTCGCATTGGCGAGACAGACCTTCAAATTCTGGCGCCCCAAAAAGCAGATCCGTTACCTCCGTCAGACTTACGGCAATTTGGAGGACTTCTCGGCAAGAGCCGAAAAATGAGAGATGTATTCGCAATTCTTGAGCGCGCGGCAAAAACCGATGCAACGGTTCTGGTTATTGGCGAAACGGGTACCGGTAAAGAAGTTGTAGCCGAAGCTATTCATCGCGAGTCCGCCCGAAAAGACAAGCCGTTTATCGTCGTCGATTGCGCGTCAATTCCGCATAACCTAATCGAGTCAGAATTATTTGGACACATGAAAGGCGCTTACACCAATGCCGTGAGCGACCGTGATGGCGCATTTCAAGCCGCAGATGGAGGAACAATATTTCTTGATGAAATAGGTGAGATGCCTCCGGCGCTTCAACCTCGATTATTACGCGCTCTGGAAACAAGAACAGTGAAGAAGGTCGGGTCAAATGATTTCAATCCCGTAGACGTTCGAGTGATTGCGGCCACCAACAGAAATCTTGAGGATGAAGTTAGGGCCAAAAACTTTCGAAGTGATTTATACTTCAGGCTCGCCGTAATTCGCGCTGATTTGCCCGCTCTACGCGAACGCCGAGAAGATATCCCAATGTTAGCCAAACATTTTCTGAAAGAAATCAATCAAAAGCGTGCACCGGACCAACAAGCAGAACTTACGAAAGAAGTTACCGCTGCACTCAGCTCATATGACTGGCCAGGTAACGTCCGCGAGCTTCGTAATGTTATCCAACAGGCAGCATCTCTTTCCAATGAGGCCCTCACGCTCGCAAACAAATTACGGCAATCTACTGATGGGGAAAATCGACCGTCTTCTGTTGTTTTTGATGCTCGAGAGCCATCTTCTGTTGGTTTTTCCCACTTTCTTACTCTCCCGTATAAAGAAGCAAGGAAGCAGGCGCTAGAGGCATTTGAGTCACTCTACGCTAAACATGTTGTTGAGAAAGCCTCGGGGAATGTGAGTAAAGCAGCCGAAATTGCGCAAGTACATCGCAACGTTCTTCATCGAATTCTTTCAAGGGATAAGGCGCAAAATGAATAAGATCTTACTACTCGATGTAATGGGTACACTCGTCACAGAACCCTACATGGAGGTACTCCCAAAGTTTTTTGGAATGAGCCTCAAAGAAATTTTTGCTCGACGGGATCTCAACTGTTGGCCGGCCTTTGAACGAAATGAAATATCCGAAGAAGACTATTTTGAAGATTCTTTCAAGGATATTGATCCGAGCCTCGACGGACAAAAACTAAAGCAAATGATGTACGACTACTATCAAATCATCGACGGGATCGAACCCCTCTTGATAGAGCTCAGAGACCAATCTGTGCCAATGTATGCGCTTTCGAATTACCCAACGTGGTACGAGATGATTGAAGAGAAGTTACAATTGTCCCGTTACCTACAATGGAAGTTCGTGTCATGCCAAACCGGGGTTCGTAAACCGGATCTTCGTTCATATACAGGTCCAGCAGAAACACTCGGTGTCAGCACACAAGACTGCGTTTTTGTCGACGACCGAAAAGTGAACTGTGAAGCCGCGAGAAAAACAGGAATGACGGCGATTGAGTTTTCTAATGCAGAAGAACTCAGAAATAAGCTGATTGAGCTCAAGGTGCTTCGAGTTTGATCAAAGCAGTTCTCTTTGATGTTGGCGGAACTCTGATCACACCCAACCCATCTGTCGCCAGCATATATAGAAAATTTGGTGAACCTTTTGGCCTAACAGCAACTGAAAGCCAGATAAAACGAGCCTTTGCGTCCGCCTGGCCAAGACATGAAGGTTTTGGGAAAGCTGCCACAACGGTACTGAGGCATGATTCTGAAAGTATAAAAAGTCGATGGCAAATCTTGGTCGAAGATGTTTTCGATCAAGTTGCGTTTAACGGTGATCGTCATTCTTGTTTTTTGGCGCTTTATCACGCTTTTGAACGGCCGGATGTTTGGCAAATTTATACTGATGTCTTTCCTGTCATACGTGCCCTTAAAAAACATGGAATGGACATAGGAATCATCTCTAACTGGGATGCTCGACTAAGACCTTTACTGAAAGATTTAGACCTTGAGAAATATTTCGAACCGATAATTATTTCATGTGAAGTTGGAGTAGAAAAACCCAAAAAAGAAATATTCGAATCAGCTCGAGATCGCTGTAATTGCTCATTTTCAGAAATCATCTACATCGGGGACCAATCAGACTTCGACGTTGTCGCTCCTAAAAAATTGGGTATGAAAGCATTCTTAATCGACAGAGATAAAAGGTCGTCTTTACCTTACCGACTAGATTCACTCTTAGATATAATGAAGGAAATTAGCAGTCTTTGATGGGTTGCAGACCGAATTTAGCGATTTTTTCTGCAAGTTGCTGTTCTGCGCATTTCTCGGCAACTCGGATTGCATTTCGAATTGCGCGTGGACTTGATCGACCATGTGCTTTAATGCACAGCCGATCAAAACCAAGAATGGGAGCCCCTCCGTATTGCTGCCAATCAGTCACGTCCTTAATTTGAGTTAATCCACTCGAGAGCAGTAAGAAAGCGATTCGCCACGTCAATTTCCTACGATAAGCGTACTTTGCGAGGTCAACAGCAGTTTCAGATACGCCTTCAAGCATCTTCAATACGACATTTCCGGTAAACCCATCACACACCACGACGTCAGCGCGGCCACGTGGCAGGTCAACGCCCTCAACATTGCCAACAAAATTTATCTCTTTATTTTCGCTCAGCGCTTTATGAGCTTCAATAATTTCACGCCGTCCTTTATTGGGTTCTGAGCCATTCGAAAGTAAAGCGACACTCGGCCGTATATTTTGACTAATGATCGAAGCATAAGCGGCACCCATAGATGCAAAATTCATGAGGTCTTCAGAGCTCACATCAATGGTGGCGCCAACATCGAGGAGAAGAGAGAAGGGGTCGGATTTACTGCCATGGGTCCTCTGAGTGGGTATTACTGCCGCCAAAGCTGTACGACGAACGCCCTCAAGCCGTTTAAAAAATTTTGCGCAAGACAGCACGAGTGCTCCGGTATTTCCAGCCGAAATCAAAGCGTCAGCGCCTCGATCACGGCCCACCAGCGCTGCAGCCTTTGGTAACGAAGCTTCGGGATAATCGCGAAAAATGCGGCGCGGTTTGGCATCCATCGGTATATGTTGCTCGCAATGAACAATCTCAATACGTTCAGTACGATGAGGATGACGAGAGAGAACACGTTTTATTTGAGATTCATTTCCCACGAGAATTAATTGGCTGTTCAAGCTCATAGAGGCATGAGCACAACCTTCTACTATTGTGGAAACACCATGGTCTCCCCCCATAGCGTCTACTGCAATGGTTCTCATAATGATATGTCTAAGCCTGAGACTTAGCTGTTGGCAGGTAAAATAAATTATCAACAGGCTGGTTGATTTTTTTGAGAGGCTTTCCTTCGTGGTCGAAGCGACTAAATTCCATTCGCCAATCAACACCGACAGTTTCACCTTCTTCGAGTTCCACCCAAACGTTTTCTCCGTTGAGAGGTTCGCTAGAGACCAACATATGATTGACAAATCCTGTAGACGAAGCCGATTCGCACTCAGGTGCAAAATAAGAACAACTGTCCCGTTCTCTGCATTTGCTTTTATAAGTAGACCAAAAAAGTTCTTTGCCCGAGCGCGTTGCAACCATCGTTGTTCCGTTTGTCGCAATCGCGGTCAGCAAACACTTTTTTTCCGAATCTTCTTTGTCGCATATTTCTCGGACTTTCGCGATGGTGTCTCTCAAGGAGTCCATGACGTGCTCGATAGACAGACGTTGGCTCAACGGCCCATAACGAGAGATTTCCGACAAGAACATGTGAAAAATGACTTCGCTATCAGTATCACCGAGAATAAAACGTCTGAGATGCGGACTGATTGTATCAATCAGTCTTTGACGAACTTCAGCAAAATTCGGAATGTCACCGTTGTGAGCAAATGTCCAACGGCCGTACTGAAATGGATGACAGTTCAAAACAGAATTGCCGCCTTGGGTGGCCTTACGCACATGGGCCACAACTGTCTCTGAAGTCACAACACCGCTAACTCGATGAAAAAGCTTGTCATCGTTCGCTGTTTCAGTGCTCCTAATGAGATGCGGCGCTCCGTCAATGTAATGGACGACTCCCCACCCGTCCGGATGATTTTGGCTTTGAAATCCAAGTGCATTATCCGCGTCCACTAGAGAGTTATGAACTTGACTCGGAATGACACTTTTAAAGCCAAACATCCTACACATTGCAGATCCTCGCTTTGTTTCTCCAAAAAACGTCGGCTGGCGGGTTTAGGTTATGTCCAAAAATAATCAAAACTTCCCAGTGTCCAGCATGAACTATCTGACGACAGATCACAACTTCATGACGCTACAAGAAATTTCTTGATTGTCGATATTGGCGGATTCGGGCTAGCGTCGAGGTAATGTACAGAGTTTTAGTCCTAGGGCTGGGTTTGGTGCTGAGCTGCACTCACAGCCAACCGTCGCCTAAAAACGCCGCAAATTTATGTGGTAAACCGAGCAATTTTTCCGATGCATCTCACTTTTTAACAAGCTGTGCGAAAGAAAGGGTGATCAAGCTCACCTCCGAACTGGTTCGATTTCCTACCGT